>Ga0334722_10003781_pt1 | contig 16112 bp, 13 predicted proteins | sample C3_bottom_MG_FD_207210 | JGI IMG/M metagenome (GOLD analysis project Ga0334722, IMG submission 207210) | Sediment microbial communities from Yellowstone Lake, YNP, Wyoming, USA - C3_bottom | ecosystem: Environmental > Aquatic > Freshwater > Lake > Sediment | place: USA: Wyoming | collected...
TTTTTAGGAGTTTATTCAACCTATAAATAACTAAAAAAGATCAAAAAAGAGGAGAAAGAGTGTTAACCACAAAGGCAAGCTCAAGAATCAAGGTATACTATGAATTAACTAAACCAAAAATTTGGTATCTTTTAGTTTTTACTGCATTTGGTGCAGCTGTTACTGCATCAAATATTTATCATATTGAAATTTCTCTTGCCACATGGGCTTTGATGTTAGGCGGTGTTGCTGCAGGATCAGCCGCAGCTAATACGTTGACCAACTATCATGATAGAGACATTGATGCGATTATGGAAAGAACAAAAAATAGACCAATTCCAAGTAGAAGGATTTTTCCTCCTGAAAAGGCAAGAAATTTTGGATTAATTCTTGCTGTAATTTCTCTTGTATGTTCATTTTCCCTTTCTTTTACTAGCTCTTTTTGGAATGGTATATGGGCTGGAATTTTTATGGCGTTTGGATTAGCAGACAACATTCTAGTTTATAGTTATTTACTAAAACGAAAAAGTCGAACTAACATAGTTTTAGGCGGATTTTCAGGAGGGGCACCAGCAATGATTGGATATGTAGCAGTAACTACTCATGGTTTGTGGGATCTTGGACTAGTAATGGCTGGATTAGTATTTGTCTGGATTCCTATGCACATATGGGCACTTACATTACACTTCAAAGAGGATTACAACAAAGTAAATGTGCCAATGCTTACTGCAGTACAATCAGAAAAGACATCTGTCAGAGTAATAGCAGGAACAACACTCATGATGGTTCTCTTTAGCATCATTCCATTCTTTCTTACAAATAATGGAGAGAAAATAGTAAATGATGTTTATTTGTATACTGCAATAGTTTCAGGTGCAATAATGTTAATTCTCAGTATTTGGGTTTTAACTAAACCATCAGAAAAGACATCTTGGACACTATTCAAATTTTCTAGTCCCTATCTTGCAATATTATTTATTGCATTAATGATAGGCTCTATCCATTAATTAGTCAAAACTAGGCAGTTTTGTGAGATATCTAGTTTAGATAATCTTTCAAGGAAGTTTTATCTTTTCCTGGAATTTTTGCAATTTTAAATCCTTCTGATCTTTTTAAAAGCGGCCTTGTTGCATCAATTCCAAGTTTTGCAGTAAGTAGGTTTTTTTGATCACTTGATGGATCCAGGCTGGATCCTCTTACCTTTTCTATAATTATCAAGTCTTTGTCTGCCTGGAATCTAGTAGCCATTGCGTATTCTACACTTACTGCATTAGCTGGATCAATATCATCATCTATTACTGTTACCATTTTCAATGACCTATGTGCTGCAAAAGTTTTTTCAATCACTTTTTTTGCATCAGAATCTTTCTTTTTTGAAATTTGTACAACTGCATGAAGCCAGTTGCAACCACCATCACTCATAACAACTTTTTTTGTCCTAGGAAACTCTCTTCTAACATCACGGTTTAGTTTGGCTTCAATTGGCATCCCCATTAACAATCGATGTTCTGAATAGCCAGAAAGGATATCATGAAAAATGGGATTGTTTCGATAGTATAGATTTTCTAGTTCAAAAACTGGCTGTTCCCTTTTAAAATCATAAGTCCGGAGCATTTCAACCATCCATTCCTTGTGAGTTTTATCTTGTAGAATTTTTCCTTCCATAACTATTTCAGCATTAGATGGTACTTTGATACCAGAATATGGCGTCTTAGCCAAGGTTAATTTATTTCCCAAAATTGCATTTGCTATTTCTAACTCATCTTTTCCCCAATCTGCTTGATATGCACCAGCTATGGAGATTGCTGGGTGTACACCAATAGTTATTGCCACCTTTAGGTCTTCACCATGATCTTTGGAACGTACAAATGTGCGATGTAGATGCCTTCCTTCTACCATTCTCACAGAAAAGTGAGTTTTATCAAGAGGCATCAATCTATGAAATGATGAATTTTGTGTCCTAGTTTCTTGGTTTTGTGTATAAATTATAGAGGAAGTAATAAAAGATCCTGATTCTTTTTCAAAGTGTCGTACAATTGGTAAGATAGACAAGTCCTTTGATCTATTTTCCATAAATTTTGCATCTGAAACAATCTTTGGTTTTTTTGCACCTTTAATTGCAAAGATTATCTTTTGGTGAATGTTAGGTTCTTTCGCATTTACTGCTTTGGCAAATCTTGCTCTAGTACCAACTAGATTTGCTACTAATCGAAATTTACTTTCCTTTATATTTTCAAATAAAATTGCATTGCCACCGTCCATTTTTGCAGTAACAGCGGCGATCTCATATTTTGTAGATACTTTCTTTTTTACAACAGATAATTCATTTAGTTTTTTTATCTGGTTAAGATAAGCCCGTAAATCAGTCATTGTTTTACAATCTCCATTATTTCGTTCATAAGTACTTTCATGGGTTCTAACCCAAGTTCTTTTTGTATGTTAAGTGATGCAACACAGATTCCGTTTATAGTAGATGCCAATCGCTCAGAAACCATTTTTAAAAAAAAGGAATCTGATTTTGATGGGATCACGGTAGCTGTACTAATACGAGTTCCAGAGCTAATTGACACTATCATACCACCGATCTTTTCTTTTCCTTCAGTTATTGAGATAAAATTTCCATTATCAAAGGAAACTACTTGAACCAATAATTCTCTATTATCCACTTTGACGGTTTTTTTCTTATAACCGACTTGGGACATCAATAATTTACGTCAGCTACGCCTTTATTGCTACCGGCTCTATAGCTACCTTCTTTGCAGTAGCCTTTACAGTCTTTGCTGTCTTAGCCTTTTTTGTAGCCTTTTTTACTGCTACTGCCTCTACCTTAATCTCTTCTACTTCTGCAGCCTTTACAGCAACAGATTCTAGTTGAGAATCAGCTTCAACTCTAGCACGCAATTTTGCTTTGTATTTTAGATTTCTTGGTTTTGTTCGAAGTCTGTATCCGCAGCATGGACACCAAAGACCTTCCCATTTTATGAAAATTTCACAAATCTGGCATCTCTTCTGTCCTGACGCATAACGACCCGTACCTACTGGCTTTTGTGCCTTGTATCTTGTGCATATTCCTTTACATGTCATTTTTCTTCAATCACTATTCTCTGTAATTTATTATAGTATTACTAAGTATTTAAGCATGGATCAGAATTTTCTATATCAAATAATGATATTTTTTGTAAAATTTATATCAATCTCTCTTGATCAATTCAAGACTTTTCAGGAAAAGACTGAAAAAGCTATATAAATATGTATGGTTTTTGAAATAATGAAAAATTTTAATTTTTGGCATATATTTTTAGAACTATCATATAAGCATTTTTTATACAATGGCTAATTTTTATATAATGTTTTAGCCAGTTCTTGAAAGTGGTAAAATTAAGTGTCTGTATCCATCCCTTTGTGTAATATACCTTGCAGAGATTTTATCACGTTCTCCTCTTTTGTTATGATTTTTAATTTTTAGTGAAGTCTTTCGCTCGTCAACAAATTCTAATTCAAAATGTGAACAAAAACTAAGATTTAATCTATCAATTATGTGACGAGCTATTTTCATATTTCCATTTCCTATTTTGACAATTTTCCTATCAGCCTTTAATCCTGCCAAGATTCTAACTATATGTGATATTAATTCGTCAAGTGATGTATAGGTTGAGCTTTCAATTTCATTTTGATAATAAAAAACTGAAAACCCGATTCTATTACCTGGATCTATTCCTAAAACTAATGTACATTCATGGAAACCAGCTTCAAGTTTTTGTGTTATCAGTCCTTTTATTACAGTTGGATCTGCATCAAATTCTTCTGCACATAGAACAAAATTACTTGCAATTTTAGATGCTTCCTGCATTGTGGTAAGAATAAGTCTTTTGTCTGTATGATCTATTTCAGTAGGCAATATAGAATCATAATTCATTTTTAAAAATTGTAGCATCTTTACAAATTTGAAATAGTAACGTCCCTGAATTGTTGCAACAGCAATATTGTTTTGTGATGAATATTCTATGCTTTTATAATGTTTAAAGTAAAATTTAAAGTTTTTATATATAATGAAAATGGTAATAAATTTAAGAAATTGGATTTTTATTTAGCAAGTTTTTCTGCAATGTTGTTAAATTCATCATTTGTAAGTTTTGGTTTTTTACTAAACATACTATGAACTGGTCCTACAGAGTCATCAGTATTACGTGGAATGATATGCACATGAACATGAGGAACCTCCTGTCCGCTCTCTTTACCATTATGAATAGCTACAAGTGAAGATGGAGCTAGGCGTTCCATTTTTCCTGTTAAAATTCTTACAACCTCAAATAGATCCGAGTTATCCTCTTTGCTCATTTCCTCAATTTTGACGTAATGTTTCTTTGGAATAACTAGTGTATGTCCTTTTGTTAATGGAAATGCATCTAAAAATGCCAACGATTTCTCAGTTTCAGTTATTTTCCTAGATGGAATCTTTCCCTCCACTATCTTACAAAAAATGCAATCCATGTTATTTTACTCCTCAAAGTATTGTAAAACCTTTCCAAATGCTATAATTCTTTTAAAACCTCTAGAATACTGGTTTTATCAGAGGCATTTGGCATTTGTTCCAAGTATTTGTCAAAGTCATTCTTAGCTTCGGTTTTTTTGTTCTGTTCTAGTCTTACCAAACCACGATTTTTATAAATTGGACCAAATCTATTTTGATTTATTTCAATTGCTTTTGTATAGTATTTTTCTGCATTTGAATAATCTTTTGATTTTAGATAAAAATTACCCAGACCTCTATATGCCAGGTAACACCTAGGATTTAATGCAATACTTTTTTGATAATATTGCACAGCATCAGAAGAATTTTGATCATTTAGCATTCCACCAAGCAAACAATACGCAGTAGAGTTGGATTGATTTATTTCAAGTGCCTTTTGTAATGTAGTTATAGCATCTGTAAATTTTCCTTGTAAGCGTAATTTTTCAGCATTAAAACATAATCTATTTGATTTTTCTTTTTTATTTTCTAAATTTATTTCTGAAAGTATATCTGTTGGAACTAAAGCAAGTAAGAGTTTATCATCCTCTGACCATTGTTCATCAAATTTTTTTTCTGGGATTGCTCCAATCTTATCAGGTTCAGGAAAATAATGTAGAATTGTTTTTTCAATATCATCATATCCTAAAATAAGAGATGCATGCTGTACGGTATCACGTATTCCTGGAAGGATAACTATGGGTGGAATTCCCATATCAATTAATTTTTTTAATTCTTTAATTGTAGAATTTAAGATCAAACTAGCAAGTCCGTGTCGTTCTGCAAGCTCAATTCCCTCCATCATTATACTTCCTTTCATGTTAGGGTATTTTTTTGCAATCTCTTTAGCTTCAGAAAAAGGGAGATCTATTCCCCAATACTTGGATACAGCGGTAATTACAAGAGGCAAACAAATGTTTTCCTCCTTTACAATTGGTAGTGAAAGAATGTGGTTAGATTCCATTACAAATCACCATAAATTTACAATATTAAAACTATTGAATCGTGATGAATTTTTCTAGAAGAAGTTTTCCATCATCACTCATTTCTGGATGAAATTGGGTTCCAAAGATTTGATGATTTGCATATTGGAATATTTCATATTTACAATAGTCAGATTTTGCAATTTGCTCAAAACAACTGTCAAGTTTTGAAACTAGGTAAGAATGACTCTCAAAAACCTTAATTTTATTCTCACACATGGGATTTGGTTTTAAGACTTCAATTTCTTGGATTCCATTGTGTAATTTGTCCATTTTCTTAATTGTACCTCCAAGTGTAAGTGCAAGAATTTCTGCGCCATAACAGATTCCAAGAAGTGGAGTTTTTTTCAAAACAGCATGTCTTATTATTTTAGAGTTAATGGAATTCATCAAAGCAATGTTTGTTGTTCTTCCAGAGAGAATTATTGATGAATATTTGTGGAGCTCTGAAAGAATCACTTTATCAAAAGGTAGTGTGTTAAAGGTTATTTTTTTGTGTAATAGAAAATCCAAAAGCGATTTAGTGTAGACAGAGCCATTATCTACGACTAAAAGCAACTAACCTACCTCAATTGAGATATAATGTAATTCTGGTACATTATCTACAACCACAATTGTACCTAGCTTTACTGTGCTATTTTCTTCCCAGAAGATTATCCTGTCGCTTCTTGGCTGGACAAAGTTCTTCAGGAAATCTGAGATTAGCTTCTTTGTATTGTCTAGATCAGATTGCTGTAAGAAGGAAGTCTTGCCCTCTTCAAATGAAAGCGGTAATTGTATAGATGTGGGATTAACAATTTTCAAGTTATCTGCTTCTAATATAGATCTTAGCGTAGCAATCCTACTTGCTTGATCTAGCTGCAAGGCACTTGTAACATTAGATGGAGCAACTCCGCTGAGTTTAGCAAGATATGCCGCAAAGGCTTGTTGTGGTGTATTTCCCAGTCCTACATGATATTCTCCATCAAATGCGGCACCAACAGCAGCAATTGTTCCAAGTTGTGTGACAACTCCACCTGAACCCGCAGTATATACTGGAATAAAGTAAACATCGTCATTACCTATTCTGTATAGAATATTATCTCCAAGTCGTGGATTTCGAAGTAATGTCTGTAATTGAGCAAAATCAGGATCCCTAGTTAGTGCCTCATGCACTGCTGATGGACCAAGAAGCTTTGTCTTAGAATCTAAGGGAACTTGATAAAATTGCATCTTACCAAAATTAGGAACATCATTTTGAACCGTCATAAAACCTGCAAGGTTTCTTCCCTGTGATCCTTGTAACTCAAGTGAAAGAATTCCGATAAATGATGTTTTGTCATATCCTGGAGGTTTTGCCTCTACATAATAAGTTCCAAGTCCTTCCGGAACTTCATAGAAGTCTTTTGCTTGTATGAATGTAGAAGTGTCTGTAACATGATACATGTTAAACATGTCTACTTTCCAATTGAATAACGCCTCTGGATATCTAAGTTGTTTCTGAAGCCATGAAGGTGTATCGATAAAATTATTTCCATATTCACTGACAAACATTTTTGTAAAGAAATCATCTCCGGTTTTTATCAAAGAAATGTTGCCGTTGTATGTATCCAATAGGGCATAACCAACAAGTCTAAGATAGGGGTTACTTACTGACCAAGGGACATTCTTTGTATCAAAACCTACTATTAGTGGAACAAGCCAGTAAGTCTTTTGACCATCAGTAACAGGTAAAACGTCTACATCCTTCCCAAATAGGTTGTATTGGAAATATGGATACAATAATTGCATTCTATCATGAATATCCCTAAATCGAATAATGTGGATTGGTTCAGTTGGATAAGAAAGGAAAAAGTTTGGTTCAAAAATTTGGCTTATTGGCGGATATACATCTATGCCGCCTTTTCCATTATATGATGCATTATTTAGTTCAGCAGTGTTTGTACCTCTATTATCTGGATATGCAGCCCATGTTTCTGTAAAAAGTCCGCCCTCTCCATAATACATCACTCTTTGTTTGAAGAGATTATTGCTATCTACTATAGTACCATTACTTGCATCTAATGCCAGAAATCCGTTGTCAACGTGGGTATAAACAAGATGTTGGTTATACCACGTATTTCCTTGAGTTACAGCTGATGGAAGAATTGGTTTCATCGAAGCTGTCCAATAAAGTGTGTCATTAAATCTCAAAATGTCGTTATTTTCAAAATCTACATATGGTATGAGTCCAATTTCAGGTTTAATTTTTGCAAAAGCCCCATCAGAGTCCCAAACTCTTATCTTGTTTAGAAGAGCGTTGTTTTGTATTACATAACTTGGAATATCTGTAGGTTGAATGGAAGAACTTTGTTTAACTTCATGAGATGTAATTTGGATTTGATCAATCTGACCCAGATATCGATTGATACCAATTTGTTGAGATTTGTATGGACCAAGATATTCTATTTTTTTTGCGTCAGCAATGCTGTTATTGATAGCCATTATAGAACCTGCAATTACTGCAATTGTAATTAGTGTCAGTATTCGGATGTAGACATCACGTTTTGAAGGATGTATGATTATTTTGGATTTGAATTTATCAATAAAATAAAATGCAATTAGAGCAAATCCTGCAACAAGTATGCCACCAATTGCATATCTTGTATTGTAATCTATTTGATCTGTGAAAAACATGTTTATGCCAGCCCAAAGTATTCCAATACCAATTATGCCTTCTATAGTTGCAATATAATCAAGGAATTTTGGTTTGCCTTTTGATGCATCTTGGACATAACTTATGATAACTCTAACGATGTTGTGTAATCCAACATAAAGTACGAGACGTAAACCAATTGCAGCAAATATTGGTGGAACTAAAACAATAAGAGTTGGAATCATTGGAGCAACTTTGTTTAATGAATATGAAGGATCTGTTGGAGGTGTTGTAAATGGAAGTGAAAACAATCCCCATATGCTTTGGACTCCAATGTCATTTCCTTGTAACATGTATGAAACTGCAAAACCAAACATAAGGTTTGCAAAGAATGCCCCAAAGAGCAGAACTTTTGTTATTTGCCAAATTATAAAATTCGGAATACTAAGCTTGTAATCTTTGAAGCTTGGTATGTTTTCAGTTACAGAGTAGTTGTTTCCTTTTTTTAAAAAATTTATTGCGGTATGAATGCTATACCAAGCAATAGAAGAGCGATTTTTTATATTTACTCTTATCAATACTATAGAAGCAAGAATTACAGCCGAAAGAAGAGAATAGTAAAGTGGTTGTGTAAATAGGTGGCCAAATTCTTTTACATTCATAAATAAAATTACAGCCTGATTGCTTATCATCACAAAAATTATGATACCAATCAGTGCGGCAATCCCTATTCTGATGTATTTTCCTGCGTCACGCGGAGGTGGATTGTCTTGAGTGGATGAGCTGTACAAAATCAAGCTTTCTTACTTTGTGTCAAATTAATGTCTTACCTAGAAAGACATAGTTGTATGGAATCTTGTAAAATGCATAAATTTCTGCAAATTGAGCCTAATTTTCACTATTATTGAGTAACATCAGCTAGTCCTTTGCAAATCATGTAAACTGCGGTGTGTTTTGGTACAGAAATAGTTTCATTATGATATGGTCCATATTTCTTATTTTTTAGTCTAAACAAGATTGGACAATTTGCTAAAATCTCAACTTTTTCATCACCAAGTAAACAGGCATCAGAAAATGGATCAAAGTTTTCTAAATCCTTACAGAGAATTTTTGAAAGACCACTTTTGCTGTTAATAGATCCACCTAATCTGAAGATTCTGTGAACATCCATTGTTACCTTAGGATCTATTCTTACACCTATCATATGTCTCATTTCTTCAAGTTTTGACTGAAAAGCTGAATATCCTCCTAAAAGTATCTCTTGAATAATTTTTGGTCGCCTTGATTTTGAACCAAAAATTTCTTTTGCTGCGCGTCCACGCCAGCCTCTTTCTTCAATATCTGGAAGCGCCATTTTGGAATTGTTTTGTTTACTAACTCCAAGAGTTTCTGGCATTACTCCATTAAACATGATATAATCTGCAAGATCTGCCCTTTCCCTAGAGTCCAAGGTTTGATATTCAGAATTTGTTATCTGTACATGAAATCCTTCATTTCCAGAAAAATAAACTTGAATTTTTTCTTCATTTATTGCAAGATCTTCTGTCAAAACCTGAACCAGTTTTTTCACTTCTATCTTTGCTTCAGATATACAATTCTGGCAAGTAACTGATATTACATCAAATTTATCAGAGTTGCATTTAATGCATTTTAAGGATTGTTCATTTATGGATTGACAAGAGTTACATTTGAAACAAGTATGTTCCTTTCTACAACCAAGTTTCAGATCCTTTGCATCTATATCAAATATCAGATCTGCTTCTTTCCAGTCCTTTTCTGACATTGGTAGATTTGGAAAGGAGTAACAGGCGTTTGAGCAATAAACGTCAGATGGCACCTGCGTCATGAGTAAAAAATGCAAATCCTTGTCATTTTTAATTGTAATGTGTCTAGTCATGCCAGAGTTAAATTTTTGATAGCCAAATTCTCGTTCTGAAGTTCTAGATGGAACATGAATCAGCTCAAAGTTATTAAAATAATATTCTTTTAGAGCTGCTTCTACAAAGTTTACATTTTTTTCATGCATTTGTTTGTCTCCTTGTCCCAAACTGAACTGGATTTATTATTCCGTCACATTCTGGTATAGCAAAGCAAAGATTCTCGCTCTTTAGTTTTTCACATGAGGGACAAGAATATTTTGTAGCTTTACCAGATGAACCTGCAATGTGTTCAAGTTGATATTTTGTAATACGTTCATTGTAATCTGGGGCATTTTTAAATAATGGTGCAATCTGCTCAATGGTTTGTCCTTTTGCTAGCAGATAGGTAGCAAGCATAAACCTGCCAGAATGTGGCAAGTTTTCTCCCCTATCAAGTACTTCGATTGCGTGCTTGATACATGGCGGATAATCACTAGAAACAATTACAGTAGTAGAAAATTTCTTTGCAAGCAATACCAAATCTCCTACACGTTCCCGAAATGTTTCTGGAATAAATGATACACTAACCGATTGTATCTTTGAATTTATATATACATCAAGTTCTTTTCGTACGAGTCTGACTATTTCATGTGAAGATAAATACACATAGCCATTTTCTACCCGCCTATTTACTAGCTTCCATTCTCGTTCATTAAAATGAGCCGCACGTTTGAGATAGTCTGAAATACTAATTTTTAATCTGTCATCTTCCATTTCTACTCGTATTGAAAAAAGATCTTGGATTATTTTCAGGGAAGATTGAATTGATTCCTCTTTTAGTTTTAGATTTTCTAATATAGTGCGATCTTTTTGTAAAGCATTAAGACCTTGTTCTAGATATCTTTCTGCTCTTCTCGCTTCTGCAAGAGAAAATCTTCTGTTCAGAGTAGAGATCCCTGTTGATTTTAATAATATTATAGCAATAACAAAAGAAAGAATCTCCAAGTCGGGGTTTTCAATATTACTGCCATAAATTTGCCCCGTGGTAGCAACAACAATCCTTCCATATGCCTTTTCAACTACTGGTTTCCAATCAGGATCAGATAGTTGTTCGAGATTGAATCCTTTATCTCTTAGATAATCTCCAGTTTCCGCAAGGAATGGATACTTTGCAAGTTCCTTTATGCCAAGTTGTAACATGTTTTCTTTGTTTCTTTTTACCTTAAAAATTTGGTTATATTTTCAAAATAAGAATTTGTCTGTAGATTTTGCTTCAAATATTGCCTTGGAGTTTAAATTATCCTCAATTAAATTACCAACATGAAGGTTGGCTTGCATGTTTCCATTGCGGGTTCCATAGATAGATCGGTTGATAACGCAGTAGCAATGGGCTGTTCAGCATTTCAGATTTTTACAAGAAATCCAAGAGGATGGGCTGCAAAGCCACTTTCCAGCAAAGATATCACAAGTTTTAAAGAAAAACTAGCGGCAAATAAGATTGACAGGTTTGCAACTGTTGCTCACATGCCATATTTACCAAACCTTTCTTCTCCCGAAGATGATCCATTTGCAAAATCTTTGAATTCATTAATCGATGAGATAAAGAGATGTAGTAAATTGGGCATACCCTTTCTCGTAGCACACCTGGGCAGTCACAAAGGAACTGGAGATAAAAAAGGAATAGAAAAACTAGTTAAAGCATTTACAAAAGCTGCTAAAGAAACAGAAGACGATGTTACCATACTTCTCGAAAATACCGCAGGACAAAAAAATAGTGTTGGTTCTGATTTTGAACAGCTCGCTTCCATACTATTTCAACTCAAACCAGAAAAAAGATTCGGAGTCTGTCTTGACACATGTCATGCCTTTGCAGCAGGATATGATTTGAGAACAGAGAAAACTTGGACATCAACACTTGAAAAATTTGGAAAAGCAATAGGCTTTAAAAAACTCAAAATAGTTCATTTAAACGATTCAAAAGGAGAAATTGGTTGCAATATTGATAGACATGAGCACATAGGACTAGGGCAAATTGGTGAAATTGGTCTTGCCCATGTCATAAAATTTACCAACTCCAAGAATATTCCGATCATCTTAGAAACGCCAATAGATGAAAGACGCGATGATCTTGGAAACATAAAAAAAGTAAAGGAATTGGCGTAATTATATATGAATTTGAGTATAGAGAGTGACTTGTTGTGAATTATGATCAGATAATGCAGCTTGCATTAGAGCGTGGGTTTTATTTTCCCAGCTGTGAAATTTATGCAGATGCACAAGCTGGTTTTTGGGAATATGGTCCATCTGGTGTTAGTATAAAAAATAAATTCATTGAATTGTGGAGACGAGAGTTTGTCAGAAGAGATAGAATGATTGAAATAGATGGCTCTCAAATAATGTCACAGTCTGTTTTTATAGCATCTGGCCATCTTTCAAGTTTTGCAGATCCTATCATAGGATGCCAGAAATGCAAGTCAATTTTTAGAGTTGATAAACTAATTACCGAAATTACTTCTATTGTAGTGCCTGAAAGTGCTGATCTTGCCGAATTCGATAAGGTGATTTTAGAAAAAAACATAATTTGTCCAAAATGCAAAGGTACCTTTGAGAAGACTCGTAAATTCAACATGATGTTTAAGGTTGGCATAGGCCCTGAATCAGAATCAGCATATCTTAGACCAGAAACTTGCCAATCTATTTTTGTTGATTTCCCTAGGCTTTTTAAAACAATGCGAGGTAAATTGCCTATAGGAATAGCACAGATTGGAAAGAGTTTTAGAAATGAGATTTCTCCAAGACAGAGTCTTTTAAGACTAAGGGAATTCTATCAGGCAGAAATTGAAGTTTTTTGTAACCCAAACAAATTAGATAACCTTGAAAAATTTTCTGAGATTGAAAATACAGAAATCAGAATCATGGTTGACGACAAAATCAAAACTATGACCTGCAAACAAGCTCTAGACGCTGGAATTTTACCAAACAAACTTGTTGCATATTATCTTGGTTTATTGATAGAGTTTTATCAAAAGACGGGAATTGATGTAACAAAAAGCAGGTTTAGAAAACTTGGGGATAAGGAAAAGGCATTTTATGCATCTCTTGCTTTTGATTTTGAAGTTGAAACTACTACAGGTTGGCTTGAACTTGTCGCGTGTAATTATAGGTCAGATTATGATTTGAAAAGTCATGCTAATACAAGTAAGGAAAAGTTTGAAGTGTTAGATGATGAAGTCAAAGTGCTTCCACATGTATTTGAGCTTTCAATGGGCATAGATAGGAGTCTTTACACTATTTTAGAACATAGTTTTCGTGATGATAAAGAAAACGATAGAGTCGTTCTTTCTTTAAAACCATATCTTGCGCCAATTCATGTCGGGATATTATCTCTTGTTAAAAAAGATGGGCTTGCGGAAAAAGCTGGGGAGATTTTTTTCAATCTTAGAACAAAATATGACACATTTTTGGATCACTCTGGTGCCATAGGTAGAAGATATAGGAGATTAGATGAGGTGGGAGCACCACTTGCTGTTACCGTGGACCATCAGACTCTGCAAGACGATACTGTTACTGTAAGAATGCGTGATTCCATGAATCAGGAAAGAATAAAAATTTCAGATCTTGATTCGTATCTTGCAAGGGAAATAAAATACCCATAGTGTTGTAGAATCAAATAATAATGAATTTCACGATTTGTTTTTGATGTAAATTCTGGTTTATAATTTTGAACAGTTATTTGGCATGTATTGTTATCCGTGATGTTTGTTGTGCACTATACTTTACATGCAAGAAAACATCCTGCATAGCATGAGCAGATGGTACAAGTTCGTTTTTAGATACAATCTCTACTTTCCATTTGCCAACTATTGGGTCTACTGAAGTGATTGAGAATCGTTCAAGTGGACTTGCTGTACCAGAATATCTTACTCTGTATATCTGGTCTCCAATTGTTACAGACTTGTAGCCATTACCTATCATGGATTTTGTCATAAGACAATTATCTGATGGCCCTATCACACATGTTCCATCTGGAGCAGTTACATGATATTGTAGGTCTCCTTCATCTTTAAAGGAAGAGTATAAGATCAACGGCACTGCCACAGTGCTATTAGTTTCTTTAATGACATCTATGGAAGTTGGTTGTGATATTGGTATGATCTTTTTGGATGGGAATGTAGTTACTGTAGATGAAACAGTTTCAATGGATTTGTCATAAGCACTTATCTTTGCAAAGATTTGATGATCTTTTACATAGCCCAGTGTAGTAGTCTTCCATTTTAGATCAAGTGCTGTCTGTCCAGTTCCGAATAATTGTGGTGGAGACGTGTATACTGTACCTTCATCAACTACAAGAGATATAGTTCCAAGGATAGGCTTGCCTGTATTGGTAAAGTAGGCAGTTGGATTTGCTGTTGTACCTTCTGCTCTAACTGGACGCAAATCCACTTCTAGTTTGCCATCAATGGAATAGTTTGGCTTTACACCAATTGAATACTGGTCCGAGTCTGATGCTTTTCCTAGTTGGTTTTGTACATGTATCCAGTATGATATTGCCGGCGATTGCATCATTTCTTTTGGAATTGTTCCTGATATGATGTACGTAGTGTTCAATATTTGAAGTGGTGCTACATCCATGTGTACTGCGGTGTATTTTGTTATATCATCCCCAAGTTTTAGAAACCTAAGATCTGCTCTATCAAGTGGTGTTGGGGTATCTATGATAGAATACACTGACATTGACTGGGAATCAATGTACTGGCCTGTCACATCAGATGATAATACCTTGGTCTCATTTCCTATCTGGAACTTTACATCAAATATTTTTGGAGTAGAAAGGTCAACTTGGGCTGGTTGTGGTATTAACACTCCATTTTCAAATGTAACAGTTTCATTACATCCGCTAATCTCAATTGTCTTGCCTACGGAATTGATGTTCTTTCCCATTGCTTCCAGTACAACAACCTCAAATGATATTTGTTTTGGATCGATATGTGCTTCATAGACTGACTTTTGTATGGTTGCGTTTACATTTTGTCCAGTAAATGGCTGTTCACTAGATAGCTGCGCCTGAATTATTCCTGAAGGTGTACGCAGTATGACAGTCGGGTGAGATCTAGGATCTGTTCCTATTGTTATTTTTACAATATCTTGGTTGCATATGTTGTATGACACTTCGTAGATCTTCAAGTTTGGTGTCAAAATACCTCCAAATCCTTCACTGGAACTGCCAGATGGGCCAGCACCTACTGCGCCACCTCCACCCCCTGCACCTCCAGTACTAGCTGCAGATGTTGCAGTAGATGAGGTTGATGAACTCCAAGTTCCAAATCCAGTAAAGTGTTTTGTCCAAACTACCAAATCAGAACCAACGTTAATCTTACAATTTCCACCCGCAGGTAGACCATCATTTATGATTTGGGTATTGTCACCACAAATTGTAGTAATTTCTGTGAGAGGTTTAACAGAACTGAAATAGCCAATATGTTGTCCTACCTTACCAACAAACACCATGCTTATCGCTTTGTTGAACGTTAGGGCAGTAGAACCAAATCCTATTTCAATACTTCCAGTAGCTGTATTGATGATATTTGGTGCTGCAGATATTGATGGATTTGATATAACTTTTGGCAAGTAAATTGATCCTTTCCATGATGTTGGACCTGTTATAGTTATGTTTGCTGGGATTTTGACTTGAATGTCTGGAAGAGAATCACCATTGAGATCCTTATTGATTGTTAGCTTATTAGAAATTTCGACGGTACTAGTACTACCTGTTTGTGTTATTGATGAATAGTTTAATGAAGGATTAGAAACTGTTGATGGAATCCTAATATTAGATAGAGTTACGTTACTGCTAATCACAACTAAATCGGGCAGGATTGGATTTACTGTAACTTGTGTCTGACAATTATCAATTAGTTGTTGATAAGATAAAAGATTTCTTGCTTCCGTAGTACAATCAATTGAATGAAGTGTTTCAGCTAGTGTTTGGGTTCGTATCCCAGTTACTGCATCTGATGTTGTGAGTGTTTCAGCTAGGTTTGTAGTAAATGCTGATCCTGTAGTAGCTGCATCAGATGTTGTAAGTGTTTCAGACAATGGTACTATAGCTAGGTGAACTGCAGAAACAGCATCTGATGTTGTAAGTGTTTCAGACAATGGTACTATAG
>Ga0334722_10003782_pt1 | contig 16111 bp, 14 predicted proteins | sample C3_bottom_MG_FD_207210 | JGI IMG/M metagenome (GOLD analysis project Ga0334722, IMG submission 207210) | Sediment microbial communities from Yellowstone Lake, YNP, Wyoming, USA - C3_bottom | ecosystem: Environmental > Aquatic > Freshwater > Lake > Sediment | place: USA: Wyoming | collected...
TCTCCCGGGTGATCTCGACCGTCTGGGTGGCACCGTCGATGACCACCGTCGCCGTCCTGTCGGTGACGTCCTTGACCTCCAGGGTGTGCGACCGCCCATTGACGGTCACCGTCTTCACGTCGACCCTGTCCCGCTCAACCTTATAGGTGACGCCGTCCAGCACGACCGTGGCGGAGGTTGGTGTTACGTCTCTGATCTCCGCCCTGTGCGTTTCTCCGCCAAAGGTCAGGTGCAGCACCGCTGGTGCTGCCATCGGGGCTGCGGAGATCGCCTGTCGACCAGCCTCGGCTTGCGACGCCTCGGGGACCGTCACCGGCTCCACCTCAGGCTTGGCTGGCGCCTCATGGTTAGGAGCCTCCATCAGATTGTTCCCCGTGACCACGGAGAAGAGCTTCGTCAGCACCATTATGGTGAACATCAAGATCAGTAACGCCAGGAAGACGATCCCGAGACCGTAGATTGTCACGTTCAGGGCAGCTAGAAAGTCCAATTCAGCTTCCTCCACCTCGAGAAGGTAGGCCACCCTGCACCGGCGCGCGCCGGTGCAGGGTCCTCTCATTGCCCTTGAAAGACCGAAGGCGGTGGTCGGCTATCTGGAGCCGACCACCGCCGCTATGGCTGCCAGCTGCTCAACACTGAGCCCTTCGTCCTTCTTCCCACGCTTGGCCAAAAACTCCTTGGCAACCTGAGGGAAGAGCACGTACGAGAGAACATCCTCCTCACTCTTAGCCAAATCGCCGATCTCCGCCTTGGCCTTCTCGAACTCCGGCTCCAGGAGATCGGCGGGCCGACAGTCGATGGGCTCCTCGCCCGCGAGAACCATCTTCTTCACTTCTGGGTCCACAGGCGCCGGAGTCCTGCCGTACATTCCCTTGACCAGGTTCTTCACCTCTTTGGGCACCATCTTGTAGCGCTCGCCAAGCAGTACATTCAAGACCGCCTGGGTGCCCACGATCTGGCTGGACGGGGTCACCAACGGGGGATACCCAAGCTCAGCGCGGACCCTCGGGACCTCTTTGAGAACGTCGGGCAGCTTGTCCTCCTGGCCCTGCTCTCGAAGCTGGTTCACCAGATTGGAGATCATGCCGCCGGGGATCTGGAACTGCAGGACGTCAGTGTCAACCCCGAAGGCACCCATCTCGAACTGGGAGTACTTCTTCCTGACCTTTGCGAAGTACTTACCAATCTCGGAAAGCTTTGCGATGTCCAGGCCCGTTGCCCGGTTCGTGGCGGCGAGCGCGGCGACGATCGTCTCGGTAGGCGGCTGCGACGTGCCCAGGGACATGCTGGAGATGGCGCAATCCAGCAGGTCGATCCCCGCCTCGGCGGCTTTGAAGTAGGCCATCGACGCCATTCCGCTGGTGTAGTGGCAGTGCATGGAGATGGGCACATCCGTCTCGGCCTTCAGCCGTGAGACCAGCTCGTAGGCATCCACGGGGGAGATCAGTCCAGCCATGTCCTTGATGCAGATGGAGTCGGCTCCGATCTGCAGCAGCTCCTTGGCCATCTTGACGAAGCCCTCGTTGCTGTGAACGGGGCTGAGGGTGTAGCAGACGGTCGCTTGAACATGGCCGCCATACTTCTTGGTGGCCCGGATAGCGGGCTCCATGTTCCGGATGTCGTTGAGGGCGTCGAAGATGCGGAACACATCCATGCCGTTGTCCACCGCCCTGGCAACGAACCTCTCCACGATGTCGTCGGCATAGTGGCGGTAGCCCACGATGTTCTGGCCTCGCAGCAGCATCTGCAGGCGGGTCTTGGGCATCCTTTTCCTCATAACCCGCAGCCGCTCCCAGGGATCCTCGTTCAGGAAGCGCATGCAGGCGTCGAAGGTGGCCCCTCCCCACACCTCGAGCGACCAGTAGCCGACCTCATCCAGCATCTCCATGGCGGGGATCATATCTTCGATCCTCATGCGGGTAGCCAGGAGCGACTGGTGGCTGTCACGGAGGACTGTCTCGGTGATCCCAAGGGGCTTGGTCTGAAGCTGGGCCATGTCTCCCTCCCTCTACTCCGTCGCGGCCGAAGGGCCGCCGCAGTCATGGACCTCGGAGCCTCAGTCGAGACGCAACCCGGCTGCGTCTGCTGGAGGCCGCTCAGCCGCGCGCCGAAGGGGAGACTGGGCAGGCCTGGTTGGAGGTGTCATTCCGCTCCCGATGCGGGCTTCGGCTCGGCGCTGAGCTTAGCTGAAGTGTAAGCCAAGGCCAAAGTGCAGTCAATAACAACGCCGCAACAGCCGGAGCCGCGGGCTCAGGCCATCGCTCGATCCATGGCCTCTTCCAGGGTGCGAGCGCTGAGCACCTCCATGTCCGCAGCGTGTGGCAGCCGGGGCGAGTAGGGTACCAGGCAGCGCTTGAACCCCAGCTTCGCCGCCTCCCGCAGCCGCTGCTCCAGATGCCCCACACCTCTCACCTCTCCCGACAGGCCAACCTCCCCCATCACCGCGAGCTCGGGATCGATGGGGCTGTCGCGAAGGCTCGACGCTATGGCCAGCGCCACACCGAGATCGGCGGCGGGCTCCTCGATCCTGAGCCCTCCAACCACATTCACGTAGATGTCCTGATCATACAGCTTGAGGCCCAGCCTCTTGGAAAGCACAGCGGTGAGGAGCAGCACCCTACCCAGCTCGACACCGTTCGCCATCCGCCGCGGCATATGGGATGGCGAGAAGCTGGTGAGTGCCTGGATCTCCGCCAGGAGGGCGCGAGTCCCCTCGATGGTGACCACAACAGCGGTCCCACTTCGCATCAGGGTACGATCCGCCAGGAAGGCAGCGGATGGGTTGGGAACCTCCAGCATCCCCTCCTCGTGCATCTCGAAGACTCCAACCTCATGGGTGGAGCCGAAGCGGTTCTTCACGCTCCGAAGTAGTCGGTAGGTGTGGTAGCGCTCACCCTCGAGGTAGAGGACTGCATCCACCATGTGCTCGAGAAGCTTGGGCCCCGCGATGGAGCCCTCTTTGGTGACGTGCCCCACCAGAAACACGGAAACCCCGCTGCCCTTGGCCATCTGAAGCAGCCGCGAGGTGCACTCCCTCAGCTGGTTCACGCTACCGGCGGTCGAAGGAAGGTCTTCCACGAAGACGCTCTGGATAGAATCCACCACCACCAGAGATGGCGATAGGCGGTCGACCTGCTCCAAGACCCTGTCCAGGTTGCCCTCCGACATCACATACAGGCCGCCGCTTCGAAGCCCCAGTCGATCCGCTCTCATCTTCACCTGCTGAACCGACTCCTCGCCAGAGACATAGAGGACGCATCCCAGCAGGTCCGCCATGGTGGAAGCCATCTGCAGCAGGAGTGTCGACTTGCCAATCCCAGGATCGCCACCCACCAGGACCAGAGATCCCGGCACGATCCCTCCGCCAAGGACCCTGTTCAGCTCGGCGATAGGCACCCTGATCCGATCGATCCCCTGGGGAGGAACATCACGCAGCGCCACAGGCGCCGCTCCGCCCTTGGTGGAGATGGATCTGGTCTGGGGAGGCAGCTCCGCCGTCTCGACCAGGCTGTTCCATTCGCCACACTCAGGGCACCGCCCCATCCACTTGGGACTCTCGGCCCCGCATCTCTCGCAGACGTACTTCACACGGCTCTTGGGCATGGTTGTCCTTCTCCGGCGGTGGAAACGAAAGGCCGGCGATGTGCCGGCTCCATGCATCAGCGGATCACGGGGAAGGTGCGGACTGGGACCGCCCGCACCGAGAAGTAGGGGGCGGATCTGGGATCCGCCCCCTCATCCTCAGGTCTGGCTCTCCACCAGCTCCTTCGTCTTCGTCTCGTACACCAGCTCCCCATCGCGGCTGTCCACGACCACCGTGGTTCCCCTCTTGAACTCCCCGTTCAGGAGCCCCTCGGCGAGTCGGTCCTCTACCAGGTTCTGGATCGTCCTGCGCAGCGGCCTCGCGCCGAATTTCGGATCGAACCCCTTCTCGACCAGGTGATCCTTGGCGGCGTCGGTGACCTCCAAGGTGATCTGCTGCTCGGTCAGGGCCTGCCGCACCCGACCCAGCATCAGGTCAACGATCTTGCGGATCTCCATGAGAGTGAGAGACCGGAAGACCACTGTGGCGTCGATGCGGTTCAGGAACTCGGGCCGGAAGAGGTTCTTCATCTCCCCCAGCACCTTGTCCTTCATCCGCTCGTAGGCCTGCTCGGCGCTCTTGATCTCGTCCTGGGTCACAGCGAACCCGAGGACTGCATCCCTGCGCAGCAGATCTGCCCCAACGTTGGACGTCATTATCAGGATGGTGTTCCTGAAATCGACCTTCCGCCCCTTCGCATCGGTCAGATGTCCGTCATCCATGATCTGCAGAAGGATGTTGAACACCTCCGGGTGGGCCTTCTCGATCTCATCCAGCAGCACCACCGAGTACGGCTTCCGCCGCACAGCCTCGGTCAGCTGCCCGCCCTCCTCATATCCGATGTAGCCTGGAGGAGCGCCCACCAGCCGGGCCACGGAGTGCCTCTCCATGAACTCCGACATGTCTATCCTGATCATGGCCTCTTCGCTGCCGAACATGAACTCGGCCAGGGCTCTCACCAGCTCCGTCTTCCCGACGCCAGTTGGCCCCAAGAAGATGAAAGATCCGATGGGCCTCTTGGGATCCTTCAGCCCGGCCCTGGCTCGTCGCACAGCCTTCGACACCACCGAGATGGGCTCGTCCTGGCCGATGATCCTCTTGTGGAGCTCCTCCTCCATGCGGAGAAGCCTGGCAGTCTCCTCCTCGGCGATCCGCATCACCGGGATCCCCGTCCACATGGACACGACCTGGGCAATATCCTCCACACCGACCACCGGCTTCTCCGCAGCCTGCTGGTCGTGCCATCCGGACTCCATGTTGTCGATCTTAGCCCGAAGCTTTGCCTCCCGGTCCCGCAGCTCCGCCGCCAGCTCGTACTGCTGTGCGTTGATGGCCGCCTCTTTCTGGGACTGCACGGCCTCCAGCTCCTGGATGGCCTCCTTCAGCGAGGGCGGCGATACGGCTCGCTGCAGCCTGACCCTGGACGATGCCTCGTCCACCAGGTCGATGGCCTTGTCGGGCAGGAACCTGTCGGTGATGAAGCGGCTAGCCAGCTCCGCCGCTGCTTGGAGCGCCTCGTCGGAGATGATCAGCTTGTGGTGCTGTTCATACCGCTCCTTGATCCCCCTGAGGATCTCCACAGTCTCCTCCACCGTGGGCTCCTCCACGATGATGGGCTGGAAGCGGCGCTCCAGAGCTGCATCCCTCTCGATGTACTTGCGGTACTCATCGAGGGTGGTGGCACCGATGGTCTGGAGCTCGCCCCTCGACAGAGATGGCTTCAAGATGTTGGCTGCGTCCACCGCGCCCTCGGCCGCCCCGGCGCCCACCAGGGTGTGAAGCTCATCGATGAACAGCACGCAGTTGCCGCTGGTCTTCACCTCCTCGATGATCTTCTTCAGCCGCTCCTCGAACTCCCCTCTGTACTTGGTGCCGGCCACCAGCGAGCCGATGTCGAGGGTCAGGAGTCGCTTGCCCAGCAGGGTTTCCGGAACATCCCCGGCTGCGATCCTCTGCGCAAGACCCTCCACAATGGCGGTCTTGCCGACGCCGGGCTCGCCGATCAGAGCCGGGTTGTTCTTGGTCCGTCTGGAAAGGATCTGAATAACCCGCTCGATCTCGCGGGTCCTCCCGATCACCGGATCCAGCTTGCCTGCCCTGGCCGCCGCCGTGAGGTCCATCCCCATCTGGTCGATAACAGGCGTCCGGCTGGTCTGCTTCGCGTCCTGCTGGGAGTAGGGCTGGCTCTGGTTGAGCACATGGATGATCTGGTTACGAACCTTGTCCAGGCTCACCCCGAGGCTCTCCAGCACACCGGCCGCGATGCCTTCCCCTTCGCGCACGAGGCCGAGCAAGAGGTGCTCCGTGCCGATATAGTGGTGGTTCAGCCTCCGAGCCTCGTCCACGGCCAGCTCGATCACCTTCTTGGCCCTGGGGGTCAGCCCTATGTCCCCCGTCACCGTCCGATCGCCACGACCGATGATGAACTCGACGGCGCTGCGGACCTTGTTCAGCTCGACCCCGAGGTTCGCCAGAACCTTGGCAGCGACACCGTCTCCCTCGCGGACCAGGCCAAGCAGGAGATGCTCGGTGCCAATGTAGTTATGGTTGAAGCGCTGGGCCTCCTCCTGCGCCAGGGTGAGGACCTTTCGCGCCCGTTCAGTGAACTTATCGAATCTGTCGCTGCTGCTCATGCCTGTACTCCAAGGGATAAGTGCCTTCTACCCGCCAAGCGCCAGGGATGCGGTCTCGCCGGCAGTAGCCCCGGGCTCAGCTCTGCCTCCACCGCCGGTCGATCCCAGGTCCGGATCACCAGCATCCGGCCCCTGGTCGCCATCGCCCTCGCCGTCGCCCGCTTCTTCCGCCACAACGGTGGAGGGCACTTTGTGTGCCATATCGCCCGAGCCTGACTCGGGAGAGTCGGCATCCGCGAACTCCGAGGGGGACGCTCCGCCCTCTTCTTTCGCCTGCCTAAGGCTCAGACCCAGACGATGTCGTGCTGCATCGATCCGGATGATCCTCAGCATGACCTCGTCGCCCTCCTTGACAACCCCCTTGGGGTGGGCAACTCGGTCGTCACTCAGCTCCGATATGTGGATCAGCCCCTCGACTCCATCCTCGATCCGAGCGAAGGCGCCGAAGGACGCCAGCTTCGTGATCCTGCCTTTCACCAGATCGCCCACCCGGTACCGCTCGGCAATCCCGGTCCACGGCTCTGGCTGAAGGCGCTTGAGACTCAGCGCGATCTTCTTGTTCTCGCGGTCCACACCGACCACCATGGCGTCCACCTCCTGGCCAACCTTCAGGAGCTGGGATGGGTGGCTCACCTGGCCCCACGACAGCTCCGAAAGGTGCACAAGGCCGTCGGCGCCGCCAAGGTCGATGAAGGCCCCGAAGTCGCACAGACTGCTGACGCGGCCGTGCCGGACCTCTCCCTCCTTCAGCTCCGCCAGGAGTCGCTCCTTCTGAATAGCTCGCCTCTCCTGGACGGCAGCGCGCTCCGAGAGGATCAGCCTGTTCCGGCGGCGGTTGATCTCGATCACCTTGAGGAACATCCTCCGGCCTTTCATGGCCTTCAGCCGTTCCTCCACCGACTCATCCGTCCCGGAGACAGCCCGGAGATCCACTATCTGGGACAGCGGCACGAAGCCGCGAACGCCATCAACGTTGGCAATGAGACCACCCTTGTTATACTCGATGATCTCGGCCTCGATGATCTGGCCGTCCTCGAACTGCTTCTGAGCGACCCGCCATCCCCTCTCAGCCTGGGCCCTGTTCAGCGACAGCACCACGTGCCCATCCTGATTCTCGGGCTGCAGCACGTAGACCAGGATCGAGTCGCCCACATGAAGCGTCTCCGTGGGGTTGCCGTGGGCGTCACGCATCTCATGGGCAGGGATAACGCCCTCGGACTTGGAGCCTATGTCGACCAGCACCTCGTCCTTATCGATGCGCACGACCACCCCTTCGATGACGTCGCCTCGTTTGAGGGTTCGGTATCCATGGCCGTGTGCCTCCAGCAGGTCCTGCATGCCCTCCGACATCGGCATCCCCTCAGGACTGCTGCCGTTCATCTCCACCGACCGAACTTCTTCTTCCATCCTCCCCCCCACGCGGATAGTCGTCAACAAATTATACGGCACCCCCTATCAAAAAGCAAAAGGGGGAGTCAAGATTCGACTCCCCGCTAAGCCCCAATGCGGGCACACAGCCCACAGGGGAAGGGTGCTCCGTATCCCTTGTGTGGATAATACTACACCGGCCGCCGCCCTTCCAGTGCCCGGGCGAGGGTGAGCTCGTCCGCGTACTCCAGGTCGCCCCCGGACGGGAGCCCCCTAGCCAGCCTAGTGATCTTCACTCCAGTCGGCCCCAGAACCCTGGTCAGGTATGCAGCCGTCACGTCCCCCTCGGTGTTGGGATTGGTGGCGATTATCACCTCCTGAACGGATCCGGACCGAACCCGGCTCACCAGCTCCGCGATGCGCAGCTTGTCGGGCCCGATCCCATCTATAGGCGAGATAGCCCCATGGAGGACGTGATACCTGCCCCGGTATCCCCTGGTGCGCTCCAGTGCCAGAACATCCAGCGGTTCCTCCACCACGCAAATGGTCCTCTCATCACGGGTTCCATCGGAGCAGACTGCGCACAGGGATGCCTCGGAGATGTTGAAGCAGACCGAACAGAAGCCGACCCGCTCCTTCATGGCCACGATCGCCTCAGCCAGGCCTTCAGCTTCCTCCTTCGAGCACCGCAGGAGGTAGAAGGTCAGCCGCTGCGCCGTCTTGGGGCCTATCCCGGGCAGCTTCGCGAACTCCTCTATCAGTCTAGCGACAGGTTCCGCGACAGGAAGCATGGGAATGCCCTTACTACATCAGTCCCGGGATCTTCATTCCGCCGGTTACAGCCCCCAGCCGCTTGGTTGCCAGCTCGTGGGACTTGTGGACCGCATCGTTCACGGCCGCCGCCACCAGGTCCTGCAGCATCTCCACGTCCTCCGGGTCCACCACCTCAGGGTCGATGGTTACCGATTGCACCTTCTGGTGCCCGGTCATCACGATCCTGACGGCGCCACCACCGGCGGTTCCCTCCACGCTCTCGTTGCCCAGCTCCTCCTGGGCCTTCATCAGCTTCTCTTGCATCTGCTGGATCAGTCGCATGTTCTGCATTATCTTCTACGTCCCCTCCGCCATTTCATCTGCCCCGCACGGGTCCCGCTGAATGCCGCACCGCTCCAGCTACCCGCCAACACCCGCGTCCGCCACAAGACGCCGGCCGACAGCTCCACGCATGGACCATGCGAACCTACTGGTCCGACGTTCGTTCCACCCGGGCCAGTCGGAAGCCCAGCTCCCTGACCGCGGCGTCCACCACCACGTCCTGATCCGGCGGCACCCCTCTGTTTAGCTTAACACCATAGGCGAACTGAACGGTAATCGGGCGCCCAAAGAGCTCTTTGAGGATCTCCTCGAGCCTGCCTCGGACCCCCAAGCGCTCCACCTTGTCTCGCCAGGTGGATTTCTCGAAGCCCAGAACCACCTTGTCGCCGCTGGTCTCTACAGGCCGGCACCCAGCTAGCACCAGGGCGGCCGAGGTACCGACCTTCTGGACAATGGAGGGCCACTGGCGGCGCAGGGTCTCCATGGTGAGATCTGCAGAGCCACCCGCCGGACGGTGAGCCACACTGCCCTCGTCCGCCACCCCGCCGGCCTCGCTGGTGACCTCTTCCGACGCGGCCTTCTTAACACCTGTCACGCGCCCTGGTGCAGAGAGGTCCACAGAAGTCGGCGCTCCGGCCTGCCCACCAGGCTCCGATACCCCCGATCGCTGCATCTGGAGGATGTGGTCACGCGCTGGGGCTGCCTGCCCGGAGGCAGCGTGCTCCGGTCCTGCCCCGCCCACAGCCCCTGCCTGCTCCAGCAGGGCAGCCTCCATGAAAGCCACCTCCAGGTGGATCTGGTTCAGGGGCTCCTGCCTCATCCGGCCATCCAGCTCCCCGAAGCTCCTCAGGGCCCCCAACAGCCGATGGTACTCCCACCCGTCAGCATCCTCTCGGAGCTTCGCCAGATCATCGGCCCGGTACTCCCTGAGAAGACTGGTATCGGCACCGCTCTTGGCAACCATCAATGCCCGGAGATGGTCCACCAGATCCCGCGTGAGATGTCGTAGATCCCCGCCAGTCGATGCCGCATCGTCGATTAGCTGAAAACCTCTCGGCAGATCGCGCAGCCTCAGTGCCTCGGCGAGCTGGTGTATCGACTCTTCTGTTGTCAGCCCTAGCACCTCCCTGGCCTCGTCCAGCCCAATCTGGTCTCCACAATAGGCGACCAGCTGGTCCAGCAGGCTCTCCGCGTCCCTTAGGCTACCCCTGGCCATCCGAGCCACCCGGTCCAGCACCGCGGGCTCCGCCCTCAGCCCCTCCCGCTCGCATATCATCGAAAGCTGCTGAGCGATGGCCTGAAGCGGTATTCTCCGAAAGTCGAACCGCTGGCAGCGTGAGGCGATGGTGGGGAGTATCTTGTGGGCTTCCGTGGTAGCCAGGATCAGGATGGCATGCCCTGGTGGCTCCTCCAGGGTTTTCAGCAGCGCGTTGGACGCCTCTGAGGTGAGCATGTGGGCCTCGTCGATGATGTACACCTTGTACCGAGCCTCGGCCGGAGCAAAGCGGATCTTCTCCCGCAGCTCTCTGGCGTCGTCGATCCCTCGGTTCGAGGCCGCATCGATCTCGATCAGGTCGATGGCCCTGCCCTCGTTCACCGATGTGCAGGATGGACAGCGGTTGCAGGGCTCGCCGCCCTGGGGATCGAGACAGTTGACAGCCTTCGCCAGGATTCGTGCCGTGCTGGTCTTCCCAGTGCCCCGGGGGCCGCAGAACAGATAGGCATGGACCACCTTGCCCGAGGCGACGGCGTTCCTCAGCGTCCTGGTGACGTGGTCCTGCGCGACCACCTCAGAGAAGCTGCGGGAGCGCCACCGGTGGTAGAGGGATCGAGCTTCGCGCTGAGGAGACTGGTCCATCTGCCAGCTTTCGGGTGTGAACATCGAACGGGCCGCGGGCGATGGCCCGCGGCCCAGATCGTAGGGCCTGCGCCAATTATACCTGACCCTTGGCCTGCTCTTCCAGGAGCTTGGCAGCCCGGACCTGGTTGAAGATCCCGCACGGGCAGTAGAGGGCCAGCTCCCTGGCCGCCTCCTCGGGGGTCTTCTTGCCCTTTCTGACCGCCTCCACCTGCTTCTCCACGAACTTTGGCGCGATCTGGTGGTGCCCGCACATGGTGGTCACAGCCAGCACGTCCTCCGACGGCAGGAGCTCCTTCTTGCCCCAGACGCCCAGGGAGTAGTTGATGGTGTGCGGAGTTACCCCAGCCTCCTTGCATGCGGGGAGAACCTCGTCCAGCAGCCCGCTGATGACGATGGACAGCCCGGTGTCCTTCTCCTTCATCCGCTTGAGGAATTCGACCACCTGGCGCCTGCTGGTGAATACCCCCCTCAGCCTGGACTTGTCGGTTACTCTCGCCTTGATCTCCTCCGCCGGTATCTCCAGGACCGAGCCAGACTTCACATCGCCCCAGTTCTCGGACCCGACGGCTTCCGCCGCCGCGATGAACTCCATGGCCTTGGGGGCTATGTCCTTGTCGTTGATCCCCTTGGCCTGGTACATGAACCACACGTAGTCGCCCCTTAGCGACTCGATGGTGCCGGACCTATGCAGAGAGTGCGTCATCTCAATTCCTCTTACAGTGCTGAAAGGTGCGAACCGCGCGCAGTGCGCGGTTATGTTGTGTGACGCTTGCCAGCGCGGAACCTCCGTTACCCATGATCCGCACCCGCGCTAGTCCAGGCAGAGCGGTCTCCCCAGACCTACATTGACCTTGCCGCGAATCGGTTTCTTCAGCCCCAGCTTCTCTATCTCCGCGACCACCGGGGAGTTGCCGTCGGCGTCCACACGGCTGATCACCCCGAGGGAGAAAACCGTGTCTATCTGCCCTTCCACCTCCTGCAGAGCGCGAATGACCTTTGGAAAGTCCTCGAGCCTGCAGTTTCCTTCAATAATGATAGAGAGGAGGTGCACGGGCAGGTACTCCGACTTCAGCTTTCCAGTCTTTTTGTCCTCCATGATCTCCGTAAGCGGGGAGCACTCCTCAAAGGTGAGTCCGGCCGCGGCAACCGCCATCGCCACCTTCTCAGCATCGGCCAGCCTAAGGCCTACCCCTGGCCTCCCCATGTCTATGGCGATCCCCACCTGTCCGATCTTGGTGCGCCCGGTGACATCGTTGGTTTTCGACTCCTCGGTCCCTCGGCCCGGGACACCGGTGGTCGCCTTGGTCTCGGTAGGATCACTCAGAAAGTGGCTGAAGTTGCGAAGCGTTCCCTCGAGGTTCACCTTTTCGATGGCCCCGAATGGGCATATCTGCTTCCTGACGCACACATAGCACTCAGTGCATCTGTCCTGGTCGATCACCACCTTCTTCTTGCTCACTACTGTGAAGGCATCCATCGGACAGTAGGGGATGCAAAGCTTGCATCCCTTGCACTTTTCCTCATTGATGACCGGCATGCGCAATTCTCCTTGACAGCAGTTTTCTCGCGGGTTCAGGCCGCACCCAGTTCCCCGCGAACCATACGACCCGCTCTCCTCCTGGCTTCAGGCTCCATTCGAAGGATCTCCCGCGGAGAGGCTGCTCAGGATCGCAGCGGCGCGGTCCAGATTGAAGAGCCCGCACGCGCACGGCATCCCCACCATCAGGGCCGCGTCTTTCGAGCTCATCCTGCCACACCGGACATCCTCGATGCCCTTCTTCGCCAGAGAAGCCGCCACGAGGGCGTGGCCGCACATGGTGGTGAGCTCCAGCACCTCATCTTCCGGCAGCAGACCGATGTTGCCATGCACTCCAAGAGACAGGTTGATGGAATGGGGATCCAACCCCACCTCATCGCAGATAGCAAATACATCGTCGATGATCCCGCTGACCGTCACCGAGATCCCCAGGTCCTCCTCTTTGAAACGCCGCAGCACCTCCTTCAGCTTCTCCCGACTGGAGAAGGAGCAACGTATCCCCGAGGAGTCATTCATCTTCGAGATCACCTCTGCCGGATCGAACCCCCTGGGGAGGAGGTCACCAGTCTCCAGGAAACCGATATTGGCCGGGCCAACCTCGAAGATTATCTCCAGCATCCTGCCTATCTTCCGTCCAGCGCCCTTGTCGTTGAACCCCAGCGCAGGGCGTGCAATGAGCACGAAGTCGTCCCTGAGCGACTCAGCGGTCCCCATACGGTGCAAGGAGTGAGTCATCACTTCCCCCCAATCGAAAGCGCTCCGCCGGCCGGGCCTCCAGGCAGGCCGCGCACACGTCTCAACACAACCAGGTCTAATCAGCAGCCAAGGGACGCCCCAGCCCCACATTGATCTTCGCGTTGATCCTTGGCTCCAGGCCCAGCTCCCTGAGCTGGTCCATGATGGGGATGCTCTTCCCTGGACCGAGCCGAGTAATGGCGCACCACGAGAAAACGCTCTTGATCTGCTTGGCCGTTTCCCTCACCGCAGGCACGATCTCCACCAGCTTGGCCGGCTCCGTCTCGAACTCGATGATGGCGGAAAGCACCCGCTCTCCCTTGACATCATCCCGGATCTTGCCCGTGCGCACGTCCTCCATCAGGAAGGTGAGGGGGTTGTTGGGCTCGAAGTTCACACCTATCCGAGCCAGGGCCATGGTCATCTTCTCCACGTCGTGGAAATCGGTCCCGATGCCAGGCCGGCCGAACTCCAGAGCCATTCCCACTCGTCCCCTCTTCACCCTGCCGGTGACGTCGTTGGTCTTGACCTCCTCGGTCCCACGGCCACGAACCCCTGTCTCCTTGTGCGGGACGAGTGGATCGCTGAAGGCCGTCCGGACGGAGCGGGGCCACTGGAAGGCTGCAGGCGGCCTGTAGATGGCGCCGGATGGACACGGGGCTGCCCTCAGGCAGGTGCCGCACTCCACACATCCCTCCTCATCAATGGTCGCTACGTCGTCGTCGCAGATGATGGCACCAACGGGACAGTAGGGCACGCACTGTCCACAACCGGTGCAGGAGACCTCGTCGATCCGCATTGCACCCTCCACTGCCAACTATCGATGGGGTCGTTCCTGGTCGCATGCCACCCGTTGGAACGCCCTACCCCAACCTCAAAGAGGATCAGAGGAGCCCTGCCAGGCCGCCCGAGAACGACGGTCCAGGGCTATATGTGATCGCGTCGAAAACCTAGCTGCTTCGAGATGGCCATGGTTGCCTCTCGCAGGTCCGGAAGACACTCCATCAGTCTTCCCTCGGTGAGCCGGACCGCGGGCCCCGAGATGTTGATGGCGGCGATCACACGCCCCTCCCCGTCGGCGATGGGACAGGAGATGGATGCAATGCCGGGGCTGTGCTCGCCGACAGAGACAGCGTACCCTCGCCGTCTGATCTCTGACAGCTCACGCAGCAGCCGACCCCTGTCCGTGATGGTCGCCGGTGTGAAGGGTAGGAGTCCGCTCTCTGCGATGACCGCGTCGATCTCATCAGGGGGGAGGTAGGCAAGGAGAAGCTTTCCCGGGGACCCGGCGTGCAGGGGCAGGCCCTTGCCGATGTCACGATAGCTGCGCCTGAGATCGTGGGTGCTCTCCACCTGTCCCACCACCTTCCTCTGCCTGCCTTCAAGGAGGTGCAGCGCTACGGTCTCATTGAAGCGATCCCGCAAGGCCCTCATGTGGGGCAGGGCGATGGAGAGGATAGAAAGCTGCGACTGGAACACGTGGGCCAGGCTCAGAAGCTTGGAGCCGAGGGTGTACTTCTGCGTCTCGTCGACCTGTCGCACAAGACCTCCCGCCTCCAGGGTTACCAGGGCGCGATGCACCGTGCTACGCTTCAGGCCGAGCATCCTGGCGATGTCTGCCACTCCCAGCTCGGGTTTCTCCACGGTGAAGGCATCCAGGATCCGAATAGCCCGCTCGATCGCCTCTACCGAGGCCGTTGCTTTGTCCCTCAAGGCGGGATACCATCCCTTACCAAGGATCGGCACCAGTATAGGGCCATCTTCCATCCTGGTCAACAAGCGGACGGAGGCGCCCGCACGCTCAGCCGCCGCGGTAAAGGTCGCGGAGGACCGGATATCTCTCCAGAAGACCCGTGGGAAGCTCGCGCTCCGGTCGCCCGCCAAGCAGCAGCCTCATCTGTAGCGCGTTGACCACCGCCTTGCCGCCGAAGTGATTGTTGTAGAACACATAACACTCCTCGGCCTGCTCCGCGACCGCAGACACGTCGCGCGCCAGCTCTGCTACCTCCTCAGGAGTGTAGAGGTAGTCGTAGCGTGTCTCGCGATCTCCGCTCCACCACTTCTCCGCGTTCCTACCGTGGAAGCGGAAGTAGGCGAGCCGCCCGGTGGGTCTGACGTCGCCGATGGACGTGCGGAACTTCGGCTCGTCAATGATGCACCAGGCCACCCCGCTGGACTCCAGAAGGGCGAGAGGCTCCGGGGACTCCGTCCAACTCCTGTGCCTCAGCTCGACCGCCAGCCCGTATCGCCCGAACCTGCGGATGAGGTCCTCCAGATGGTCCAGCGACTCTTCGTCACGCTTGAACGAGGGCGGAAACTGCGCCAGCAGGCACCCCAACTTCCCCGCCTCGAGCAGGGGCTCGATGCCCGCCTCGAACTGTTCGAAATCGGCCGGCGTCAGCACCGCTTCGCTGCCCGTGGACTCCAGGAACATCTTGGGATGGGTGAACTTCTGGTACAGCTTCGCTGTGAAGCGGAAGTGGTCCGGAGTCTTCTTCGCCCAGCTCCTGGCCACGTGTGGCAGGAGCGGACGATAGAAGCTGCTGTTGATCTCGACCGCATCAAAATACCGGCTGTAGAACTCCAGCTGATCGATCCTGCCGCGAGGGTAGAAGATCCCATCCCATCGTCCCTCCCCACTGGGATAGGACCATCCACTGGTTCCTATCCGGATCATGTCGCCTCCAAGCTTCCGGTCCAGCCAGTATCTAGGCTGTCGACTAGCCCAAATCGAACACGGGAGGGCCGCTTGCAGCGGCCCTCCCGTGTTGCCGAAGCCAATTCCCGATCTCGGGGCTACGCCCTGCCCTGCGCCCTGATCTGGTCGAAGCAGCTACTGCAGTAAACCGGTCGATCGTTCCTCGGCACAAATGGCACCGTCGCTTCGGCTCCGCACTGCGCGCAGATCACCGTGTGCATCTCGCGAGGCTCCCGCCCCGATCGCTCGCGACGCCTGGCGGCTCGACAAGCCGGGCATCGCTGGGGCTCGTTCATGAGCCCCTTCTCTGCAAAGAACTCCTGCTCACCCACCGTGAACACGAATTCCTGCCCGCAGTCGCGGCACTGCAAGGTCTTGTCCGCAAAGCTCACTTTTCCCTGACCCCTTTCGCGTGTGGAGAAGTCTGGTCACAGTTTAGTCTCTGCTTGATCCGTACGCGGGATGCCTTGCCGAGGAACCAGGACGAAGGTCCGCCGGGTCGCGACGCCTAAACGTGCCGGGCGCTACAATAGCAGAACAGGGAGCGGTATGCAAGCAGTCGGATGCGCTACACTAGTAGCCTGTTTGACACCCATTTGCG
>Ga0334722_10003783_pt1 | contig 16111 bp, 9 predicted proteins | sample C3_bottom_MG_FD_207210 | JGI IMG/M metagenome (GOLD analysis project Ga0334722, IMG submission 207210) | Sediment microbial communities from Yellowstone Lake, YNP, Wyoming, USA - C3_bottom | ecosystem: Environmental > Aquatic > Freshwater > Lake > Sediment | place: USA: Wyoming | collected...
TCCGCCAACAGAAGAAAAGCGACCGTCGGTTGTAGCCGGAAACGGACCTCCGTGTTGCATACTCAGACAGACCTCAACACCGGTGGGTACGCCATTTATTATAAACCTCCCTGAAATTAATTTTATATCCTCAATCAGATCATGATGGTTCTTCATGTCATTTGGGGTAGCCATCAATGTACAGGTCAATTGTCCTTCCATTGATCTTGCTACCTGAGAAAACTCATCGCTTGATTTGCAGCGGACTACCAATGAATATGGCCCAAAAATTTCTTCCTGCAACTTAGGATTCTTTAAGAAGTCCTCTGCAGAAACGGTTGCTATTGTCGGAACTCCGCAGAAATCGCTTTTCTCCAATTCTGATACAGCAACAACTTCAACTCCTTTTTCCTTTAAAATATTGTCACGCAAGTTCATGAATGAAGTGGCAATTTTTTTATGAAGCATTTTTGCCGGAGCTATCTTTCTTATCTCTTCACCAAGAGTTGCCATGAAAATATCCAAATCTTTACCTTCATTGCCAACAATAATTCCTGGATTTGTACAGAACTGACCCACTCCCAGCGTAATTGAGGCCGCATACATTTTTGCTATTTCGCGGGATGATTCCTTGATTTTCTCCGGCATAAGGAACACAGGATTTACGCTTCCCATCTCAGCGAAAACCGGAATGGGATCTTTGCGTTCGTTTCCCCATTTAAGAAGCAGGGTACCTACAGAAACGGACCCGGTAAAACCCACAGCTTTTGTATATGGGTGTTTAACCAGAGCTTCCCCGACATAGTGAGAAGAAAAATATACATGTGAAAAAACACCTTCAGGCATTTTTGTTTTGTGTGCTGCATTGCTGATAAGCTCGGCAACCATTTTTGATGTTTTAACATGGCCCGAGTGAGCTTTCACAATCACCGGGCAGCCTGCAGCCAGCGCGCTTGCAGTATCTCCTCCAGCAGTAGAATAAGCAAACGGGAAATTACTCGGACCAAAGACAACAACAGGACCCAGAGGCACATTCATTTTTCTGATATCCGGTTTAGGGGGAATACGGTCTGCAACTGCAGTATCTATCCTGGCATCGAGCCAGGCGCCGTTTTCGCAATGGTCTGCATAACTTCGAAGCTGAAAAATAGTCCTTCCCTTCTCATTTTTTAATCTGGCTTCGGGAAGATTGGTTTCCTCCATGCATGTTTTAATCAGATCATCTCCTGCATTCTCAAGTTCATCTGCTATAGCATACAAAAAAGCTTTTCTTTCCTTATATGAATAATTCTTATAGATTTTAAACGCTGACCATGCCTTTTGCATGACAGTATCAATTTCGTGGTTAATGATTTCAGTTGACTCCATAATTTATTCTTTAATCAAATTATTGAATTTAAAACCAGCACCCCTATCAGTCCGATGAAAGAGATGATAATTTCCATTAATGTCCATGAAAAGAAAGTCTGTTTCAATGAAAGGTTGAAAAATTCTTTAAACATCCAGAATGCCGTATCATTTACGTGTGACATAAACACACTCCCTGATCCGACTGCAAGAACCATTAGTTCGGGGGAAGTATTGGTTGATGCAACCAGAGGTGCCACTATTCCTGAGGCAGTAATAGCAGCCACTGTTGCTGAGCCGATAGTAACCCTGATCATAGCAGTTACTAACCACGCAAATAATAATGGTGCCATTTGCCACTGTTTACTGAATGACAGAATATAATCAGCGGCACCGCTGTCGGTCAATACCTGTTTGAAAACACCTCCTGCTGTTATGATCAAAAGAATCATAGCAATCCCCGAAATCCCATCTGCCAGCCACTTCATCACCTTTTCCATACTATGCCCTGCCCGCAGCCCGAAAAACCATGAGGCAATTATTACAGTCAGTAATAAAGCTATGTTTGCATCGCCTGTAAAAACAAAAATATTTTTCAGAACAGAATCAGAAGCAAAAACTTTGTTAGCTATTACAGAAAAGGTAATAAGCAAAACTGGTAGTATTGCAATCATAAAAGATGGGAAAGCAGCCGGCAATTCCTTGTCAGGAAAATCTTCCTTTTCAGCAAACAAACCAATAAGTGTCACATTTACACTTTTAAGAATCCTTCCCAAATAAGGACCTGCAATAATTATGGCGGGAACTGCAAGGATTAATCCGTACATCAATGTTTTACCCATATCAGCATTGAAAGCATTTACCAAAATAACCGGTCCGGGGTGAGGCGGAAGGAAACAATGTGCAGTTGACAATGAAGCAGCCATCGGAATAGCTAAATACAAAAGAGGCAAACGGGTTTCCTTAGCAATTGAAAATATAAGCGGTACCAGTATTACAAATCCGGCATTGTAGAAAAGCGGGATTCCAACCAGGAATCCGGTAAGAAGCAAAGACCACTGAATATTTTTTATCCCGAAAGCTTTAATAAGGGTAAGTGATATTTTTTTTGCAGCTCCGCTTGATTCAAGTATTTTCCCAAGAACTGCCCCAAGACAAATGATTAGTGTTAACCCTGCCAGTGTGCTTCCAACTCCGGTTTCAATTGATTTTATCAATACTGTTGGCTGCATTCCCAGAAATAATCCTGAAAGAATGGAAACTATCAAAAGTGAAATGAACGGACTAACTTTTTTAACAGATAGAAAAATCTGAAAACCAATAGCGAGAACAACTATTATCAATGTCATCCTAGGCGACTTTATTACTCAATTTCCCAATCGAATCAATGGTAATGTTTATTTCATCTCCAATTTGTAATGTAAAATTCTTGGGAGGTACAATCCCGGTACCTGTCATAATTAAACATCCATCTGGAAAGCTGCATTCGAGGTAAATATATTTTACAAGTTCTTCCAGACTTCTTTTCATCTGGTTAACTGCAATAGTGTCTTCAAATACAATCTTATTATTCCTGACAATATTAAGATCTATTTTATTGTTCCTGTCAAACGGCGCTTCAGAGATATAAACACATGGGCCAAGAGCAGCACAACCGTCCCAGGTCTTAGCCTGCGGAAGATACAATGGATTTTCACCTTCAATGCTTCTGCTGCTCATATCGTTCCCGATTGTATAGCCTGTTATTTTGCCGGAGGAAGATACCACCAGGGTAAGCTCAGGTTCAGGAACATTCCATGTACTGTCTTTTCTTATCCTCACAGGAGTATTATGTCCGACAACCCGGAGGGGGTTGCATTTAAAAAAACATTCAGGCCTGACTGCTTCATAAACCTTACCATAAAAATCGGCTCCCCCGGCAAGTTTGCTCTCTTCCTCCCTGCCAATTTTACTTCTCAGGTACGTTACGCCGCAAGCCCATAATTCCTGATTACTGCCAATAGTCGGAAGCAATTCACTGATCAAAGATGCCCCCCCCGGTTTCTGAGATGATATTAGTTTTGAAACCTTAGAGACAATATTATCATCATTAATAAAGCTGTCCCAGTTATCCTCTATCAGATAATAATTACTGTTTGTCCCGACAACAATTCCTTTAAGAGTTTTGTACAATCTCATAGTTTGTTAATTTAGAGAAGTTCAGATCTTTTAATGTGAATCCCTCAGGACAACTGATCCGGATCCTCCTTTCAGAAAATCAAAATCACAACCCTGGTCAGCCTGTTCAACATGCTGAACAAACATCCGCACATATCCTCTTCCGGTTACTCGTTCAGCAGGTTTCCATAAAGCTCTCCTCTTTTTCAATATTTCTTCAGGAACATCAAGCACCAGGGAGCGTTCTTTTACATTAAGTTCGATCATATCTCCATTCTCCACCAATGCAAGTGTTCCACCTATTGTAGATTCCGGTGAAACATGCAAAACAACTGTTCCATATGCAGTGCCACTCATGCGTCCATCTGAGATACGAACCATATCAGTAATCCCCTTCTTAATTAATTTTTGGGGCAGATCCATGTTTCCGACTTCAGGCATTCCCGGATACCCGACAGGTCCAACACCTTTTAATACCATGATGCAGTTTTCGTCAATATCCAGATCAGGGTCATCAATACGGGCATGATAATCTTCCATACTTTCAAAGACAACCGCTCTTCCCCTGTGATGTAACAATTCACCTGAAGTGGCTGATGGTTTTATTACAGCGCCTTTTTCGCACAGGTTGCCTTTTAAGACAGCAATCCCTGCTTTCTCTTTCAATGGTTTGTCCAAAGTCGCGATTACATCTGTATTATAACAAGGCGAACCGGCACAATTCTCACCAATTGTTTTTCCGTTAACTGTCAATGCATTTGAATGAATGATGTCCTTAAGCTGGTCAATAATTACAGGTAATCCGCCTGCATAATAAAAATCTTCCATCAGGTATTTCCCGGAAGGCATAAGGTTAAGTAAAAGAGGCATGTCGCTTCCCAGCTTATCAAAATCGTCCAATTCAAGTTGAATCCCAATCCTTCCGGCCAATGCAAGCAGGTGAATGACAAGGTTTGTTGAACCCCCTACAGCCGAATTAATTTTGATTGCGTTTTCAAATGCTTCCCTTGTCAGAATATCCGACATCTTCATATTTTCTCTGACCATTTCAACAATACGGTTACCTGAGAGGTGAGCCATAACTTTCTTCCTTGAGTCTACGGCAGGTATAGCAGCAGCACCTGTTAAAGTCAGACCTAAGGCTTCCACCATTGTTGCCATTGTTGATGCTGTTCCCATTGTCATGCAATGGCCGGCACTTCGTGATACGCAACTCTCAGCCTCAACAAGATCCTCTCTTGTAAAAGTGCCTGCTTTCAATCCCTCTGAGATCTGCCATGTTGATGTTCCCGATCCAATCTCCCTGCCCCTGAATTTACCATTCAGCATTGGTCCACCTGGAACAACAATTGTTGGAAGATTCACACTTGCAGCACCCATTAATGTTGACGGGGTTGTTTTGTCACATCCGGTCAGAAGGACAATACCGTCAAGAGGATTGGCACGTATTGTCTCTTCAACATCCATACTTGCCAGATTCCTGAAAAGCATTGTTGTCGGTTTCATAATTGTTTCACCAAGCGACATTACCGGAAACTCGAGAGGAAAACCTCCTGCTTCATATACGCCCCTTTTCACTATTTCTGCAAACTCCCTCAGATGTCCGTTGCACGGAGTCAGATCTGACCAGGTATTGCAGATGCCAATTACCGGTTTATCCCTGAACATATGATCGGGATGACCCTGGTTTCTGAGCCAGCTTCGATGAACAAAACCCATTTTATCATACTTCCCAAACCATTCACTGCTCCTTAAATAAAATGACTTCCCCATTTTTATCTGTTTAATATTTAATTTGTTAATCAGCAATTAATTCAAATATCAGAACATATGTTCGATTTTTCAGACTTTACAATGAGACTCCTCGCCGCCATGGTATAAAATCAGTCTGTCTGTTCCTCACACTGGCAGGTTCCTTTGTCCCGCCTGCAACTTCAATTACAAAATCTAAAATCCTTTCTGCTGCCTCTTCTATGCTCTCATTACCCTCAATTATGGTACCTGTATTAATATCAATTATATCAGGCATTTTTTCAGAAAGGGTGGTGTTTGTTGATACTTTTATTACCGGGACAATCGGGTTTCCGGTAGGAGTGCCAAGTCCTGTAGTGAACAACACCAGATTTGCACCTGAGCCGACTTCAGCAGTTAAAGATTCAACATCATTACCCGGACTGCACAGAAGATGAAGACCTCCCCGGGTGATATTCTCAGGATAATCCAGAACCCCTTCTACAGGTGCAGTCCCTCCTTTTTTTGAAGCTCCTGCAGATTTCATGGCATCAGTAATCAGTCCGTCTTTTATGTTCCCGGGTGAAGGATTCATGTCGAAACCGGAACCAACTGATTTAGCCCTCAGGTTATAGGACTGCATAAGGTCAAGAAACCTGTCTCCATCTTTCTGCCTGGTACACCTGTCATAGAGATCCTGCTCTACTCCGCTTAGTTCCGGAAATTCTGAAAGGATCACCGAGCCTCCGAGGGTAACAATTATATCAGAAACATGTCCGACAGCAGGATTGGCAGAGATTCCTGAAAATCCGTCTGATCCTCCGCATTCGACTCCTATGCAGAGTTTTGAAAGCGGAGCAGGCTTCCGTTCAGTTTTGTCTGCCTCAGCCAGGCCTTTGAATATTGACTGGATAGCCTGTCTGATCAATTCATCTTCAGTTCCTGTTTTCTGCTGTTCAAATTCATAATATGGTTTTGAAAAGTTTTTATCACGCTTTCTGATCTCTTCCTGCAGTATGGAAAGCTGTGCATTCTGGCAACCAAGGCTAATCACTGTAGCACCAGCAACATTAGGATGGGTGATATAACCTGCAAGAAGTCCGCAAAGCTCCCTTGAATCCTGCCTGGTTTCTCCGCATCCTCCGTCATGGATGAGAAACTGGATTCCTGAAACATTTTTAAAAAGTCTTGTTTTAAAAGCATTTGTATTGTTATATGTAATGTCAGTTTTTGCAGATACTCCTGATGTGTCTCCCTTCTGATAATTGTGAATCAGCTCTCCGACAAACCGGTTGTATGGAGATACCGGCTGATATCCAAGTTCGGAAAGAACAGCTTCCTTAATAACTTCCACATTCCTGTTTTCACAAAATACCATAGGAACCACAAGCCAGTAATTTGCTGTTCCTACCTTTCCATCAGGTCTGAAATATCCCATGAAACTCCTGTTTTTAAAAGGCTCAATAGCAGGTGGTGTCCATTTGAAATTACGCGGAGTGTTCTTTTTAATATCGCTGATGGCATTTACCGTGTTATCCGCAGTAATGGCGGTTCCTTTTGCAATTGGCTTTATCGCTGTTCCCACCTTTATCCCGTACATGTAAATCGTTTCACCTTTTCCTATTGCAGAAAGAGTAAATTTATGCTTGGCTGAAACAGCTTCCTCAAGAACGACAGACATTTTATTAATTGCAATTGAAGTCCCTTCCGGCAGATTCTCAAGTGCTACAGCCACATTGTCCTTAGGATGCAAATGGATAGCCCGGTTATTAAGAGTATCCTTTTTCTCACCAAAATCATATTTCATAGGATTATATTTAGTCTTGGCATTCCTGAACTTAATGTTTTTTGCAAAATCAGTAACTCCGAAAGTGATTCCCAGTGATGATAAAGAGATAAAATTTCTTCGTGAAAGCTTATTCATAAAATCAAGCTTAATATGTTTTACTCTTCTGGATATTTATAACATCTTAAATATAAGGAAATCCATTACTTCTGCCAGATTTACAAATCAAAATCTCATTTAAATTCCAATCTGTCTTTTTAAAAGAATTTAAATACCTAAGTATTGATTATACCCTCCCCTAATTTAGTAATATATTTTGTTTCGAATAATAATCTTCAGGAGACATCCGGAATGGGAAACTGGCAAATTGTGAAATCATTAAAATATTTGATTATTATTTCCGGTCAAACCTGATAAATGCATTCAGAACGTCTGGTTATTTTATCTTTAAGTATTATATTTCAATACTTTTAATGAAATTTTGGAAAGCATGAACAGAAGAAATTTTATAAAAGCTTCATCAATTGTTGCAGGTTCAATTCCGTTTACTGATTCTATCCTGATTAACGGAATTGAAGCCCCGGCTCAAGAATCATGGTTTAACCATCCGATGCGCTGGGCTCAGCTTACTCTCGTTGAAAATGATCCGGGGCGGTTTGACCCTGATTTCTGGCTGAATTACTTCAGACAAATTCATGCTGACGGGGCCACTCTCAGTGCAGGAGGGATAGTGGCATTCTATCCTACTGATGTGCCAATGCATCACCGTAGTGACTGGCTTGGCAGCTCTGATCCGTTTGGGTACTTATTAAAGGGATGCAGGAATATGGGTATGTCGGTCATTGCCCGTACCGATCCTCATGCTACCTGGCAAAATGTATATGATGTTCATCCCGACTGGATAGCAGTAACTGCAAATGGGGAAAAACGCCGTCACTGGGCAAATCCGGAACTGTGGGTTACATGTGCATTAGGCCCTTACAACTTTGATTTTATGACATTTGTGCATAAGGAAATCATGGAAAGATACCAGCCCGATGGTATTTTTTCTAACCGATGGGCAGGTCATGGTATATGTTACTGCGAACATTGTGTAAGCAATTTCAGGCAATATTCCGGGATGGAACTTCCCCGGAATAATGACAAAAATGATCCGGTTTATCTTAAATACAATGAATGGAGCACAAACAGGCTCAAGGAACTTTGGATTCTATGGGATAATATTATTAGAAAACAAAAGTCAACCTCGAGGTTCATTCCAAACGGGTTCCCTGATAAAGTAATTACAGGCCAGTTGTCTGACATTGTGTTTACCGACCACCAGGCAAGAAGCGGAGTTACCATGCCATGGGCGAATGGAAGGGTTGCCAAGGAACTTCGCGCATCAATAGGGATGAAACCGCTCGGCGGTATTTTCAGTGTCGGAGTTGAAGAGCAATACCGATGGAAAGACTCTGTTCAGAGTGACGCTGAGATAAGGGTATGGGTGGCAGAGGGAACTGCCAATGGTATGCGCCCGTGGTTCACGAAATTTTCGGGGGTGCTTTACGATAAACGCTGGATGGAAACTGTGGATAAAATATATCAGATACATTTCAGGAATGAAAAATATCTGCGCAACAGTGCTTCTATGGCCCGGGTGGGATTAGTGTTTTCTGAACATACCAGCAGCTACGGAGGTGAAAAATGGCAGCAGAGAAACGAAGACCACTCTTCCGGAATGTATCATGCACTAATTGAAGCAAGAGTACCCTTTGAGATGGTCAACGACCGGCTGCTTGATCCTGAACATCTGAATCGTTTCAGATTGCTGATATTGCCAAATACAGCTTCTCTTTCAGACGAGCAATGTAATCAGCTCCGAAAGTTTGTAAGCGAAGGAGGAAATCTGATTGCGACTTTTGAGACATCATTATACACTGCTGAAGGGAAAAGGCGACCAGATTTCGGACTTTCTGATCTATTCGGACTATCATACGATAATGGAGTAGAAGGTCCGATGCAGAACAGTTATCTCAGGTTAAAAAAAGATCCTGTCACTAACAGTTTCCACCCTGTACTGAAAGGACTCGAGGATGCCTACAGGATAATAAACACTATTTACAGAGTTAAAGTGAAACCTGTGTCAGCCTTCCCCTCGCCTGTTACTCTGATTCCCTCATATCCCGATCTTCCAATGGAGCATGTTTATCCAAGAGTTGAAGATACTGACATCCGGGAGCTCTATCTGCGGGAAATCGGTAACTCAAGAATAGTCTATTTTCCCGGTGATATTGACAGATCATTCTGGCAAATACTTTGTGTGGACCATGGAAAGCTTCTCAAAAATTCCATACAATGGGCCCTTGGCGAAGATCCAATAACTGAAGTAGACGGACCCGGAGTAATTGATGTTACTGTATGGAAACAGGAACATTCAATGACTGTGCACCTTGTAAATCTTACCAATCCGATGCTGATTAAAGGTCCGTTCCGTGAACTGATCCCAGTCAAAGCAAATGTGACTGTTAAGATTCCGGAAGGAATTAAGCCGGGTGGAGTACACCTCCTTGTAAGCGGACTTAAACCGGATTATCAATTAAAGGGAAACAAGCTAAAGATTACAACTTCAGATATTTACGATCATGAGATAATTGGTATTGATTTGTAATTCAATACAACCTCTCACCCAATGCAGCCTTGAATTTATAAGTGCTGGCAACGTAATCAATCTTCGCCTTCAGGAACAGTAATCTGCTTTCAGAAACCGAAGTGTTTGAATCAAGCAGATCAAGGTTTGTTATCACTCCGGCATTAAAGCTTGTCACTGCCAGGGAATACGCTTTGAGTGCCTGCTCAAGCTGGAGACTGTACTGGTTGACTTTCTCTTCTGACGAAAGCATATATGTTTCCGCATCAACAATTTCACTTGAAACATTCCTTTTTATATAGTCTGATTCGTACGACAAGGAAGTTATTGCTGACTGTGCCTGTAAGAGATTATACTTTGTCTTCATCCCATCAAAAATAGGTACTCTTATGCCAAGCCCGACCACATAATTTGCTTTGAGATCGTACAATTCCGGAACATATCCGTTTTTGGCTCCACCCGATGCGGCAAAACTTATGACAGGCTTGTATTGCAGCTTCGTAATTCCATATCTTAACTCAGCAAGAGCTGTCCGTTTCTGATTCATTAAAACCTCATCCCTGTGTTGCATTGCAAATGATAATATTGAATCCTCAGGAATCAGAGTCATCTCAGCATTCAGTTCATTTCTGACCAGTGAGTGCTGACTCTGGTCATTTCCGATAAGTGTATTAAGCAATGCCTGTTGCACTTTGATTGCAGCCTCCAGATCAACTTTCTGACTCTCAACAGCGGATATCCTCACTTTTGTTGAAAGTACCTGATATTCAGTTGCCGATCCTGTCTCCTTCATTTTATTGATCTGACTAAGGTGTTCATTCAAGGCCGTCAGCTCTTCATTTTTTATCATTATGGCTGACTGAAGAAACAATAGCGTATAAAAATTAGATACAGCCATCAATGAGAGTTTTTGCTTAGTCTGCTCAAGAGTCTGCTCACCCAATGCTTTATTCTCCTTCTCAAATTCAATAGTCTGCCTTGTCCTGCCGAAATCATAAATGACCTGTCTGTAATTTATTGAAGCAGAATAGTTATTCTCAGGATAGAGTTGGAATGAACCCATATTCGGAATTGTAAGGGTTGTAACAGGACCAAGATTCGAGAAGTTTGCATTCATATCAACCTCGGGATAGTAACCTGTCCTTGCAAGACCAACACGTGCCTCAGCATTATTGATTGCTTCCTCCGCAACCTTTACTGTAGGATAGGTGGCAATTACCTTGTTTATGATCTCTTTCAGTGAAAGTGAGTCATTGACCTGGTTTCCAGGATTTTTTAAATCAGTTTGTCCTTCAGTGATATTGCCGATAAATAAGACCAGTAGTATTAATATGAATTTTCTTTTTATGTCTGTGTACTTATCCATTTTCAGGAGTTTTTTTGATTTTTGATTTTTTTGTATGAAGAAAGGCAACCGGTATAATTCCCAGCAGGGTAACAATTCCGGCCAGCAGAAAATCATCGTTGATCCCCTCAATATATGCCTGTTTGTTAAGATTTGAAAGCAGCATGTACTGGCTCTGTCTGGCCGATACCATCGGAGAACTGCCTGCTTCATGCTGAACGTGATTCCTTATTTTACCAATTGTCTGCTGATATACAACTGAATGCTGATCAACATTTCCACCATATATCTGACTGTGAAAACTGACTCTTGCCGTCAGCATAGTTGCAAGTATGGCCACTCCCAGACTTCCACCCAGCTGACGGATTGAATTGCTTATTGCTGATGCCTGGGCCATTTTTTCCCTTGGTATCTCAAACAATGAAACTGTTGTCAATGCAGTGAATGTCAAACCCATTGCCAGACCCCGGAGATAGAGAGTAAGCATAATAAAATCGAGCTCTGTAAGCCACGACAGAAATGAATTAAGATAAAAACTAAATGCAAAAAGACCTATTCCCACATAGAGTGGCACCTTGGGATTCAGCTTGTCTGAAATTCTTCCGGAAAGAGGCGCAACAACACCCTGAATGATTCCAACCGGAAGAAATACCGAACCTGCCTGAAACGCTGAATAGCCCAAAGCATTTTGCAAATACATCGGGAGCAGGAATGTACTTCCAAACATACCCAGACTAAAAAGCAACAGGATAAGTGTAGCTATTCCAAAGTTATGATTCTTAAGCAATCTGAGATCCAGAAGAGGTTCCTCAACAGTAAGCTCCGCTGTAATGAAAACTGCAAGTGCAATTATTGATATTGCTGCAAAAGCAAGTATATAAGGAGCATGCCAGCCTTCCGAGTTTGAAGCAGCATTTCCCTCAGACAAAGTATAGAGTGAAAGTGGGAGGAATATAGTGACAGAAATAAAACCAACGACATCGAATTTCCTTGTACGAATGTTCTTGTATTCACTCTGAATTATAATGGTGAACAACATTGCGAGTATACCAACCGGAATGTTAACATCAAATATCAGAGGCCAGCTGAAACGGTCAACCAGGAAACCTCCGATAAGAGGCCCGAAAGAGACAGATGCCGCAGCTGAAATTCCCCAGAATCCCAGCGCAATTCCTCTCTGATGTGGTGGAAATTCCCTCGAAATAATAGCCATGCCGAGCGGTTGTATTGTACCTGCTCCCAGCCCCTGAACCACCCTTGACAGTATCAGCATATTTTCCTCCGTGGATCTCCCGCACATAAAAGAACCAAGGGTAAAGAGAAACAGTCCGATGAAATATAATTTCTTGTATCCGAATTTATCGGCAAGCCAGCCTGAAGTAGGAAGCGCCACTGCCATTGCAAGCATGTAAGCAGTTATGACCCATTCTATCTTATCGAGACCCACCCCGAAGGATGCCATTATCTTGGGCAGGCTCACATTCACGATTGTGGCATCAAGAACAGCCATAAAAGTTCCAATCATCACATTTGCCAGCAAAAACCATTTATATGAGTCGTGGCTCGGATGAAAACCCGGATTCGTGTTCCTGACTATCTTCCTTAACCGGTGTGTTGGTGTCCTTTTAAGTGCCATCCTTAATTCCTGATAATCTTGACAACAGCCGACATTCCCGAAAGAATATTGTATGAAGAAACATCCTTATTGCTGTCGGCATTATCTATTGAAATTCTAACCGGTATACGCTGGGTAACCTTTGTAAAGTTGCCTGAGGCGTTATTGGCAGGAATAAGCGAGAATACTGATGCTGTGGTTGATCCTACAAGAAATACCTTTCCACCGAACTTTACGCCCGGGAATGCATCTATTGTGAATTTGACAGGTTGTCCATCATGTATCTCGTACATTTTTGTCTCCTCGAGGAAGGCAACTACCCAAAGCTTTTTACTTTTTGTAAGGGTAAAAACAGACTGTCCCGGCTGAACGACATCGCCCGGAAGCAGCCATCTTTTTGATATTACTCCCTCATCGGGTGCATAAAGACTGGCGTTTTTAAGCTGGGTATTAAGAACATTTACCTGCGCCTCAGAAGTTACAGCTGCTGCTTTTGCACTTGATATCATTGAACGTGAAACCAACAGCTGGGTTTTTGCAGCATCAAGCTGAGCCTCTGCTGTTTCGTATCCCTTCTTTATATGACTGAATTGTTCAGATGTAATTACACCTCCTTCTGATTGTTTTTTAGCCCGGTCAAAGTCCTCAACGGCTCTTTCAAGGTTGATCTCAAGAACTCTTAAACCTTTCTGATCAGAGTTGTATTTCACTTCAGATTGTGCAAGGTTTGCCTGCGACTGCAATCTGAGAGCTATTGCCTGATTTCTCTGTGCCACAAGATCTGAGCTGTCAAGCACAGCAAGCAGGGTGCCATTTTTTACCTCTTCCCCTTCATCCACATATACTGCTGATAATCTGCCCAGTATTTTAGAACCTATACTTACATTTTCAGCATCAACATGTGCATCATCAGTAGTGATATAACTTGTATAATCCTTGTACCAGTACCAGCATCCTGCCAGAACCATAATCACAACAAGAGCAAGCGGAATATAAACTTTTAAGCGCTTTGAATTCGATTCCTGTCCCATTAAAATAATATTTTATGTAAATGATTAATAATCAATCTGTTTAACTATTTGTATTTCAATCCATTGATAAAGATCTTTGTGAATGCTTTTGTCCGTTCAACAAGACTATTATATTCCATCTTATCAATTATAAGCGTCCTGCGGTCAGTAATTATTGAAACCCTGAGACCTTTAAGCAGCTCGAGGAATAAAGATGCAGTCATTTCAATATCATCTATTCTGAATATTTTCCTTTCTGTTCCCAGCCTGAAAATATCAATTACGACACTCATCTCCTTCTCCTTGAAAAGCCTGGTTACTTCCCTGAAAACAGGTTTCATATCGGAATAGACTTCCATTCTTAATCTGCTCAGATTCAGGAGTCTGCTAAAGTATTCCAGTCTCATTGTCACATAGTCGCTGAGCATCTTTTCAGGATTATTTATCCTCCTGATCTTATCTGAGATCCTGTTAATGAATTCAGCCTGTTCCTTCTCCAGTACAGCTTTATAAATACTCTCCTTGTCAGGGAAATAATAGTACAACGACGCCTTTGAAAGATGCAGTTCACTTGCTATCTCAATCATGGAAACTTTTTCAAGGCCATACATCCCGAAAAGTTTCTGTGCAACCCCTGTGATTTGGTCTACCTTATTAATGGTCTTATTATTCTCTTCCATTTTCCCATTTTAGAAAGCCGGCACAAAGAAAACAAACTTCCTGACCTTTTTGTTTAAAAAGTCAGATTATTTAACAATTTCCCCGGATTTTGATCTTAAGCTGATCAGAACAAATATTATCTGCAGTCTTAATAAGAACAATGATTTATACAGGCAGCCTGCCTATATGCAGTTCTTTCTGTGCCGTCGACAGGTACTCGAAGAGAGGCAGCTTACGAAGTTGTTCAACATCTTTTAACTTGTTGACATTGACTATAACTATGTCACCCATTCCCTTGCCGTATTCTCCCCTGAAATCGTAAGTGCCTGCCATTACGATCAGTTTGCCTTCGTGAATAAGTTCTTTATATTTCTTGCAGGCAATGTTCACCTGGTAGTCGAGGTTCTTCTCAATAATATGCGACTGAAGCTTGTCGAAATCCTTTATCTCCAGCTCTTTGATTGAAGGTCTGAGAAAATCAAGTTCGTGTTTTATATTGTAGGATTCATCTTCAAATCCCTGGAGGAAAGCTTTTATAGCACCGCAATCTGAATGACCAAGGAAAAACAAAATAGGAGTTTTAAGGTGGTATATTCCGTAATCAACCGAGCCTTCTGTCGACAGAATCTGGTTCCCGATATTTTTTATCGCGAATACCCTGTTGGAAGTATCAGGCAGCAGAGAATTAAGAGGAACCCTGGAATCACAACAGGTTACAAGGGTTATATATGGTTTCTGATCTGTGCTGAAACTTTCGAAGTACTCTTTCGGATGAGTTTGTGTAAAATAGTTGTTCCCCAGAACAATCTGAGTGATTATCTCGTCCGGAAGAAGAATCTTGGGCTTGACAGGAGCTTTCTTAATATCAGGTTCGACTTCACCAATAGATGCAACTACTACGTCGTGAAGAGAATCGCGACGGCTTACATGACCCAGCAGGTGTTCAATCTCCTCCAGTCTCAGCCTGTCACGAACTTCGGAATGTGCATCTGTAATTTTAAGAACAATACCTTTCGCAGAAAGGTTTTCATAAAGGCGTTTGATAAGTCTGGCTCCGCTGGAGTCTAAATAGGCAGAAGTGCTAAGGTCGAAAATAACAGTTTTAATAGGGTGTTCCGCCTCTTTAATTTTTGCCCATACCACGCGATAGATGTAAGCAGTATTAAAGTAGAACAGCGATGCCTCAACCCTGAATATAAAAACGCCTGGAATAAGTTCATTATCGGGATGCCTGAGTATATCTGTGTATCTGTTTGTACCGGGTATCCTTCCCAGAAAAGCAACATGAGGACTTGATACTGCCCTGATGATCAGTGTCAGTGAAAAAACTGCTGCAATCAGAACACCTTTAAGGATGCCAAAGATGATAACAGCAATCAAAGCAGTCATTGCAATTATAAAATCAAAAGGATTGACTTTATACATGCGTTTCATCTCCTTGATGTCAAACAGACCCTTGATTGCAAAAAGTACAATTGATGCCAGTATCACCATTGGCAGGTTCTTCAGGAGCCCTGTCAGGAAGAGAAGACAAATACCTATTGCGAATGATGCAACAACAAGTGAGACAGGAGTCTTTGCTCCGGCTTTATCATTAACCGCTGATTGTGACAAACCGCCACTTACCGGGTAGCCCTGTCCGAGTGCTGTTGCAAAGTTTGCCACTCCAAGAGCAAGAAGTTCCTGGCCGGCATCAATGTCATATCCGTTTTTCTGGGCAAGTGTTTTAGCAGCTGAAACGCTTTCTATATATGCAAGAAGGAAACAGGCAAAGGCAAGAGGTATAATTTTCATAATATCATCCAGAATGCTCGGAGAAGAAATATCCGGTATACGGAATTCCGGTAATCCC
>Ga0334722_10003784_pt1 | contig 16110 bp, 31 predicted proteins | sample C3_bottom_MG_FD_207210 | JGI IMG/M metagenome (GOLD analysis project Ga0334722, IMG submission 207210) | Sediment microbial communities from Yellowstone Lake, YNP, Wyoming, USA - C3_bottom | ecosystem: Environmental > Aquatic > Freshwater > Lake > Sediment | place: USA: Wyoming | collected...
TTCGTGTCATCGGTAATACCAAAGTCTTCGTTCTTAGTCTTGAACAAATCAAACTGCACTATGCTCACAAATCCACGAAACGCTTCGTTCATCGCGTCATTGCAATTTGCCCGAAGTGCGGAGCGTGGCTTCCGTTTGGACGATTGCAGCAACACATTGGAACGAAGCGCTGTTTACGGATACAGGATGAACAGGCGGTTTATGTTTTTGCCGATACGCCGGAAAGTGAAGCGGCACGGATCGACAGCGCAAGAGATTATCGGGAAGAGAAGATATGAACATCCTCACCCAAATCGAAACATTCCTCGATCGCTACGTGTCCCTTGTGGATCGTTCCTACGCGCTCCCTCTCGCATTGTGGACAATCGGCACGCACATCTATTCCGACTTTGACGCCTTCCCGTACCTCGTGATTACGTCGCACACCAAACGAAGCGGGAAGACGCGGTTATCGGAAATCCTCTCCTTCCTTTCCGCTAATGCGCGAAACTTCGCGGCCATGTCCGGGTCTTCGCTCTATCGCGCCATCCAGGAAGAACACCCGACCATTATTTTCGATGAAGCCGAAACGCTTTCATCGGAAGCCGCCACCACCCAACGCGCCGTGCTGAATGTGGGATACCGGAAAGGCCAAACAATCCCGCGCACACTCGGCGGGAAAAACGAATACTTTGACACGTATTGTCCAAAGATTTTCGTGCTCATTGGTGACGTGTACGACACCCTGAAAGACCGCTCCATTATTATTCCGATGAAACGCGGGGAACCGAAAGAACGGTTTCTGTATTCCTTGGCCCAGTCGGAAGGAACCACGATCCGGGATGAAGTATCGAAGCTCATCCAGGAACGCAAGGCCACGATCATTGACCGCTATCACGCGCACAAGGGGTTGACCTTCCTGACCGATCGTGACGAGGAGATATGGATGCCGCTCTTTATCCTCGCGCAAGTATTTTGTCCATCCCGCATCCAGGAACTTTCCCGTACGGCCGTAGATATGAGCACCGAGAAAACCGCAAAATCCCGCCGTTACGTTCAACTGCACAAAGAGGAAGATGGGGCCGTCGATGACGAATACGCCCAAAAGCTCTTAATGGACCTATACGGCGTCTTCCTGGCAGGGGCGAAGGTTCTATCGACCCGGCACGCTATCGAGGCGTTAAAGGCCATTTCCGTCGCCCCTTGGCGTAAATTCCGAGGCTCCGGGTTAGACCCTCACGACTTGGCGAACATGCTCTCCCGCTTTGGTGTCGGTCCGGTGGTTTGCCGGGTCAACAAAGATGAAAAAGTGGTGCGGGGATACCGGCTGAAAGATGTGGAAAAAGCAGTTCGATCTTCGAAATAAACCGTAACAGCATTATGCTGTCACCGTTCACTTGCTTCTCTAATCACCCGGCAGGATTCGCTCCCTGCCGGGTTTCTTTTTTAGATCACCGAGTAACTGAAATTGAATCCGTAGGTGGTATCCACTACACTGACCGCCGTAAATTCCAGGATGACCAAGGCCGTCGCCGCTACCGCCGAAATCCGCCCTTGATCCAAAATCGCATCACAAAAATTTCCGCTCGCATCCGTGACCGCTGCGAACGCCGACACAATTGGCACTGTCAATCGAACTGACGCGGCACCGCCTGCCGTTGGATTCAAATTGATTAAACCCGACACGAAGACCACATTTCCGACCCGGCTATACCGCGTCGAGGCGTTTGGTGTGGCCCCGTCCAAATTTACCAAAACAGATGCAACTGGCAAATATAGCCCGGACGTCACATTCAAAAGCGCGGCTGCTGCCGTCGCCAGCTCCGCTACCGTACACTCATTGATTTGGGTTACCAGATCGGTCCCGGCCGCGTGAGCAATTGCCACCAAATCCGTTCCGATAGGGACCGCGTGTATGGCGTGTTTGATGTTGGTCCAAAGCGACTTCGTGATATTTCCCATCGTAATCCCCCTTTATGCAATCGGTGTTTCCACGTAATGCACGCGGAGAATAGCAAAATTTGCGATGTTTCCGCCGGTTGGATTCGCGTTTGCAGAAAACAACAACGGCAGATTTGAGATTTCAGGACCATGAGCGGGAGGCTCCAGAACAATCGACTGCATACAGTAACTCAGAGCACCGCTGTCCAGTTCTGATTCGACCAACGTGAACGTGTTCCAATACGTCAACGCGCCGGTGATTCCTAACTGAAACGTCGCCGTCGTCGCGTAAACTCCGGCAACGGTGTCCGAGAATAAAGACAAAGACTGAGGCAACCAGATAGTTCCCACTTTTGCGGGAACCACCACGAGCGGAGTGGTCGTAAGCAACTTGATTTGTGCGTTGCTGAGTCGTAACTCACTCGTCAAACCGTAATTCGTTCGTGTGATTCTTCCCATTGTTTTTCCTTCCTGTTTCAAATTCGTCTTACAGCATCATCCCCGGATCAGTACTTGTCATTGGAACCGGCAAGCATTCCCCCGTATCCGGGTTTACCCAACACATATTCACGTCCGACCATGTTTGCCCGCGTTTCCACAGCAACCATAAGATCACGAGCACGACAATGGCATCCCGATTTTTCAAGGCTGCCCGCCTTGAGTAGTCACGCCATTACAGATCCAACCCGCTTTTCTTCCACTCGTATCAAAAATACTTGGACTGCTCCATATCCACGTTCCGGGCATTGCTTGAAATGCAGGGGGGCTTCCCGGCGATGGGGTCCACGGATAACAGCCGCCGACAGGCATTGGAGTCGTCGGAGTCGTTAAGCCAATTTGCGACGTATCGCTTTTACTCCAAACATAAAGTGCAAGCGCGCCAAGAACGATCCAAATAGTATTCGTTTTCATCGCTTCGCCAGGAACCAAATCGCCAGGCCGCCGAGAATGAACGGCGCATAACTTTCCAGGTTAAAACCAACCGGCACCGGAGGCGGAACCGGCCCGCCTTGTCCCGGCTGCGGCGCGGGGGACGCACTTGGCCCGGTATATTGCTGCTGAAGTTGCCGCGCCCGCTCTTCCGCTTCTGCAATCACGTACCCCGCTTCCGCACTTGCCACGATCACCGGAATTTCATTGTGTGCGGCGGCGTAGGCGAAAGCATCGGCTGTTGAGGCAAACTGTTGCGGATCACACAACGCCACGTCTGATGCCGTTCCACGCGGTAAACAACCGGGGTAGGTCGCCCCCGTATCGACTCGGCCAGGAGACGTTTCCAGGATCAACCGATAAACCGTATAGGTATATGCCGTTCCTTCCGCCTGAGAACTTACAATGGTAAGCCCGGTACCCGCCAAAATTTGAGCGTAGCTTGCCGGATCTTGATTGATCCCCGACACCGTAAACGTGGTGCCATCACTATTTCTGAGAACATACGTATAGGTCAACGGTCCTCCATTCTGCGCCGGTACAACCGGCGTCGCGGGAAAAAAATTGGTGGCGGAATTGGTTCTGGTGCGGGAACAGGAACCGGATCGGGAATGGGAGCCGTTGCAGCATAAACCGGCTCTACTAAATCAAACAGATTTAGCGGAATACCGGATAGATTGAAACCAATGCCCCATGCGGGAAATTGATTGTCCCTATCCTCGGCATACAGCGCATGTGGCCCCGCGCCCGATTTATCCACGAGGATCATTCCGTAATCCTGCAATGCCTTCGCGTAGATCAGGCCCACCGGCGTTAAGTTCAACGTAGAAATTTGAACTGAAGGATTCAACCGGAACCGGAAACCCAACCACGGTGCCCACTGATCCAGCGATTGCCCATTGTTGGATGTGACACATGGATACACACCAGGAGAATCCTGTTTAATGTTCTCCGTCGCAAAAGCGATAGCGTGAGGAATCACGCCCGCATCCATTTCCGCCTTCGTCACGAGTCCCTGCGTAAGCGGAACGGGAGATACACGGCAACTTGCACCAGTATAGGGTTGGTCAATTCCATTGCCTGCGAGATCGTAACGTTTGACACGATCCGTCACTTTGTTTGGTCCAAGTGGAGTGTATAGACCAAAGAAATCCCATTCGTTATTTCCTTCAATCACAACCATGTGGAGATCCCGGTATTCGCCCGCTTGAAATTCGGCCCAACCTGCGGGCAACGCATTATCCGGTACTGGAACATTCAGGTTCCAACCATTCGCGGCTATCGCTTGCTGCACTCCAGCGCTTGGAGAAACAACTTGAAAGTTAAAGCGCGGCGTGGCGCTATCTGCATACCAGACAGGAACAGACCAACCCCGAAAACTCACATCCAGGCCGGGAGACACACTGTTCAAATAATGGACATACTCCGCCGAATTTCCCATCAATGGATGCCCCGCTGGTATAGGAACCGTCCATGTACTTTGTAATTTAAAAAAACTCATTTTTTCTTCTTGAACATCCAGACTAACAAAAATATCACCGCAAATACGATTGTCGAACTTGCCGGGTTTTCCGCGCCGTAGGACAACAACGCCGCGAGCGCTCGCGCCACATTCGCCGCGACTTGTTCTGACGTTTGCCAGAGATCCGGGTTCCCCGAATTATAAGCCGAGTACACGCGCCGGAAATCGTCACCATAACTGTTCCTTAGTTGCGAAAGCAGTTCCGTTCCCAAATTGATATTGATTGCCGGATCATAAAGCCCGCTTGCGGGTCCAGTGTACCCTAACGCTTGCGCTGTCGAATACAAGACTTGCATTAACCCATACGCGCCCGTCGGGTCCGCCGCATTGTGCGCGTTCGGATTCCAGGCCGATTCGGTTTGAATGACGGCCCGAATCCACGACACCGGCACGCCGTAGGTTGCGCTAGAAGCCGAAATGAAATCATCGAACATAGGGCTTAGATCACCGAATAGCCAAAAGTGAATCCCATGAAATCAATCCCAACATCGACCGCCGTATAGTTGAAGGATACTTTGGCCTCGCCTGCGGACGCTTGAATTTCGCCCTTGTCCAGATTGGTTCCAGCAAAAGCCCCGCCAGCCTGAAACGCCGACGCAAACACCGACGCCACCGGAAGGATCACTTGAGCATTCGTCAGAACGATTTTCTTCGTCAACCCAAACCGGGTACGTGTCACCGGATTAGACATTTTCGTTTTCCTTTCTCCATTCGTCCGCGCCTTTAATTAAGCGCTCGATCCAATCGGAACCACCGCCGCACCGCTTCGGAATAATTTCTGCTTCCAGTCCAATCAAATCGCGCAAACGCTGAATTTCCACTTCACCGTAATCCACGATTCGTCTTATCAAAATATCGGACAATGGATCTTTCGCCATACTTTTCAAGGTAACGGTGGAATTTCAACCACAATGAATCCGTGAGGGTGCCGCACTCGCTGCCCGACCAGCGCCGGTCCCGTTGTATGCACAATATAGCGATTATTTGCCGTTAAAGCGAGCGCCCCCGAACGCTGACGCGACCGCACAGCCCCAAACGTCAACACGCTGGCCGCATCGTCCGCACCGGCTGTGCCTGTATCCGTCAGCCCCACATCCCGCAATCGGATTTGCGGAACCGCGGCCGTGGATACTGCGGAGTCTTCAAAGGCAAATACCGTGCCCGCTGGATACACCGGCAATTTGAGACGCACCCCTTCGTAAAACTGTCTTCCCGCTGGAAAACCGCTTGCCAGAAAATGTCCCGTTTTCATGAACAACTGAAGCGCCCTTGATTTTTGCGACGTATCCAAGGTTACGTAAATCGCAATGCGGACCAAGGTGGAATGACAACAATCCACCGCTTCATTGGGACACTCAAATTTCGTCCGAGCTTCAAATTCATCACCGCTCACAAAATCTGCATTTCCGAAGTTTGCCACTCTACGGAATACCGTTGACGGCGTTCCCACGCTTGTCCAGAAAACTTCCGTAGCTGCAATTTCACTGTTCAATGTTGCATCAAACAATGCCGCCCTGCTCGTTCCGTGGGGTGTCGGCACATCCAGAACAGAACCGATGGCTTCATATTCCCAGGACAGCACCTTATCGAATTTACTTTGATCGAGCTTCACCAGACTGTAATAAAAAGAGCCAGTCAGGGAGTCATAACCAAACACGGGTGGACCCCCACCCGCATAATTCCGCTGAGAACAATAATCAAAGTAATTGTTCAACGCCACAGAACCGGCACCGCCGCCTGTGGAGAGATCCCCGCCGATTAACACAGCCACTTGCGCCTTGATCTGTGAAGCATTCACCACGTCTATCCACAACATTCGAGATTCCACATTGAGCGTTAATTCATCACCCGGCACCGCTTTCCGCAAACGCAACATATAGGAATGCACGCCAGGAAGAAGATTGAACGATACCGCGGTTTCGACTAGGGTGAATGGTTGGCCTTTCGGAAATACGATCGAGCCTAAGATCAAGCCCGTTTCCGACACAATATCGACCGTCTTATCAAAAGCCGCCGTTGATGTATCTGCCACCACTGCCCCGCGAACCGTAATCGCTTCCGCTTCAAAATCAGCGGAATTGATAACCAAGGCTTCTGCAAAATAGTCCGTCGTAATGTCATCATCGAACAGCGGAGCTTCACCCATCACATACGGAAGCGCACCGGAAAACATTCCATTTGGCGCACCGATCACCCGGATAAACTGCACGCGGGAATCCCGCTTCAGATCACCCGGAAGATTTTTAAATGGAGTGGAGAGGCGTACCGGCATACCGGCCTACACGTAAGACGCCGGAAATAAGATCACGCCTATGATGGTTGGAGCAACCGCCGTCAGATAGATTTCAGCCGGGGACCAGACGATAAAGGGAATCGACTCCGGGACCAGGCACGCCGGATCAATCAACGGCGCTTGAATCTCGTATAACTGCCGCTCGTTGTCGATGGACAATTGGATTTTTTCACCAGGAAGGATCTCCAGGCCATTCGTCAATACCGCCGAAATCGACGCATCCCCCAGGAACACCCCGTTCGCCGCCGCCTTGGGTACCGATACAATAAACGCATCATACAACCCGGAAAGATTCGCCTGCTGCCAGGACGTATTCAAGGGAGTCGGCCCAATCCCCACCAGGAGCGCGTAGGGTTGAAACCGTTGAGCAATTGTCGGACGTTTCGGCCGCTGCATGATTAGCCTAAATTCACCACGTTATAGAACACCGTCACGATCAGAGAATTTCCAGGATCACCGCCATTGAAATTCCCGCCGCCCTGATTATCAGCGTACACAAAAACACCCGTTCCGTCCGAGTCAACCACATTACAAATAACCGGTTGATTCAGAAAATCAAGCAAATTATCTAAGGTACCCAATGTTCCAACTGAAATTCGGCTGATTGCCGCCGCATTCAACCAACCTGTTGCCTGCCGTACTTCGACGGCGGGCCTATTGATGTTTCCGTTCCAACATAAACCAAGATTGGAATATACCGGGTCCGCGATGTTTCCATAGGCCAATCCAGTAAAATCACTTTGATATGCGGCGCACATTGGAACGATCCAGCAATTAACCCCTTGCGCCGGAACCACTTCAACCGGCACTGTTGGCAACGCCTTGACCTGTGCATTCGTCAAGACCGTTCGCCGCGTCAACCCAAATCGTGTACGTGTTACTGGATTGCTCATTGTTCCCCTTCCAACGTAAATCTCTGTCCGATCTGTTGCGCCCAAAGCGGAGCTTGCATGGTCTGAGTCAACGGCCCGAAATTACAACCGCCCAATGGCGTGACGGGAGGATTGGCGAGCCGGTAAAAACCCCAAATAAGAATCATCCAGGTAATTACATCTTTCGACTGCCAACCCTTGCCGTCCGCCATTTTAACTCTCCTTACAGCGCGTGAAAAATCGCCTGCCGGTTTCCGGTTTCGCCCGTCGATGGGTTTTGAATGTAGAACACTTTGAACCCCAGGAGCGCAATGTCTACACGATCCGGCACATCACTCGTCAGATTTTGCAATCGGAGTGTAAGCGAACTGTTCGCCTGAATCAATCCAGGCGTCGGTTTCCGTCCAGGAACCCGGCCCAACGATTGATGGGAACCGGTGATATTGAGTACATGCTGCGCTTGGTTCATCACCTCACGCCCCGATCCGGCCCGCACAATCGTTAACAGGTAATTCGGATTATCGAGAATATCCCCTTCAAAAAAACTCACAAGATTCGCTTCTTGAAAGATGAAATCAGAGTCCGAATTGATCTGAATTTGAACATCGACGGTTCCCAACGCCGGAAGCACTGTCGCCGTTCCAAAGATGTACGCCGCCGAATACACGAACTCATCGAGAAACGCAATCCCCCCGAGCATGGCCTCACACGCCATCAACTCAAGGGGAGATACTCCAAAACCGTTCATAAGTACCCCCCTTTCGAGAATTGCGGTTTACTGGATGGAACGCGCCATCTGTCCGTCGAACAGAATTTCGATGGGCAAATGTTCAAGCACTTCGCCGTCATCCTGAGATAGCGTCACCGGCCCACCTGGGATCGGATCTGTTGCGGCTCCGGGCCATTCGAGCGATACGGTGAACTGTTGCAAGGGGGCAATCATCAAATACGGATTCAGAGGATAGAGATTGCCGTCCCCTTGCCCGTAATCCCCAAGCAGATCGGACCCGGTTGAGAACGCACCCTTCACGAAGCTGTTGGCGGGGAGCGTCCATAACGGCCACGGACCATAGGCTTTGTTGCCGATTTTCATTTTCAGGATTCCACGGTTCAAGAGTTGAACCATGTCATTGAACTGCGAAACCAACGGAGTCGCATCACCCGCGCCAGAATCGTTCGACTTCACGCTTCCCCATGAAAAGATTCGGATGTTCTGAATCAGGAAGGATTCAGGATTTGGAAGCATGTTCGGCTGCTGCATGTTCGTCAAATCGTCGCGGGAACCGGCCACGAAATCAAAAAATGTCAATTTGGTCGTCACCGTCGAAATGTACGCTTTCACGCTGTACAAATGCGCCGGTATCACTTCCAGGCCAAGATTGGTTTGCGTGACGTAGCTGGACCATTCACGCGGAATCGGGTTGTTAATATCCACTTTGAAATCTCCTATTCGTCAAAATTTAGAACCGTCGAAACCGCGACGCGGTTGGTTGTCCAGACGCCTGAAACGGGAGCACCATCGGAGGCGCACCCATTGTTGAGAAATTCCTGCCCCTCGACGGTGTATACGCACCCAACATTGCCGGACCTGCCGAACTATACGCCGCCAATCCCGGAATAATCCCCGGAGCGAACTCTTTCACCGCCGTCACGAGCACATACGCGCCGCCGCCAATCCCGATCATCGTGGCTGCTTGTTTGCCAAGCACCAACTTGCCAAGCCACGTCAGGCCAAGCACGCTGCCAATCCGTACGGCATACTTGCCCAGGGTCGAAGACGTGATCGAAAGCGGAAGCCATTGATTCAGGAAACCTTCCGTAATCGGTACGCCGACAAATCCGACACCGGCATACAGCACCGATTGAAGCGGAGGCAATGAGAATCCCATGATCCGGCGTCCACCACCAGGGTTGCGCCGATAGCTTCGACGTGGATTGTGACCATAAGCACGCCCCGTTGCTCTTCTCATTGCTGCTCCATATCTTCTACCTCTTCCTCGCCGCCTTCGCGGATTCAATGCCAGTCCAGCAATCGGGTACGGGTTACGCCGATAACTACGCCTTCGCCGCCGTGGGGCATGTTTCCGGCCCCGCCGATGTGTCGCCCAATATCGCCTTAATCCTGCCGGTTGTCGCGCCATAGCCTTCTTTCCTCTCTTCTTTCTCCGGGGGTTTAAGCCCAGTCCTAAAATCCCAATCTGCGGATTAATCATGAACGGTTCGCCGTTGAACTTCTTCCAGAGCCGCATGATCTAAAACACCTTTTTCTTCGAGATCCACCAGATCGCCGCCACACCTAACAGAATCGGTATGTAGCTCGATGGACCGCTGGTAGTCGTTCCGCCGGGGGGATTCGTGCTGCCAGGAATCCAATCCATCCAACCCCCAGGAAGAGCAGCAATCTGAGAACGCATATCGGCCTCAATTTGAGTAATCAGCGGAGTCAGTGTGGCATAGGATTGGTTAATGATCGTGGCATAACCCGACCCCTTCGCTGCAAACGCCGTAGCCGTCACCTTATACTGCGCCCAAAGATTGACAACACCATTTAATGCCGCCGTCACACTCGCCCGCGTCGCCGTTCCGTTCCGAATAGACGCATCCTTTTCGTCAACAATGGCTGCGAGTGCCGTACCGAACGGATTCTGAACCGATGTTACCCATTGATTTGCTAAAAGGTGGAGACTGCCGTTCTGGATACTCTGAAAAATGTTCTGCACTGTTTGTACATCTTGCCCCGCATCCCCCAGGCCCGCCAACCCAACTCCATGCAAGCCAGATAGCGACGGCTGCGTATAGGGATGATAATTCACCTCACCTTGCCGTTGTGTCGCCAAGGCCAGCCGGAACGGATCAACCGCCCGTTTTGTCCGATCAATCACAATGGGCATTTTTCTTTTTCTCCCTGCAATGAAAAACGGCGTTCAAGTGGTGTGCACACTCAAACGCCGTTAAAACTTATCCATTGCCCCGGACGGTTTCGAGGACCGCCGGAAAACCTATTTCTTAATCAGTAACGAACCATCATCCAATCCGTACATTGACGGCTTCACTTTAAAGTCATGGAAGTACCGATGTCCAGCTTTTTTACACGCCGCGTCACAATTATGCTTGCCGGTTTTCTGCGCTTCGATCCGGAGGACCTTTCCGTAAATGCGAACGGCGGGAGGATTTTTCTTTTTCGGACGGCAGTTCTTTTTCATCGGGTTCACTTGAATATCACCAAAAATATTCAGAATCTTCCGAATACTACGCCGCTTTAGTTCTCTTCCGATTCTCGCTTGCGCTTGCGCCGCATTATGACCGAAAACCCGATCAAAGCTCGCCCGCTGCATTTGAAGATACTCTTTCATCAAATGCTCATCATCCATGCGACGCCAAAAATCCTCATCTGATTTCCAACGCGGATCATCGAGGGGCCCGGGGGCTGGACTAAGGGAATGCGGATTGCATTTTCTCATCGGATTTTTCGGGAATCGCAAATTTCGCTTACGTCCAGTCGCGCCTTTTGAAGTCATTGGACCAACCCCCCTGCAATTCCGCTTCACTTTCACGATTGTAGTACTTTCTGAATCATCGGGAACAACCGCCGCGCCAGAATCTCAGGATGCTTATTCACAAGATGTTTCCACTTCGAACGGAAATCATCCGGCATCCGCAAGCCGCATTGAAGGCACTTTATCTTTGAGATTTTAGCCACTGATAGAATTCCCGTTCATGCTCTTGATGCAACGCACCTGTCAAAAATAAGCGACACGTCATATCAAAGTCTGCGAATTGCTCGCATGTTATTCCGAGCCATGTGCGAAACATCCACAGTTTTCTACCTCGCATCATTTCTACCTCGCAATCTTGTAGACCAAATAACCTAACGCGACGATACCTACGAGCACGCCAACCCCCTGCACCGCCGAAAACAGATCGTTGAAGGATTGCTGGATGTTCTCAAAGAATCCAGAGCCGGGGGATTCGAATGGCGCAAGTTTGACTTGATTGGCAATGGTCATATTCGTTACATCCACCACCTGCAACACACCCGACGCGTCGAACCACACGAGCAGTTCCCCGTAGGCTTCGGGGACAATGATTCCCCATTGAGGCTGCTTCGTCCACAGATAGTTCGAGAGCGCGGATTCCCCGGCATGTGCTGTCAGGAATGTTTGGATTTCCGGTTGGGTCAGATGGTAGGGAATTGCATGGGAACCCGATGGGATTGGATACTCCCCCAACCCGCATTTGGCACAGCAACCGGAATTAGGAGCGCAACTCATGACACATATTCATCCTGACCGTACTTTATTTTATTTATAGAAAAGATTAAACAACGATCACAATTCGTACAATTCAAAATCACTCGCTCCAAAAGATCATCCTGCTCAACCGTAAACATTCCATTTCCACATGGACATTTGACTTCATCATCAGACATCGAGCACCATCCTTTCTGTTACCTCGTATGTCGTTCCCGGAGCAACTGTAGCATCGAGTACCTGCCACCCGAAACCGCCCCACGCTTCCACATAAACGTGAGTAAACTCAGGACCACCATTCGCACGGATTGCCACAAACCGCACAGGATAACCTAACGTCATCAAGATCGAAGCGACCAGGGTTGAAACATCATCGCAATCGCCGTCAAAATAGCCGCGCTCCTCCAGCGTATGAATCATAAACTGCGGGGTCCGAATTACTTCCTGCTGTTCCGCCCGGTACACGTAATGCACGCGAATCCAAGCATCAAAAGTATCCAAACCACCGTGAGCAAAAGGTTGAGCACACGTCTGAATAATGCCGCTACTTGCTCCCCGCCTTGCCAGGTTTCGCATTGTCTCTAATGTCTGATACGTTCCCTGCCTTCCCGCTGCGAGGCTCGACCACTGAATCTGGGGGGCTAAAAGCGGATCGGAGTCCGTCATAGAAAGATTGGAAGAATTCGACATAGGGGGGCTTCCCAATTTCCGGGTCAATTCCCGCGAAAACCTCAAATTGTTGAGTAAGGATTGCGTGTAAGATTGGCGCAAAAGTATCTAACTCCCTATTGTCAACGGCCATGTCAATATACAACCCGACATCGGCACCCGCCAACGCTTTCTTTTTAAGAAAGTCAATCCCCGCTTTCATCGACTCTTCCGGGGACGGGCCCAATGCCACTACTGCAACACCCGGAGGCGCACCCGGAGGCTTATTGCCCGCCATGAACGCTTGCAACAATCCCGGCCCGCTTTCCTTCACGACATCTTTCACCACCCCCATAAAACTGTCATCCGTTTCCGGCACCCCTTTAATCATCTTTGCCAACTCCATCGCGAGCCGAACCGTTTCCACCGAATCGTTTTTGTTTCCGCCACCATTCAACTGTTGCATCGCCGCGACCGCTTGCGCCAGTTCCAATGCCGAGGATTGCGGAGCCGTTTGACTACGCGACCGGATTTCATCGCGTAACATCTGAATCTGTTCCTTCAGGAGTCCCACGATACTGCTATCGCTGGAATTTGAACCCATCCCGCCAGGACGCGGCGCAATCATCATGTAACGCCGGTCCCGAAATTCCCCATGGACGTAAATCCGTACCTCAAACTTTCCGCCCTGGGGATACCAGTCCTGCAACTGACTTTCAGGAATAATATCCGGGTACCCCCCGATAAACGCCGATCCGCCCGGTTGGGTCAGGTAGTATTTCAACTCCAATCCGCCACGATCATCGAACTGCTTTAACGCATAGTCCAATGTTTCATCATCCAGGCCAATCCGGGGGTCAACCTCGATTTCGCGTGAAGGTTCCTCTTCAATAAATTCTTCAGTCGTTATCCGCTTTTTCCGTGGGGGCATTCGTTCCTCTCTTTGAGACGTTTAGGGTATTCGCCAAAATCGAAGTCAATGTGTTCGATAACAATAACGCCAATTCAATTTGGTTCATCTGCCGTGGACGCACAAGCGGACGAAGATCCACCGCAACGCCGGGAGGAATCTGTAAATCCTCAACCGATATTTGTATTTGGTTTTGACTATCCACAATCAATGTAATTTTCCAGGACGGTTTCGAGGGGACCACAATTCGGCTCATGGGTTTTCCTTTCAGAATGGGAGATCATCGTCTATCGGATCTTTCGTTTTCGCGGGTCCGCCCGGACCCTTAACAATAGTTTTAATTTCCGTAATTTCCACATTCATACCCCGGTCCCAATCCCCGTCATCGTTTTTCTTCGACCACGGTTTCAAGATCGCTTTCAACTGAATGAAATCGCCCTTGTACAAACCGGAAAGCTGTTTGATGATTTCATCGTTCTTGTACGACGAGCACGGAACCCATTGTTTCATGCCCACATCCACCGTAAAGAAAGCGCGCTCCGCCTCAATGTTCGCCGTCTGGACAATTCCTGCAATGAACACCATGTTCGTCCGTTCCGCCGTCACATCTGATTTTGTTTTACTCATAACTGCTTCCCCTTTTTGTTTGGTCACACTCGCCAGGAACGTGCCGGCCCACGCCCGTTCTTTCCGGGTGAGAACTCGCCGCGCCGTATATCGGCCCACCACGCGGCCTAAGGCATCAGCCAGGATTTCAGTTTCAGTTTTGAACATCTTCAACCGTAAGTGTCGTTGAAATTAACCCAGGAAATAACGGAACATCCCATTTTTCCTTAATCAATTCTTCGACCTTAGTAGCCACATCATCGACCACCGTCACCGTTAAAATGATCCGCTTCATTCCGGTTTCCTTTCCGCCGTTTCCACGATCTTTCCCAAATGCGACGAGATCACCGCCAATTGTTGAGCAATCGCTAACTTAAAACGGAGATCCCAAATTTCAAATTGAGGACTATTCCTGTCTGCTAAATGAGCAAAACTGATCTTTCTAAATTCTTCCGTCATTTTTCCGATGTGGAAGAAATCTTTTTTGTCATCCATTTCTTAAGACTCCAATAGAAGTTTTTTCGGCACACGGCCCCAGGGCACGTTAAGGGGCTTCGTTCGTTTCTTCTTATCCAAGTTTCGCGGAAAGTAATCCCCGCTCCGCTCATCCATCATCAAACGCTTCATCGCGGGGCAATGGTCCGTTACTCGTTTTGCTTTGTGCTTCGAGGCGCAAGCACAAGCATCGTCGGGAAACCGGAAACCATCAATGAACGCCTTCGGGGTACTCAACACGTCCGCTGCCGCCACGCCGCGCCGTATCCGTTCCAGGACGTAAACCCCGCGCAACCGGTCCGATCCCATCCACAAGGCCCACAACGCCCGATGAACCGCATCCAGATCATCAACCAGGGTAATCACCAAATGGTAATTGGTAACGCTTGGATAGAAATGGACCGCGTGAACATTTAATACCTTCCGCCGCATGGCCCGCCTCAAGGTATTCAATGCCCGCCCGACCGCCCGCTTCGAGTCCAGATCCAGGAAGATTTCATTGGGGCGGGAGACGTACCAAAACCAAGTCATTATGGCCCAATCCGGTTGTAGAGATAAGACAACCAATTTAAGAAACGCTTCATTTAGACCTTGCCCTATAAAGACGGCTCACCAGCAATCCCCGGAGAATGTCATTGAATCCTGAACGGGAATCTTGGACCGCGTTTAGAAAATCATCTTCCTGCCAACGCCGGGTACGCCCGCTCCGGGTTTCCCGGTTTCGCCAATGTAGCCGCACATCCCAACCGCGAGGCAACGGTTCCTCATTGTCAACCGCCCGAATCAACCGACGAAGGTAGGCTTCCGGTTTCGTTCCTTTCGGAAGACTCACGGCCTGAACGCGGATTTCGAGCGGATTATAACGATGTTTTTTTGGCATTAGAGTATCCACCAACTCTCACCGAAACGAACATTCAAGAAAGCAAACTGGAAGGTAAATCCCCACATGGGACCATGGAAGATGAAAAAGCCCCAATGTGCCGGATGCAATCTCAGCCAGACACCAAAAAATTTGGACCCAATCAAACAGTAGGTTCTAATGATTGGCATGTTAGTACTCGATTTCCATGTCCCAATAATCCTGAAAATCTTCTTCTTCCGGCGGAATTTCCGCACCCCATTGCCGCTCCAAATAAGCCTTACCTTTCGGCCCAACCCCTTCCCCGCGCTCCCATCGGCCCTGCCAACCCTTTTTTGAGGCTTCAGAATGACCGCGCTGCCAATCGAAAACAAGACGCTCAGTTTTCGCCACGTTCCGCCAAGATCGCCAGGACCACGAATAACGCAATCATCACCAAAACGCCGGTCAACATCCCTTGTGCGAATAACATCATGGGAGAATCCTTTCTACGGTTTCGATGGTTTGGAAAACGAATTTGAATCCGGCCACAATTAAAACCGAACCCACAAGAGCAAACATGATTGCCATTGCCATTCCTAAAATCCGGTTCGTCATTTCGTTTTTCGTTCCTTTCTAGTCATTTCACTTAAGTACATTTCGACCGCCTCCGTCCAGGCATCCGAAATTTTAGTACCGATCCGCTTGCATCTTTGTTCCATCGAGTGAATCAAATCAGCATCAATCGAAACCTCGGTTGTCGCTTTCAATGGCGTCAAAAACTTTCGATTTGGAAAACCACAATTGTCGCATTCAACCAAATCTG
>Ga0334722_10003785_pt1 | contig 16109 bp, 10 predicted proteins | sample C3_bottom_MG_FD_207210 | JGI IMG/M metagenome (GOLD analysis project Ga0334722, IMG submission 207210) | Sediment microbial communities from Yellowstone Lake, YNP, Wyoming, USA - C3_bottom | ecosystem: Environmental > Aquatic > Freshwater > Lake > Sediment | place: USA: Wyoming | collected...
GGCGACCGCGCGTTCGATGACGTCGAGGCCGACGCCCGGGACCGCCGTCACCACAATGGCGACAAAGCCGCCGAGTTCGCGGGAGTTCTGGGATGCGCTCACGTCGGTGGCGATCCGTTCTTCATAGACGAGGCGCCGGTACAGCCGGGACGGCTTGCCGCCGGCGATGATCTCGGACGCCAGATCCAGATCGGCGTCCCCGTCTCTGAAGATGGCCGGCGTCAGCCACGCCGAGTAGAGGCGGGGTAGCTCCACGCGATCCTCCAGGACCAGTCGCGCGGAGGCCGCGCGCGCTGGCGCCAGGGCGAGTTCCGGCGGGGCGGGTCCCGCAGGGCAGGTGCCGAAATAGTCGTTGACCAGATCGAGTGCCGCATCGGGCCTGACGTCGCCGGCGACCACCAGCGACGCGTTGGTCGGGTGGTAGAACTGACGGAAGAAGGCCTGCACATCGGCGAGCGACGCGTGGCGAAGATCGGCGGGCGCGCCAATGGTGATCCAGTGATACGGATGGTCGGCGGGAAAGAGCGCTTCGGTCAGCGCGATTATCGCAAGCCCGTACGGCCGGTTCTCGTAGTTCTGGCGCCGCTCGTTCAGCACGACCTCGCGCTGGGTCTCGAACGCGGTGGTCGTGAGGCTGGGCAGCATGTGCCGCATGCGATCCGCCTCCATCCACAGCGCCAGCTCCACGGCGTTCGACGGGACCAGCTCCCAGTAGTTCGTGCGGTCGGTGTTGGTCGACCCGTTGATCTGGCCTCCGGCTCTCTGCAGCAACTCGAAGTACGTCGTGCCGAAGTGCTTCGAAGCTTCGAACATCAGGTGCTCGAACAGGTGTGCAAAGCCGGTGCGACCGGCCACCTCGTTCTTCGAGCCGACGTGGTACCAGAGGTTGACGGCGGCAAGCGGGCAGGAATGATCCTCGTGGATGATCACCTGCAGCCCGTTGCCGAGCACGTCCTTGCGGAACGGAATGTCGATTCGCTGGCTCTCCATCGTTGTCATCGCATAGGATCGTCACTTCACCCGATTCATCGTACAGGCAATCGCGGCACATGGGAAACCAACAACAGGCGTGGCGCATGCTGGCGCTGCTGGGACTGGCCGAACTGCTGGGCATGACGCCCTGGTTTTCGGCGACGGCGGTGACCACCGGCATTGTCGCCGAATTCCACCTGACCAGTGCTCAGTCGGCCTGGTTCACCATGGCCGTGCAGGGCGGTTTCGTCGCTGGGACGCTCGTGAGTGCGCTGCTGAATCTGGCCGACCTGATGAGTGCCAGATGGGTGTTCGCCATTGGGTGTGTGGCGGCGGCCGGTGCCAATGCGATGGTGACCGTGGCGCCTTCGCCCATCGAAGCGGTGGGATGGCGTTTTGCGACCGGAGCGGCGCTGGCCCTTGTGTATCCGCCTGGCATGAAGATCGCCGCCGGATGGTTCAGGGAGAGGCGTGGCACGGCTCTCGGGATCCTGATCGGGTGCCTGACCCTTGGCAAGGCATTGCCTTACCTGCTTGCAGCCGTGTCGGACGGGACGTGGCGATCGATGGTCCTGCTGTCGTCGTGGTTCGCGTGCGGTGGCGGTCTGCTCGTCGCGCTCACCGTGCGCGACGGTCCGTTCGTGTCGGCGAGCGCTCCGTTCAATCCGTGGGCGGCGACTGCGGTGTTCAAGCAGCGAGGCACAAGGCTCGGCATCCTTGGCTATCTCGGCCACATGTGGGAGTTGTACGCCATGTGGACGTGGGTTGGCCTCTACGTCGCCGCCGCGATGCACCTCCAGCGCAGTGGGGAGGCCGATCATCTCGGGTCGCTCGCGGCGTTCGTGGCCCTTGGCGCGGGCGCGGTCGGGTGCGTGGTCGCCGGCTTCTGGGCCGATCGCATGGGCCGAGCCAGAGTGGCGGCGTGGGCGATGATGGCCAGCGCCACGTGCTGCGCGTTGACGGCCGCCGCGTTCACCGCGCCGTACTTCGTCCTGCTCCTGCTCGTCGGGTTCTGGGGGTTTTCGGTCGTCGCCGACTCGGCGCAGTTCTCGGCCATTGTCTCCGAGACGAGCCCAGACGATTACATCGGCACGGCGCTCACCGTTCAAACGTGCCTCGGATTCCTGCTCACGATGTTCTCCATCAGGCTGACGTCGGCCGTTGCGGATTGGATCGGATGGCAGTGGGCGTTTCTCGTGATCCTGCCGGGCCCCGTGCTGGGCGTGCAGGCCATGCTGGCGCTGATGAGGCCACGCATCAAAGCGGAATAGGCGGCGTGGGCGCCGGTTCATGGAACGTGAGGACGCAGATTCTCGTCTGATCGGTGAAGGCCCCCCGGCGCGTGTCGGGGTTCGGGAGTCGGGAGTCGGGATTCGGGGTTAGCGGGACAGTGGCCTCCCCAATCCCCAATCCCCAATCCCTAATCCCTGACGGGATCGGTATTCGGGGTAAGCCTGTGATTGACGTCACCAACCTCCGCAAGAAGTTCGGCGACAACGAGGCGCTCAAGGGCATTTCGTTTGCCGTAAGGCCAGGCGAAGTCTATGGGCTGCTTGGGCCAAACGGCGCCGGCAAGTCGACCACGATCGGCATTCTCTGCGGATTGGTCAAGCCCGATGCCGGCGAGGCCCGGCTCAACGGTATCGACATCGCGCAGCGACCGGTTGACGCGCGTCGCGTGCTCGGCGTCGTCCCGCAGGAAGTGGCGCTCTACACCGAGTTCTCGGCACGAGACAATTTGAAGTTCTTCGGCCGGTTGTACGGGCTGTCGGGCGCCGACCTGGATGCCCGTATCGATCGCGTGCTGGAACGCGTGAGCCTGTCCGATCGCGCCAAGGAACCCATCGAGGGGTATTCGGGCGGGATGCTCAGGCGGCTGAACATCGCGGCAGGCCTCGTGCACGATCCCAAGGTCGTGCTGATGGACGAGCCGACCGTTGGTCTCGATCCGCAGACACGGGCCAGCATTCTCGACCTGGTTCGCACGATCGCGTCGGGAGGGGCCGCCGTGGTCTACACCACGCACTATCTCGATGAGGCGGAGCGGCTCTGCGACCGCCTCGGCATCATCGATCACGGCGCGATTCTGGTGGAAGGCACGTTGCAGCAGTTGCGCGAGGCGGCCGGCGCGCGCGAGATCATCGCCCTGCGCGGTGATTTCAAGACGGATGCGGTGACGCGCGAACTGCAGCAGCATCCCGAGTACGAGCTGCTCAAGGCGTCCGACGCCGAACTCCTGTTGACCGTGCAGCGCGCGGATCAGCATCTGGCGGGCATTCTGGCGATTGCCGGCAGCCTGGGCTCCGTGCGCGAAGTGGCCATTCGCCAGCCAAGCCTCGAGAGCCTGTTCATCAAGATGACCGGACGGGAACTGAGGGAGTAGGCGATAGACGATGACGGCTGGATCCCTCTTCAGAGCGCGCGAGTGCCGGCGGGATGACGGTTCCTCCGTGGCCCCGCTCACGCTCGCCGGCAAAGCATGCCTACCGGGTTCTGTTGCCGAACGCGCGTGGGGGCCCCCAGCCCCACGCCTGTCTCGGCCCGTTCGGCATGCTTTGCGAACTGATGCTGTCGGCTCGGTTCGAGGGGCCAGTTCGGAAGCCGTCATCCCGCCGGATCTCGGGGACGCGGCGGAACCGTCGTCCTGCTGGCAGCGGGTTCGATAGAGAAGCGAGGTTACGTGAGAGCAGCCATCACCATCGCCACGCATCATCTCCGTCGGGTTGTCCGCAACCCCGGATTGATCCTGCTGTTGCTGGCGATACCCCTCACGATCGCGCTCATTGAGTACGGCGCGTTCGGTCAGACTGCCGCCGCGGGCAAGCTGCCCCCGACCAAGGTGCTCTTCCTCGATGAGGACGGTTCGCTGGCGTCGGGCGCGGTGCCGCAGGTGTTTGCTGGCAGTCCCGTCAAGGACATGTTCGAATTGGCGCACGTCGCGAATCGAGACGAGGCGACGCGCATGTTCAAGAAGAGCCAGGCGGCGGCGCTCATCGTCGTCCCCAAAGGTTTCCAGGACGATCTACTTGCCGGCAGGCGCTCCGAACTGGTGCTTTACAAGAATCCCATCCAGAGGATCGGGCCCGACATCGCCAAGAGCATGCTCGAGATGACCGTTGTCATTGGCAACGGGCTGTACGGACAGGCGATTGAGCCGATCAGCCGGATCAAGAACTATGTCGACGCGCAGCGCGAACCGACCTCCGATGAGGTGGCCGACATCTCGCGCGGGTTCTTCGAGGCCGGACGCCGGATGAGCGGACTTCAGGGTCTCGAGAACATGAAGGTCGGCGTCGTGCGGCCGGGCGAAACGGAGACGAAGACCGGCTTCGGCAACGATCCGAAGACGTTTTTCGCATACGTGTTTCCTGGGCTGGTGGTGTTCGCGCTGATGTTCATCGCGCAGTCGCTCGCCATGCGGTTGATGCGCGATCGGATGAAAGGGCTGCAGCGGCGTCTGGCCATTACCCCGGCATCCGGCTCAGCGGTGGTGCTGGGGGGCGTTATCTTCATGGTTGTTGCGATGCTCGCCCTGTTGCTCGTGCTGGCCGCGCTAGGGGCCGTCGTGTTCCGGCTTCAGCTTCGCGATCCGCTCGCGCTCCTGACGATTGGAGTCGGATTCGCGCTGTTTGCGTCCGGCCTGCATCTGCTGTCGAACAGCATGGCGAAAAGCGATCGCAGCGCCTCATTTGTCGGAGGCGTGGTGGTGTTGCTGCTGTCGCTGGTCGGCGGATCGTTCGTGCCTGCGGAACAGTTTCCACCGTTTCTTCGCGCCGTCGCCATGATCGTGCCGAATGGCGCGGCGCAGCAGGGGTTCATCGACGTGCTCGTGCACAAACTGCCGATCTCGCAGTTGGGTGGAAGGCTGGCCGTGACCTGGACGTGGGGGCTGGCAACGGTGTGTCTGGCAATGGTGCTCGAACGCCGGCGCTTGAGGTCATGATGAGCCCCTTCCTGGTAATCGCCTGGTACGACATCAAGCGCGTGCTCCGCGAACGCGAGTCGCTGTTCTGGCTGTTTGTCGGGCCGGTGATATTCACGGTGTTCTTCGGCCTTTTGTTCAGGCCCGAGCCCGAGCGCCGCCCGGTACTCACGGTTGTCAACCGCGACACGACCGAGGAGATCATCGGCCGAGTGACGCCGCTGCTCGAGAAAGACGGCGTCAGCGTCAAACGAGAAACGACCGTGGTGGCCGACCGCCTGACACTGGTCATTCCCGCCGGCGCGGGTGAGGCCATCAAGGCGGGGAAGGGCGTCGATTTTGTTCTGCACGCGGGCGCGGACGAAACCGACAACGAGCGCACGTTGCGGTTCAAGTTCCAGAAGGCGATTACCAGCGTGTATTTCGATATCGACCGCCGTGCTGTCGCCGCGCCGGGAGTGGGAGCGGGCACGGAGCAGAAGACGGAGACGAAGGCGGGGCCGCTGGTTGTAAGAGAAGCTGATATCGGCGTCCGGAAGCGGGACGTCACTGCCGGGTTCCAGCGAAGCGTGCCCTCGTACCTCGTGATGTTCGTCTTCCTCAACCTGCTGGTGTCGGGCGCCGGCATTGCGGAAGACCGCGCCAGCGGGCGACTGCGCCGGATGGCGATGGCCCCGGTGTCGCGCCGCGACATTGTGCTGGGCAAGCTGCTGGGCCGCTTTGCCATCGGCTGGATCCAGATCATCTACATGCTGGCGTTCGGGCTCGTCGTCGGGATCAGGTGGGCCGATCACCCGTGGGTCTTCTTTGCTTTCTTGAGCCTGTTTGCGCTGGCGGCCGCATCGCTCGGCATCCTCATGGGAACCCTCTTCAAGGATCCGGACAAGTGCGCCAGCATCGCCGTCTGGGTGGCCATTGTGCTGTCGCCGCTTGGCGGACTCTGGTGGCCTCTCGAGCTGGGCAGCCCGATCATGAGACAGATCTCGTACTTCATTCCAACGGGATGGGCCATGGAGGGCGTCAATTCCATGCTCGCCTTCGGGTCGGGCGCGGCAGAAGTCGCCCCGTTCGCTTTCGGTTTCCTTGCGCTGTTTGCCATCAGTTTCCCGCTGGCCGCCCGGCGCCTTGAAATCTGAACCTCCTACCCAACCAGAGGCTCGCCGCAACCGTCCAATCAAAGGGCCGGGTCCTAGATGCAACCTCGCTGACCCAGGGCGCGTAATAGTATCTGGATGCCCAGTTTGCGGTGTAAAATATGCTTGGGTCGCTGCTGTCCATGAGCTTCGCTCGCCTTAGCCTCAGCCTGTTCGGCACTGTCGCCATCGTTTCGGCGGTGCTGGCGAGTGCGACCATCTGGCTGCTCATCACCGACCCGGTGACTGTGGCCGATGCCGTCGAGTCAGGACAGGTGTCGCCGCTGGTCCACGCTCTGGCCGGGGTCCTCTATAACGCCTTCCAGGGCATTCTCAGATATCTGTAGGCGGTCCCTCTCCTCACCAGGCTCCGGCTTCTTCTGCTCGACGCCCCAACTGACAGGATAGGCGTGCCTCTGGCTGTCCAGTGGCGTGCGCGAGAGGAAGCGGCATAGAATTGCCCGCCACAGCATTGCCGCACTATCTATGAATGATCGCTCTCGTTTCGCCGCGCGCATCGGGCTGGCGTGCCTGCTTCTATCCGGTCTGGCCATCCGCATTCCGCATCTGACGGATCCGCCGCTCGAATTCCATGCGACCCGGCAGTACCGAAGCGCCATCATGGCGCGTGGCTTCGTGGTCCGCAGATTGAAGGGCTACTCGGCGTCCGAATTGAACAACATCCGCGCGGCGGCAGCCAGTGAATCGCCGATTGAACCGCCGGTCTTCGAGCACGCGGCGGCGCTTGCGTACCGCCTCATGGGACGGGAGGCATTGTGGGTCCCGCGCCTCATGGGCGTGATCGCGTGGGTGCTGGGCGGGCTGGCGGTGTGGTGGCTGGTCATCCTCGGGATCCGGCCCGCGCCCGGCGCCCTGGGTGATGACGAAATTCGGGCCCCGGCCAATAGCACGGCACATTCGAGAGGGATTCCGCTGCATCAGGATTCGCGTCGGATCGCCGGCCTGGCGGCGGTCGCTGTGTATCTGTTTCTGCCCTATGGCCGGCCCGCCAGTCAGGCGTTTCAGCCAGACGCCTTGATGACCGCGCTCACGGTTGCGTCACTGGCTGCCGTCGTGTGGGGATATCGCGCACCGTCGATCGGCTCAGGGCTCCGGGCGCTGGTTCTGGCTGCCGCGGCTGTCTTCATCAAGCCGATGGCCGTCTTCTTCATCCTGCCGACCGCCCTCGTTCTCAGCGTGTCGCGACATGGATTTATCAAAGGTGCGTCGCGCATTGCCGCGTGGACGGTGGCGGTGGCCGCGCCCGCCGTCGCGTGGTACATCTACGTGGCGTTCGTCTCTCCGTCTACCTTCGACGGTCGGTTCTTTCCGCAGCTGTGGACCCGTGTGGTCTTCTGGACCGGTTGGCTCACGATGATCAACCGCGTCGTCACCTGGCCGATGTGCGTGCTGGCCATGGCGGGGGTCGTCCTCGCGGAGCGCCTCACGCGACGCGTGCTCGTGGCTTCGTGGACGGGCTATGTGGCCTTCGGACTCGTGTTCGCGCATCACATCCAGACGCACGACTACTACTCATTGCCGTTGATCGTACTGGTCGCCTGGTCGATCGGCGCGCTGGTACAGGGGGTATGGCTCCGCGCCCGGCGCGAGCCCGAAGGACGCACCACACTCCAGACGGGAGGTGTCGTCGTTCGGAAACTCGCGCTCTCACTCCTGCCAGTTGCTGCCGCCATGGCCTGGGCCTGGCGCACGCCACCCTATCCGGCGGATCCGGGATCCGCGGCCGCGGCCATGCGCTACGAGCGGATCGGCCGCCTGGTCGGTCACAGCACCAGGGTCGCTTCGCTCGATGCCAACTACGCGGTTCCGCTGAACTACCACGGGCTGCTCGCGGCCTCGAATCTACCACTCAGCTTCGATCGGGCCATATCGACTCTTGCCGGTCGCAGCGCGACTGCCGAGGCCGAGTCCGAACTGGCCGGGCGGAACGCCGAGTTCTTCGTTGCCACCCATCAGCCGGAGTTCGATGCACGACCCGACTTGAAAGTGCTCCTCGACACGCGCTATCCCCTCATCGAACGCGACGGCACGGTGGACCGCTGGCATTATCTGGTCTACGACCTTCGTGGGACGCGCATCGCGTTCACGCCCGAACGACTGTCGGTGTTTGCGCGTTTGCCGCCGGTCGATCAGGCCCGCGGCCGCGCCGGGCGAGACCTGGCGTCCCCTGCCGCCGGTCCTGTCAGCCCGGTGAAGCTCTGGGCCACTGTGGGTTCCGCGTGGCATCTCGCGGTCTCGAGGCCGGATCTGGTCGACGTCTCTCCACTCGAGGGAACCGGACCTGCCGTGGTCAGCATCGCGGCGCGTGCGTCGGCTGCCGAAGCCGACTCGTCTATCGAGATTTTCGCGTATGGCGCGGGCCAGACCGAACCGTCCGGCTCGCTGAAGTTGCGCGTGCGCACCTTCCGGGCCGGCAAGCCGTCCGGTCCCGTCGGTTTCGTGGATGCGCCCGGCGATCCGGTGGTTCTGGGCGACACGCCGGTTCTGTTCATGGGCTGGGCGCTCGACGATCTCGGTCTTCAGCGAATTTGGGTCGAGTACCAGAATCGGACTGGCGCGATGGCGTCACTCGGGGAGGCGGTGAGGAGCGGCTCGCGGCCCGACATCGCTAGCGCCTATCCAAACGCCTCCGATATCTACAACTGCGCGTGGGCATTCACGCTGCGCCCTGACACGCTGCGCAATGAGCCACTTCCCCTGGTTCTGCGTTTCTACGCCGAGGATGCCGACGGTCTTCGGATACTGCTCGGCACGCGGACCGTCAGACGGTAGGAAAGAACCGTGCGCTCCTACAATTGCTTGTGGAGAAACCGCGCCAGATAGTACCCATCCAGGTACTTGAAGGGCGTGACGCCAGAGGTGTAGTGGCCACACGGCAGGACGCGGACCTCGGTCGATTCGTTGTGACTGCAGAATTCGCGCACGGCGTCGCGAGACAGGTGCAGGGGAAACGACAGGTCGTACCGCGCATAGACGAGCAGAGAGGGTCTGTTCCCCAAACGGTCCATGTACGGCTGCGGGCTGATCGGCCGCCAGACCTCGCGCAGACCCGGCAAGTCAATGTGGCCCTCCATGCCTGCCCGCACGTGAGCGGTGGAGATGCCTTCCCAGATCACGTCGGCAAACCATGGCGACACGTGGTTGAACGCCATGGCCTTGACGAGCGGCTCGTGCGTGGCCGCCAGCGCTGAGAGACAGGATCCGAGGCTGGTTCCCACGAGCCCGATGCGTTCGTACCCCTGCTCGTCGAGCCACGCGACGGCGCGCCGGATGTCCACCACCGCCTGACGGCAGACCTGCAGCGTCTGAGCGATGTTGGTCGAGACGATGTAGTCGGCGCGCTCGAGGTCGGGTGGCTTGCGCCGGTCGTGATACGGCAATGTGATGCGCAACGCGCTCATCCCCAGCCGCTGCAACAGCCGGCATAGTCCGACGTGCCCCGACTCATCCGCATTCCACTGCGCCGTGACGACGAGTGCGCGCCTTGGTGCGGGCGAGCCGTCTGCGCGACGCTTCGGCGCGGCAGGGAAGTACCGCGCGTAGACGGTGTTGTTCTCGGGGTGCGGTGTGGTGACCCCGCTGTCGAAGGTCACCATTCGCTCACCAGGCTGTGCGTCGGCGGGCAGTGAAGAGGTACCGTAACGGCGTGCTGGCTCGACCGCAAACCACGCGTCGGAGTTTTCCACCGCCCGCTTCGCCCATGCCTGCACGACGAGCGCCGGATCACCATGATCCACGGTGATACGTTCGTCGTCGGGAATCCAGTTCACGCCCCAATCGAAGGGACGGACCACGCGATTCCGGTCGACGGAGGCGAGCTGCCGCTCCCACCGATGGAAGTACTGACGTGTAAGGCCCACGCTCAACATTATCGCCGGATCGCCGTGATATCATCCACTTTCCGCTGCCGCGAATGTCGTGCCCAGATGCGTTGACAGCCGCGTGCCGCCGTGGAGATTCCGAGTTGACGAAGCTGTCCATCATCATGCCGGTGTACAACGAACGTCTGACGATTCGCGAGATTGTCAGGCGCGTCCTCGGCGTCCCTCTCCCGGATCTCGACAGAGAACTGCTCATCATCGACGACGGCTCGACCGACGGCACGCGCGAGATCATTGCCGAGATGGACGGACACGATGGCATTCGGGTGGTGCTGCAGCGGCAGAATCTCGGAAAAGGCGCGGCGGTGGCCCGGGGCGTTCGCGAAGCCGCCGGCGACATCGTCATCATCCAGGACGCGGACCTGGAGTACGACCCGGCCGAGTACCCGATCGTCCTCCGGCCCATCCTCGCAGGCGAGGCCGATGTCGTTTACGGGTCGCGGTTTCTTGGCACCGCATCGGGACACCGTGTTCTTTACTTCTGGCATGCCGTCGGCAATCAGATCTTGACCCTGCTCTCCAACGCCATCAGCGGTTTGAACCTCACCGACATGGAGACCTGCTATAAGGCCATGAGGACTGACGTGGCGACCCGCCTCGATCTCCGGTCGCGGCGTTTCGGCGTGGAGCCGGAAATCACCGTCAAGGTCGCACGACTGCGGGCGCGGGTGTTCGAAGTGCCCGTTTCGTACTACGGGCGGACGTACGAAGAAGGCAAGAAGATCGGTCTGAAAGACGCGTTTCAAGCCGTCTGGACGCTGCTGCGCTACGCGGGCTGGGAAGCGCCGACTGAGGATATCGGCGCCAGGACGCTGCGGCGGATGGCCAGGATGGGTGGCTATAACAATTGGCTGCACGGCCTGTTCGACGCCTTTCTCGGCCGGCGGGTGCTCGAGGTGGGCGCCGGGGTCGGTAACCAGACCCGCTATCTGGTCGATCGTGACCGCGTGATTGCGTCGGACGTTGAACCCCACTACATGCGGGAACTCACCGGGCGGTTCGAGCGTTTCGCCAATGTCCGGATTGCCTCCTACCGCTTTCCCCTGAATGCCGTCGATCGCGAGGATCTGCTGCACGAACGCGTCGACAGCATCGTCTGTCTGAATGTCCTTGAACACATCGAGGACGACCGAGGCACGCTCACGGATTTCGCCAGCGTGCTCGCACCGGGCGGGCGACTCGCGCTGCTCGTGCCATCGATGTCGGCGCTCTATGGCTCGCTCGATATCAATCTCAATCACTTTCGCCGGTACGACCGCGAGCCGCTGCGTCAGTTGCTGCAGGACGCCGGCTTCGAGATCGAGACGCTTCGCTACCTGAACCGGCCCGGTGTCGTCGGCTGGTGGCTCAACTCACGCGTGCTGCGGCGGCGAGTCCTGCCGCGCGCTCAGCTCGCGATGTTCCGCTGGATGCTGCCGTTGCTTCGCCTTGAGGAGCGCCAGAATCCGGGCTTTGGCATGTCACTCCTCGCCCTTGCCCGCCGGCGATGACGATGACCCCTGAGACTCACGTACCGGTGTCCACGCCCGCCGTGCCCAGATTCTGGCAGCATGCCGCCGTGGCGCTGCTGTTCTGCGCGCTGACCGCGCTGATGGTTCCTGGGGTGGTTCGCGATCCGTTTGGCGTGGTGATCGGATGGGAAGGAGACAACACCTTCTACGTCAGGCAGTTCTGGTGGATGAAGCGGGCACTGATCGATTTGCACACCTCGCCGTTCTTCGACCCATCCACGTATTACCCAGCAGGGTATGCGACGGCCAACGGCGAGCTCGTACCGGCGGTCACGCTTCCGGGGATTCCACTCACGATGTTCGGGGGGCCGGTCTTCGCATACAACGTCAGCCTGCTGTTGACGTTTGTGTTGACCGGATTCGGGACATACCTCTGGGTACGCGAATTGACCGGCAGCCTATCTGGCGGCATCGTCGCCGGCATCATTGCGGCGTTCCTGCCGTACCGATTCGCGCATCTGGTCGGTCATCTCCCGATGGTGAGTACTCATTGGGTGCCTTTTACGTTGCTGGCCTTCGAGCGGTTCTTCAAGCGCCGCCGGGCCTGGCCGGCCATGACGCTGGGATTGTGCTTCGCCCTGGTCGCCCTGTCGTCTTGGTACTACGCCTACGCCATCGGTCTGATGCTGCCGTGCTATGCGCTTGTGCGCAGTCGGCCCTGGCGACAGCACTGGGACAGGGCCTGGTGGCGGGGGCTGCTCGTGGCGTCGGTGACTGCCGCCCTCATGATGCTGCCGTTTGTCGTGCACTATATTCAGCTTCGATCCGAAGGAGGCCTGACGCGGGACATCGGCATGATGGAAATGTGGTCGATCAACTTCTACGATTTCTTTCTGCCCAATCGCCTCAATCCGATGTTTGCCGGTTTCGTGCTTCACTGGTTTCCCCAGCAGGGAGCGCAGTGGGTCGAGCGTGGTGTGTCACTCGGCTACACAGCGATCGCCCTCGCCCTGGTCGCATGGGTAGCTCGGCGGCGCCACCCGGCGATGGCTGCACTGCTGGCCGTGTGGATTGCATCGTTCGCCATTGCCCTCGGACCGACGTTTCACATCGGCGATCGCCAGTTGCTGATTCCGATGCCGTTGCCGGTCACGGCTCTCGTCGCGAAGACCGTAGGGTTGATCGGGTCGATGGCTCAGGTCAAAAATGAGATTCTCAACCGTCAGGCACTCGCGATTCCGATGCCGGCGATGTTCATGTTTCTGTTCGTGCCGCTGACGAGCGGCATGCGCGTCATGTCTCGATTCGGAATGTGGACGGGCCTGATGACGGCAGCCCTGGCCGGATGGGGCACTGCCCTGGTGCTGCAGCGGCTGACGCGCCGCTTCGGCCACCGGCGACTGGTCTCTATCGTCGTCGTCGTTGCGCTTGGCGGTCTGGTGCTGTCAGAGAGCGAGAGCCGGATTCAGACCACCGGTCTTCGACCGCGGGCGGTTGATGTGTGGCTGGCGCAACAGGCTCAGCCTGGAGCCGTTGCCGAACTGCCCCTTGAATCCGGGTTCATGCCCATCCAGGACTACTACAAGACGATTCACCAGCGCCCGACCATCTTCGGGCCGGTCGGCGACAGCTTCTACCCGCCAATGTTCGAACCGCGCAGGGCGGCGCTCGCCGATTTTCCGTCGGATTCCAGCGTGGCCACCCTCTCGGGCTGGGGCGTCCGGTATGTCCTCTTTACACCCTCCATCATCGCGGGCTGGCCGGCTCTGAAGGAGAAGGTGGATGCCCAGGCAGGTCTGCGATTCGACCGCGAGATTGACGGCGTACTCGTCTACCTCGTTCATTAGGGTTACGTTCGGCAGCGCGGATTCGGCGTTCGCCCGGCGATAGCTTTCGGATTCGCATACCAGTTTTGTCGTTAGAAATCGACACGTGCCGCGCTTGATCGCTAGTTCTGCAGGCGAGCGGGTGGGCATGGATGTTGCTTGCTATATAAGCACGTTTTGGTCGCAGTCTGGCCGTGGTCGGTATAGGCAACGGCCGTTTTACCTGGGAGTGGCAATGCGGCAGAGAATCTCTGCGCTGATGACCGTCGGTGTACTTGCCGGGATCCTGGCGTCAAGTGCGGCTGGTCAGTCTGTGACCGCTCCGGCCAGCCAGACGATCGTGGCGGCTGGACGAGACTGGGCCACGACGACGTTCCAGAAGCCCATCGACATGAATCAGTGGACCGATATCAGTTGGTGGGCGTACGCCGACGATCAACCTTCTGTGTACCTGAACGGCGCAACCTACGGTTCGTGTACGGGCGGCGCATCGACATCGTCCTGTTTCAAGGCCACGACCGCGAACACTGGCAGCAACATCTGGATTCTGGAGTCAGGTAATCCCACGAGCGCCAGAGTTGGCAAGACGGGCGAAAATTTCCCGATTGATGCCAACGCCCATCAGACCGTCGCCATCAGGATGCGGATCAGTGCCAGTTCATGCACCAAGCTGAACACACCCCAGTCGTGCGCCAGCAGTTTCATCTGGGACAAGGGCACCCTGTATGACACGCCGAGTACACAAGCCCGCACATACAGCATCTTCACCTACGACGGCTGGCAGGTGTACTTCGTTGATCTGACCACGATCGGAATCCTCCCGGCGCCCTTTGGCTATGCGCAAACGCCGTGGGCGGGATTGATTGGCGATCTACGACTGAATCTGGTGGCCACCGCCGGAGTACCGGTAGAGATCGACTGGATTCGCCTCGTGCCCAACTATCTGCCCACTCAAACGATTTCGTGGAGTGGATTCTCCGGCAGGGTGGATCTCTATCTCGACAACAACAATATCGCGTCTGACGGCAACCTTGGCGCGGTTGTCCAGACGTCGTTCAACCATACGGACCCATCCAGCAACCTCGGGACGCTCTCCGGAGGATCGTACAGCGGGTCCTACAGCTTTCAGCCTGGCGCCCTCGCCGCCGGCGACTATTACGTGCAGATCTGTCCGACCGGCGCTGATCCGACAGGAAGCAACAGCGGATGCAAGTACTCGCCGGGGTATTACCGCGTCAACGACATCCCGACGGTCACGTTCACGTCACCATCGCCCGAAGGGAGCGGCGACGACTTTGCGACGGTCCAATTGAACCAGGCGTGGGACATGACGAGCACTGCGCAGGTCGATTACGCCGTCAATGTGTCCGGCCTCTCGGCGACGACTATCGCGGCGGTAGACGAGGTCGGAACCTCGCTCGGAAACGTCAACGTGTTGCGAGGTACGAGCCCGGCGGCCGGGCAAACCGGCTCTGGCGACCCGTACATGTACTTCCTCTGGTTCGCGGGCGACGGACGCGGTCGTTTCAAGAAGATCGACGCGAGCCGGTACCACATCATGACGCTGGAGATGGGCGTTCCCGACAAGGCCCGCGACATCAACGTCGGCTCCATCGCCCGCCTGGTCTGGCTGATTCAAGGCGAGGAGCCGAAGGAAAATGTCAGCAACGACCTGATCTTCAACTCGCGGGCCGGCGTCAACGTGATGTCCAAGATCATCACGTCGATGCGAACCTGCTCCCCGTCGGCGACCGAATGGAATCACTGTCTCAGGCTCGAAGATCCCGCCGCATCGCCGTCGACGACGGGGTGGACAGGCAGCATCGAGAACTTCCGCCTAGATCCGCACGAGTACCCGACGGCCACGCCGTTCTACATCGGGAAGTTGAAGATCGCGGCCAATGAGAAGACGGTGAACAACCGGTACACGATTGCGTGGTCCTATACCGACTCGCTGGCCACGGGCACTCCGACGATGACGCTGTATTACGACACGGATCTCGACGCGACGAACGGCATGACTCAAATTGTCGCCGGACTCAATCCCGCGTCGCAGAGCAGTTACACGTGGACGACCACCGGAGTGCCCAACGGCACGTACTACATCTATGCGAGCGTCTCCGACGGATTGAACACCAACGCCGCATATTCCCGGTGGCCGATTATCGTGGATTCGTCGTCGACCATCGCCTTGCTGCCCCGCATCGCGCTCAATCGTCGCCGCCTTGACTTTGGCGGCAGCGACAACGGCCGGGTCGTCGGCGCGCCGCAGACCGTCAGCGTGACCATTTCCGGGACTGGCGCCAGCAGCGTTCGGTGGAAGGTCACGCCGAGTGATCCGTCGGTTGTCGTGTCACCGTCGACCGGAACGGGCAGCGGCACGTTCGATGTCTCGATCCAGTCCAGCGTGATCTATCCGGACAACCTGGTGGGCGACTACAACGTGAAAGTGGAGGAGTCGGTCGCGGGGACGACATCCAACTCGGCGCAATACATCCGCGTGTTCTTCACGATGCACTCGAAGACCGGGACTGTGGCGCCATTCGGGTCGTTCGACACGCCGACCGACGCCTCGACCGGAATGCAGGGATCGTTCGCGGTGACCGGATGGGCGCTTGACGACATTGGGGTCGACAAGGTCGAAATCTGGCGCGACCTGGTGGCAGGGGAGCCCACTTCCAATGCCTATACGTCAGACCCTTCGCATCCGGCGTTCGGAAAGGTGTTCATCGCGTACCCTTTCTTCGTCAGCGGGTCGCGGTCCGACGTCGAGGCGCTGTATTCCGGCACCCCGTTATCGTACCGGTCCGGCTGGGGTTACTTGCTTTTGTCGTATGGGTTGTATGGCCAAGTAGGCTCATCCGGCCCCATTACCTACAAGCTGTATGCCTATGCGTACGATA
>Ga0334722_10003786_pt1 | contig 16108 bp, 17 predicted proteins | sample C3_bottom_MG_FD_207210 | JGI IMG/M metagenome (GOLD analysis project Ga0334722, IMG submission 207210) | Sediment microbial communities from Yellowstone Lake, YNP, Wyoming, USA - C3_bottom | ecosystem: Environmental > Aquatic > Freshwater > Lake > Sediment | place: USA: Wyoming | collected...
CGAAGCCCTGAGAACGAAATCGTAAGGGACCATCCCCTTTTTTGCTTTTGAGAGAGACACACAGGAGGAAGTTATGAACAAGTTTCGCGGAGCCTTTGTCGCCATCGTCACCCCGTTCATTGATGGCCGGCTGGACGAGCAGGGGTTGCAGGATCTCATTGAGTTTCAGATCGCGGGCGGCACCCACGGTATTGTTCCCTGCGGCACCACCGGCGAATCCGCCACCATGAGCCATGCCGAGCACCGCCGGGTGGTGGAGCTGACCGTCAAGACCGTGGCTGGCCGAGTACCGGTTTTGGCAGGCACCGGCTCGAACTCCACCAGCGAATCCATCGAGTTGACCCGCGCGGCCAAAGAGGCCGGGGCCGATGGCGCTCTGCTGATCACCCCCTATTACAACAAGCCGTCCCAGGAAGGGCTCTTTCAGCACTTCAAGGCGGTGGCCGAGGCGGTGGACATCCCCATCATCCTCTACAACGTGCCGAGCCGGACCGCGGTGAACATGCTGCCCGAGACCGTGGCCCGCTGCGCTCAGATCGCCAATATCGTGGGGGTCAAGGAGGCCACCGCCGATCTCAACCAGATCAGCCAGGTCATCCGCCTCTGCCCCAAGGGTTTCGCGGTTATGTCCGGGGATGATTTCACCTCCATGCCCACCGTGATGATCGGCGGCACCGGGGTCATCTCCGTTACCTCCAACGTGGCGCCCAAGGACATGTCCGCAATGATGGACGCCGCCCTGGCCGGAGATATCGCCAAGGCCCAGGAGCTGCACTACAAGCTGCTTCCGTTGATGCAGGCGATGTTCATCGACACCAACCCGGTCCCTGCCAAGACCGCGCTCATGATGATGGGCAAGATCAAGTCCGGCTTGCCGCGGTTGCCCCTGTACAAGATGAACGAGGGGAACGAGGAGAAGCTGAAAAAGGTTATCACCGCTTACGGGCTGGTGTAAGTTGCGCCAAGGCGCATAGCGGTCAGCTTATAGCTGTCAGCTGACCGCTGAATTTTAAGGAGAAGATCATGACCAAGGTTATTGTCGCCGGGGCCGCAGGCAGAATGGGCCGCCGGATCAGCTATATGGTGCACCAGCAGGAAGGGTTGACCCTGGCCGCTGGGTTTGAACGGCCCGATGGCCCGGAGCTTGGCAAGGATCTCGGCGATCTGGCCGGGATGGGCACTTTGGGCGTGAAGGTAGCGGACAGTTTCGAGGCAGTCATGGCCCAGGGGGATGTGGTTATTGATTTCACCTTCCACGAGGCCACCATGGCCTTGGCCCGCAAGGCAGCCAAGGCAAAAAAGGCCATGGTCATCGGCACCACCGGGCTCAGCCCCGATAATTTGGCCGAACTGGCCGAATTGAGCCGAAATTTCCCCTGCGTCCAGTCGCCGAACATGGCGGTGGGCGTCAATGTCCTGTTCAAGATCGCCAGAAAGATGGCCGCCCTGTTAGGCGATGCCTATGATATTGAGATCGTCGAGGCCCACCACCGGATGAAAAAGGACGCGCCCAGCGGCACAGCCCTGAAACTCGGGGAGATGGTGGCGGAAGGCGTACATCGCAACCTGTCCGAGGTGGGGGTCTATTCCCGCCACGGCATGATCGGCGAGCGCACCGACAAGGAGATCGGCATCCAGACCATCCGAGCCGGAGATATCGTGGGCGAGCACACCGTCTATTTTGCCGGGGCAGGGGAGAGGCTGGAACTCACCCACCGGGCCCACAGCCGAGACAACTTTGCCAGGGGTGCGGCCCTTGCCGCTGCCTGGGTGGTGGGCAAGCCCAACGGCCTCTACACCATGTTCGACGTCCTGGGCTTGCAGGATATATAAGTTTCCCCGTGGAAAAACCGCAGCAGGCCTTTATCGGGCTGGGCTCCAACCTCGGCGACGGCCAAGCCAACCTGCTCGCTGCCTGGCAACGGTTGGGCGAGGTGGCGGAGATTAGCCTCAACCGGCTATCCAGTCCATACCGAACCGAGCCTGTCGGCATGGACACGGAGCACTGGTTCACCAATGCCGTGGGCGAAATCTGCACCAGCCTGTCGCCCACCGAACTGCTAGCCGCCATGCTCGCCATTGAGGCAGAGCTGGGCCGGGATCGAACCCTAACCCAGGACAGACCGGTTGATCTGGACCTCCTCTACTATGGAAAGATGATGATAGACAGCCAAACCCTGACCGTGCCCCATCCGCAGATCGCCCACCGACTTTTCGTGTTGGCGCCGCTGGCGGAAATTGCCCCGGAGCATCTGCATCCGATTCTTGGCCGGACCAGCCTGGATCTCTGCGGTGAACTCCGGGCACAGACCGGGGTGGAGCGCCAGGAGTGGCGTAGCAAGGAGTCTTTCGGTGTTTAAACTTTTCATCTACGCGGTTTTTCTCTATGTCATCTACCGGTTGCTGACCGGCGGCAGGAAAAAGAAACCCAACCCCGCCAGCAACCGGCAGGGCGCAGGGGCAGGCGAAATTCCCGCCCACGATCAACTGGTGGAAGACCCGGTCTGCCATATCTATATTCCCAAAAGGCAGGCAATTGTGTTACAAGATGGGGATACACCTGTATTTTTTTGCAGTGAACAATGCCGGAAAATGTATTGTGATGCCCACGCAACAAATCGGCAGGAAAACGGTTGATTCCGGTTCTCGTTAAAAAGATGATCTTGTAGGAGCGGCTTCAGCCGCGATAACACCGAACCGCGGCTGAAGCCGCTCCTACGGAAGACAATAATTAAAGGAGAGAATAGATGAAGTTTTTTATTGATACCGCCAACATCGAAGAAATCAAAAAAGCCGTGGACATGGGCATGGTGGACGGAGTCACCACCAACCCCTCGCTGATCGCCAGGGAGAAGAAACCCTTTGTTGAGATCATCAAAGAAATCTGCAAGGTGGTGGACGGCCCGATCAGCGCCGAGGTAATCGCCCTTGACGCCGAGGGCATGGTCCGCGAGGGCCGCGAGCTTGCCGCCATCCACGCAAACATCGTGATCAAGATCCCCATGACCACAGAAGGCCTCAAGGCGGTCAAGCAGCTTGCCGATGAGAAGATCAAAACCAACGTGACCCTGGTCTTTTCCGCCAGCCAGGCCCTGATGGCCGCCAAGGCCGGGGCCAGCTATGCGAGCCCCTTTGTCGGTCGGCTGGACGATATCTCCCAGAATGGCATGGATCTGGTCAGCGACATCATGAACATCTACGACAACTACGGCTATGCCACCGAGGTGATTGTCGCCAGCATCCGCAATCCCAACCATGTGGTGGACGCGGCTCTGCTGGGCGCTCATATCGCCACGATCCCCTTCAAGGTCATCGCCCAACTTGCCCGGCATCCCCTCACCGACCTCGGCATGGAACAATTTTTGGCCGACTGGGAAAAAAGAGCAAAAGCGTAGTATACTGTTGTTGCAGGCGCATCTGTTCGGAGACAAAAACTTGGCGCAGACACGGAAACCCAATAGCCACAAGGGAAAAACCGGAGCCCGGATGGCAGGACAACTCCTGACCGTGCTGGTCTGGGCATTACTGCTGGCGCCGGATGGCGCGCACGCGGCGATCTACACCTTTGTCGATCAGCAGGGCACCGTGCATTTCACCAATGTACCCAACGATCCCCGCTACAAGCTCGGGGTGATCCGCCCGCAGTTCCGGGGAGGCAGCGGTAGGGCGGCAAAGGCCGGTGATCCGCGCCTCTATGAAGAGCATATCCAGAGGGCGGCCAACCGCTACGAGATGGACCCCCTGTTGATCAAGGCCGTGATCAAGACCGAGTCCAACTTCGACTGCCAGGCGATTTCCTCCAAGGGCGCCCAGGGTCTCATGCAACTGATGCCAGGCACCGCCGCCGACCTGAATGTCTTTGACCCCTTTGACCCCCAGGAAAACATCTTCGGCGGCACCAATTACCTCCGCCAGATGATGGCCCGCTTCGGCGGCAACCTCCGACTTGCCCTGGCCGCCTACAATGCCGGGCCGGGCAAGGTTGAGGCCGCCCAGGGCATTCCCTTGATCCCGGAAACCCAGCAGTATGTGGCAAAGGTTATCCAGCATTACCGGCAAATGACAGCCGCGGCGGCTCCTTCCTCCCGCTGGCTGGGGGCGTCAAATTAGCCATGCCTCGACACGCGATCCTCACCATTCCCAATCTGCTCACCGCATACCGCTTTGTGGCGGCGCCGGTCCTCCTGTTTTTTCTCTATCCCGAGCCCAGCGTCGGGGTCAGCCTGTTCGCCTTTTTTCTTTTCTTGACCGGCGCGCTTACTGATCTTGCCGACGGCTATTACGCCCGCAAGCACAAGATCGAAACGGTCCTGGGCAAGCTGATGGACCCGGTGGCCGACAAGGTCTTGGTCTGCGCGGCCCTGATCATGCTGATCCCCATGGAGAAAATCCCGGCCTGGCTGGTGTTCATCATCCTGGCAAGGGAGTTGGTGATCACCGGACTGCGTGGCGTGGCTGCCTCTTCGGGCATCGTGATTGCGGCCAGCGGCATGGGCAAGCTGAAGAGCATTATGCAGTACACCGCGCTCTGCGTGCTGATCTTCCCCCTGGGCGTCGTACCCATCCCCTTCCTGCACGAACTGGGCAAGGCCATCCTCTATGTTTCCGCAGTGATGACGGTCTGGTCCGGGGTGGATTACTTCTACCGGTTCCAAAAAATTTTCCTGGGAACCGGCCACTGAAATTTCAGGGAAGGACCCGGTTCTTTAGAGCTTGACAGGGCTCGGCAAGGCTTCTATAGTGTTCGTCCTATGCCGCCTTTACAGGCCGCATCGCCATTTAGCCGGAGTGGTGAAACTGGTAGACGCACGGGACTCAAAATCCCGCGGGGGCAACTCCATGTCGGTTCGATTCCGACCTCCGGCACCATTGCATTATCCGATACCGTCCGGTATCGACCTGAAAGCCCTGAGAAATCAGGGCTTTTTCTTTTTCTGTTGTCCCGTAATGTTTCTCCTGATATGCTAAAATCCAGATGTTTTGGGGGCCTCTTTGGGGGCCTCTGTGGGCTCACGAAAAAAAAGGCCCCCAAAATCTTTATTCTGGAGGAAAGCCAATGCCAGCAAGGACAATCCCCCTGGTGCCATTGCAGATCAGCAACGCCAAGCCTAGAGAAAAAGAATACAAACTATCTGACGGTGGGGGCCTTTTTCTACTTGTTACCCCAAGCGGTGGCAAACTCTGGAGGCTGAAATACCGTTTTGGGGGCCTTGAGAAGAAACTGGCGTTGGGGGCCTTTCCTGCAATCTCTCTTGCCGAAGCCCGGCAAAGACGAGCAGAGGCCAGAGAGCAGATAGCAAAGGGAATTGATCCAAGCGCGGCCAGAAAAGAACAAGAAGCGGCTCTGCTCCAGGAGCAGGAGACTTTTGAAGTTGTGGCCCGTGAGTGGCACAACCAGTTTTCACCACAATGGGCACCACGGACAGCAGAGGCGATCCTTTTAATGCTGGCCCGTGACGTTTTTGGAGAGATTGGCGACAAACCCCTTGCCGCGATCAATGCGCCGATGCTGCTGACAATGTTGCGCAGGATAGAGGCAAGAGGCGCAGCTTACACGGCTCATAGGGTGCGTGGTCTGTGTGGGCAGGTATTCCGTTATGGAGTGGCAACCGGACGATGCGACCGTGACCCGACCACCGATTTAAGAGGGGCGCTTACCCCTATCAAAACCACACATCGAGCCGCCACCACTGATCCTAAAGAGGTGGCCCCGTTGTTGCGAATGCTGGATAGCTATCAGGGATCGCTGCTGGTCAGGTGCGCCTTGAGGCTGCTTCCCTTGCTGTTTGTCCGGCCCGGAGAGCTGCGAGCCATGCAATGGGCTGACGTGGACCTGGACAAGGGCGAATGGTCCTACATGGTGAACAAGACAAAGACCCCGCACATTGTGCCTCTGGCAAAACAAGCGGTGGCGATCCTGCGGGAGATTTATCCGCTCACCGGCAGGGGGCAATATGTGTTCCCTTCGGCAAGAACCAATGCAAGACCTATATCAGATATGACCATGAATGCCGCCATGCGGCGCATGGGCATAGACACCAAGACGGAGATAACCGGCCATGGCTTCCGGGCGGTCGCCCGAACCATCCTGGATGAAGTTTTGGGCTTCCGGCCCGATTTCATAGAACATCAATTGGCCCATGCTGTGCGTGATCCCCTTGGAAGAGCATATAACCGCACAGCCCATCTTCCGGAGCGCCGAAAGATGATGCAGGCGTGGGGGGACTACCTTGATGCCTTGAAAGCAGGAGCAGAGATCATTCCGCTACAACAAGGCAGGGGATAATGGCTCTTTTCCTCAGCAACCAAGCTCGAATATCACCGACTATCCAGCCCACAGCACGTGAACCAAGGGACACAGAGCGCGGGAAAATACCCTCGCCCATCATCCGGTAAATGCTGCTACGGCTAAGGCCGGTCAGTTTTTTCACTTCGGGCATACGAAGAATCGCTATGTCTTCCATATTCTGTTCCATTGTCATTTCCCCCTTATGTTTAGATAGTGGCTTTTTTGCAGATTAGGTCCGCCCGGATGTCAGTGTTAACAAGCGGCAAAATCGGGCTGAAAGGGCAAGGAGTCATTGATCTTTCGGGACATTCGCTTTCGGAAATCTTCTGGGGTTTTAAATAGGTCTCTTAGGTGGCACTCAATGGCCAAGGTCGAGCAGGCAATGACACCCTCGATATCGTCAGCATGACGGCCATACAAGGCGGCAATGGTCATGGATACCCCGGCGGCAAGCTGGGTGAGGCGGTACAGGTCTTTCTTGATATACCGTTTGACTCGGGCAACAAACATAGCGCCTTCCCAGACAACGCCTTGGACCCGGAGCCAGAAAGGATGGGTTTGCGCTCTGGACTGGTGGTGGTTGCGATCCACTTCATGGGAGGTCAAGCGGCCCCAATGCTGGCAACAGTATTGCCACAGGGAATCAAGGCATTCTTCAAGCTCTGCCAGGGTATTGATGACAGGGGCAAAGTCACGGAGCACAGGACGGCGAAGCTGAAACTCGACACGAGTAACGGGCTTTTCATTAAAGGTTTTCACGCCCCATACATCGGTGAAAAGTTGCTGTTTGCTGGTGCTGGTTTTCAGTTCCAGAACCTTATCGTAGCAGCGGAGCATGAAGTCGCCTTTGCCAACGGAAATGCCGGTCAGCTTGCGCCTTGAGTAGTGAGGCTGGAAATCATAGGCGCGGGTGATCCAGTGTTCCATCTTGGCCACCGGCAAGGCCCGTAAATCTTGCCCGATAAAGTCAGTGGCAAGATGGACTTCGGAAACCCGCTCTTTGCAGACAGCCCCGCCGTAAAGCTCAATAAGCTTCACTATCTCATCATAGATGGTGCGAAAACCTGGAGACCAACAGGAAGCGGAGCCGATTTCAAGACGGGTGTTCGGGATAGTCCCGTCAGCTTTCCTGCGATTGATCAAGAGCTGAATGTCACCACGGACAAGGCGAAAGGTGAAACGGCTGGTGCCGCTTCGCATGACGTTCCAGGAATGACCGGCAAGATCAACGGGCTCTGATTCGTATTCGCCCTGCTGGGCAAGATTCTTTACGATCTCAAGCCGATCAAGAAGGTTTGAACTGTCCCAATCAACCCACATGGACAATCGAAGGGTATCAAGGCAGCTTTTGGAGGCTACTACGAAACCACATGATATCCGGGCTTGTGGTTCCGTTTCCGGCATTAACTTTGAGTCTGGCATAATGAGTCCCCCCTGTTCGCGTATACGGCGGGGCACCCTCCCCCGAGGGAGGGAAGCCCCGCACGTCTCCGCTTGGTTTTAATTTCGCCTGGCAAGCATTACTAGGCTCCCCACGCTCATTCCCAACGTCCTGCGGTTGTTGCCGCGTTTTTTTGTAACAGCATAAATAGTGTTAGCTGAATACGAATCGCTTAGGTACAATGCAAAAAAAGGTATAAAAACCTAATTACCATACAATCTAATACATAATATTTATGTATTATGCAAGATTTAAAACATTAATATTGTGTTTATGTGGGTGCGTTATGGCTTTCCATGATAGGCTGAAAGAAATCAGAAAAGAGTTAGGGTATACGCAAAAGGAAATGGCGAAGGAGTGTGGAATCGCCTATGCGACATTGCAGCGCTACGAGAAGGGGGCGGAATTTCCTGCGGGGACTCTTTTCCTGAAGATAGCAGAATTACATTACAATTTAGACTGGTTGTTGATGGGGGGGAGTGAAAAAAAAATTACGGATTGTGTCCCCCGGCATGAAATAATTGATCAACCCAAGGGCATTATTGAAGAGTGGCTGCAAGAGGTGAGGGAGAAAGAAGGCCATGACGGGCGAATCGTTATGGAGCTTTCTTTGCAAGTTCCTGAGTTCCGAGAGTGGTACAAAAGGAAAAAAAGTAAGATCGTGGAATAAGGTTGGACACCCATTGAGGGCCACCTCTTTGGACAGAAAAAAAGCTTTCGCTGTATCTACTCTCCCCCTCGCCTGATTTTATGGTATATTCCCCATGACTTTTTAAAAATGGAGTAAAAATTATGCCATACTCAGTTGAAATATGTGCCGGAGCCGGAGGTCAAGCCCTCGGCCTTGAATCCGCCGGTTTTGACCATGCCGCACTGGTGGAAATCGAGCCGCCAGCATGCGCAACCCTGAGACTGAACAGGCCGGAATGGAACGTTATCGAGGGTGATTTGCGTTCCTTTGATGGTAGACCGTTCAAAGGCATTGATCTGCTGGCAGGCGGCGTTCCTTGCCCACCTTTTTCCAAGGCGGGGAAGCAGCTTGGAGCGGAAGACGAACGCAATTTATTTCCGGAAGCCATCCGGCTTGTGGATGAATGCAGGCCAAAGGCTGTCATGCTTGAGAATGTCAGGGGGCTTCTGGACGCCGTATTTAACGACTACCGGAACAAGGTGGAAAAACAGCTCAAGAAACTTGGCTATGTCCCTAGATGGCGGCTGCTGAACGCATCCGATTATGGTGTTTCCCAGCTTCGACCACGGGTGGTTTTCGTCGGTATCCGCAAGGAGTTATCCGAAAACTTTGTATGGCCGGAACCGCTTCACACCGAATCGCCAACGGTCGGTGAACTTCTGTACGATCTCATGAAAGAAAAGGGCTGGCGCGGTGCGGTTCGCTGGCGTGAGCAGGCCAGCAGCATCGCTCCGACAATTGTTGGAGGCTCCAAAAAACATGGCGGTCCTGACTTAGGGCCTACCAGAGCGAAAAGAGCCTGGGCCTCGTTAGGCGTTGACGGTATGGGGCTATGGGACGAAGCGCCGCCCCGCGATTTTCTCGGCATGCCGCGCCTGACACCGCGTATGACCGCCAGAATACAGGGCTTCCCGGATGACTGGCAATTTTACGGTCGCAAGACAGCGGCCTACCGGCAGATAGGCAACGCATTTCCGCCGCCCGTGGCAATGGCTGTGGCTCGGCAGATATTCATGGCTCTTGCCGCAAAACGCATTTACAAAGTGGCGCTATGAATATGCCCGCTCAGTTTTTAGAATCTCGGAGAAAATTTCACGCGACCCTTTTAAAGGATCTCTTGACCATCAACAGCAAGGGTGTAGTCAGCAACGCCGACGGCAGCAACCGCGCGAGCATCGCCATAGCAGGCGGAATCGCGGAACTGCTTAAGGCTGAAACGATCTCCGAACGGATGGCGGGGCAAACCTCCGGCAATCAATTCGAGGGTATCTGTGCGGATTTTGTGCGTCACACCTTCCTGAAACTCGGGCACCTGCGTCCTGGCCTGTGGGATGTGCATCAAGTAACGGGACGCAACCGGCTTGAAATTGCGAAATACGAGCAATATTCACATCTCGTTGCCCTCGACCGGGCCGCAAAGAGTGATTCGGAACTTGCCGCCGCACTTGGCAGCGATTACACCATCACCCCGGATATCGTGGTTGTCCGTGAAACCGAGGAGGACGAGCGGATAAACGAACAAGGACGGCTGATTGATGACAGCGTTACCACGCTCGCCAGCCTGAGAAAGAAAAATAGCGGCCTTCCTCTACTGCACGCAAGCATTTCATGCAAATGGACCATCCGCAGTGACCGCGCTCAAAACGCCAGATCGGAAGCCCTGAACCTTGTCCGCAATCGCAAGGGACGGCTGCCGCATATCATGGTAGTGACGGCGGAGCCCACGCCAAGTCGGCTTGCGTCCATAGCACTCGGAACCGGCGACATTGACTGTGTATATCACTTCGCTTTATATGAACTGCAGGAGACCGTGAAAAGGTTGGGCATGGACGACGCTGCCGACCTGCTTGCGGTAATGGTCAATGGAGACCGCTTGAAAGATATTTCCGACCTTCCGCTTGATCTTGCTATTTGAGACTCCCCATGGGGATGAGCCGAAGCGAGAATATGCGGCGAATCCGCAGCAAAGACACATCCCCCGAACTTAAGGTCCGCTCACTGGCTCACCGTCTCGGCTTCCGTTTCCGTCTTCACCGCAAAGACCTCCCCGGAAAGCCCGATCTAGTTTTTCCTGTCCGTAAAAAAATCATTTTTGTTCACGGTTGCTTCTGGCATAAGCATGATTGTCCCGAAGGTTTACGGAAACCAAAATCAAACCGTTCATACTGGATTCCCAAAATAGAACGGAACCAGCAGCGCGACACTGAGAACATCAATCGCCTCCGTGTTGCCGGTTGGGATGTCCTTGTCGTTTGGGAATGCGAAATAAAAGCACATGAGCATCTCGCCAAAAAACTCATTGAATTTCTAACAAAAAATTCACCTAACAAAAGGGCCAGCTGACGCGGAGAACGCGGCGGCATGCCCGGCAAGTCTATTGGTGCCGCAGCTTACTTGGGCGATGCGTCGGCTGCGCGGATGTTTTGCGGTGGATGGACTGGAACACCTAAGGACATAAGGCAGAATGCGGGCTCAATTCCCTTCGCCATAAAAAGCATCTGCCGAGATTTGAGCCTTTAACAAGCCCCCATATACTGGCCGGACAGTACCAAGGGGAAAAGTGGCGGCGTGGCGGAATTCTCCCGACTAACGTCGGCCTAACCTTTTTTTGATTGGAAACAAAAAGAAAATATGCCAGAATGTCAGGTACATTCGGCTAAGATCGCTGATGACGGATAAGAGTTTTGGAGAATTCACCGTATCCCGCATAAGATACCCCGGAGGAAGTCATGGCAAAGCACAAGGTATTTATCAGCTACTATCATAAAGATGATCAGTTTTACAAAGAGAGCTTTGAAACGCTTTTTGGGAATATTTTTATAAACAAATCTGTTCAGGACGGAGACATCAGTACCGATGTTAGCGCTGATTATATTTCACGGTTGATCATGGATGGCTATATATCAGATGCTTCTGTTCTGGTTGTTCTTATTGGCAATAATACGAAAAAAAGAAAACATGTTGACTGGGAAATATCAGCTGCACTGAATAAAAAGGTTAACGGATATTCAGGACTAATAGGCTTATTATTGCCAACACATGATAATTACTTAAAAGAAAAATATCAATACGACAACATTCCTAACCGGCTTGCCGATAATGTGAAATCTGGTTATGCAAAGGTATATAATTGGACAGAAAACGTAGACACAATATCAAGCATTATTGAAAAAGCATTTAACTCTCGAGTCAGTGATTCAGGATTGATTGACAATACTCTAGTTCAGTTCACAAATAACCGGCCATAAAAATGGATATTCTAAAAATATCATTCAATATTTTAGACTATTCACTGCTTGTTTCAGCAAACATCATTGTCGTGTTAGTGTCTCTTATATTACTTTTTGCAGTATTGGTGGTTAATCGTATTTTCTTTACTAAATCCAGCGAATTTTTAGAAAATGTTGAATATACAGTTGGGCCGAGACAATGTCAGGTTAAGCTTAAGCCAAACAATGAAGATATTCAGGTTGCTTTCAAGCTTTATGTTGAATTAAGCACAAGAAAAATCGGTTTGCCAATCGATAAAGATCATGACCTGATTATAGAAGTATACAATTCATGGTATGAGTTCTTCAAGTTGACAAGAGAGCTGATCAAGGAACTTCCAATTTCAAAAGTACGAGCATGTGACCATACAAATAATATTATCGATGCTTCAATAGACGTTCTTAACTTATGCTTGAGACCCCATCTAACAAAATGGCAAGCGAAATTCAGGCACTGGTACGAAAAAGAAATCAACTCACCAGATAACATCAAATTAACTCCTCAACAGATACAGAGTCTATATCCAGAGTTCAAAGAACTTATTGAAGAGTTAAAAACTGTGAACGCTGATTTAATTGAATATCGAAAACAGCTCAGAGAATTAGCTTACGGGAAACGAACGTAGGGAGATCAAGATCAACTCTTCATTTTCATGAGATGTGCACTAACTGCAACTTTGGGGGCCTTTTGGGGGGCTTTCTCGAAATTGTTTTCTTGATTGTTTATTCATTACAAGGCGTTGAATAACAAGTTCGAATAAGACCTCCGGCACCATACACGACAAGGGTTTTCAGGTTTTTTGCCTGAAAACCCTTTTTTTGTGCCCACGGCTGTTCTTTGCCAAAATGTGGTATAAGAAAAGAATGAGGGGGCTGCAACGAGCAGAACCCTTATCTTTCTCTTTGGCCCATCCGGTCGAACACCGCTTACGAGGGATGATCACGCATGCTTAGCAATGCCTTTCCCGCGCTCATCCAGAACGCCGCCCTGCTCCTGGCCATGGCCTTTGTCTACGATCTGACCACCAGCCGCTTCCGGTTGAAAAAACCGACCCTCCCGGTGCAACTGGCCATCGGAGCAACCCTCGGTATCCTGAGCATCATTATCATGCTCTCTTCCTGGCGCTATGTCACCGGAATCGTATTCGACACCCGCTCGGTGCTCCTCGGCGTGGCAGGCCTGTTCTTCGGTGTGGTGCCCACCGTGGTGGCCATAGCCATGGCAGCAGCCTTTCGCCTCTCCCTGGGCGGGGCCGCTACCGTGACCGGGGTTTCGGTCATCCTGGCCTCCGGGACCCTGGGCCTGCTCTGGCGCCATTATCGTCGCCCGGCAACGGAGGATTTTTCCTGGCGCGAGCTCTATCTGTTCGGTGTGCTCGTCCATGCAGTCATGCTGGCGCTGATGTTCTTGCTGCCCTGGGCCACGGCCTTAGAGGTGCTTGCCCAGATCAGTCTGCCGGTCTTGCTGATCTACCCCCTGGCCACAGCCATGCTGGGTTCGTTGATGGTCCTGCGCCACCGGCGGGAGCGAATCGCCACCGAATTACAGACCAGCGAAGAACGGATGCGCCTGTTTTTCGAGCGGCAGATCGTGGGCATGGCCATCACCTCGCCCCAAAAAGGCTGGGTGCAGGTGAATGATGAACTGTGCCGGATGCTGGGGTATTCCCGCGAAGAACTGTTCGGAAGTACCTGGGCCGAGCTCACCCACCCCGATGACTTGCAGCCAGACCTGGAGCAGTTTGAACGCCTGCTGACCGGCGCCATTGATGAATACTCCATGGAGAAACGCTTTATCCGCAAGGACGGCAGCGTGGTCTGGACGGAACTCTCCGTCGGCTGCGTGCGCTTCGCCAATGGCACGGTGGATTTTATTCTGGCTCTGCTGATCGATATCACCGAGCGCAAACAGGCCGAGGAGGAATTACGCGAGAGCGAGGCCCGTTTCCGTCTCTTTTTCGAGAAAGCGCCTGCGCCCTACCAATCCTTGAACGCGGAAGGACGAATCCTGGAAGTCAATGAAGCCTGGCTCACAATGACCGGATACCGGCAGGAAGAAGTAATCGGTCACTCCATCGCGGAATTTATCACCCCCGCCAGCCTGCCCTTGCTCAAGGAGCGCTTTCCTGCCTTTCTCCAGACCGGGGCTGTGCATAACGCCGAATTCGACTATGTCGGCAAAAACGGTACCATCATCACCATGGTGGTGGAAGGGCGCATCGGCTATCATCGCAATGGAACCTTCAAGCAGACCCACTGCGTGCTGCATAATATCACCGAACGCAAACAGGCCGAGGCCGCGCTCAGGGAAAGCGAGGAGCGCTACCGAACCCTGGTCAACAATCTGCCGGGCCTGGCCTACCGCTGCCTGAATGACGAACACTGGACCATGCTCTTTTTCAGCGAAGAAATCGAGCGCATGACCGGCTACCCGGCTGCCGATTTCATCAACAACGCGGTCCGCTCCTTCGCGAGCATCATCCATCCCGACGATGGCGCCATGGTTGACCGCGCCGTGCAGGCTGGCGTGGTTGCCCATCAACCCTATGAAATGGAATACCGCCTGATCCGGGCCGATGGCGTCACGATCTGGGTGCATGAAAAAGGGCAGGGTATTTACGGCCCGGACGGAGAACTTGTCTGGCTCGACGGTGTTATCATCGACATCAGCAGACACATCCAGGCGGAGGAAGAACAGCGGCATCTACAGGCCCAACTGCTCCAGTCGCAGAAGATGGAGCTGGTGGGCAGACTGGCCGGCGGGGTGGCCCATGACTTCAACAACATGCTCCAGACTATTCTCGGGTACAGCGAGCTCTCCCTCGCCAAGGTTGAGGCAACAAGCCCTGTGCATGAAGAGCTTTTAGAGATTCGCAAGGCGGCCATGCGCTCCGCCGATCTCACCCGCCAGCTCCTTGCCTTTGCCCGCAAGCAGACGGCAAACCCCAAGGTTCTCGACTTAAACGACACAGTGGCGGGCATGCTGAAAATGCTCCAGCGGCTCATCGGCGAGGATATCGATCTTGCCTGGCTGCCGGGACACTCCCTGTGGCCCGTGAAGATCGACCCTTCCCAACTCGATCAAATCCTGGCCAACCTGACGGTCAACGCCCGCGACGCCATTGCCGACACAGGCAAGATCACCATCGAAACGGAAAACATCTCGCTGAATGCGGCCTATTGCACCGACCACCCGGAGGCTCTCCCCGGCGCATATGTCCTGCTGGTGGTGAGCGACAACGGCTGCGGCATGGACACGGCAACCCTGGCCCATATCTTCGAGCCTTTTTTCACCACCAAGGAACAGGGCAAGGGCACGGGCCTGGGGCTGGCCACCGTGTATGGCATCGTCAAACAGAACAACGGCTTTGTCAATGTGTACAGCGAGCCGGGGCAGGGGACCACCTTCAGCATCTATCTGCCCAGCTTCGCCAGCGAGACGGTGATAGCGGAGACCAGCCGGGCGGAAGAACCCGCAGGCGGCACGGAAACGGTGCTGCTGGTGGAAGACGATGGTGCGATCCTGAATCTCGGCAAGACGATGCTCCAGCGCCTGGGGTACGCAGTGCTTGCCGCCAACACGCCGATGATGGCGATTCAACTGGCCCAGGAGCACGCCGGGGAAATCCATCTGCTCATCACCGATGTGGTGATGCCCGAGATGAACGGCCGGGAGCTGGTGCAACGACTTTCCGCCCTCCGGCCGGGGATGCAATGCCTCTACATGTCCGGCTACACGGCAAATGTCATTGCCCATCACGGCGTGCTGGATCCGGGCATCCACTTCATCCAGAAGCCTTTTTCCATGGGCGACCTGGCCCACGCGATTCAGAAAACACTGCGGGATCGTAAAGAGAATCCGTGAAAAATGCGGCGCCATTTAAAATCTGCCGCACCCCCCTTCCTTCCTGCCGGGAGACGTGATAGACTTTTTTGTGTCAGGGAAAAACCGGCAACTGGCAAAAGTACTTCCGGTTACAATCGACACCATGGGGGGCAAAGACATGGCGGAGGAACAGGCGCAAAAGGTTTTCGTGAAAGAGGACAGCAGCGCCTTGATACGCTGCGAATCCTGCGGACTGGTGGAAACGGTGCGCATGCAGGATCTTGCCTCCCTCGCCCCAGTGGTCCGGATCCGCTGCGCCTGCGCCGCTGTTTTTCCCGTGCGGTTCGAGTACCGGAAGTTTTACCGCAAGGCCACCAATCTTGAGGGCTCCTACCATGTGCTCTTCGATGAGAGGGATATTCCCGACCTCTCCCTGGCCAAAAAAACCATAAACTGCCGGATTGAAAATATCTCCATGCATGGCGCCGGGTTTACGGCCTTAGGCCGACACAGAATCGAGAAAGATGCCCGGATTATCCTGGGCTTTACCCTTGATAATCCCAAAAAAACCTGGATAGAAAAAATCGTGGTG
>Ga0334722_10003787_pt1 | contig 16103 bp, 15 predicted proteins | sample C3_bottom_MG_FD_207210 | JGI IMG/M metagenome (GOLD analysis project Ga0334722, IMG submission 207210) | Sediment microbial communities from Yellowstone Lake, YNP, Wyoming, USA - C3_bottom | ecosystem: Environmental > Aquatic > Freshwater > Lake > Sediment | place: USA: Wyoming | collected...
TGGTCGGGGCCCCGGCCAGCCGTTTCTCCATCTCGGCAATGATCTCCCTGGTGGTAGCCATCGATCCATCCCCTCCCCGTTGGTTTCTCCCCGGCCGCAGCTGGCCAGGTCTCCATGCGATGAAGCGGATCGCGACAACAGGACGTGGGTTAACCGGGGGTGCCGACGTCACCTCCCGACATCACCTCCCGGGGACCCCGGCTGAAAACAAGGGTGCGGCCGTCGTTCCCCCGGACCACCCGTCCCTCTTCCTCAAGCACCTGGAGGTGTCCGAAGGCCTCGGAGAGGCCCAGGAAAAGCCCGCCCGGTCCAAGGTCCGGGAACAGCCCCCGGCAGACCTGGAAGACCGTGGCAGGGCCACCCCTGAGCAAGCCCATGATCTCGTTTTTCCTGACTTCGTGGAAGGCGAAACGGGATTCGATCACCCGCCGGTGGTCGCTGATGGGCTCCCCGTGCCCGGGGAGGATGACCGAGATGTCCATTCCTTCGAGGCGCCGGAGGGTGGATAGGTATGTGGCCAGGCTACGATACTCGCCGACGCCGTCGGCCGTCGGTTCCATCAGGGCATTGGAGGAAATGTCCTTGAGGAGCGTGTCCCCACCGATGAGCAGCCCGTCCTCGCGACGCCACAGGCAGAGCGAAGCCCGCGAGTGCCCGGGGGTATGCAGGACGGTGAACCGCCCGGCCCCCGTCCGGATGGTCTCCCCTTCGGTCGGGCAACGGTCGATGTCCGCTCGGCGGCCGAAACCGGCCAGCTGCCGGTTGACCTCGGCGGCCCTGGCCCGCAGGTCGCCCGGAACCCCCATCACCTCCAGCAGCGGTTCGAAATAGTCCTGGCGTTCCCGCCAGTGGTCCTCGTAACGCTCGAAGAAGGCCCGGGCTTCCGGGTGGACGATGACCTCAGCTCCGCTGGCCTCGGCCACCCGGGCCACCTGGCCGCAGTGATCCTCATGGGGGTGGGTGATGACGACCCGCCGGATGTCGGCGACCGTGGCCCCGTACTCCGCCAGGCCCGCCCGCAGGCCCTCCCAGGCCTCCCGGGTCATCGGCCCGACGTCAACCAGGGTCAACGGTTCGCCGGAAATCAGGTAGAGGTTCACCGGTCCAACCGGGAAAGGCGTTGGCACCGAAAGGCGATGGATTCCGGACAGATCAGGATTGATGGGGCTCGGCAAGGTCGCTCCTCCCGCTCAGTCTGGGTCGTCCGGCGCGGATGATGCCCGCCTCGGCCCATGCTCGGATGTTCTCGTCGGGGTAGCCCAACTCCTGCAGGATGGCCACGGTGTCCTGGCCCAGCTCCGGCGCGGCGTCGCGGCTCACCTCCGACGAGGCTGCCATGGTGGCCGCAGCTCCGATACCTCCGATGCCTTTGACCGCCGCCTTCCCAGGCCGCGTGGCCACGGGAAAAACGTCGTCGGGCGGGCGCCCTTCGGTCAGGGGATGGGTCTCCGCCTCCCCCGGCTCGAGGACCGGGGTCAGACAGCAGTCGCAGCGGCCCGCGAACTCCTCCCAATCCCGTCTCGTCCGCGCGGCGAAGACGGCGGCCACCTCGGCCATCAGCGCCTGCTGCGCCGGGGCCGGGGCGAATTGACGGGCGACCCAGTCGGGACGACCGACCCCCTCGCAGAAGGCCGACCAGAACTTCGGCTCCAGGGCACCCAGGGCGACGGCCCCGCCCTCGGCCGTCCGATACACGTTGTAGCACGCCAAATTTCCAGCAAGGGGGAGGTCCTCGCGGGCTGGGTGGCACCCGATGACCGCACCCTCGGTCCGCTGTAACACCCCGAGAATCCGGAGCCCATCGAGCATGGCCACGTCCAGGCGCTGCCCGCGCCCCGTGCGCCACCGCTCGATCAGGGCGGCCAGGACCGCCGTCACTGCCAGCATCCCGCCCGCCGCCACGTCGGCGAGCTGGAGCGGCGGCGCCATCGGCCAGCCCGACCGGTCCTTCATATAACTGAGCAGGCCCGAGAGGGCCACGATGTTGAGATCGTGGGCGGCGGCCCGCCGGTCCGCGTCGCCCGCCCGATCGGCCTGCCCGTAGGCCGTTAAGGAGCAGTAGATCAGCCGCGGGTTGGCCTCCGATAGGGCATCGTACCCGAGGCCCAGCCGCTCCATGACCCCGGGGCGGAAGCCCTCCAAAAGGACGTCAGCCCGGGCGGCCAGACCCATCACGACCTGGCGGCCACGGGCATCCCTGATATCCACGGCCAGACTCCTCTGCCCCCGGTGGAGGCGCTCAAAGAAAATGTTGCCCCGCGGTCCCGCGGGCGGCATGGCCCGCAGATAGTCCCCGCCCACCGGTTCTTCAACCTTGATGACTTCGGCGCCCATCGCCGTAAGCATCGCCGAAGCCACCCCGCCCGGGAGCAGCCGCGACAGGTCAACCACCCTCAAGCCATCGAGGAACAACCTATTCGGGCCTCCTCCCAGGCTAGAGCCCAAGTTCCTTGCCGATCACCTCGAGCATTATCTCGTCGGTGCCAGCGGCAATCCGCGATGCCCGGGCATCTCGCCACAGCCGCTGGATCTCGCTCTCCATCATGTAGCCCGTTCCGCCGTGCAACTGCAGGGCAAAGTCGGCGGCCTCGAAACCCACCCGGGCGGCGAAGAGCTTGCACATGGAGATTTCCTTGACCGGATACTCGCCGTTCTGCACCCGCCAGGCGGTGGCGTAGACGAGCTGCCGCGCCGCCTCAAGGGCCGTGGCGTGCTCGGCCAACCGGTGCCGGTTGGCCTGGAACCTGGCCACCGGCCGCCCGAACTGTTGCCGCTGGGTGCCGTACTGGATGGCCAGGTCCAGGGCCCGCTGGCCGACGGCGACGGCCCCGGCCGCGCCGATCAACCGCTCCCCCTGGAGTTCCCACATGATCTGGTAGAAGCCCTGGTTCTCCTGGCCCAGGAGGTTGGCCGCCGGCACCCGGCAGTCCTCGAAGACCAGTTCGGCCGTGTCCGAGCTGTGCAACCCGACCTTCTCGAGCTTCTTCGAGACGGTGAAGCCGGGCGTACCCTTCTCGACGATGAAGAGGGACAGCCCGGCCCAGTGTTGCTCCTTGTCGGTGCGGGCGACGACGACGACGAAGTCGGCCCGGCACCCGTTGGTGATGAAGCGCTTGGCCCCGTTGAGCACGTAGTCACCACCGTCACGGACGGCCATCGTCCGAATGGCCGCCACGTCCGAACCTGCCTCGGGCTCGGTGATAGCCAGGGCGCTGATCTTCTCGCCCCTTATCGCCGGCACCAGGAAGCGCCGTTTCTGGTCCTCGGTTCCGAACTTGAGGATGGGCGGCGTGGCCATCTCCGTATGGACCTCGATCGCCGTGGCCACCCCGCCGGCCCGGGCCCCAGCCAGCTCCTCGGCCAAAACGATGGCGGCGTAATAGTCTCCGCCCTGGCCCCCGTACTCCTCCGGGTAGCGCAGACCGAGGAAGCCCTGATCACCCAACTTTCGGAAGACCTCGTCGGGAAAGCCGCCCGCCGCCTCCCACTCCTCGGCGTGCGGAGCCAGCTCGCGCTCGATGAACCGCCGGAGCGACTTCCTCAGCTGTTCGTGCTCATCGGAGAAGATGAAGTGCCCCAAATCCGGCTCACCCCATCGACCGGTCGGCAGATTTTCAACCAATTATGATTATGGCGGCGGGTCGCTCATCTGTCAACCGTTGCCCCCCTTGGCCCGACGGATCAGGGCAGGCACCACCTGCCTCAGATCGCCGATGACGCCGTAGTCGGCCCGACCGAAGATCGGAGCATCCGGGTCGCTGTTGATGGCGATGACCGTCGTTGCCTCACTGACCCCGACCAGATGCTGCAGGTCCCCTGAGATGCCAATGGAGACCAGGGCGACCGGACCGATCCGCTTGCCGCTCTGGCCGATCATGATCTCGGCCGGGGCCCAGCCCTCGTCAACCGCCGGTCGGGTGGCCCCGAGGGCCGCCCCCACGGTCGAGGCGAAATCGGCGATGAGCCGCCAACCCTCGGCGTCGCCGGCCCCCATCCCGCCGGCCACCACCAGGCGGGCCGTCTCCAAACCTCCGGCGGGCCGCTCCGCCTCCTCCGATTCGGCAACGATCACCGATCCGCCTCCCATCACCGGGGGCGGCTCGACCTCGACGATCTCGGGACGGTCGACCGGCTGCGACCGGACGGCCCCCAGCGGGGCCGTCGCCCCCGGCACCAGCAGGACAAGCGCCGGACTCCGGCCAGGGCAAGCGATGGCGGCCAGGCCGCCGAAAGCCGGGACCAGGTACAGCCATTCCTGGCCGGACCACTCCACCGCCCGGCAGTGGGAGACGACCCCCGCCCCCAGGGCGGCGGCCAGACCGGCGGCCGTGTCCACGGCCATCTGAACGCTTGGGAACAGAACGGCTTCGACCGACCTCCCTACTTCTGGTTGTGAAAGCATGGCGGCGGCCGCCCGCCGTCCGAGAAGGGCATCGCTCAGCGGATCACCCCGATCGCCTGTGAACCCCGCGGTGGATCTCAGCCGGCAGTGATAGACGAGGTCGGGGACGGGCCCTCCGGATGTTTCAATGATCTTCCAGGTGGTTTCCCAGTCCGGGCCGAAAACCCAGGCACACAGCTTTCCCCCGGCCCGCGCGGCCATCGCCGCGCCGACCGCCAGCGCGCCAAGGGCGGCCCCGGTCGGGCCGGCGTGGTCGGTCTCGACGTACACCCAGATGTCATCGGCCATCCCCGAGCACCCCCTTCTCCGCCAGCACGGCCAAAACTCGCGCGGCGACCGCGTCCGGGTCACCTTCAAAGATTACCGCCCGCTTGGCGACCGTCGCCGGGCGAACCTCGCGGACAACGGTCGGCGAGCCGGCCAGCCCGACCTCCCCCGCCGTCAGCCCCAGCTGGGCCGCGCTCCAAACGGCGAATGGCTTGGAGCGGGCCGCGACCACGCCGGCGAAGCCCGGTGACTTCGGAGGCCGGTCGAGCCGGTCGAAGGTCAGGAGCGCCGGCAGCCCCGCCGTGAGTTTGGCTGCCCGCCCGTCCACGCGGGCCTCGGCCGCAACCAAGGGGCCTGTCCCCGCTTCATCCCCTCGGGACCCACCCATGAAGACGCTCCGGCAGTGCGGGACATGCGGCAACCCAAGGATGGCCGCCAGCAGCGGGCCGACCAGCCCGGTGCCGGCATCGGAGCTCTCCGCGCCCATGGCGATGAGGCTGGCCCCGATCCGGCGACAGCCCGCGGCCAGAACCCTGGCCGTGGCCAGAGCGTCCGAGCCGGCCAGGGCCCGGTCGCTCAGCAGGTAGGCTTCATCGGCGCCCAGGGCCAGGGCTTCCCGCACCGCTCCCTCGGCGTCGGGAGGGCCCATCGCCAGCGCGACGACCCTCGTGACGCCCCTGCCCTTCAGGGCCACGATGGCCTCGAGGGCATAACGATCGGCGAGGTTCAGCGCCAGGGGAACGCCCTGGCGGCGGACCGTCTTCTTCTCCGGGTCGATAACCACGGACCCGCGGGACTTCCGCGGGTCCGGCACCGGCTTGACCAAGACGACTGCAGTAACTGGGTCCAATGGTCGGTCCTCCTTCGACGGACCGCCCGGCCCGGGCGGCCGCCAGACATGAGTCCCCGCCGGCCTCTCAGGACGGGGCCGAGCGGGCGATGACCATCCGCATGACATCCGAGGTCCCCGCCGAGGGGATCATCAGCTGGGCGTCACGCAGGTAGCGATGGGTCGGAAATTCCTCCATATATCCATAGCCGCCGAGGACCTCGGCCGCGGTTTTGGCCGCCCGGATAGCTGCCTCGCTGGCGAAGTATTTGGCCGTCGCCATTTCCGCGTCGCAGCGCTTCCCCTGGTCCTTCAGCCAGCAGGCACGGTAAGCGAGGAGGGTGGCGGCGTCGCGGTCGGTGATGAGGTCGGCCAGTTTCCACTGGATGCCCTGATAGCGGTTGAGCGGACGGCCCGACACCTCACGTTTGGCGGCGTAGGCTCCGGCCGTCTCGACGCAGGCCCGGATGAGGCCCAGGGAAACCCCCGCCATGCCGGACCGGCCGGCCTCGCTGATGGCCTTGAGGGCCGTCTTGAGGCCCTCGCCCTCGTTCCCGAGGCGGTTCGCCACCGGCACGAAACAGCCTTCGAGGATGACCTCGCCGGTGTCGCAACCCAGCAGGCCCAACTTGTGTTCCTCTCGCCCGGCCCTGAACCCGGCCATCCCCCGCTCGACGATGAAGGCGGTGAACTCCTTCGGATCGTCCTTGGTCTTGGCCAGGACCACCTGGACGTCGGCCAGATGAGCATTGGTGATGAAGACCTTGCGGCCGTCCAGGACATACCCGTCCCTCTCCGGCCGGGATTCGAAGCGGGCCGTGGTCTTCGTCGACGACGGGTCGGAACCGCCCCCGGCCTCGGTCACGGCCACGGTGGCCAGCCGCTCGCCTCGGGCGAGGGGCGGCAGCAGCCGCCGCTTCTGTTCCTCGCTGCCGAAGCTGACGATCGGTTCGATGCCGAGCTGGAAGACCTGCAGGGCCATGGCCACGGCGGCCGAAACCCGGCCGATCTCCTCGAGAAGGATGAGTCGGGCGACATATCCTAACCCGAGGCCGCCATACTCGACGGGAACGGTCACCCCGAAGAATCCGGCCTCGCCCATCGGCTTGATCAGGTCCAGCGGAAACTGACCCGTCTTCTCCATCGCGGCGACCCTTGGGGCCACCTCGTTTTCGGCGAACTCACGCGCCGCCTGGCGGAGCATCTCCTGCTCTTGGGTGAACTGGAAATCCATCTTGCCTCCGATCCCTCCTGGGGGTCTAGTCTTCCACAACGACCACCCGGGCCGGCGAGGCCTCGAGACCCTTGAAGCGAAGGGGTAGCGTGTACATGGTGACTTCCTGGCGTGTGATTTGTTCGACGTTGGTCAGGTACTCGACGATGATCACGCCGTTGCCCAGGAGGATCTTGTGCACGGGGAAGGTGTTGTCGCCCGGCTTGTCGGTCTGGAAGTCGATGGCCACGAGCGAGAAACCTTGCTTGACCAGCCACTCGCCGGCGTCGGGAGCCAGGTACGGGGAGACCTGAAAGTAGTCATCGCGGCCCCAGAACTTGGTGGTGTAACCAGTTCGGATGATCACCCGGTTGCCCTTTTTGACCGGCTTCGGGCAGGCCCGCTCCAGGTCGGCCGCAGTGATCGGCTCGAGATTCCCTTTGTCGTACATGTCGATGACCGTCGTCGTCCCGCAGAGGACCTCGAGGGGAACCTGGTCGATGCTCTGGCGGTCGTGGAAGAAATGTTTCGGGGCATCGACGTGAGTTCCTGCATGCATGAAGACCACAGCCCGGCTGGCCGTCCGGCCGGCCGGGTCCTGGTCGGGGGTCAGGACCGCCTTGAAGTCGGGTTTCGGGTACCACGGGACCGGGAACACCGGCATGCCCTCGGTGAGGTCCAGCGTCAGGTCGATGGTCTTCTTCATCCAGTCTGCTCTCCCTTCGGAAGATTGATGCCACATCGTCCGCGCGACTCATGCGAGCTCTCAGATGAGCTTGGCACCGCGGGTTGCGGGGCCGGCGGTCTTGGCATAAAGGCCGAGGATGCCGGGCGGGACCGGGCGAGGATTGGGGACGGCCGGACGGGCCATGACCTTCTCCGCGTCGGCCACGTCGAGGCGCCGTGACGGCAGGTCAATGGTGATGATGTCGCCGTCCTCCAGTTTGGCCAGGGGGCCGCCGACGGCAGCCTCGGGCGTCACCTGGCAGACCCCGAGTCCTCTGGCGAAGCCGGAGAAGCGACCGTCGGTGACCACTCCCACCTGCCCCTCCAGGCCCTTGCCGACGATCGCCGCGAGCACGGCATAGATGTCCGGCATTCCCGGGGCCCCACGCGGTCCGACGAAGCGGACGACGACCACTTCGCCGGGCTTCACCGCACCGGTTTGCACGGCGGCCAGGGCTTCCTCCTGCGAGTTGAAGACGTGGGCCGGCCCCTGGTGATGAAGGATGGTGTTGTCCAGCCGTCGGGCCACCGAACCGTCTGGAGCCAGCGCCCCTCGGAGGACGGTGATGCCACCCGTGTTGTAGACGGGGTTCGACCGTTCCCGGATGACCTGGCGGTCCCGGCCGCCCGGCGGGACCCGTTTGGCTTGCTCCGAGAGGACCTCCCCGACGGTCTTCCCGGAAACCGTCGGCGCATCGAGGTTGAGCCGCTCCCGGATCTCCCACATCAGGGCCGGCACGCCGCCATGGTTGTGGAAGTCGGTCACGAAGTACGGTCCATTCGGCTTGACGTTGGCCAGACATGGGGTGTTCTGGCTGGCCCGCTCGAAGGTCTCGAGGTCGATCTCCCCGCCCAGGCCAAGCTCGTCGGCCAGGGCCAGGAGGTGCAGCACGGCGTTGGTCGAACCGCCCAGGGCCATCAGGGTGTGAACCGTATTCGTAAGGGCCTTGCCGCTGAGGATTTGGCGGGCGGTCACGCCCTCCTTGACCAGCTCGACGACGCGGTTACCAGACTCCTTGGCCAGCCGGAGGCGCTCGCCGCTGAAGGCCGGGGCTGTCCCGGCCAGGGGCAGGGCCATCCCCGATGCCTCGGCCAGGCACTGCATGGTGTTGGCGGTGCCCAGGATGGGGCAGGCACCGTCCGTCGGACAGACCGCGTCTTCAAGCTTGAGGACCTCGTCCGGGCTGACCTTCCCGGCCGGGAGGGCACCGAAGACCAGTTCATCAAGGTCGGACAGGACGACCGGCCTACTGTCGTAGTAGCCCGGGGCCATCGCCCCGCCGGGGACGATGATCGCCGGCAGGTTCAGCCTGGCCAGGGCAAGGAAGGCCCCGGGGGCCGTCTTGTCGCAGGCGACCACGGCCACGACCCCGTCGAACATCTGGGTCTCGACGATGGTCTCGATGTCGAAGGCCAGCACGTCCCGGGCGGCCAGGTCGAAGTTGATCCCCCGGAGCCCGAGGACAGGCGTGGCGCATTGCGAGATCGCCCCGAATTCGAACGGCGTGCCGCCGGCCTGCCAGATGCCCGCCTTGACCTGTTCCGTCACGCTCCTCAGGTGATGGTGACCCGGGCAGACCTCGCTGAAGGTATTGACCACGGCGATGAGCGGCCGAGAGAGGTCCTTATCGGTGTAGCCCATGCCCTTGTAGACGGCCCGCCGGTGGGTTCCGGCGGCGCCGGTGAAGTACTCCTTGGTCGGCCACTTGTCGTCGGACAACTTGGATCGCCCCCTTGGATCAGTTGCTGACTCTATCGCTTCAACGCGCCCGACCGGCGACCGGCACCGCCCGTGGCGCCCCCGCACGGCCAGCCTCTCACGGCTCGACGATGACCTTGACGGCCAGCTTATCGCGGTCGACGGCAGCGGCAAAGGCCTTGTCGACCTCGGCCAGGGGCAGCCGGTGGGTGATCAGCGGCGCCAGGTTGACCGCCCGCTTGCGGACGAGACTGATGGCCGTCGGGAAGTCCCAGGAGTAACCGGTTGAGCCGAAGAGTCCGATCTCGCGCTGGACGAAGATCGGTGCCTCCAGGTTGACCTGCGGGTTCTCGAAGATCCCGATGAGCGTGGTGAGCCCGCCCTTGCGGAGCGTCTTCAGCGCCGAGACCAGGGTCCCCTGGGCCCCGACGGCCTCGAACGAGTGGGAGACGCCCAGTCCGCCCGAGGCCTGGCGGATGTACTCGACGGGGTCCTCGAGCCGCGCGTCGACCACCTCAGTGGCCCCCAAGGCGGCGGCCACGGCCAGGCGGTCCTGACGGATGTCCACCACGTACACCTGGGAGGCCCCGGCCGCCCTGCAGACGGCCAGGGTCAGGAGGCCGATGGGGCCGGCCCCGAAGACGGCTACCTGGTCGCCGAGACGGACGTCGGCCCGCCGCACGGCGTGGACCGCGACGGCCAGGGGCTCGATGAGGGCACCCTCGGCGTACGATAGCTCGGCCGGCAGCGGATGGACCCACTGCTCGGAAGCCACGTAGTATTCGGCCAAGCCGCTCCGGCCGACCCGGTATCCGTACTTGACGTTGAGGCATCGGTTGTATTGGCCAAGACGGCAGTAGTGACAGGTACCGCAGGGAATGATCGGCTCGACCACCACCCGGTCGCCCAGCCGGACCTTGGTCACGGCGGTGCCCCGTTCGACGACATCGCCGGCCAGCTCATGGCCGACTGCCGAGGGCAGCGGGGCGTCCGGGTGCTTGCCCCGGTACAGGTGAAGGTCACTGCCACAGATGGCCGAGGCCTTCACCTCGATGAGAACCTCGTCCGCCCCGAGCGGCGGCCGCGGCACTGACTTCAGCTCGACCCGCTCCGGGGCCGTGATCTCGGCGGCCAGGAAGGTTCCGTTCTTAGTGGCCATCGTCGTCCTCCACGATGAAGTCTTCTTTCCGCCCAAAGAGGCGTTCCTTGCCGCCCATCTCCCGGATTTCGTCGGCGATGAGGAAGATCTGCGGCGGGCAACCGGGCACCCAGCGTCCCTGACCCTTAAGGGCCGCTCCTTTGAGGCACTTCCCGATGAGAATGTTCCGCTCGGGATGAGCGGCGTCCTCGGGCGCAACCTTGGCCCCCGGCCCCATGTAGAACTTGACGTAGGGGATCAGGGCCAGAACCTCTTGAGCCCTGGTCCGATCAAGGGCGATTCTAAGGCCCTCGCGGCAGCCGGTGCAGGCCCTGCCGTCGACGATGCCGACGTTCTCCGGATGGCTGAAGGGGAAGACCGCGCGTTTGAAGGGCCTGGCCACGGCGGCCACGGATTCCCCGACCACGTCGATCTCCTCCTCGGGCACCCCCCGCCCGAGTTCCAAGGTTCGGCGGAGGGCATCGACCTCATCGGGCGCGAAGCCCATCAGGCGACCGGCGATGAGGTCGACCGCAGCCGTATGCGTCCCGGCGACAATCACGCCAAAGTTGACCGGCGTTCCACCCACCGGCCCGTCGCCTTCCATGGCCACCGTCCCGTCGGCCACGATCAGCCCCGGCTTGACCACCTGGTTCAGGTCGACGATGCAATCGACCAGTCCGGTGTTGTGAAACCGCTTCTTCTCGCGGGCCGGCATGGTCCCCTTGAGGTTCTTCATGGCCACGGTGATGCCCACGCCTGCATGGGTCTTCAGGACCGGCACGTCGACCAGGAAGTCGGCCTCGAGGACCATCCTGGCAATGTGAACCCGCTTCAGGATTATCCCATTCGGGATGTCCACCGGCAGATGCTCGTCGTCGTTGAGGTCAGCCAGCCTGGCTCCGTGGCGGGCGGCCGCCTCGCCCAGCCCCAAGCGGGCGAAGGCCTTCTTGGTGTCCAGGCCCACGGCCGTGGCCTCGCCGATGATCAGCTCGGCCCCTGGGTTGACTCCCCGCAGGGCCCCGAGAACGGCGTCCATCACCAGCGTGCTGGTGACGATGCCGGTCTCCCAGCCGACGTTATCGGCCGTGAGGTTCGGTTTGACCAGAACCCGCTTGGCCGTGGCGGCTCTCTCCCGCCATCCTGGGACGAGCCGCAGAGCTTCGTCGACGGCCCGCTTGACTTCCGCCGGGGAATATGGGTCGGCCGTTCTCGTGATGGCCACCGTCGTCCTCATCGCTCCCCGCCTCCCTGCGGACCTGCGCCTTCCCGCGGCCGCGCGGCGGCGGTCGGCGATAGCAACCGCCCCGGCACGCCCGGGGCCAGGAGGAAGATCATCTCCAAGCCGTCCTTCCCGACCGCGGCCACGCAATGCGGGACCCGTTCGGGGACGCAGACGACCACGCCCGGCCGCAGCGCGTAGAGCTCGCCCCCGGCGAGGAGCTCCCCCTCGCCCGAGAGGACATAGAACATTTCCTCCCAACCCTCGTGGGCATGCGGCTTTCCCGCCCCACCGGCCGGCCAGTGCGACCGACCAATGGTCAACCGGCCGGAGCCGCCGGCCTCCGGGTCCATGACGACCTGCATCATCTGGGCGCCCAGGGGGATCATCGGGGCCTCACTCTCGTGGGCGATGAAAGGCACCCCCGCGGTCACCGGACCCGGGGAACCCGTTTTGGCTCTTGGCCTGGACCCCATTCCGGTCGCCCCCTAACGTACCCGGCCGCAGACCTTATCGACGATGACCCGGAAATCGTGCTCGTTGAGGAGACCGCCTTTTTCATAAGAGCGCTGCTTGACCAGGGGGACCATGGCCAGGACCTGCTCCTCGGTGGCCGTGCGGCCGATCCTCTCGAGCCAGATCTTGACCGACTCGGCCCCGCTCTTCTTGCCGAGAACGCAGGTGGGAGGGGCGTTGCCGAAGAGCTCCGCGCGATAGGGGACGTACTCGAGCATGTCCTCGTCACCGCAGGCCCTGATCCAGCCCGAGACGATGCCCGATTCAAGGTTGAGGACGCTGTCACCGATGAGCCCGCGGTTGGGTCGCTGGCCCACGCCGGCCAGCCTCAGGACCATCCGGGAAAGGTCGGTCATCTTCTCCGTCTTGATCCCCGCGTCGATGCCGTACATCAGCAGCAGGGCCGCCGCCACGTCCTCGTATGCCGCGTTTCCAGCCCGCTCGCCGAGGTTGGAGACGGTCGTGTGGGCGACCTCGCAGCCGGAGGCCAGGGCCATGATGGTGTTGGCCCCGCCGAAGCCAAAGTCGTCGTGGAAGTGAGCTTCCAGGGGCACCTTGACCCGCGACCGGATCTTCTTGACCAGCCATGGCACGGCGTGCGGGGACAGCCCGCCGAAGGTGTCGACGATGGCCAGGGCATCCATATGGCCGTGCTTGGCCACGTTCTCCACCAGGTCGAGGACCCAATCGATGTTCGCCCGGCTCTCGTCGATGAGGAAGAAGACCGTATAGAGCCCTAGTTCGTGGGCCCGGGCGGTGGCCCTTATCGAAAGGTCCATGGCCTTCTCCAGCGGCCACTGGTAGGCTTTCTGGATGAGGTGGTCCGAGGATGGGATCTCGACGACCACGCCGTCCACGCCGCAATCGGCGGCCCGGTTGATGTCGTCGATGACGCACCGGGCGAAGGAGAAGATCTTGGGCCCGAATTTCCGCTTCACGATCTCCTTGATGGCCTTCTCGTCCTGCGGTGAAACGGCCGGCATGCCGGCCTCGATCCGGTGGATGCCGGCCTCGGCCAGTTTCTCGGCGATGCGCAACTTGGCGTCAACGTCAAAGACGACCCCGGCCTGTTGTTCACCGTCGCGCAGGGTGACGTCGTGGAACTGGATCCTTTTCGGGAAATTGAACCCCTGGGTCACCTCCGGCTCATAGTTGAAAGGGCTGACAAACCACCGGTCGGTCTTCCACGGAGTCTTGGACATCTCGACAGGGACCTCCTTGCCTGCGGTGTGGTTTCAACGCCCGTCGCGGGGAACCATGGCAATGCATTCCTGCGGGCATAGCTGCGGGCACAGCCCGCACCCGTCGCACTGATCGCCGATCTCGTACCTCCTGCCCTCATGCCTGACCGCGAAGTAGATGCAGACCCGCTCGCAGACCCCACAACCAGTGCACTTCTCCTGGTCGATCCGGGCCCGGACGACCTTCCTCCGGTCGACCTGGGCCATCGTCTTAACCTTCGGGTGCAGCGCGCCTCGAAAGTCCGCGGGGGTTGCGTAGCCGTGCCGGTCCATCCAACCCGCCAGCTCGCGGTTCAGGCGGTCGATGACCTCGTAGCCTTGCATGTAAATGGCCATCGCCGTCTGGACGGTGGTCGCCCCGGCGAGGATGTACTTGACCACGTCCTCCCCGTTGATGACCCCGCCGCAACCGCTGATGGGGATGGACAGGTGCGGGTGAGTGAGGTTGATCCAGTAGAGGGCGTAGTGGATCGCCCATGGGCCGCCGTGACCGGCCGTCCCACCGTGGAGGATGGGCCGTTCGGCCTCGACGTCGACATCCAGCCCGGGGAAGCGGCTGAACATGGTGGCCGCATCGGCCCCCGCTTCCTCGATCATCCTGGCCACCACCGAAGGGTCCGACATCTGCGGGGTCATCTTGGCGATGACCGGGATCTTCAGCGTCCTCTTCATCAGCCGCACGGTATGGTCGATGACCTCGGCGATGCGGTTCGTCTGGTGGAGGACGATGGGGCCGTGTGGGCACGACAGGTTGAGCTCGATGGCGTCGGCGCCGGCCTCCTCGACCATCCGCCCCCACTTGGTCCAGATCTCGTCGGAGACCCCGCCGACGCTGGCGATGACCGGGATCTCCAGGAAACGCTTGGCCTTGCGGATCTCCTCGCAGTAAGCCTCGATGCCGTACTCATAACCCTGCTCGTAGGAGTAGAGCGTGGTCGAGCGGTTGGTCCCGGCCTTCCGCTGGATGATCGCGAAGCGCGGCGTCGGGCTGTCGGCCATCAGGGGTTCCTCGAAGACGGTCTTCATCACCACCGAGCCGACCCCGTGGTCCTGCGCCCGCTTGAGCCGCTCGGCATTGCCGGTGATCCCGGCGGAGGCGGCGATGATCGGGCTCCTCAGCCTCAAGCCAGCGAAATCAACCGTCAGGTCTGCCAATGATGCTGCCCCCTTGGTGGTTTGAAGTGATCGCGTGGCGCTGGACGGGTCAGTCCCCCGAGGCCTGGCCGCCCAGATAGGCCGCCTCAACCCGGGGGTTCCGGGCCAGCTCGGCCCCGGTTCCCTCGAGGACGATGCGGCCGTTCTCGAGGACATAGGCATAGTCCGCCACGGCCAGGGCCTTGCGGGCGTTCTGCTCCACCAGGATGATCGTCACGCCCCGCCTGTTGATCGTCTGGATGAGGTCGAAGACCTGTTTGACGATTTTCGGGGCAAGGCCCAGGGAGGGCTCGTCGAGGAGCATGATCCGCGGCGACGACATCAGGCCCCGCCCGATGGCGAGCATCTGCTGCTCACCGCCGGAGAGGGTCCCGGCTGCTTGACCGGAGCGTTGCCTGAGGATCGGGAACATCTCGTAGACCTCGTGGCGGGCCCTGGCCGCCTCGGCGCGTTTGGCGAGATAGGCCCCCATGGTCAGGTTCTCGTCCACGCTCAAGGAGGCGAAGACCTTGCGCCCCTCCGGCACCTGAACGATGCCGGCAGCCACGGTCAGGTGGGCCGCCGAGGGCAACGGCCTGCCGTCGAGGAGGATCTGACCCTGCTTGGGATGGACGATACCCGAAATGGTGTTCAGGAGCGTCGTCTTCCCGGCCCCGTTCGAGCCGATGACACTGATGATCTTACCGCCCGGGACGGTCAGGCTGACGTCGTGCAAAGCCTCGATCCGGCCGTAGACCACGTGGAGGTTCTTCACCTCGAGGATCATTCGAACTCCTCCCCGAGATAGGCCTTGATCACGACGGGGTCCTTCCGAATCTGCTCCGGCGTGCCCTGTCCGATGGTCCGCCCGAAGTCCTGCACGTAGATCCAGTGGCACAGCCGCATTACGACCTCCATGCGGTGCTCGATGAGAATGATCGATAGGCCAAGCTCGCTGAAGAGCCTCTCGATGAGGGCGATGAACTCCCGGACCTCGGCCGGATTGAGACCCGCCGCCGGCTCGTCGAGGAGCAACAACTTCGGCTCTCCGGCCAGGGCCCGGGCCAATTCGACCCGCCGCTGCAAGCCATAAGGGAGGCTGCCGGCCATGTCCGCGCGGTGCCCGGCGAGGCCCACCCGGTCCAGCCAATGAAGGGCCCTCTCCTCGAGCTCCCGCTCCTTGCGGCCGACGCCCCGCAGGCCGATCATCGCCTGGAGCATCCCGTATTCGGCCTGCCAGCTGTAGGCAATCTTGACATTATCGAGGACGCTCATGTCCCCGAAAAGGCGGATATTCTGAAAGGTCCGGGTCATCCCCTGCCGGCTGATCTGGTATGGTTTCCAGCCGGCGATATCTCGGCCCTGGAAGATGATCTGACCGCAGTTACAGGGGTACACCCCCGAAAGCAGGTTGAGGATGGTGGTCTTGCCCGCTCCGTTGGGGCCGATGATGCCGACCAGGTGGTTGCGGTTGATCACGGCGTTGAAGTCGTCGACGGCCTGAACTCCGCCGAACCTCTTGGACAGCCCCTTCACCTCGAGGAGGGGTTCCCGCTCCAGTTCAGGCATGGGCCCGCGCGCCCCCCTTCTCGGCTGCAGCTTCGGTCCGCCCCGTTCCGGCGCCACCGCCCGGGCGCCGTTTCAGGCCGATGGTCTCGAGGGACAACTCCCATCGGCCAAAGAGCCCGGCCGGCTTGAAGTTGATGATCAGGAGGA
>Ga0334722_10003788_pt1 | contig 16102 bp, 15 predicted proteins | sample C3_bottom_MG_FD_207210 | JGI IMG/M metagenome (GOLD analysis project Ga0334722, IMG submission 207210) | Sediment microbial communities from Yellowstone Lake, YNP, Wyoming, USA - C3_bottom | ecosystem: Environmental > Aquatic > Freshwater > Lake > Sediment | place: USA: Wyoming | collected...
AGAGCGCATATAGAGCGCATATAGAGCGCATATAGGGTCAGGTCTTTTGTCATGGTGTCAACCTCTAAACCTGAGAATATTGCTCACGGTAGAAACGTGCAAACTCAGGTGACGGGCAACCTCGCTCTGCCTGTATGCATATCTCTCAACAGCCTCTGACATCTTCTTGTCACGTTTTTTTCTGTCCTTGAGTATACTCTCTTGGAATATTTTTTCAAGCGTCGGCCGGTTTGCGTACCGCTGGCTTCGCGGTATCTCGGGCACATGCTTGTGTTTCTTCAGGTGATCGGCGAGACTGTCTACGAATTCGTCTTCGCCCAGGATGATCTGCCCCTTGACATCGAGCATAATAGACTTTTCATTGATTCCCCATTTAACAAACTGGCGGTATTCCTGTTCTGCCTTGCTTCTTTTCCCGCTGAATTGCCCGAGGACCCAATCCGTGGTGAGGCTGGAGTGGGGTTTTTCTTTGCCTGCCGTGGCGCGGTAGCTGCTCCATTGCCACTGCTCGGGGTTTTCTACCATCCCTGCCCGGAGGGGATTTAAGACGACGTATCGGCAGACTTCGAGGAGATGGCTGTCTTTCTGGATAAGGATTCCTTTAAATCTGCCCTGGAAAAGGTGGCCGTTTCTTTTATGCCGCTTGTTAAAGAGCTGGGTGTAGACGCCGTTAAGCTGTCTCATGCCGAGGGAGAGATTGCCGTCGGGTGTTTCGATCAAAAGATGATAGTGGTTGGTCATGAGACAGTAGGCGTGGCACAGCCAGTTGTAACGCTTGTTGACGTGCTGAAGGGTGTTGAGGAAATTCTCGCGGTCCTGGTCGTCTTTGAAGATGGCCTTCTTTTCGTTGCCGCGAGAGGTGACATGATATACGGCACCGGGGTATTCTATGCGAAGGGGACGGGTCATGGTGTGAACATATCGCGATTCCTTCAAAATGTCAATACAAAAGACCTGACCCTATAGGTTCCTATAGGTTCTGCTATAGGTTCCCATATGCAGACGAGCTTAGAGTCTTCGATCTACTTCTCCCGCACAAAATTAATTTTAACCATGGCTTGCGGATTGTTGTCTGAACTCCGGCACTCTTGTGGCCAAAACTCCGGGCCATAACACAACTCCAGCAAATCCTCAGTAAGGTTAATAATTAACACAAATACCTTTACACCCTCTGGACATTTGATGAATAAACGATTCGGTTTTTTAACCTCCGTGCGAAATGTACAGGTCATTTCCTTTTCGACCATGCTGGATGTGGACGAGCCACGTATGAAGACCATGTCTTTAACGAATCTGAAGTGCGTATGTTTAGTCATTTCCGCGGACGCTGTCTCTCCATTAAACTCCATAGACGTTGCGACCCAAGCGCCATCGAGGCAGTTATTGGTACTAACATTCGGTGGGGTTTCACCTATGGTTGATTTTGATTTCTCACTTACTGGTGCAGGAGAAAAAGGAGCTGATTCTTTTTCCCCCTGTTTATCAATCTTTTCATTATCTGATGACACTGGCTGTTTTTGTCGATATTTTTCCGGCACCTTGTAAAGATCATCCGTGACTATCAGATTGCCATTTTTGTCTGTCCATTGGTACATTGCACAATAAGATAAATCAGGTATGAACATGAGGGCTAAAAAGAGAAGGATAAATTGACACGTTGATTTTTTCAAGGTATTCCTCCAAGGCGATGAGTACGTATTTTTGTCAGGGTCATATTGTTCCCTTTGAAACCAACCAGTGATTATCTAGTTAGGGGCAAGTCGTAAAGAACGGATTTCCGGTCTTTACTACCCTAGCAAGAATGGTGCACTAACTCTTGATTTGTGAAAACTCGTATATTTTATAGCATGCGGGGTGTCAAGTTAACTAATGTTTGATGGAACGGAAACCGCCCCAGTAATTACGAAAATCCGGTAATGGCGGGGCGAAAGTTGAGCGCTTGCGCTTAGAGAACTCACCTCCTCGCGCCACCAAAATCCGCCCGCCAATCTGCTTTTCCCGTGTTCAAGAGAGTTGTTCACTTTTTTATCACCTGCCGAATCGTTCTCTTACGACGGCAAAACCACGCTCCGCAGCCTCTCCGCCGCATCTTCCGGGCAGACCGTGTTCACGAACAGGCCCGACCCCAACTCGAACCCCGTGGGAATGCTGGTGCGCGGGCAGATCTCGATGTGCCAGTGAAAGGACTGGGCGTTCCCGGCATACTCTTCGCCGTGCGGCAGGGAGTGGAAGAAGAAATTGTACTGCACGCCGCCGAGTACCGTGTTGAGCCGCGCCATGGTTCTCCGGAAAATCCGCGCAAGGTCGGCGAGGTCTTCCGCCGTTGCATCGAGGAAGTCGGCCTGATGCTTGAGCGGAAGGATATGCACCTCCCACTCGTAGCGGCTGGCAAAGGGCTTGATGGCGATGAACGCGCGGCTCCGCTCGATCACGAACTGGCCCACGTTGATCTTGCGCCGCACCTCGCCGGACTCCCGGTCGTAGAGCGTCGCCTCGAAGGTCAGCGCTTCGTCAATGGAATTGCAGAAGATGCAGCCCTGCGAGGCCCGGTAAAAGGCCGCGCTGTTCCGCACCTCGGCCTGCACATTGTCCGGCACGACCGGCATGGCGATGATCTGGCTGTGCGTGTGGCCGATGCTGGCGCCTGCGGCAGGGCCGAAGTTCTTGAACAGCAGCACATACTTCAGGCGGTCGTTGGAATGGTAAAGCTGCTCCATGCGGCTGCGGTAGGTGGACAGGAGCAGCGCGAGATGTTCTTCGGACATCTCATGGAGCCTGATGCCGTGTGAGGCGTGGTCGATGACGACCTCGTGTCTGCCATATCCGTCGATGGTCTGCTGCATGCCGAAAGAAAAGTTCGGGTTCCGGTGCTCGTCTCCCAGCACCGGGTAAAGATTCTCCACGAGCCGCAGCTGCCAGTCCCCGGTTGCAGGGACCTGGGCGATGGGCGCTGGCGTCTTGTCCTCGTTGCCCTTGCAGAACGGACAGGTCTCCACAAAGGTCCGCGCGTCATAGGGCGCCGGAGCCTCCTCCTTCTTGGGCCGCAGACTGCGCGCGGTGGCCACCAGCACCGACTGCGACGGCACGATGGGATTGATCCGTATCTCGCGGACAGCCTTGGCCTGCACTGGCTTTGCGGCTGATGTATCACTCATGGTAAGGTCCTTCCCGATGTCCCTGGGGATCGCTGTTGGTAAGGCTACGCATTCCGATCGTGCCGATGGATCTTTCAAGAGAGTACAATAGAACGGTCTGTCCAGGCAAGCAAAAAAGGCTCATGGCGAGATAGGCAGCAAAAACGAGTAAAATAAAATTCAATCATCTACCACGGAAAAGGCCACGGAATATCACGGATACAATAATAACAAATCGAAATTTAACCGCTGATGCAGAGAAAATCTTTAGTATTTATTGCTGTTCTTTGCGAGCTTTGCGGCTTTGCGCGAGATGCCTTGCTTTTGACCTGAATAGTTACTAAACGGATTCAATATGTAAAACTAAAAACTATGAATTGTCCATGAACTGCGTTCACTATGGCACATGAAAAACACCTCCCCCAGCCCCTCCTTGCCAAGGAGGGGAGTTGTTTAGTCCCTCCCCTTAACAAGGGGAGGTTAGGTGGGGTGATTTTCAAGTGAAGCCGCAAAGAATGCCGCGTGATTGGACGTGAAAAGCGGGGGATCGTGCTTCAGGATTTCCGAGACCGCGCTGTGCCGTTTGAACTCATTGTCCAGAAACTGCCGCACCAGCTTCCGGTCCCAACCCTCCGGATGCCTGAACCCGGTATAGAGAGAAAGGTCTCCCTCATAGAACTGCTCTGTTCTGTATGCGTCGGCCTGCTCTCCGCAGAGGGGCATGTTAAAGATGGCAAGGTTCAGGAACGTGATGGCCGCGGCATGTTGTGCGACAAACGCGAGCGTCTTCCGCGCTTCGCTTGCGGTCTCCGCAGGTGTTCCGAAAAGCAGATACACATACGTTGCGATGCCTGCTTTTTGCAGGTTCAGCAATACCTGCGACGCCATGGCAAGGTCGATCCCCTTATGCAGCTTATCGAGCACAGCCTGGTCGCCGGACTCAAGACCGAGTTTCAGCATGGCGCAGCCCGATCGTTTAAGCGCTCTGCAGAATTCGAGGTCCGTCAGCTCCCTGCTGATGCGTGCGAATCCGTACCAGGGGACGCCAGGCGGTTTCTCTGCGAGCGCCCGCATGAGCGCAGGGCTGATCGAATTGTCGAGCAGATGGATCAGAACCGGTTGTGTTTGCGCGATCAGCGCTTCGAGCTCGAACATCGCCTGGGGGACCGGCGCCGGGACATAGGGATTGCCCTCAGCGGTTTCCGGGCAGAAAGAACACTTATTCCAGTAACACCCGCTTGATGCGCTGTAAGGAAGGATGAACCCCGGAGAAAAATATTCATGTGTTGGCAGCGTTCCGTAGTCAGGTACGGCAGGGACCTGCTGGTCGCCGGGAACACCAAGCAGATGGAGCAGAGGTGACTCTCCCGGTCCGCCAATGATGTGATCCACAAGGCCGCCAAAAGGATCCACCCATCCTGGCCGCTTCACCCATGAGCTCACCAGTCCGCCGCCGAGCACGATCTTCAGGCCGGGAAATTCTTTTCTGAGGTACCCGATCATGGCAAAGGCGCACAAGGCCTGGCTCAGATAGTTGAGCGAGAACCCGACCATTTGGATTCGCTCTCTCCCAACACCTGTCCCGTTCGTAAGCATTTCCCGCAAACGCTTGCTGAAATAACCATAGAACAGATTCTGTTCAGGATGTTCGGCTGCCGCAAGCAGGTCGGCGCTTCTCACCGGAGAGAGTATTGCATGGTGATAATCAGCCAGGCCCAGGACCGAGTGATGCGGTTTGGCAAAAGCTTCCAGCACGCGATTTACGTCGCGCACGGCCCGGCTGTAACGATCAGGCGACTGATAGGTGCGGGGATTTTTGAGCGCTGCAATATTTGTTGCGCTGTTTTTTATTGCTCTGCGGGTCCAGGTGTCGGACGCGGTCAGCGGCTGTTGCAGAAGAAAGAGCTGACCTTCAAGGTTGGCATCCAGCAGCGTGCAGGGGATATGGTGCGCCTTCAAAGCACCGGCGAGTTTCGCGATGCCGGCAGGTGGTTCGCAGGCTTTGGCAGCAGGAGGAAAGATCAGCAGCATGGGAAGCAGGGTACAGGGTCGGGCGGCACGGGTCAAGTAAAAATCGTGGGGGCGGGTATGACCTTCCCCTATGATGCGGCCGTGCCTTGGTCCGACTCTGGACCAGCGTTCTTTGCCAGGCTTTTCTGATGGAGCGACTTAAAGATCATATCCAGGACCCGCTTCTGCTTGCCATCGAACTTGTTCAGCACCGCAAGGCAGGTCCCCATGGGAAAGCGCTCGTGCAGATAGTCGGCATCGTGTCCTGATACGATCACGATGCGGTTTTTGTTCACCCCTTTGGAAAGGGCATAGGCAAGTACCTTGGAGCCGTCCAGGGCGGGCATCTCAAGATCGACCAGCAGAAGGTCGAGGTCCGGCGTAATGAAAACCAGGCATTTCACGGGGTCATTACAGGTCATGACCTGGAGGGACGGATAGTGCTCGGCAACATAATCTTCGAGCAATTCCAGAAATGCGGCGTCATCATCGATCAGCAGAATGTTTCCCATGGTCGAGTACCAGTTCCTTTGTGCGCTCTTTGTAAACGATCGAAGCGTAGTCTATGGTGGATTATTATACCGAACATCCACCGGCAGTCAATGAGATATGTAGCGGTTCGCGCCTACCAGTCGATGGGAAAATAATCCTTCAGAAACTTCCCGCACCAGTGCTTGCCCGTCAGGATCCCGTCAAAGAAGGGGTCGCAGACCCGGGCTGCCCCGTCTACAATGTCCAGGGGCGGCTGAAAATCATGCACCTGCTGTTTGAACTGGGAAAGCTCCGCCGGATCTTCGTCCGTGACCCAGCCCGTATCAACGGCATTCATATAGATGCCGTGCCGTGCAAGCTCTTCCGCCGACGTGTGGGTCATCATGTTCAGGGCCGCTTTCGCCATGTTCGTGTGGGGGTGCCGTTCGTCCTTCTTGTACCGGAAGAACTTCCCTTCCATGGCCGTCACATTGACAATATGTTTTTCCCCCGTAGGGTCGCGCTTCATCAGGGATATAAGCCGGTTGCATAACACGAACGGGGCCACGGCATTCACCAACTGCACTTCAAGCATTTCCGTGGTCGCGATCTCTCCCAGCTTTAGCCGCCAGCTGTTCACCTTGCGCAGGTCCACCTGCTGAAGGTCCACGTCCAGCTTCCCTTTTGGGAACACCTCTTCAGTGACCAGAGAATTATCGTGGCTATAGGGGATCTGAGACAGTTGTGCAGACTCGCGCAGACCGATCCCCGGCCCCTGGTCCTGCCAGGCCAGGGAAAGGACCACATCCTTTTCCGCTGTGGCGGGACAAAAAGACGCCAGCTGTTTCTTGCACGCCTCATGACCGCGGAGGAGCTGCCGGGCCTCCGGCGACAGGTCCGGATATCCGTTCTTTTCCTTGTCCACAAGATGCGCATAAAATCCGGCAGGACGTCTCACGGTCTGTGCCGCGTTGTTGATCAGGATATCGAGACGCCCGTACTGCTGTTCTATATAGCTGGTGAACAGTTCAACGCTCGGGATATGCCGGAGGTCCAGGCCGTGAACATGCAGTCTGTTTCCCCATTCCGCATATCCCTCTTCCCGTGCATAGCGCGCCGCGGCATCAGCCGGGAACCGGGTCGTCGCGATCACGGTGGCGCCGGCGCGCAGCATCAAAAGCGTTGCCTGATACCCGATCTTCACGCGCGCGCCCGTGATCAACGCGACCTGGCCTTGCAGGGACGCTGTCTGAAAACGCTTATGATAATTCAGGTCGCCGCATTTCTTGCACAGGGTGTCGTAGAAAAAGTGCAGCGTCGTGAACTCTTCCTTGCAGATATAGCAATTTCTGGGCGTTTGCAGCTCTTCAGCTTTCCGCCCGGTCCCGGAGGAATTGTCTGCGATCTGCGCCGGCGCGGTATAGACCGCGTCCATGCGGGCGCTGCGAATGCCCGTGGCATTTCTGGCGCGCCGGTCCTTTTCCAACCTGGCCAGGCGCTGCGGTTTTTTCGAAGCCTTATTTCTTTTTTTGGCCTCCGCACGATCAGGACGGGATATGGCGCCAGCCGCTTTCTGGAGCGCAATGCGCCGCTCTTCCGGAAGGTTGGCGAGCTGTTCCGTATCATTCACCAGCGCTTCCAGCATTGCAATGCATTGATCGATCTCTTGAAGCGAATGTTTCATCTTCATGCTTTCTCTATTCTTGTTCGTTTTGTAGATTGCAAGGCCTCTGCCGCCACCTGCTCCAGCGAAATACCGAAATCGCGGCTCAATTCGTCCCGCAACCCTCGTGCTGTGGCAGCAGCCTGCCGCATCCGCACGAGAAAGGGACCGTTACCCTGATAGCGCTTGTTAATGGAAAGCATACGCTGTTCCAGCGTCGTCGGCCAATCCAGTTCGACCACGCTGTCGATAAGCGGCACCAGGCGCTCTTCGAGGGTGCGCGGAAGAAAGTCCCGCGCCGGAAGTCCATAGCGGATTGCCTCGGCCTGCGGCATTCCGCAGAATACATGGGAAGCGCATACGAAGGCCTCGCGGTCGTGGCCCAGGCCCATGAGAAGATGATACCCCTCCACACCATGCATGACCGGGTCATGTGTTTTGTACCGACCGATATCATGCAGCAGCGCGCCGACCCTGAGAAACTCGGCATCATGAGAACAGCTCGGCGCAATGGCTCCGGACAGCCGCGCCGCGACGCGTGACACGGCAAGGCAGTGCCTGATCCAGGCGGCATCCTTCCCATAGCAGTGCAGCAGCGAGAGGGCTTCTTCGTAGGACAACATACGATACTCCGGTCGCTAAAATAGTATTCTTCGCATCAAAGAATCCAGCCTGGATAATTTCGTTCTTCTCACCGGCCTGGCTATCCTTCCTTCACCAGACACTGCACGATCTCGCCCACGTACATGCGATGATAGTCCTTCAGCGGATACATCTCGCTGATCTTCGGATCAAGGAACTGCCCGGGGTTGATGTCCTGAAAATAGAGTTTCCTGCAGACGAGCACAAGCCTCGCCTCTTCAAAATAGACGATCCCGTCTTTCTTCACGGGCACAAGTCCTGCGCCCTTGATCTTGTCCGTGTCTCTGCCGGAGTGCGAGCCGCAGAAGGTCAAAGCCTTGCGATGCTGCTCTTCAAAGAAGGAAAGCGTGAACTCCCCGGTCTTTTCCATGAAGCCATAGGTATGCCGCGTGGGCCTGATGAAGCAGAAGGCGACCTGCTTCTCCCACAGCACGCCGAGCCCGCCCCAGCTCGCAGTCATGGTGTTGAAGGACTGCGGCGTGCCCGCGGTGATGAGCATCCAGTTCTTTCCGATCAGTTTGAACGGATTGTCAACCAGCAACTCCGGCTTCACTTCGATAAATTTCATATGCAATTCCTCCTAACCCGGACAAGCCGGAAGCAAAAAGCATCTCTCGCAAAGCTCGCAAAGGACGCCAAGAAAATCCTAAAACACGGCTTGCTATTTGATTTTAAACCAGAAAAGCTTTTTACTCAAGGTTCCCTTTGCGTTCTTTGCGAGCTTTGCGAGAGAAATTCTGGCCTTTTGATTCCTCAGCAACTAACAAGAGTACAGCGTTCAGGGTTCCGCATTAACAAATTCGATCTCCAGCGCCTCTCTGAACCCCTGCACAAAAGCTTGCTTCACCTCGTCGAGGGGAACATCGCGACCCAGTTCCCGCTTGATGCAGGTGACCACATCTCCGTTGCATCCGCCGGGGATCACTTCGGCCTCCAGCTTCGGGTCGTAGTCCATCAGAATGGAGCCATGCTGGAGGAACGCGCCCGAAACCCTTCGCTGAGCGCTGCCGACGATCTTCCGGCCGTTCACCAGGATCTCGTACCACGAGGGGGAGGAAAAACAGGCCGCGTCCTTGGCCCTGGTATCCACGCGCTTCGCATGCCTGCCTCCGCGCGATACGATCTCCGCCGGGATGCCGAGGTTCCCGAGCCCCGCGAGGAGACCGGCGGCAATGACCTTGTAGGTGCCGAGCACCGTGCCGGGAAACAGGGGGTTGTCGGTCCGCGCGATGATGCTGTAGGTAAGTTCTTTGTCGTGAAGCACGGCCCTTCCGCCGGTGATGCGGCGCACGATGTCGTAGCCAAGCCGCTTACAGGCTTCGGCATTCACCGCTGTTTCGCGTTTCTGGAACCTGCCGAGCGATACCGCAGGGGGCTGCCAGGCATAAAGCCGGAGCACCGGCCTGTCCTCGCCTGCCTGCGCGCGCGCGAGCAGCTCTTCGTCAAGGGCCATGTTGTAGACGCCGAGGTTGGGGCCGGAATGTATATGGTTCCATAGTATCATAAATAAGCGAGAAGCAAATTGTGGTGCCGACGCGATAAAAATTGCTTTTGGACACGGAAGAGACGGATACATCCCAAGATAAAACATTCACCACTTGGCTGAAACACGCATTAAATAATATTTCGCCGTTATCCGGCTCTTATCCGATTTTATCCGTGTAAAAAATGCTTTTTAAAAAGATTGTGGAGATTTTACTCGACGCGCTTGCCTTTCGCAAGCAACAAAGCGCGCGGACAAAAAAACCTGAGGCTTTGCGCTCTCAGGCTTTTGTGATCAACATACTCCGCACTCCGGACCCTGCCGTCACTTTTTTTTATCATATACGGACGGTTCGTTGTTCGGCCGGGTCTTGAACCTCCGGTAGGACCACATATACTGCTCCGGCATTTCGCGGACCCACTGTTCGATCTCCCGGTTCATGCGCGTTGCATCTTCCACAGGGTCCTTGCCGGGAAAGTTCTCCAAAGCAGGATAGAACCGCACTTCACAACCCCGGCCATAGGGCAGAATGCGGGTGACGCAGGGGACGACCGCCGCGTTCGTGCTCTCTGCAATACGGCTGAGCGCGGTCACCGTTGCCGTGGGAATGCCGAAGAAGGGCACGAACACGCTTGAACGCTCGCCGATGTCCTGGTCCGGAAGATAGTAGAATTGCATGCCGTCGCGAATGCTCCTGAGAAGCGGCCTCAGGCCGGCCAGGTGCATCACCATGAAGGCGCCGAAACGTCCCCGCCGCTGGAACAGATACTCCAGGAGCGTGCTCCTCGATTTCCGGTACATGGACACGGTCTTTCTATCCATGGACACGCGGATCCCGCCGATATCAAGACCGACGAAATGGGGGGCAAGCAGGATGACGTTTTTGTTGCTTGCCAGAACAGCAGCGAGGTGGTGCTCATCGCGCAGGGCGACGACGCGCCGAATCCGCCAGGCGGGCGTAAACCAGGCTACTCCAAGATTCAGCATCGCAACACCGGCGGCGCAAAAGTGACGTCGTACCAGCCGTCGGCGTTCGTCCGGGCCGAGCTCCCGGAAACAGAGCTCAAGGTTCCGTGCTGCAACGCGGCGCGCCGGAGAATTGAACAGGGAAAAGAACCACCCCAGCGCGTTGCCCAATATCCAAAGCACTGGCTGGGGAAGCCAGCTGATGAAGATGACGCCGGCAAGGATGAGCAGCGCATACCAGTTCCGGGGGTGAAGAAATGTACGAAGGGTTACATCAGCCATGGCAGTGATAGCGTTTTCCTCTGCGGTAAAAAGATACTTTCTGCTCTTGTTGGTGAACAAAAAAGCCTGAGCGTTTCGGCAACGCTCAGGCACATTCAGGTTTTTTTGATCCGCTCACGGCGGACCGGTCAGGTGCCTCAGCCGCCGCTCCAGGAATGGCCGCCGCCGATGCCGCAGCTTGAGCCCGAACCGTATGAAGAGAACTTCGACACGAGCTTTTTTGCCTTCTTCTGCTCACAATAGGGGCAGATCGTGTCTTCTTCCGTTGCGGTGATCGACTGAAGCAGCACAAAATCCTTGCCGCAGGCGCCGCACATATACTCGTAAAATGGCATGATCAATTCTCCTTCCGCGAAACTTTCCAGAAACCTAGCATTTACAGCGCTCCCGTGCACCGAAAGCGTAGAGTATAATACTCATGGGACAGAACCCTGTCAAGGCAAAAATCATGAGCATGACGCCCACCAAACCCGTAAAGATGAACCATCCCGGGTGTACAAAATACCCCAGGAGCACGCTCCCGAACACGAAGATCCCGGCCAGCAGCCGGATGAACCGCTCCAGATACCACGTTTTTGTGTCTGCGATGAACATGTTGTTTCCTCCTTGAAGTGCAGGGTTCAGGGGCCGGGGTCCAGGGTCCAGGTAGGGCCGAACAAAGACCTCTCGTCCTGCTCCTCCTGAACCCCGGCTACTGGACCCTGTATCCTGTTTTTAAAGACAAGCGAACGGCGTTTTCCTGTCCTTTGATGCGAACCGCGTATAGTTCGGGGACGTGAAGATATCCATCAACATGTGCCTGCTTATTACTCCCACGTACTTGCCGTCCTTCACGACCGCTATGACGGAGCAGCAGCTTTTCAGGAGCAGCGAAACGATATCATGGGTCGGCGTTGCCGCGTCGGCAATGCTCGGCGCGGGAACCAAGATCGCCGAAGCCTTGATTTTGTCCAGGTCCCACTCTTCTCTGATCAAGTCCAGAATTGCATTTTCCGATACCACGCCCAGGAGCACCCGGTCGGCGTCAACAACCGGCATTGCAGCCAGTCCCGATGAAATGATCTTCATCGCCACCTCACGCGCCGTTGTATCCGGCGCAACGCTGATCTTTTCCCGCATAATATGCCATGCTGCTATTCCCATGTTTTTACCTCCTTGTACGGCAGGGTTCAGGGGCCGGGGTCCAGGATCCAGGTGAACCGTTTCGCCCCGCTTCTCCTGAACCCTGACTACTGGACCCGGCCCCTGTATTTTCCCCTGAACCCTGTACCCTGGCTACTGGACCCTGCTGTTAAAGTCTCTCCCACTGCTTCGTGTCAGGATTGAACGCCTCGCTGAAGGCCGTGACCTCCTGCTGCAAGCCCACGTCATAGCCCTCGTTCAGCCCGAAGTTGACGAGCATTTTGATCGAGCGGAGCGAACTTAAACTGTTCCCGGCGATGCGGAGGGCAAGTTTGTTCGCTTCTTCATCGAGCGTCTCGGTCGGAACAACCATGTTCACCAGCCCGATGCGAAGCGCTTCGTCGGCATCCACGGTCCGGCCGGTGAACAGCAGTTCCTTTGCCCTGCCGAGGCCGATGGTCTTGGCGAGCCGCTGTGACGATCCGAAAATGGGCGGCACGCCGAACTGCGCTTCGGGGAACGAAAATATTGTGTCTGCTGCGGCGATCCTGATGTCCGCGGCAAGCGCAAGCCCCAGGCCTGCGCCCGTGGTCTCACCTTTGACCGCTGCGATCACCGGGACCGGCAGGTTCTCGATATGCTTGAGCAGGTTGTAGCCCACTTCGGCAAAATGGCCTGCTTCGTCCTTGGTCATTTTAACGAAGCCTGCATAATCGATCCCTGCTGAAAAGTTTTTCCCCCGGGAAGCGATCAGGACCACGCGCAGGTCAGCCTGGGTGGAATACACTTCGCTCACGGTCTTGTTCAGCTTCGCCAGGACCTCCTTGCCCAGATAGTTATCCGGCGGGTTATCGATCGTGACCGTACTGATCCAGTCCTTGCATTCTATGCTGACGCAGGTGTTTGACATGGTACCTCCAATTTAGTACGGCAGGGTCCAGGGTCCGGGGTCCAGGGGCCGGGTAAACCCCACGCTTTGTTTTTCCTGACCCCTGGCTACTGTACCCTGTACCCTGTTTTCACGCTTCCCAATGCTTCTTCTCGATCATATAGTAGAACAACGGCACCACCACCAGGGTCAGCGCAGTGGACGCAAGCATTCCGAAGATAAGCGCCAGGGCCAGGCCCGACCAGACCGGGTCGGTCACGATCACGGCGGAGCCGAGGATCGCGGCCGCGGCGGTCAGCACGATCGGCCTGAAACGGATTGCGCCCGCTTCGATGAGCGCCTGCTCCAGCGGCAGCCCTTCCTGCTTCTTGTCCAGGATGAACTCCAGCAGCACGATGGAGTTCCTGACCACGATGCCCGCCAGGGCGATGACGCCGATCATGGACGTGGCGCTGAAGTAAACGCTCGTCATGGCAAAGCCCGGCATGATGCCGATCATGGAGAGCGGGATCGACGCCATGATGACCACGGGAATGGTGAAGGACCGAAACCTGCCGACCAGGAGCAGATAGATAGCGATCAAAGCCACGCCCATGGCAGCACCCAGATCGCGGAACACGTCAAGAGTCAGCTTCATCTCGCCGTCCCATTTGATTGTGTAGCCGTCCGGCACGGGGTGCTTCCAGAGATACCGCATCATATCGATCACAGCATAGACCTGGCTCCGGTCTCCCATCTCGGCGTACACATAGGTCACGGGTTCAAGGTTCTTGTGATACACGGCCTTGTCCATTTCCGCCGGCACGATCTTCACGAGCGACGAGAGCGCAACCTGGCTGCCCTGCGGGCTGGAGAGAAAAACCTTGTCCATGTCCGCGAGGCCCGTGCGGTCGCCTTTCGACAGCCTGAGCATGATCGCCACGGGATCCTTTGCGCGCTGCTGGTGCAGGGTCGATACTGCCATGCCTGCCACGGAGATCCGCAGGGTCTGGACGATCTGCTCCGTTGAAATGCCCATGAGCGCGGCCTTTTCCTTGTCCACAATGACCTGGTACTTGTTCTGTTTTTCCTTCACGCTGTCGTCGATGTCCACGACCTCGCTTGTTTTTGCAAAGAGCGTCCTGATGTCCGTGGCGATCTCACGCTGCTTGTTGTAATCAGGCCCGTAGATCTCGGCCACCACGGTGGCGCGCACCGGAGGTCCCGGGGGATCTTCAACGAGCTTGATGTTCGCGCCGTATTCCGTGCCCAGTTTTGCAATTTGCGGCCTGAGCCTGAGCACGAGGTTCTCGCTCGAGGTGGAACGCTTTTCCTTGTCAACCAGGTTCACCCGGATATCGGCAAAGTGGCTTGCCTCGCGGAACGCTCCTCCCCGGAGCAGCCCGTTGAAGTCCATGACCGAACCGGTGCCCACAAAGGTCTCATAGTCCCTGACCTCGGGAAGACGCAGAAGATGATCGCCCACCGCGCGCGCGACCCGGTCCGTGTTCTCGATCACCGTGCCTGCCGGCATATCAATGGACACGAGAAAAGTGTTCTTGTTCGCCTTGGGAAGCATACGGAACTTCACCCACTGGAACAGGGGGAAAGTCATGGTGATAACAAAGACCGCCAGAATAGCGGCCAGGAAGAGCTTGCGTTTTTTCGGGTCAACCAGCAGCGGCGCAAGCACCTTCTTGTACAGAAGATAGCTCCTCGTCTCCTCGAGCGGCTGCTGTATTTCTTCCTGATGATCCGCCTTCATCAGGCGGTAGCTCGCCCAGGGCGTCACCACGAAGGCCACCACGAGCGAGACGATCATGGCCACAGGCACATTAAAGGGTATGGGCATCATGTAGGGTCCCATCATTCCCGTCACAAAAGCCATGGGGATGAAGGCAAGCACCACGGTCAGGGTCGCCAGGATCGTGGGCATGCCGATCTCGTTCACCGCCATGATCGCGGCCTGGAGCCGCGAGTGCTGCTGCAGTTTGTAGTGGCGGTGAATGTTCTCGACCACCACGATGGCGTCATCCACCAGAAGGCCCAGGGACAGGATGAGCGCAAAGAGCGTGATCCGGTTGATCGTCTGGCCCGCCACCATGCCGATGGCGAGCGTGAGGAACAGGGTCAGCGGTATGGCAAGCGCCACAATGACGGCCTCGCGCCATCCGAGCGTGAAGAACAACAGGACGATCACCACGATGATCGAGACCACCAGATGGAACACCAGCTCGTTCACGGCATCGTTGGCGTTCTTCCCGTCATTTCGTGTGACGGTGACGTTGATCCCCGCGGGAATCCTGGTTTTCTTGAGCTCATCGAGCTTGGCCAGGATCTCACCCGAGATCTGGACGGCATTCAGCTTCTGTCGTTTCGCCAGGGCCACGGTCACGGCCGGCCGTTCGGCCCCATCGCCCGGCGCTCCCAGACCTTCATGAGCATGTAAACTAAAGGCAATGCGCGTCAGTTTCACCGTCTCTTCGAAGCCATCCGTGACATCGGCCACGTCGCCAAGATAGACCGGTTTGTTGTTCGCTACGCCCACCACGGCATTCCTCAGCTCGCTCGCGCTGCCGAAGAACCCGCCGGTTTCGAGGGTCATTTTTTTACTTCCCTGCTCCAGGTCTCCCGAAAGCAGGTTCGCGTTCGACATGGTGATGGCGCCGGCGATCTGGAGCGGCGACAAGCCGTAGCCTGAAGCTCGAAGGGGATCAAGGGTCACGCGCACCTGACGGCTTCTGCCGCCGATCACGACCGTGTTTCCCACTCCCGGCACTTTCCGCAGTTCGTCGAGCGCATGATCCGCAACCAGCCGGAGCTGCGCATCGTCATACGTCGATCCCGGCGCTGCCGAGAACGTGATCGCAACGATCGGCACATCATCCACATCAATAGGCTTCACCAGCGGTTGCGAAGCGCCCGGAGGCGCGAAGTCCATGTTGGACATGAGCTTGTCGTAGAGCTTCACCAGCGACCGCTCCTTGTCCTGGCCCACGAAGAATTTCACCGTGACCACGGCCAGGGAGTTCATGGAGACCGAGTACACGTCCTCAACGCCCGGGATCTCCCAGAGCTTTGCTTCGAGCTTTTTCGAGACCAGCTCTTCCACCTCTTTGGCGCTCGCGCCGGGCAGCATGACCATCACGTTCGCCGCGGGAACGGTTATCTGAGGATTCTCTTCGCGCGGCGTGAACCAGAGCGCGAACAGCCCCAGGATCGTCGTTGCCGCCATGAGCAGCACGGTAAGCTGGGAGTTTATGAAGTATTGGGTTATTCTGCCGCTGATATTGAGTTTCATGTTTACACCTTTTTATTATCCACAGATTGCGCAGATAAAAACCTTTACATCATTATGAATCGTCCATGAACTGCGTTCACGATGGCGCATGAAAAGCACCACCCCCAGCCCCTCCTTGCCAAGGAGGGGAGTTGTTTAGTCCCTCCCCTTAACAAGGGGA
>Ga0334722_10003789_pt1 | contig 16102 bp, 15 predicted proteins | sample C3_bottom_MG_FD_207210 | JGI IMG/M metagenome (GOLD analysis project Ga0334722, IMG submission 207210) | Sediment microbial communities from Yellowstone Lake, YNP, Wyoming, USA - C3_bottom | ecosystem: Environmental > Aquatic > Freshwater > Lake > Sediment | place: USA: Wyoming | collected...
GTGAGCTTCGATCGCGCCTGCATGGCCGAGCCGCTGCCGACGACGCAGGCGGCGTTCCTCGCGCGCTGCGAAGAGGGCAAGACGCGGCTGTCGCTGCTCGCGCAGGAGCTGTGCCGCCTCGCCGGCAGCATACTTACCGAGTACCAGGCCTTGCGCAAGAAGCTGCAGGCGCTGAAGAATTTTCCGCAGCCTGCGCGCGAGATCGAGGAGCAGCTCGCGCAGCTGTTGCCGAAGAACTTCATCGCCGCCACGCCCTCGGAGCGGCTGCAGCATCTTCCGCGCTATCTCAAAGCGGTGGCGCTGCGGCTGGAGAAGCTGCGCGCCGATCCTGCGCGCGACGCGCGCTGGAGCGCCGAGTTCAATCCGCTGTGGCAGACCTGGCTGCGGGAAGATCTGAAACAGAGAAAGCAGGGCGTGGCCGATCCGCAGCTGGAGCAGTTCCGCTGGCTGCTGGAGGAATTGCGCGTGTCGCTCTACGCGCAGGAGCTGCGCACGCCGGTGCCGGTGTCGGTGAAGCGGTTGCAGAAAATGTGGCAGAGTATGCAGCGATGAGCATGCATGGGTGAACTTTCCAAATCATTGGTGCAGGCATTCGCGAGCTTGCTGCATCCGCGCATGCTGCTCCTGATGCTGTGGCCGGTGCTGCTCGCGCTCGCCCTATGGTTGCTGCTGGGCTTCGCATTCGGGTCCGACGCGGCGGCATGGCTGCAGCTGCAGTTCAAGCAATCCGCCGCAATCGGCTGGGCCATCAGCGTATGGCCGCTGTCTTTGATCGCCACGCACCTCGCCTGGATCCTGCTACTACTGCTGTTCATTCCGCTGGTGCTGATCACCGCAGTGCTGATCATCGGCGTGTACGCCATGCCGGTGATGGTGGGACTGGTGGCGGAGCGCGCTTTTCCGGGGCTCGAGCGCAGGCAAGGCGGCGGCCTGGCCGGGGGGCTGTGGAACAGCGTGGTGGCGCTCGCCTGGCTGCTCGCGCTGCTCGTGCTGTCGCTGCCGCTGTGGCTCGTCCCGCTCTTGTGGCCGGTGCTGCTGTTCGGCTATCTCAACCAGCGCGTGTTTCGCTACGATGCGCTGGCCGAGCACGCCAGCGCCTGGGAGATGCAGACGCTGTTTCGGCGCCACCGGCGCGAACTGTTCCTGCTGGGGGTGGTGGTCGCGCTGTTCGGACTGATTCCCCTGCTCGGCTTGCTCGCGCCGGTTTACGGCGGCCTCGCTTTCATTCACTATGGCCTGGCCCGCCTGGCGCAATTGCGCGAAGAGCCGGTCGCGATCCAGTAAGCGTTTACGACAGAGCGAGAGGATAGCTCCCCTTGTGCCTCCCTAAATCAGAGGCCATTCCGGTAATTCCGAAATGGCCTGCAAGTTTTCCTAAAGGAGACGAACAATGTCTTTCGGCGCCCTGATCATCGGCGATGAAATCATGCGCGGCAAACGCCAGGACAAGCACCTGGCGCAGCTGATCGCGATATTGCGCCGCCGCGGCCTCACGCTCGCCTGGTGCCAATACCTGGGCGACAGCCCGGAACTGATCACGGCCACGCTGAAGCGTACGCTCGCCGAGCCGGACATCGTGTTCAGCTTCGGCGGCATCGGCGCGACGCCGGACGACCATACGCGCGCCTGCGCCGCTGCCGCGGCCGGCGTGGACCTGGTGCTGCATCCCGAAGCCGAGGCCGAAATCCGCGGCCGCTTCGGCGCCGAGACCACGCCCAACCGGCTCAAGATGGGCGAGTTCCCGCGCGGGTCCAGCATCATTCCCAATAGCTACAACCGCATTTGCGGCTTTTCCTTCGGGGAACATCACTTCGTCCCGGGCTTCCCGATCATGGCCTGGCCCATGGTCGAGTGGGTGCTGGACCAGCGCTATGCCAGCCTGTTTCATCTGCAGCCCGAAACCGAGGCTTCGATCGTCGTGTACGACTCGGCCGAAAGCACGCTGACGCCGCTGATGGAATCGGTCGAAGCCAGGTACCGCGGGCTCAAGGTGTTCAGCCTGCCCAGCGTGGGCGAGGAAGGGCGCAGGCGGCATATCGAACTCGGCGTGCGCGGTGCGCCGGATGAGGTGATCCCGGCGCTGGAGGAATTGAAGCGCGGCGTGATCGAGGTGGGCGGGACTTGGGAGGCGCACGGAATGCCTCCGACGCCAGAGGCAGCGGGATCCTGATTCGGATTCGGCTGCGGCGGTTTGGAGTAAAGCTGTCGCGGGCGTCACCGAGCGCCTAATCCGACTGCTGTCGGCGCGATGATGCTTAGGCGTGTAGATTTCGATCGGACGAGGCTCGGTTTCTGAGCCGCCTGCGCCGAATCACCCGGCAGCAGACGGTTCATCGAGAGGGCGCATCGGGACCAGTCGCGCGGCGCCGTGCCTTTCTGCGCGCCTGCGCGGTCGGTCGTCCAAACTCAGCGCGACACGGGCTTTGACAGGTATTCCTTCGACTGCGCTTCGCCCTTGAGTGGGGTGACCTTGTCCGGATCGTAGCGGATCATCAGGTAGTTGATGTGATCGTCGATCTTCGTGAACCAGTGTCCGGTGCCGGCCGGAATGACCAGGACGTCTCCGGCTTTGATCTCATGCGCCACGCCGTTCCGAATATCCGATCCGTTGTTGCCCGGGCCGTTGAATTCGACGACGGTTCGCATGGTCGCCGGGCGCCGCTTCCTGTTGACGATGTCCGGACCCAATACGATCGTGGCCGCGCCGGAGATGACGTGATAGACCTCGCTGACTTGGTCGTGTTCGGCGACCGAGTCCGGGCTGGGCTTTTCGAGTTTCCCGCGGTAGACCATGCCGATGCCGACATGGGCTTTCCCGATATTGATGTCCCGCATCTGCTGATCGACTAGCCGTTCCGCCATTGCTTTCTTGGTATAGGCCTCGAGCTCGGACAGCGGGATCACCGTGCCCGGACACATGTTGCACGTCGGCTGCGGGTCGGTGGGATTGATCTTTTCTTGCGCCATCAGCAGCGTGGGCAAGCACGCGGCTGCTACCAGTAGCCCAAGCAGAAAGTTCATCATAGGCACCTCGTCATCGATGGAAGACTTCTCGGGAAAGAACAATGTGTTCAAGTGCGCAAGCGAACGCAGTATCTTCGCGCCCCGCGACCCTGTCAAATAAGCTTAGAGGCCATTTCAGAATTACCGAAATGGCCTCTTACAGGGGAGCATGAGGGGATGTATCCCCTCATTTCGAAACAGATTCTTACTTGTCTTCGAGCCCGCCTTCCCGCTTCCTGCCGCCGCGCGCGCGCAGCAACCATGCGAGCGCGGCCAGGATCAGCGCGGCAATGAGCCAGCGTATCGCGCTCGCCAGCGTGGCTGCGTCGAGAACGGGGCTAGGGAACTGGCTCAGGCGCTCGCCGCGCTCGAGCATCCAGTGCCACCCGGTGTGGGCCACCAGCGCCGAGATCATGATGATGCCGATGCGCTCCGGAAGCACATGCCGGAATGCAAAATCGAGCAGCGGCACGAGCAGCGCCAGCACCAGCAGCTGGCCGAGTTCGACGCCGAGGTTGAACGACAAGAGTGCAGTCAGCAGGTGCGAGCCTGCGAACTGCAGCGTTTCCCTCAATGCGAAGGCGAAGCCGAAGCCGTGCACCAGGCCGAATGCGCAGGCGATGAACCAGCGCCGGCGCGGATCGCTGCCGACGATATTCTCCAGCGCCATGTAGAGGATCGAGACCGCGATCAAGGTTTCGACCAGCGGCGGAAACCATAGACCATCCGGCGCGTAGCCTAGGGCCGCGGCAATCAAGCTGATCGAGTGCGCCACGGTAAAGGCCGTGACGATTAAGGCCAGGGTGCGCAGCCGTCGGAACGGGATGACCAGGCACAGGATGAACAGCAGGTGGTCTTTGCCTTCGAGGATATGCAGGAAGCCGGATTCGACGAAACGCAGGGCCGCTTGGTGCCAGCGCGGATCGAGCCGAACCAGACCGGGATTGCCGTGGAATTCGAAGGCGCGCGCGGCGCCCCCGGGAGGCAGGAACAGCAGGCTGGTGACGACCTGCAGCCCGAGGCGCGCAAAGCGCGGATGGATGGAAAACGCGGCGCGGTCGGACTGGATCGGAAACTCGAACAGCACGTCGAGCAGTCCCTGGTTCCAGTAGAGCTCGAGAGTATCGGGCAGGCGCGCGCCGGTCACGTGCGCCAGCGCCTTGTCATAGTCGGCGAAGGACTTGTCCGAGGGCAGGGACACGCGCGCTTCGACCAGCCGCGGGTAGGCGAGGCGCTCAGTGTCTTCGTAGACGCTGAAATTGTCGGCCAGCCACTGGTTCGCCGCGACGCGCAATGCGGCATCGGCCCGCGCTAGGTCGAGGTAACCCGGTCCGCGCCGCGGAAACTCCACCTCCTGCATTGCCGCGAGCGGCACCCGCAGCAGCAACTGCAGTTGTCGACCGGCCGGTTTCAGGAAGGCCTGCAGTCTGACGTCGTTGGGGATGTCGTGCGCCAGCGCGCCCCAGGGCGCGAGCGCGGCCAGCAGCAGCACCAGACGGAGCAGGAAGCCTGTGATTGGGTGAGGCTGCACGGTCGCGACTTCCCTGGTGAAAGCCCGGAGCGGGCCCGGCCATAGGGTAATGGCCAGGATGCCGCCTGACAAGCGCAAACGAGTCTGCGTATAATCGTTCGGCTAGGCGTGCATTCGTTTCGGATTCGCGCCGCAGCCCGGCGCCGATGACCACAGGGAGAGAACAAATGGGCTCCACGATATCCAGACGCAAGTTGTACGCAGGCGCCGGCTTCGCCGCGCTCATCGCCGCACTCGGCGTCGGCCAAGCTGTGCTGGAGAACAAGGCGGAAGCGCAGGCGCGCACGGTGCAGGCGCCGATGTTCGAAGTGGATCCGCTTTGGCCCAAGCCTTTGCCCAACCACTGGCTGCTTGGCATGGTGATCGGCGTGTGGGTGGACGATCAGGACCACGTGTGGATCATCCATCGCGGCGCGGCGACGCTAAACAACAACGAGAAGGCGCTCGACCTGAAAGTGGGCGAGTGCTGCACCGCGGCGCCGCCGGTGCTGGTATTCGATCAGGCCGGCAACCTGGTGCGCTCATGGGGAGGACCCGGGCCCGGTTACGAGTGGCCGGACTCCAACCATGGCGTGCACGTGGATTACAAGGGCAATGTGTGGATCGGCGGCAATGGCCCCAAAGACGCGCACGTGCTCAAGTTCACGCGCGACGGCAAATTCTTGATGCAGATGGGCCACTACGGCAAGAACGCCGGCAGCAACGACCCGGAGAATTTCGGCCGCGTGGCCAAGATCTGGGTCGATCCCAAGACCAACGAGGCCTACATTGCCGACGGCTATCTGAACAAGCGCGTCGCCGTGCTCGACGCGGACACCGGCAAGATGAAGCGCTACTGGGGCGCCTACGGCAGCAAGCCGGACGATGCCAATCTCGGCAAGTACGATCCCAAGGCGCCGCCGGCCAAGCAGTTCCGCAACCCGGTGCATTGCGTCGAGCGCACCAACGACGGACTGGTCTACGTATGCGACCGCGCCAACGACCGGGTGCAGGTATTCCGCCCCGACGGTAGCTTCGTCAAGGAAGCGTTCTTTGCCAAGGAAACGCTGGGCTCGGGTTCGGCCTGGGACATCGCCTTTTCCAAGGACCCGGAGCAACGCTACATCTTCTTGGCCGACGGCACCAACGAGAAGGTGCGCGTGATCGTGCGCGAGACCCTGGAGGAGATCACCAACTTCGGTGACGGTGGCCGCCAACCGGGACAGTTCTTCGGCGTGCACAGCATCGCCGCCGACTCCAAAGGCAATCTCTACACAACCGAAACCTATGAGGGCAAGCGCGTGCAACGCTTCGTCAACAAAGGCATCGGCACGGTAGTCGCCGGTGCTCAGGGCGTGGTCTGGCCGAAGGCAAACTAGTTCCGGCCAACCTGCAAAGGCGCTGCGTCTCGGTCGAGTACGTCCCGGCTATGAACGCCGAGCAAGCTGCACAGAGCGAATGCAGGCCCAGCCTGCGCGCGAGCCGGCTCGAGGACTTGCCGGCGATCACCGAAATATACGCCCCCCACGTAGTGGATGGCCTGGCAAGCTTCGAGCTTTCGCCGCCGGATGCGAGTGAGATGCTGCGGCGGCGTGCCGACGTGCTCGCGCGGCCCAGCTTGCATCACATCGGACTTGCAACTGACAGACTGGCGCTGGAAATGCTTGCGCTTCGAGCGCGTCCTCGCCGGGATGAGGGGGTGCGACGGCGATCAGTGCACGGCTATGGTTTGATTCCCTTCATCTGCATCAACTCGCGCGCCAGCGCGATCCCGGCCTGATCGAGTTCCATTTTCGGATTCGCCTGGCAGTAGTTGTCCAGCCACAGAAAAATCGAGTCGCTGTCCGTGCCGTTCAGGAAATTCTTGCCCGACGCGCCGGCGCGGCCGGAGAGGTAACCCAGAAACCAGCTGCGGGTGATGAGCACGGGAATCTTGTTCATCTCCTTCGTGCTTTTCGCGGCGCGCTTTTCCTCAAACCATTTGGCGCAGGAGCGCGAGCCCATGATGTCCGCTTCGGCTGCGAAAAGATTCAAGGAGAGCAGGCAGCCGGCCAGCAGCGCGATGCAGCGGCTCACTTGCCGCTGCCCTTCTTCGCCGCCAACTCCGCCGCGAGCGCATTGCCGCCGGCGCTCAGATTGCGCAGCGGATTTGCGCGGCAGTAGTTGTCCATCCACTTGTACAGCGAGGAATTTTCATTTCCGGCCAGGAAGTCGGTTTTGCTGTTGACCGCGATGCCCGAAAGATAACCGAGCAGCCAGGCGGAATTGCCCAGCGCGAGCGTAGTCGATTTCTCGCGGTTGACCACCCATTCGCCGCAGGAGGGCGCTTGTCTTGCCTCGCTCCCGCCGTCTGCGGGCGCAGCGGTCGCGATGGCGCTGGCGGCGAGCAATAGGCATCCGGCAAGGGCAAGAAGCGGCTTCACACTCATACTGGCATTTCCTGGAAAGGAGGTATTTTCATCATACTCCTGCCTAGGCAGGCGGCATCGATGCTGCCGCGGCGTATACCGTCGCGGGCGAGACGCTTCCGAACCGGGTGTTGCACCCCCAGCAGTCGGACCTGTGTGCGTCCGGGAGCCGTGGCAGGTCGGGCGGCTGCGGCGCGCGCTGTCGGCGACGCGCCGCGGTCCCGGCGGGAGCGTTCAGCCGTTCGCGCGCTCTAGGACCAACTTCACCGCGTCGTCGACGTCCTCGAGATACACGAACTCCAGTTTCTCTTTTGCCTCGGCCGGCACTTCCTCCAGATCCTTGCGGTTGCGCGCGGGCAGCATCACCCGGCGGATGCCGGCGCGCATGGCGGCGAGCACTTTTTCCTTGATGCCGCCCACCGGCAGCACCAGGCCGCGCAGGCTGATCTCGCCCGTCATCGCCGTGTCGGTGCGGACTTTCTGGTCCATGAACAGCGAGGCGAGCGCGATGAACATCGCGACGCCAGCGCTGGGCCCGTCCTTGGGAATCGCGCCGGCGGGGACGTGCACGTGGATGTCGACGTGCTCGAACGCGGCGGCATCGATACCCAGGCTCGCCGCGCGCGACTTTACGAGGGTGAGCGCCGCCTGGGCGCTCTCCTTCATGACGTCGCCGAGCTGGCCGGTCAGAATCAGTTTGCCGCTGCCCGCATTCTTGCTCGCCTCGATGAACAGGATGTCGCCGCCCACCGGAGTCCAGGCGAGCCCGGTCGCCACGCCGGGCATGCCGGTGCGCAGCGCAACTTCGTTCTCGAACTTGGCGGGGCCGAGGATGTCGGGGAGATCGGCTTCTTCGATGCGCGCTTTGCCCGGTTCACCCTCCGCGATCGTTACCGCGACGCGGCGGCACACGGCACCGATCTGGCGCTCAAGCGAGCGCACGCCGGCCTCGCGCGTGTAATCGCGGATGATGGCAATGAGCGCCTGGTCCGAAATCTCCAGCTGCGCAGGCAGCAGACCGTTTTCGGCGAACTGGCGCTTCACCAGATAGCGGCGCGCGATTTCGAGCTTTTCTTCCTGCGTGTAACCCGGCAGCTGCACGATTTCCATCCGGTCGCGCAGCGGTCCGGGTATCGTATCGAGCATGTTCGCGGTGGTGATGAACAGCACGCGCGACAGGTCGAAGGGAACGCCCAGATAGTTGTCGCGGAAGCTGTTGTTCTGCTCCGGATCCAGCACCTCCAGCAGTGCGGACGAAGGGTCGCCCTGAATTCCGGCGCCGACCTTGTCGATTTCGTCGAGCATCATCACGCAGCCGCGCGTCCCTGCCTTCTTCAGCGCCTGAATGATATTTCCCGGCAGGGCGCCGATATAGGTTCGGCGATGGCCGCGGATCTCGGCTTCGTCATGCACCCCGCCCAGAGATACGCGCACGAATTTTCGCGCCAGGGCCTTGGCGATGCTTTGGCCGAGCGAAGTCTTGCCCACGCCGGGCGGTCCGACGAAGCACAGTATGGGTCCGTGGCCTTCCGGGTTGAGCTTGCGCACTGCGAGGAATTCGAGAATGCGCTTCTTCACCATCTCCAGGCCGAAATGGTCTTCGCCCAGAATGCGCCTGGCCTCCGCGATGTCGATGCTGCTCGCCTCGGGCGGTTTCCACGGCAATTCGATCAGCCAGTCGAGGTAGGTGCGTATCATCGAGTATTCGGCCGATGCGTCCGACATCCGCTCCAGGCGCTTCAGTTCCTTGCTCGCCTGCTTGTGCACTTCTTCCGGCATTTGGGCGTCGTCGATCGCTGCCTTGAGTTCGGCCAATTCCGCCGCATTGCCGTCTTCGCCTTCGCCCAGTTCCTTCTGGATCGACTTGAGCTGCTCGCGCAGCAGGTACTCGCGCTGGCGCTCGTCCATGCTGGCCTTGGTGCGCTCGTCGATCTGACGTGACAGGCGCAGCACTTCCAGGCGTTGCGCGAGCAGATCCAGCACGCCGTCCAGCCGCGGCTGCAGATCGACGGCTTCGAGCAGCTTCTGCTTTTCCGCCGGCTTGATGTCCATCAGGCCCGCAACCATGTCGGCCAGCGCCGCGGCCGACGCAATTGCCTGGACCGCAGTCACCAGTTCCTGCGACGCCTGGGGCGTGAGCTGCAGAACTTCGAGCGCGCGCTCCTTCAGTTGCATGAAGCGTGCCTCGATTTCCGTGCCGCTCGCGTCGGCGTCTTCGATCTTGGCGATCTTCGCTACCAGGAAGGGATAGCCCGGCAGCATTTCGAGCACGCGAAACCGCTGCTGGCCCTGGCAGATGATGTGATGCGCGCCGTCGGGCGTAGTGATATAGCGCAGGATGTTCGCCAGCGTCCCGATCTGGAACAGATCTTCCGCTCCGGGCGCGTCGATCTCGGGATTGCGCTGCAGCAGCACGCCGATCGGCCGCTCGGACTTGATCGCCTGTTGTGCTCCCGCGACCGACGTTTCGCGGCCTATGGTCACCGGCAGGATCATGCCCGGAAACAGCACCATATTGCGTACCGGCACGATGATGAGCGCGTCCTCGGGCAGCGTCAGCACGCCGTCTGCGTTATCGGATGGCGTAGCGGCGATGGCCGTGCTTGCGTCGGCGTGGGAGGGGGCTTGTTCGACTTGCATGGCGTTCTCGCTCAGGTTGTACGGCGCAGCTGCAGCGCCAGGCAGCCGTGTTCCAGGCGCTGATCGATCAGCTCGAAACCGCCGGCGGGTAGGGCCACGCGGCGTTCGAAACGTCCATAGGGAATTTCCAGGCGGTGGATCGCGGCGCGCCGGGCATTGGCAGGGAGCGATCGTTCACCGCGCACGATGATCAGGCCCGGTGCCAGCACGACTTCGACCTGCTGCGGCGTGACGCCCGGCAATGCCACCAGCAGCTTCAGCTCGCGATCGTACTCGTACAGATCGACAGGCGGCTCCCAGCACGGTACGCCGTGACGCGCGCCAACCTGGAAAAACTGGCGCTGTAGGCGTTCGGCGTCCTGCAGCAGTTCCAGCGCTTCCGCCCACATCCACGTTCTGGGATCGCGCGATCGCATAGTCAGGATTCCCTAGTCTAATTGGCACAGTGTGGACTGCGTCATCGCCGTCCGTTTGATCCTTATCAAACACCTATATGCGGGCGGTTCGTGCTCAAACAAGCTCCCGCCGGCCAAAGTCAGGAATGCCGTGCCAAGCCGCGCGCCGGGGTGAGGGACCCAAGGCCGCGGGCTGAGCTGATCGGGCAGGCGAAAAAAAACCCCGGGACAGAGGTCCGGGGTTCAGGGTGCCCCGGGCTTGCGCCCGGGGCCGCTGACAGCAAAGGAGGAGGAGAAGCCGTCAGCGTTTTCGGTAAGAAAGCTCAGGCAGCTTTCTTCTTGCCGGCTTCTTTCACCACGCGAGCGGTGGCGGCAGTAACATTGGCTTCGGCCATATCGGTCGCTTGCTTGACCACTTTGGTGAAGCTGTCGTAGGCGGAGTTGGCAGCAGCCATTGCGGACTTGACCGCGGCGACCGCAACGTCGGAACCGGCGGGCGAGTTCTTGGTCAGCTTGTCCAGCAGGGCGACGACGGTCTTGTTCATTTCGGCAGCCTGGTTCTCGGCCAGTTTGTTGACTTCAGCCTGGGTCTGAGTCGCCACTTCGTACACATTGCGCGAATAGGCGATCGCTTTTTCCAGGGCCGGCTGAGCCGAGGCGGCAGTAAGGTTGACGAATTCCTGCGCGTCCTTGACCGAAAGCAGCGCTTTGGCCTGGCTGACGCTGTCTTCGAACGCCGCCTTGGTGGTGTTGAAGTTCAGGGCCGACAGACGCTCGAACGCAGCGAATTGGGCGGTGGCGACGGTAAACAGTGCATCGACGCTGGCTTTGTTGGCGGCAGCAAATTGCTCGGGGGTCTTGTACATGTAAGTCTCCAAAAGGGGTTATTGATCAGTTCCAGCAAGCTTGGGTGCAAATCCTCTTTGGTGGAGAAATATTGCACTGCAACAATTTGAATTCTACACTCAACTAATTGCCTGTCAAGAACTTTTTTATAAGACTTAATAATAGCTTGGTGTGTTGCACAAATTTATTCAAAATCATGGCAATGGCCGATGTGCTCCCAAATGCCGCCCGCTGGGTTTTTGATAAAACGATATCTTTCATATTGTTATCATCTAATCCCGAGTCTGTTAGCGTGGGCTCACTTTCCCGCCGGCCCAGGCTGCTCGAATCCTGCCCCAAACCCGTATGCGCGCCAGCTTGATATACTGCGCGCCTCCATGATTGCTCCCATGCCTGCTCAAGCCCATCTCTATGCCAAACGGCGCTCTCGCTATGCCGACCGCTGAAAGCGGCGCCGCGCGTTTGTGGCTGAACGCCATGCCCGGACTGTTCGTGCTCTTATGGAGCACCGGTTTCGTCAGCGCCAAGTACGGCCTGCCCTACGCTGAGCCCCTGACTTTTCTGCTGCTGCGCTTCGTCCTGGTGGTGGCTTTGATGTTGCCGCTGGCGCTGGCGACGCGCGCAGACTGGCCGAGCACGCGCGCGCAGCTGGGCCATGTCGCGGTCGTGGGCGTGCTGATGCAGGGCGGCTATCTGGCCGGCGTGTTCTGTTCCATCCACCTCGGCATGTCGGCCGGAGTGAGCGCGCTCATCGTCGGCATCCAGCCGATTCTGACCGCCTTCGCCAGCGCGCCGCTGTTCGGGGAACGGCTGCGGGCACGGCAATGGCTGGGCCTGTTCCTGGGATTCGGCGGGGTATTGCTGGTGGTGCTGGGCCGCACGGCGCTGTCGGGCATCACAACGGCTACACTGTCCCTGTCGGTGCTGGCGCTGGTGTCCATCACCGCCGGCACGCTGTACCAGAAGCGCTATTGCGGCGCGGTGGATCTGCGCGTCGGTTCGGTGATTCAATTTTGCGCCGCGGGTCTGGTGCTGCTGCCCTTGGCCCTGGTTTTCGAAACCATGCAGGTACGCTGGACCGGCGAATTCATGGCGACGCTGGCGTGGCTGGTGCTGGTCTTGTCTATCGGTGCGATTTCCTTGCTCTACATCCTGATTCGCAAGGGCGCAGCGACCGCGGTGGCGAGTTTTTTCTATCTGGTTCCGCCCTGCACCGCGCTGATGGCGTATTTCATGTTCGGCGAGACGCTCAATGCCATGGCGATGGCGGGTATGGCACTGGCGGCCGTCGGCGTGGCGCTGGTGGTCTACCGGCGCCAGTAGAAGCCGCCGTAGGGGCGAAACGGGTAGGCAGGACCCCAGCCGTAACCGGGATAGGCGCCGGGCCAGGGATCGTAGTAGGGCAGGTTGTAGCGCAAGGCCTGCTCGCGCCGGAGTTCCTCCGCGTGCCGCTGTTCGCGCTGATTGATTTCCTCTGCCACGCGGTCGCGCAGTTCCTGCGCGCGCGCGGACTGGATGTAGTCCAGCACTTCCTTGTCTACGCCCTGCGCGTGCAGGTCGATTGCCCGCGAGGCGCTGAGCTCGTAGTGCGAATTCGTTTCCCTGATCCTGGCGATGATGTCTTTCGCTGACACGCCCGCCTTCGACATGCGGACGATCTCCACGAGCGAAAGGCTGGCCAGCGGTGCGGGCAGCAGGCGCGCGAGCTCTTCGGGCGAGAGCCGCGCGATGGCAGGAGCGGCGTCCGGCGGTGCGGGCGCGGTGGCGCAGCCCAGCAGCGACAGGAGCAGGGCCGAACTTAGGGCGCGGCGCAATCGATTCATGCTGATCGCCGGGAATAGAATCGCACCAGTCGACGCGCAGCCTACAGGATGCGCTCGCCGAATTTGACGAGCGCGGCTTCCGACAGCGTCAGTCCCAGGCCCGGGGCTTCCTTCAGTGTCAGGCGCCCGTTCGCGATCCGCGGCGGATCTTCGAACAGCTCGGCCTGCAAGGGGTCGCGCTCCGGGTCGGTGAAGGACTCGACGATGCAACCCGCGGGGCTTGCGGCCACGATGTGCGCGTGGATGAAACAGTCGTGGTGCGGTGCGACCTGAACCTTATTCAGTTCGCACAGCGCTGCCAGCTTCCGCCCCTCGGTGAAACCGCCCATCATGGTGCAGTCGAACTGCAGGATCTCGATCGCCTGCTCTTCGAGCAAGGCGCGGCAGCCGTAGCTGGTCAATTCGCTTTCGCCGGCAGACAACGGAATATGCGTTTTCTGCGCCAAGAGCTTGAGTTCGCGCCGGTCGTCGGCCCAGCGCACCGGCTCCTCCAGCCAGCGCGGCCGCAGGGGCTCGAGCAGCCGTGCGCCCTCGATCGCGGTGGGCAGATCCCAGGCGCGATTGACGTCGACCATCAGATCCGCTTCGTCGCCGATGACTTCGCGCACCACGGCGAGGCGCTCGATGTCCTCACGCAGCGGCACGCCGCCGGCTTTCGCCTTGAACCCGGTGTGCCCCTGCGCCTTCAGCATCTGCATCTCATCGCGCAATTCGATCAGGTCCTTGCCGTCGCGGTAATAGGCGCAGGTGACGTAGCAGGGCACCTCGCTGCGGAAGCCGCCGAACAGCCGGTACAGGGGCAGTCCGGCGACTTTCCCCATGATGTCCCAGGCCGCAATGTCGACGGCGGAGGAGATGCGCACGATCGCCTCGCGCGACCAGCCTTTCTCGTGCGCCAGGCGCTGCCAGGTGAGCGAGAACAGCTTCTGATACAGCCGTTCCGGCGCGAGCGGATCGGCGCCGACGATCAGTTCGCCGATACCGCTGCGAAAGGCGTGGATGGCGGCCTCGATCGGCGTGTAGCTGGTGGCCAGGCCGATGCCTTCCACGCCTGCATCGGTCTGCAGGCGCACCAGGATCTCGTTCGCTTTGGGCACGATGAAATGGCTGACCCAGTGCGGCCTGCCGGTATCCGGTGCGCGGAGAATATAAACTTCGAGCTTGGTGATCTTCATCGTGGGTCGCTTTCTCGTCTCGTGTGTATTTCTGCAATCGCTGCGTGTCCGGGCGCTGCGGGCCTCACTCCACCACCAGTTTCGCCTGCTTCACTATCTTCGCAAATTGCGCCGTCTCGCGCGCGATCTGCGCGGCCATCTGCTCGGGCGTATTGCCCACCGGCTCGCTGCCGGACGCGAGCAGGCGCTCCCTGACGTCGGGCATGTTCAGGATTTTCACGACTTCGGCGTTGAGCTTGACCACGATATCGTGTGGTGTCTTCGCCGGCGCGAGGAAGCCGAACCAAGTGGTCACCTCGAAACCCGGCAGTGCCGCCTCGGCAATGGTGGGTACATCGGGCAGGGAGGCCGAGCGTTTGGCGGTGGCCACGCCTAGCGCGCGCAGCTTTCCCGCCTTGACGTGCGGCAGGCATGAGGCGACCGTGTCGTACATCAGCGAAACCTGTCCCGCGACGAGGTCCGCGACTGCCGGCGAACTGCCCTTGTAGGGGACATGCAGGATGTCGACCCCGGCCTGGAGATTGAATTGCTCGCCGATCAGGTGATGCGCCGTGCCCATGCCGGCCGAGCCGTAGGTAAGTTTGCCCGGGTTGGCTTTGGCGTAGGCGATCAATTCCTTCACCGAATTCGCCGGTATGGCCGGGTTGACCACCAGCACGTTGGGCACGATCGCGACCACGGTGATCGGCGCGAAATCCTTCTGAAAATCGTAAGGCAGCTTGGCATAGACGCTGGTCGCGATTTCGTGGTGCACCGCGCCCATCAGCAGGGTATAGCCGTCCGGCGTTGCGCGCGCGGCTTCGGCCGCGCCTACCGTGCCCCCGGCTCCGGGCTTGTTGTCGATGATGACCTGCTGTCCCCAGGCTGCGGTGAGCTTTTGTCCGACGATGCGGGCGAGGAAATCGGTCGATCCGCCCGGGGGAAAGGGCACGATGACGCGTATCGGCTTGCTCGGATACGCCTGCGCCTGCGCCAGCGCCGCGCCAGCAGGCGCGGCGAGCAAAGCGCTGATGCATAGTAGTCTGGTGAAACGCGATAGCGATGTCATTATCGACCTCATTGTTGTTGTTCCCATGGTTAGGCGGCCTCCTGCCGCGATCCGCTGCGCGTCCATTCTAGCTCCAGCCGGGTACGCGCGTGCAGGTTCCGGCCGGCTCGCGTCGCTGCCGCAGCGCTTGACCCGTATTTCAATATCGTTTATAAAACAAACAGTCGTTTGTTTTTCTAAAGGGGAGCGGCCCATGGCCCAGACATTGCGCATCCCGCGCAGCGACAACCGCCTGTCCCGAATCCTGGACGAGGCCGCGCGCCTGTTCCGCGAGAAAGGCTACGCCGCCACCTCGATGCGCGACATCGCGACCGCGGTGGACATGCTGCCCGGTTCGCTTTACTACCATTTCGCCGCCAAGGAAGATTTGCTCGTTGCGGTGTACGAAGAGGGCGTGCGGCTGATCACGGAAAAGGTGAGCGCGGCCGTCGCCCGGCAAGAGGAACCCTGGCAGCGGCTGGAGGCCGCGGCGGTGGCGCATCTGGAGGCCCTGCTCAAGACCGGAGATTACGCGCTGGTGGTGATTCGCGTGCTGCCGCAGGATGTGCCTAAGGCAGCGGCGCGCCTGGTGAAATTGCGCGACGGCTACGAGCGGCTGTTCGCAGACTTGGTGGCGGCGCTGCCGCTGCCGCCGGAGACCGACCGCCACAGCCTGCGCCTGCTGCTGCTGGGTGCCCTCAACTGGTCGCAGCATTGGTTTCGGGAAAATGGCAGGAATTCGCCGCGCAGCATCGCGCGCAGTTTTCTGCGGCTGCTGCGCGAGGCGCAAGCGCCATGAATGTTTCGACAGGTCGTTTCGAAATGAGGGGATCCATCCCCTCATACTCCCCTAGATCGGCCGTTGCAAAATTCATTTTGCAACGGGTCTTAACAAGCTTCCAAGGCAGCACATCATGATGACAACGCATCCGCCCAAGGTACTCATCACCAAGATCGGCCTCGACGGCCACGACCGAGGCAGCCGCGTGGTCGCGTCCTACCTGCGCGATGCCGGCATGGAGGTGGTGTACACCCCGCCCTGGCAGGACATCCCGGCGGTGGTCAAGCTGGCGATGGAGGAGGACGTCGATGTGATCGGCGTGTCCTCGCTTGCCACCGATCACCTGATCGTGCCCAAGCTGATGCAGGCACTCGGCGCGGCCGGCCTGCAGGATATCGCGGTCATCGTCGGCGGTATCGTGCCTGATGCGGACGAAGCGATGCTGCTGGCGGCCGGGGTGGCGCGGGTGTTTCACCCGGGCAGCGCGCTGGACG
>Ga0334722_10003790_pt1 | contig 16101 bp, 16 predicted proteins | sample C3_bottom_MG_FD_207210 | JGI IMG/M metagenome (GOLD analysis project Ga0334722, IMG submission 207210) | Sediment microbial communities from Yellowstone Lake, YNP, Wyoming, USA - C3_bottom | ecosystem: Environmental > Aquatic > Freshwater > Lake > Sediment | place: USA: Wyoming | collected...
TTCGTTGCTCCTTGCATTGATTTTTGATAAAGCGGCAAGCGCATGAGCTGATTCAAGTGCAGGGATGATACCTTCAAGCCGGGTAAGCTCAAATGCCGCATCAAGCGCTTCAGTGTCTGTAACACTTATATAATTTGCTCTGCCACTTCCTGCAAGCCATGCATGTACAGGTCCCACGCCGGGATAATCAAGCCCTGCAGATATCGAATAAGGTTCTGTTATCTGACCATCATCATTTTGCATGAGAAGTGTCTTGCTGCCATGTATCACGCCGGGTTCTCCTGTAGCTATTGTTGCAGCTGTTTCCCCTGATTGTAATCCTTTTCCGGCAGCTTCCACGCCGATCAGGTTTACATTTTTCCTTTCAATATAATGGTAGAAGATACCGGCTGCATTACTTCCTCCTCCAACACATGCAATTATATGATCAGGATCTTCAGTTCCTTCCCTGGCAGCAAGCTGCGACTTTAGTTCTTCACTTATTACTGACTGGAATTTTGCCACAAGATCAGGATAGGGATGCGGTCCGACTACTGATCCGATAATATAGAAGGTATTTTCAGGATTGCATATCCAGTCGCGCAGGGCCTCATTTGTGGCATCCTTTAGGGTCTTATTGCCACACCTGGCAGGTACCACCTTTGCTCCAAGCATCTCCATGCGTTTTACATTGGGCTCCTGGCGCGCAATATCCGTTTCACCCATATATACAACACATTCCAGTCCCATGAGTGCACACACCGTTGCAGTGGCTACACCATGCTGGCCGGCTCCCGTTTCAGCAATAATCCTTGACTTGCCCATTTTTTTTGCGAGCAGGATCTGACCAATTGTATTGTTGATTTTATGCGAGCCGGTATGATTCAGATCTTCCCGTTTGAGATAAACCTTTGTTCCATATTTTTCACTCAGCCGTCTGGCAAAGAAAAGAGGAGAGGGTCTGCCTGCATAATCAGCAAGCAGCATATTGAATTCCTTCCTGAATTCAGCTGATTCAATGATCTCAAAATAAACTGCTCTTAATGATTCCACATTATGTCGAAGCATTTCCGGTATAAATGCTCCGCCAAATTCTCCGTAATAGCCGTTTTCATCAGCCAGAAATGTCTTATTCATAGCGATTTAATCTTTTACTCTTATTTCTGAAATAAATTGTCTGAGTTTTTCAATATCCTTCCTGCCGGGAACTGTCTCAAACCTGCTGTTCAAGTCAATACCATATAAAAATGGTGTGGTTATTGCCCTTATTCTATCCGGATCATCAGGAGAAATACCGCCGCTTAGAAAGAAGGGTTTCTGATGGTCATAGTCATTCAGAATTTTCCAGTCGAATTTTTTTCCTGTACCTCCAAAACCTGATCCCGTCGTATCAAACAGGAAATAATCAGCACATTTGCTATAAGCTGAACAGTGTCTGAACGATTGATAGTTGTCTATCCTGAAAGCCTTTATTACAGGTAGACCTTTTTCCTTCAGACGGTAACAAAGATCAGGTGTTTCATTTCCATGCAATTGTACAATGTCAAGGGAATACATTTCAACGGTTCTGATAATTTCTATTTCATCCTCATTCACAAATACACCGGTTTTTAAAACTGATGACGGTACTTCTCCGGGGATTTTTTTATCAAGAAAATCACCGGCATATCTTGGTGACAGCCTGTAGAATATGAATCCCATCAAATCAGGATTCAGTTCTGATATGTGTGTGATATTCTCAGGTTCACGTATACCGCATATCTTGATCTTCAGTTTCATCTTCCGGTCATTTCAGTGCTGATATGAATTCTGCGGCGCTTTTGCCGGGGTTTCCCGATCGCATGAATCTCTCTCCGATAAGGAATGCATTATATCCGCATGTAAACATTTTTTGCACTTCATCAGGGGTTTCAAATCCGCTTTCAGCAATTTTTAAACAAGTGCCCGGCAAATGGCTGAGCATGTCAACAGACTTCTTCCTGTCTACTTTAAAACTGGAAAGATTGCGGTTGTTCACACCTATAATCCTGACACTGTTCTCCATTACCTCAAGGTCTTTAAGTTCATGAATCTCAAATAGTACTTCCATACCCAGACTGAACGCCAGTCGGGTCAGTTCCGATGATAATTTCCTGCTGAGTATGGAGCCGATGAGAAGAATCGCAGAGGCTCCGGCAGACCTGGCTTCAATGACCTGGTATTCGTCGATGATAAAATCTTTTCTGAGCAGAGGCATCAGTGATAAACCTGCAACTGAGGAGAGATCATTTATACTGCCTCCGAAGAAATCCTTATCCGTAAGTATCGACATAGCTGAAACACCGGCAATAAAATACCCCTTTGCAACATCATCAATTTGTGAAGTGTTATTGATGATCCCTTTTGATGGAGATTTTCTCTTGAATTCAGCAATGATGGCAGGGAATGGTTTATTTAATGCACCATAGAATGATCTTACAGGGATGCTGAAGAATGGTGATTTCTCGAGGTCTTTTACCGGGCGGACCTTTTTATTTCTTCTTACCTCCCTCTTCTTGACTGCAACTATTTTTCCCAGGATATCCATTTATTTATAGTTCAAGAAGTTTTTTCAGTTTGTCGTAAGCTTTGCCGCTTTTCAATGATTCCTCGGCCATTAGGAAATATTCATTCAGGCTCTTACCGGGATAAATCTTTCTAAGGGCGATTCCCGAGTTTGCTATTACAACCGAATTCTGTGCGGCACTTCCCCTTCCTTCAATGATATTCATAAATATCCTGGCTGATTCTTCCACCGTCTTTCCTCCGCTGATCTCATCTGGTTGCAGAAGACGGAAACCTGTTTTTTCAGGTGATAGAAGTTCTTCCTCACTGTTTGAGATCAGTTTGAATTCACTCGTCAGTGATATTTCATCGTATCCGTCAAGTGAATAAAGTATAGTATAGTTTTTATCAGTCTGCTGGTAAATATAATTGTATAACCTGGCTGTTTCCAGATTCCAGACTCCTATAATCTGGTTCTTCGGAGATGATGGATTTACCATTGGACCAAGAAGATTAAAAAATGTTTTGACACTCAGTTCCTTTCTTATGGGAGCTATTGATTTCATCGCCGGATGGAAAAGCGGGGCATGAAGGAAACAGATGTTGGCTTTATCCAGCTGATTTCTGAGTGTATCTTTGTCGTTGGTAAACCTGTAGCCCAGATACTCCATTATGTTGCTCGATCCGCATGCGGATGAAACGCCGTAATTACCATGTTTGGCGACTCTGCCTCCTGCGCCTGCAACAACAAATGAGGAAAGTGTTGATATGTTAAATGTATTTTTTCCGTCTCCGCCTGTTCCGCAAAGATCGATAGTGTCAGATTCCGACAGATCAGTTGTCAGACAGAGGTCAAGCAAAGCATCCCTGAAACCGGCAAGTTCCTGTACTGTAATCATTCTCATCATGAAGACTGTCAGAAATGATGAAACCTGTGAATTATTATACCCACCGTCCGCTATCTTCTTAAGAATGTTCCTTGCCTCCTCTCTTTCAAGTGTAAGATGAGATGTCAGTTTATGCAGGATCTCTTTCATATTTTAACATATAACATTTTTACTTTAAATTTTCAGCCAGTTTCGAAGTATCAGCCGGCCATTAACCGTCATCACCGATTCAGGATGGAACTGAACACCCCTGACATCATGACTTGTATGTGAAATTGCCATAATAAAACCTTCTTCATCAGTTGCAGTGATCTTTAATTCATGAGGAAGTCCATCCCTGTTTACCACCCAGGAATGGTACCTTCCTGCCCTGAATCTTGAAGGAATCTCTCCGAAAAGAGGTTCCTGATCATCTGTTATTATAACATCTGTCTCAATACCATGATATACCTTGTCGAGGTTAATAAGAGTGCCACCGTATGCCTCTGCAATTGCCTGGCATCCCAGACATACACCCAGTATGCTTTTTGAGGGGCCATAATGCCTTATCATACTTTTTGTCACACCTGCCTGATCAGGCAGGCCCGGACCGGGAGATATCACTATTTTGTCGTATCTGCCGATATCATCCAGCCCGATCCCGTCATTTCTGAACACGTCAACTGCTCCACCGGAGAGTTCCTTCAGGATATGCACAAGGTTGTACGTAAACGAATCATAATTGTCAAGTACCAGTATCTTCATCTTATCTTGCTTATTATCAGATCTCAGAAGCTGCAGCAATAGCTGCTTTCAGAGCTCCGAGTTTGTTATTTACTTCATTTAGTTCATTAACTTCAACTGAATCAGCTACTATGCCTGCTCCTGCCTGGTAATAGAGCGTATTGTTTCTGCTCAGGAATGATCGTATAGTGATGGCATGATTTATATCCCCGTTAAAGCCTATGTAACCTATTGCGCCCCCGTAAAATCCCCTGTTCCTGTTTTCAAAGCTATCAATGAGTTCCATTGCCTTAAATTTAGGAGCGCCTGAAAGAGTGCCAGCAGGAAATGAGTCTCCGAAGATCTTTACAGGGTTGAAACCTGGATTTAATTCTCCGGTAACCTCCGATACAAGATGGATGACATGAGAATAAAACTGTACCTCACGGAATGTTTTCACGGTCACGTTGTCGGAATTGCGGCTCAGGTCATTCCTGGCAAGATCGACAAGCATCACATGTTCCGCATTCTCCTTCCTGTCATTAGCCAGGTCAATTGCCAGCAGCCTGTCTTCCTCATCATCACCTGACCGTTTGAATGTTCCTGCAATGGGATTGATCCTCGCAGTTCCTTTTTCGATAACAAGCTGTGCCTCAGGAGATGAACCAAAAAGTTTATATCCTCCGAAGTCGAAATAATAGAGATATGGTGAAGGATTGATATTCCTGAGAGCCCTGTACACATTGAATTCATCTCCTCTGAACTGCTGCGAAAACTGACGCGAAAGCACGATCTGAAAAACATCTCCGAGGTAGCAGTGTTTCTTACCTTTTCTGACCATCTCCATGAATTCATTGTCTGTGATGTTTGATTCCTCATTGTTCAGAGGAGTGAACTGAAATGATCCCAGGCTGCGGTTGCGGAGAAGACTTTTAACTTCTTCAATCCTGCTTGTATCTCCTTCCGGGAGGTTTTCAACAAGGAAAATCCTGTTGTTGAAATGGTTTATAGCTATTATATACCTGTAAAGTGAATAATTAAGGTCAGGTATCTGATATTGATTATCCCTGTCTTTCCTGAATGTAATGTCTTCAAAATATCTGACGGCATCGTAGGTGGTATATCCAAAAAGACCATTTGCAGACATACCTGAATTTTCCCGGAGCTTTGTAATTTTAAATGATTTGATAAATGAATTAAAGGTGTCAGGAAGAGTACTCTTGTCTCTTATGGCTACCTTTTCTTTCTCTCCTGAAGGATATGTAATGTCGATTGCATAATCCTCAACCCTGAACACCGAAATCACATCAAAACAGATAAAGCTCATACTATTGCTGTTACCATGATAGTCGGAGCTTTCAAGTAATATTGTATTCGGAAATTTATCACGCATTTTAAGATAAATTGTCACAGGAGTGATCATATCGGCCATTCCGGGAGGAAGAGCGTAAACACTTGCAGTCACTTTTGATTCAATCATATATTCATTTTTCATTGTTACAAACAAAACGGCCTGCCGGGAGTCCGACAGGCCGCTGTTATATATAATATGTAGCAGAGCTATCTCACCTCCTGGCTTTTATAATTAAGATATGCCACCACCAATATTTTTTAATAATTACCATTCTTTTAATTTAACAGTCACAAAGGAACAAAATATTTTGTAAAAACAATATATAGATTGAAAAAATTAACTTCATTTCCCTTTTTAGTTTATTGAAATTACTATTCAACAATCTCTGCATGGTCAAAGTTTTCTGTATGAAAATTAACTTTCCTGGTCCTTACCTTACTGGCGCCTTTACTGCCAAAGAATCCCCATCCACCGCTTCCCAGAAGAAATCCGAGAGCATAAAGTCCGCCATTATTGTTCTGGGCATACATGGTTATATTCTTGTCGAAAAGCATCCCGATAAAATCAAATGGAGCTATGAATCCATGCCACAAACCCCCGAAGAATCCATACTGATGACCTTTTAAACATTGTTCAACAGATTCACTGTCAGCACATCCTGTAAGCATTATGACCGATGAAAACAGGAGAAGCATCCAGAAATAATTTTGATGTAACAGCTTTTTCATATTATTATATCGATTAGGAAATTTTCAGAATAATGTAAGATCTGTCGCCTGACCGGAATATTTCTTTTCATGATCGAGCAGCCATTTTTTTCGTTTCAGACCACCGCCATAACCTGTAAGACTCCCATCTGATCCGATTACCCTGTGACATGGAATTACAATGGCAATCCTGTTCATGCCATTTGCATTGGCAACAGCCCTTATTGATTCTGACTTCTGAAGTGCGTCTGCCTGCTGCTGGTATGACCTGGTAGTGCCGTATGGGATATTCAGAAGCTCTCTCCATACCTGTTTCTGAAATTCAGTTCCCGGTGAAACAAGCTTCAGGTCAAACTCCTTTCGTACTCCTTCGAAATACTCCCCGAGCTGCAATCTGAGGATTTCTGTATGCTCGTTGCTGCCTTCCTCAATTTCAGTCATGAGATACCTCTTCAGATCCTTGTATTCGGTATTCAGCATACGTCTGTCGCTGAATTCGAGAAGACAAATTCCTTCATCGACTGCTCCTGCAATCATTGGACCGAGTGTAGTATCAAAAATTGAAGTAAGTATCAAATAATAGCGTTTTTATTTCTTTTTCCCCAGGAAAATGGCAGCCAGCAGTCCTGAAAGGAATACTATTATTCCACCGGTAACCAGAGTCTTTTTGCGTCTCTGTTCGTCTTCTGTCATCTGGTCCCATGACTTCTGATTTTTACCAAAAATAAGGTAAAGAACCATTCCCAGAGCTGCAAGAGCAATAACAATAGCAACTATTCTTATTATCATTCTACAGAGTCATTAGTTGTTTTATCCTGTAACAGCATACCTGTTACTGTTTGATTTAATGTATTTCAGATGTCTGAACCTCATTGCCGACCAGTCGTCATCGACAGATACCACCCTTATACCATAAAGACCTGAATCATTCAGGGCTTTCCATCCGGAATCGCGTGTAAGATCAGATTTGAAATTTTTTGAACTCTTCTTCGGATAACAATACCATAAGACACCATCAGCCATAAGATTGTGAAGAACTACTGGCGTAAATTGTTCAACTTCGGAAATAGTCTTTACAAATATCAGTATGAAACCATATGGACAACGCGGATCAATCTCTTTATCTACAATGACATTAGTAAGATCTCCGGAAACCGAAATTAAAAAGCTTTCTTCAACATTCAGCAGGGCTATCCGTCGATGGCCTTTGTAATTAAGCTTTTCCAGCAGGCTTTTCATAATAATTCTAAAATTGAATAGCTAATTTAACAAAAATACGTCCTCATATGCAGGTGCCGTGTTAAATCGTTCGCAAAAATAGGGTAATTATTGTAATATGTGTCCTAAAAGGATTAACTTTGCACTATTAACAGATGGGGTGCCTTAATACTACGGGCTGAGATCATACCCTTATACCTGATCCGGATAATGCCGGCGGAGGGAAGAAAGAGTATTCCTTAAATCAGCTTAGTTCCGGTTGCCTCATCTGCAGGGGTTTAACTGATATATGAGCAGATGGGAAAAATAATTTACATGATCATCTTCCTGACTCTTGCCGGAATCATGGATGCAGAAGCATTTCAGGATATTTCAAATCTTAGAGGTAAAGTAACTGATAACGAAGGGAAAGCGCTGGCCGGAGCCACTGTTGCAATTGAAAATACTTACCTTGGAACACATACCGATCCGGATGGCAATTATTCATTCAGCATACTGAAGGAGGGATCATATAACCTTACATTTTCTTTCCTTGGTTTTGAGACTGTTAAAAAAGAGGTAAAAATTAGTGGCAGTTCAGTACTTGACGTTACGCTTGCAGTAAAACCTTATTTAACTGAAGAAGTAACAATCAATGCAACACGTGCCGGAGAGCATTCTCCTCTTGCCTATTCATACGTGGCCCTGGAAGAGCTGAAAAAACAGAATACAGGTTATGACATGCCTTATCTTCTTGGTCTGACACCTTCGTTTGTCGAGACTTCAGAAGCCGGAAACGGAATAGGTTACACCGGACTTAGAATAAGGGGAACTGACGGTAACAGAATAAACGTCACAATAGACGGAATACCCCTCAATGATGCTGAATCACAACAGGTGTTCTGGGTAGATCTGCCTGACATAGCATCTTCTGTTGATAATATCCAGGTACAACGTGGAGCCGGCACCTCTTCAAATGGGGCAGGAGCATTTGGTGCTACCATAAGTCTTCAGACTATGAGCGCTGAAACTAAACCTTTTGCTGAAGTAAGTTCTTCAGCAGGTTCTTTCAATACTTTAAAAAATACCGTCTCGGCAGGCACTGGTTTGCTGGGAAACCGTTTTGCCCTGCAGATGCGCTATTCAGATCTGAAAAGTGATGGTTACATTAAAAGGACGGGATCAGACCACAGTTCTGGATTTTTAAGCGGACTTTACAGGACGGATAAAATGATGCTGAAAGCGAATATAATTCTGGGCGAAGAGCATACAGGGATAGGCTGGTGGGGTGTACCGAAAGATTCACTTGCGACTGACCGTCGCTACAATCCTTCCGGCGAGTATACCGATGAGAACGGACAGAAGCAGTATTACAACAATGAAAGTGATAACTATAAGCAGGACCATTATCAACTGATTTTCAACAGAAAACTGGGCAGCAATATAGTATTTAACTCGGCATTTCACTATACAAAAGGGAAAGGCTATTATGAGGAATACAGGGAAGATCAGGCTTATACAGACTATGGTCTCCATCCTGTACAGATTGGTGACTCGTTGATATCTGAAACAGATCTGATCAGACAGAAATGGATGTCAAATGATTTCTACGGTGCTGTTTATTCACTTAAATATCAGAGTAAAGGGCTGGAAGCTGTTTTTGGTGGAGGTATGAATCTTTATAATGGGGATCATTACGGGCGTATTATCTGGATGCAGACTGCCGGATCGACGGGCAAAGATTATGAATGGTACTTTAATGAGGCAAGGAAAGGAGAGGTGAGTTTCTATGGGAAAGTCAATTATGCAATTTCTGAAAAAACCAATGTATTTGGAGACCTGCAGTTCAGGTCCGTGAACTATAAAATGACAGGAATAGATGATGATCTAAAAGATCTGGGACAGAAGCATAATTTTGGTTTCTTCAATCCAAAAGCCGGATTATTCCATTCTATAACGCCCAACCAGGATGTGTGGTTATCTTTTTCCGTTGCAAACCGTGAACCAACAAGATCCGATTTCAAGGAAGCTTCAGGCGATCCGGAAGCTACCCCTCAGCCGGAAACTCTCTACGACACGGAATTCGGCTACAAGTTCAGGAGAGAAAAGAGTTCATTCTCTGTAAATCTTTACAGTATGATATATAAGGATCAGCTGGTGCCCACCGGTGAACTGAGTGATGTAGGTTACTCAATTATGACAAACGTGGATAAAAGTTACCGGTTGGGAGCTGAGATATCAGCAGGACTGAAACCTTCTTCTTTTATTGACTGGAATCTTAACCTTACTCTCAGCCGGAACAAGATTATCAATTATGTTGAATATTATACAGATTATAATACCTCCGACTGGTCATCGGCCTATAAAAGTAAAAGTCTTGGTACCGTTGATATAGCCTATTCTCCTTCATTGCTATTCACGAGTGACCTTGCCTTCAGGTTACTGAAAATGCTGGATCTGCATCTTATCAGCAAATATGTGGGGAAGCAGTACTTTGATAATACAATGAATTCCGACAGAACTATTGATCCGTATTTTGTCAATAATGTCAGGCTCGATTTCACACCGCATATCAGTCATACTGACAGAGTTGAAATACAGCTTCTTGTCAATAATGTGCTGAATGTGAAGTATGAAAACAATGCGTATGGAGGGAACTGGTATGAAGACGGTAGTGAAAAGACATGGTCATACTATTTTCCTCAGGCAGGTACAAACTTTATGGTCAGGTTTCTTGTAAGATTCTGATAATAAAACACTTGTAATGATTGTAATGAATTGGATCACAAATAATTACATAGAAGTGTTCGGGGCAATTACCGGCATTATATATGTATTCCTCGAGATCAGGCAGAATTTATGGCTCTGGCCTGTCGGCATTGCCACTTCGGCGGTTTATATATGGGTTTTTTTTACGGGAAAGCTATATGCTGATATGAGCCTGCAGGTGTACTATTTGATAATTAGTATTATAGGGTGGTATTGGTGGATAAAGGGCATTAGGCATAAGGCAGAAGGTAAAAGGCAAATAGGAGGGGAGCAGGCGGATATCAGAGGTAACCAGGGTAATCAGGCACTAACTGTTACGAGTATAAAACTGAGACTGGCAATAACATTGTCTTTTGTTTTTGCACTTTTATATTCTTTGATGTGGATCGTACTTGATCATCTTACTGATTCACCTGTCCCGGGTCGGGATGCATTTATAACCTCACTCTCAATAATTGCAACATGGATGCTTGCCCGGAAGATCCTTGAGCACTGGTACCTCTGGATGGTTGTTAATGGAGTGGCTGTTGCACTCTTCATTTCAAGAGGATTATATCCCACTATAATTCTTTATTCTGTTTATTTTGCAATGTCATTTATAGGACTAAAGGAATGGAGAAAAACAACAATAAATGACCAGGAGATACCTTAAATGCATTGTGCGTAACGAGTTATTAAAATAAACGGAAAGAATAAACAAAGAGTGGATTTCCATTGCGACCTTTGCAATAGATTTGTATTCTTTGCGGTTAATTCTTTGCCGGGTTAATTAATATAAGAAATGAGTTACAAAACTGTTATAATAGCTGATGGTTCATTCCCTGTTCATGAAATACCTCTTGGATACATAAGGGATGCTGAACGGATAGTCTGTTGCGACGGGAGTACAGAGAACCTTATTGCCTATGGTCTCGAGCCAAATGCAATTGTTGGCGACATGGATTCTATCAGCGAAGAACTGGCAAACAGGTTTGCAGACCGCCTGTTTTTAGATAACGGCCAGGAAACAAACGACCTTACAAAAGCTGTGACATGGTGCAAGGAAATGGGATACAGGGATATAGCTATTGTAGGAGCGACAGGTATAAGGGAAGATCATACAATTGGCAATATATCGTTGCTTGCTGAATATTGCGCTGATGCTGATGTAATCATGGTTACCGATACAGGTACATTTAAGCCATATCCTGAAAGTTCAGAGATAATCTCATATCCCGGTCAGCAGGTTTCAATTTTTTCAATCGATCCGGAAATTGAAATAACATCCCATGGGCTTAAATACCCTCTTGAAAAAACAAAACTGAAGAACTGGTGGTGCGGAACTCTGAATGAGTCTTTGAGTGATGTTTTTTCACTTCATTTTAATATCGGAAGGCTGATTGTTTTTCTCAGATTCTGAGCAATGTTTTCAGAGAAAAAAAACAGGCCGGAACATTATTATATCCGGCCTGATAATCCTAAAGTACTTATATTCAGAAACGATAACCTGCTGTAAATCCAATTCCCTTGTTCCTCAGATCAGGATCATTTTTATCTATGCTCTTAAGCCCCATTTCATATCTTAGCTCACCAACAATAGCTCTTCCATTATTCAGTTTGTAAATAACTCCTCCACCGAAAATTGCTCCTGCATCAAATTTTTCTGCCTGATCTTCAAGGTTAACAGGATAATCTTCCGCTCCGCCATTCATCCTCGAATGTGCTGATGTAAGGTAACCCGCATAAGGACCGGCGAAGAAGGTCAGACTATATTTATCACCCAGTTCCTTATCATTGATTGTCGCCCTGATGAGAAGCGGAACCGACAGGTAATTGAATTCTTTCTTTTCAACATAAGTGATACCGTCAGATTCTGAATCTGTTTTGGCTCCCTTTTTCTGGTAATTAAGTTCTGTCTGAAATGAAATAATACTTTTTGTTTTGTATTCGAGTGTGCCACCTACGGTGTATCCGTGATATGAATTACAATTATTCCATAATTCACCCATTTCAGCCTGGGTGACAATATTTAGTCCTGCATGAACTCCATAGTTGAATTGTGCCTGAGCACTCTGAATTAAGAATATCATAACTGATATTGCAATCGTTCTTAAAATTGTTGTTTTCATTGTTTTAAATATTTGTTTATTAAACTTTTAATCAAAATAATCTGTTTCTATTTAAGCTTGACACTGCTGTAAGCTCATATCTCTTAGGACTTGTTCTTTATCATATATTTGATGTTCTGACTAAATTACTATTGGACTAAAAACGTATTATGGTCGAATAATTGGCAAAAAAATTATCTTTTTACAATTCCGTAAAAAAGAAAGTTGATAAGGTTGGAAAGCCTCGTTTCAAAGTTCCCGTGTTCCTTGTTTATAAAAAGAGGCACTTCAAGCCCTTTCATGGCAGTAACTATTGCAACTGCACTTAAATGCGGGTCATCTACAGTAAATTTTCCACTTTCAATACCATCCTGGATTATACCGGCTATTATCCTGATCTCCTCAAGATCATAAGATTTCCTTACCTGTTCAATAAACTCGAGATGACTCAGATAATCGCTCTTCAGTGCAGAATAGAAATTAGTCAGTTTTTCCAGTTTTCTCATCCTTACTGTTATGTAAACCTTAAGTCGTTCAATTGGATCTTCAATACCTGCAGTTTTTTTTGTAAGTTCTGCTTTTAACTCTTCAGCTTCCTTTTCCAGTACAGCCTTGAAAATATCTTCCTTGCTGCTGAAATAGTAATAGATTGATGATTTGCCCTTTCTGGTTGCAAGAGCAATCTCTTCCATTGTTGTCTTTTTAAATCCAAAGTGAGTAAAGATATTGCGCGCAATATCAATTATCCTGGCTCTTACCTCCTCGTTCTGAGTGATCATTCTCCGGAATCATTAGGAATTATTTCGCAGCAAAATTATGAAGGATAATTAATTAATCCAAATATTTTATAGACCATTTGATAAAAATAGTCGAATCGTATTAAAATTTGGCAGATTCTTTTAATCTTTTTTCAGCTCCATGACAAGATTAATGAGCTGCACCCTGCTTTTTACATTAGTCTTGATGTAAATCCGGTGTGAGTGGTCCTTAACTGTCTGAAGACTTATGAAAAGTTTTTCAGAAATTTCTTTGTTACTCAGTCCGTTGCAAATTTCCCGGATAATATCACATTCCCTGGGAGATACTTCGTACTGTTTGCAGAACTCATCAAATGAGAGATTTATTACCGGCTCTTTTACAGATTTTTCCATCTCAATTCCATATGTAATATAAATTGGCAGAAAGGTATTACCTGCAAAGTATGCCAGTATAAAGAGTATTGCCAGGTATGTCTGTGAAGTGAATAAAATCAAAAGAGCTGATTGTATTATCAGAACAACAAAAATGCCTGAAGCTATTCTCCTTTTCTCCCTGATGCTAACCTGTGAACTTCCACCTCCTGCATAAAACATCTGAACAGATGCAACAGCAGTATAAACAAAATTGGCTATAATGAAGTAGTATTTAATGAGGTAGAGTGGTCCGACTGAAGCAGCTTTGCCCGTAAGATATCCCATCAGTATGATTACAAGGATATTTATCAGCAGAAATCCGAAGACAAACCAGTTATTTCTTATGTTTCCCGAGATTAAAGAGGAAAACTGCAGGAGCATCATCCAGGCAAAAATTGCAAATGGAAGTCCTAACATTAAGGCAATGTCATAAAACCTTGCAAGCATATCTGCCGATAAATAAGCCGGTAAAAATGATCTTATCAGAACCTGTCCCCAGATTCCGTAAAAACCAAATGTATAAATGAAGACCTGGTAATACAAAAGGGAGGAAAAAAGGTCATGATTATATCTTTTCTGAAGCTTTGCCGACAGAATAACTCCTCCGGCGGCCATTGCAACCGTCAGAATGAATACCAGATAAACTAGGTAAATCAACATTTTATAAAGTTATGAAAATCCCTTTATATGCCACGATCAAATATATATACTACTAAAGTATTGTCATTCATACTTAAGTAGGAAAAATAAAATTCAATACTATAGTATGAAATCCGCATTGAAACTGCAGTTTACATTTGCCTCATAATCGTTGAATCAAGTATTAATTAAATTAAATAAAAAAATGGAAACAAATAAAGAATACATGTTGAAACCTGGTTTCAGTAACGCCTTCGGAAATGGCTGGAGGGTAATGAAGAATAACTTCCTTAGGTTATTTCTGGTGGTCATCGTCCTGGCAATTATAACGGGGCCTTACAAGTTTATTGATTTCAAGATGAATGCAGCTGATTTCCATGACGTCCACGGGAATTGGAACTGGAATGATCCGGGTAACTGGGAACATTTGTTAGGAATGGCATCACTGGGTATATTTGCAGCCTTTTTTGCCTTGCTTGCAGGACTTTATGTATTGCTCGTGGCCCCTGTTTTCCAGTATGGGGGGAAAATGATCTTTGTACAGGCTGTCAGAAAGATAAAACCTGATTTTGAATACTTTATTAAAGGTTTTATGGAAAATTACCTTACAATTATCCTTGCAAATCTCCTTGTGATTGCGCTTGTGGTGCTGGGCCTTTTCGCCCTTCTGGTCCCCGGAATAATTATTGCATGCCGGCTGGTGTTTGTCTCCTATATTGTCATGGATAAAAAGCTCGATCCTATTGAAGCAGTTGAGTTAAGCTGGAAAATGACAAGAGGACATGGCTGGAAAATCTTCTTCATGGGATTTGCATCATTCTTCATTATAATATGTGGTTTGATTCTGGTAATTGTAGGCGTAATACCTGCTATTATGTGGATATCAAGTTCGTTTGCAACTCTTTATGAGTCAGTTAACAGGGAAATGGAAAAGCCAGCAGAAGCAGAGGTAGTGGCTGCATAAACAAAAATACTTCAACCTTCATACCCCCTTCTCAGGAACAGAAGGGGGTATTTATTTGTTTTTTAGGAGTAAAGTTCCTTAAATAACGAAGAGGCGTTTGAGTCAGTTGATTATTCTGGTATGTCTTATGCCGGTTAAATAAAAATTTCTGTAAATTTATGGTTTCTAATTAAACTGAACAGATATGAAAACAAGGGTATTGTTATTTCTTTTTGCTATTGCACTTCTTATGCCTGCAACCTCGACTGCACAGGTAGGCAGCCTGCTTAAAAATAAAATGAGCAAAGTTGTAGGTGCCGGAGTTAAAACAGTTGACAAAGAGGTAAATGCTGAAATAGATACTGCAGTAAACAAAGAAGCAGATAAGGCCCATGAAAAAGCTGAAGCAAGGACAGAACAGAATAAAAAGGATAATAATCAGCCTTCCGCAACAGAAAATTCTGGCGGGTCTGGTGACCAGGCACAGGGTGGGGGAGCCATGGGAGCTTTATTCTCAAATAAAGTTGACCTTAAATATAAAGAATCCTACAGTTTTACTTCAAGGATTTTCATGGTAACCGAGACTTATGACAAGAAGGATAAGATGACTATGGATATGTATATTTATTACAGTTCTAACTATCCAAGTATAGGAGTTGAAACTCAATCTATCAAGAATACAGAGGGTGAAACTGTTCCTGTTGTCGCAAACATGGTTATGGACGGTGAAAACAAATGTTTACTGATGCTGACGGATATTAATGGCATGAAAATGGGAATGATATCTTCAGTAGCAGATGAGAATGCTGCTATGCAGGCTGATAAAAAAGGGAAAAAAGATACCCCCCCGGTTTATACCAAAACAGGAAATACAAGGATGATTGCCGGGTATAATTGCGATGAGTATTCTTATGTGGATCCTGATGACAATTCAAAAGGGAAAGTTTGGTATACTACCGATTCAAGACTGAAAATTGACAGGCGCGGATGGAAGAACACAAAGATGTCAGCTTATTACCAGAGTCCTCAATTCAACGATGGCATAATCCTTGCCAATGAAGCATATGACGAGAAGGGAAATCTTACAATGAAATCAGAGACAAAGGAGATAAACGAGAATTTTCCTCATACTATATCTGTGA
>Ga0334722_10003791_pt1 | contig 16100 bp, 19 predicted proteins | sample C3_bottom_MG_FD_207210 | JGI IMG/M metagenome (GOLD analysis project Ga0334722, IMG submission 207210) | Sediment microbial communities from Yellowstone Lake, YNP, Wyoming, USA - C3_bottom | ecosystem: Environmental > Aquatic > Freshwater > Lake > Sediment | place: USA: Wyoming | collected...
ACCGCCGCGCTGCTGGAGCAGCATTTCCAGGGCGACCTGGCCCGGCTTCAGGAGGCCGAAGAAGAGGAATTGCAACAAGTCGAAGGCGTCGGGGGAGAAACCGCCGGTTCCATCCGGGCCTTCTTTGAGCGGGAGGAGAACCGCAAAATGCTGGCCGATCTGCTGGGCTTAGGAGTTCGGGCCGGGATGTCGACGGCAGCGGCTGGCGAACAACCCCTGGCGGGTAAGGTCTTCCTCTTCACCGGCGCGCTCACCTTGATGTCGCGCGATGAGGCCAAGGCACGGGTCAAGGCCTTGGGCGGCCAGGTCGCCTCATCTTTGAATCAGAAGGTTACCCATCTGGTTTGCGGTGACAAACCGGGCAGCAAACTTAGCAAGGCTCGGGATTTAGAGCTTGCAATTATGTCCGAAGAAGACTTTAAAATGATCCTGCGTTTTTGAAATGGTTTCTCAGCAATAAATCTGGTGTTGAAATGGCAATAACAAGAGTCCACGCGGTTGTTTACGGCAAGGTCCAAGGGATCTATTTCCGGGCTTATGCCCAAGCAGAAGGCACCAAAATCGGGGTCAAGGGCTGGGTAAAAAATCGCGCCGATGGCACCGTTGAGGCGGCCATCGAGGGAGAACCAGAGCAGGTTGGGCAGATGGTCGCCTGGCTCAACCAGGGGTCGCCGGGTGCCCAGGTTCTTAAAGTGGAAACCAAGGAAGAACGACCGGTTGGCGAAATTCAATTCAATATCCGCTATTGATCCCGATGGAACGCGTTTCAGAAAATACCGGCTCGGCCCACTCCCTGAAGATTATCTGCCCGGTGTGCGGCAACGACAGCGAATTCATGGAGGTGGCGGACGACGTCGTGCTGACCACCAGATACCTCCAGAACGACGATGGTAGTTTTTCCGAGGACGGCGACGACTCCCAGGTCATGGGCGAGGTCCAGTTCCTCTGCGGTGAATGCCATGCCGATCTCAGCCAGTTTCATCAACGCTTTATGGAAATGCTCTTTTGACCCGCCGCCCGCAACCTCCTGCCACCACCAGCCCGTCCCGACTACTCAAAGATAATGATCAACTCCGCGCTCTCTATGGTGAATTGGGCGCAACCGATGTCTTTATTGGCAGGTTGCGACTGCACCCCAGCGAGGAATCCCTGATTGCCGACCTGCTGAGCCGCGGGGTGACAATCTTCCCCTCGGGTTTGGCCCAACTGCTTTGCCGTTCCAAGGTCATGCAGGCGACGGTTTATGCCGAGGTGATGCTGCCGGAGACCAGCGCCATCCACGATCTGCACGGGTTGATGCTGCTTCTGCCCCGCTATCAGCGGCAAGGAATTGGCAAGGTGGTCACCAAGCGAGACCGGGCCAATGCCGGACTGGGCATCAACCTCTGGGGTTCTTTGGAGGAGGTGTTTAATCAGGCCAGCCTGGGGGCGCTGCCCTTTCCCTTTGTCGTGCAGCCGTTTTACCAGAACTGCCGGGATATCCGGGTGGTGATGCTGGGTGACTACCAGGAGGCCTACTGGCGAGACAATCCGGACAACTTTCGCAACAATCTGCATTTCGGCGGCCAGAGTTCGCCTGCCAAACTGAGTAATGCGCAGCTGGCTCTATGTCGCCAGGTTATGCGCCGCGGCGCCTTTCCCTATGCCCATCTCGACCTGATGGTCACTTCCGGCGGAGAGAGTTATCTGGCCGAGATCAACCTGCGGGGCGGGATTCGCGGCGCCGCCATCTCACCCGCCGCATACCGGCAACGGATCGATGACATTCACCAGCAATTCCGGGAAGGGCTGAAGCTATAACCTCCCAAGAGGGAGAGTAAATCTCAAGAAGAATCTTTCCCTTCGACCATCAGCCTTCGGTCTTCAGCCTTAAAAAAGCATAAAAAAAAGGGAGAAGATCGTGAGATCTTCTCCCTTGTGACTCAACTAACTTCAGCGAGAATTAGACGCAACCAGTCGGCTTGGGCAGACCAGCCATCTTGCAAGCTCCCTTACCGGGACCGGATGGGAACAACTCGTAAATTCTCTTAAGCGGGAAACCGGTGGTCTTGGAAAGAATCCGAACCATGGGAGCAATACCGTTCTTCTTGTAGTATTCCTGCAGGGTGTCGATCACTTTCTTGTGCTCGTCGGTCAGGTCGGAGATGCCTTCTACGCTAGATACGTAGTTAACCCACTCCTGGTTCCACTCTTCCATACCCTTGGTCAGGAAGCCATCCTCATCTACGGCAAAGCTTTTTCCGTTGTGCTCGATAGTCGGCATATTAAACCCTCCTTATTAAGTTTTATGAAAATGACGTGTCATTCAGCAATTTTGGAATTTCCTAATTACTATATGGGTTTTGCTTTGTCAAGCAGTCAATTTCGACCTTTTCCAAAAATAAACCCCGTCAGCTTTTAAGCAAATAAATTCAGCATGTTATAGGAGAAAATTTGAAAATTAGTGGCTGCTCGTCAGCTTAGCCAAGATCATCATTCACTCAGAAATTTCTACCTGGGAGCGGTCCACCATCAGCTTATTGGAAGCGAAGAGGTATGAGGACAAGGGGGCCACATCTCAGGAAGATCATCGCGCAGCGGCGTCTGGCCCAGATCTATAAATGCGGTCCATACAAGACCTTGATATTGCCATCTCCTGCCATCCCGAATAGGCAATAAAAAAACCCGCAGCCGAAGCTGCGGGGCACAAAAAAAGGTTTCAGTTTGGGAGAAGTGAGGGAGGGTAAGGTAAGGGTAAGAACAGGAGGTATGAGACCCTCACCTCTCCCCACTGAAATCCTTGACAAGCCGTCGTTCAATAATAGTAGAGACTAACAATATGCGCGGCACAAAATGGTCACAACCACACGCCTCCCATTAACGACCGATTATTCAGAGAGATAGCTACGCCAGGCCGACAACTACGCCATGTTGTGTACACGCTCGCAATATTGCACTACAGGTAGTAGGTCGTCAAGCGAAAAAACCTGGCTTTTTTGTCGCTGTTCGCAGAGTGAAACAGTCAGGAGAAAAAAGACCGGTTTCCCGGCAAGATAAGTATTAGAGCACGGTATCTTTGTGCCACTGCAAATCATCCACCGCCGGGTAATCAAGGTTGTAGTGCAAACCCCGCGACTCCTTGCGGATGGTGGCGCAGCGGACGATCAATTCAGCCAACTGGGCGATGTTGCGCAGTTCCACCAGATCGGGGGTCAGCAAATAGTCGCGGTAGTGCTGATCGACCTCGGCGACTATTGAGTGTAAACGCTCGCGCACCAAGGCCAAGCGCTTGTCGGAACGAACAATGCCCACATAATTCCACATCAGCCTCCGGATCTGGTCCCAGTTATGGGTAATCAGCACACACTCTTCAATGCGTTCGGCTTGGCCGACCTTCCAGGGGAGCATATCAGGAAATTCCCGCGCCTCCAGCGCCGGCCAGTCCACCGCGCACTGTTCTGCCGCCAGATGAGCGAAGACCACCCCCTCCAGTAGCGAGTTGCTGGCCAGCCGGTTGCCGCCGTGTAGACCGGTGCAGGCGGTTTCGCCGAAGGCATAGAGATTTTCCAGGTTGGTGCGACCATGCAGGTCGGTCACCACCCCGCCGCACATGTAATGGGCTGCAGGCACCACTGGAATAGGTTGCCGGGTGATGTCAATGCCATATTCCAAACAGGTCGCGTAGATATTAGGAAAGCGCCCCCGGACAAAAGCAGCGGGGCGATGGGTGATATCCAGATAGACGCAATCATCGCCGCTGCTCTTCATCTCGCTATCAATGGCCCGGGCCACCATGTCGCGGGTGGCAAGATCGCCGCGCTCGTCATACTTATCCATAAAATGGTGGCCGCGCCCGTCGATGAGCCGCCCACCCTCGCCGCGCACCGCTTCGGAGATCAGGAAATTCTTGGCCTGGGGATGAAAAAGACAGGTGGGGTGAAACTGGACAAACTCCAAGTTGGCCACCCGCGCCCCAGCCCGGTAGGCCATGGCAATGCCGTCGCCGGTAGCGATGTCTGGGTTGGTGGTGTAAAGGTAAACCTTGCCCGCCCCACCGGTGCAAAGTGCCGTGGCCCGGGCCAACCAGGTGGTGATAACCCCGTCCGGCCCCAGCACGTAGGCGCCCAGACAACGATCATTATAGGGTACTGCCACTTCACCACCCAAGCCAGCCTTGGAAGCGATCAGCAGATCGATGGCCAGGTGATTTTCCAGAATGGTGATGCGCTCATTGGCTCCCGCCGCCTGGAGCAACGCCCGCTCAATTTCCCGACCGGAAAGATCCAGTGAGTGGGCGATACGCCGGGCCGAATGGCCACCCTCCATGCCAAGATCGAGCTTACCGCCATTCTTCTCGTCATGCTGAAAGGCCACCCCCAGTTCGATCAATTCCCTGATCCGTTCCGGACCACTCTCCACCACCAGCTGCACCACCTCCTCGTGACATAACCCTGCTCCTGAGCGCAAGGTATCTTGCACGTGCGACTCGAAGGAATCCTCGGGCGCCAGTACCGCAGCAATGCCGCCCTGGGCCAGATTGGTGGCGGTATCGACCCGGGCCTTCTTGGTGACCAGGGTAACGCTGCCCAACCGGGCGGCCTTGAGGGCGAAGGAGAGCCCGGAAATGCCGCTGCCGATGACCAGAAAATCGGTGGTTTTCATTGCTCAAATCCTCTTGGATAATAACGCACCAGCCGGAGATGAGGCTTGACTGATGCATTAGCAGAATCTAAAAAGCCTCAACGCAAAGACGCAAGAATAACATAGTGAAATAATTTGGATAAACCTTTGCGTCGTTGCGCCTTTGCGTTTAGAAATTACTTATTGTGAATTCGGCGAGATTAAACCCTTCGCGGAAATTTGCCCATAACAAAACCGGCCGCTGCGCCGTCCCATACCAATCGAGTTAGCAATGAGCGAACTAAAACTGGTAGTTTTCGACTGCGACGGGGTGATGTTTGACTCCAAGAACGCCAACCGCCACTTCTACAACCAGGTCCGCAGCCATTTTGGCCACCCGGCCATGGACGAGGAGGAACTCGAATACGTCCACATCCACCACGTCATCGATTCAGTCAACCACATCATGCGCCACTGGCCGACAGAGCTGCCCGCCGCCCATGCCTACCGCCAGAGCCTGGATTACAAGGAATTCATCCACCACATGACCATCGAACCGGACCTGGTGGAATTCCTGCAATTCATCACCCCAACCTGCCGGACGGCAATCAGCACCAATCGCACCACCACCATGGCCCTGCTCCTGGATATTTTCCACCTCCGCCAATATTTTGAACTGGTGGTGACCGCCATGGACGTGGCCAACCCCAAACCCCATCCGGAGGCGCTGGACAAGATCCTCGCCCATTTCGGCCTGGAGGCGGCGGCAGGTATCTTCATCGGCGACTCGGTGGTGGACGCAGCCCATGCCAGGGCCGTGGGCATGCGCCTGATCGCCTTTAAAAATCCGGCCCTGGTCGCTGACTATCATGTGGAGAGCTTCATGGAAATCACGCAATTACCGGGCATGCTCTGCGGCAATCCGACCGGGGTTTAGAGTACTATCTGGCCAGCAGAGCGTGGGACACAGCCGCTAACAAGACCACCGGCAGCAGGCTCGTCCTGCCTGATCACGACCAAGTTTAAGCAAGGAAAATCGCCATGAATGCCCCTCAACCCCTGATCCTGCTGACCAACGATGATGGCATTATGGCCCCTGGCCTGGTGGCCCTGGCCAGGGCGCTGGCTGAGTTGGGCCGGGTGGTGGTGATTGCCCCGGAGCGCGATAACAGCGCCGCCAGCCACTCGTTGACCATGCGCCGCCCCTTGCTGGTCCGGGAGGATGGCCCGGACCGCTTCGCCATCGATGGCACCCCCGCCGACTGCGTGATCGTCGGGGTTGGCAAACTGCTGGCGACCCGGCCTGACTTACTGGTCTCCGGTATTAATCCCGGCCCCAATCTCGGTGATGATATCAGTTACTCCGGCACGGTTTCGGCGGCCATCGAGGCCACCATGCTGGGCATCCCCGCCTTGGCCGTTTCTCTGGCCGTTGGCGAAGATGGCCTGGATTTCGCGCCAGCCGCCGCCTGCGCCGCCCGCCTGGCCGCCATGGTGCTGCAACACGGTCTGCCGCCGGACACCTTGCTCAACATCAATGTCCCAGGCCGTCCGACCGCAGAGATCATAGGGGTGCGTTTCACCCGCCAGGGACGGCGCAAATACGATGGCGCCATTCAAGAAACCTCCGATCCCTGGAACCGCAAGCACTACTGGATCGGCGGCGGCATCCCGGTCCTGGACGAAGGGGCCGATACCGACGTGCAGGCGGTGGTGGCGGGTTGGGTTTCCGTCACCCCCCTGCATTTGGACCGGACCAACCACGACGCCTTGGCCTTTCTGACTCGGAGCTGGGGTGATTTGCTGCAAAACCAGAAGGAAGAAGAAAAATGATCCTGGACCAGGCCTGGGAGAAAATGGCCGCGACCGGGCAACTGGCAGACAGGAAGGTGCATTTCCAGACCCAAACCGTTTCGACCAACGATGACGCCCTGGGTCTGGCCCGCGCAGGTGCAGCAAGCGGCACCCTGGTGGTGGCCGAGCGCCAGAGCCAGGGCCGAGGCCGCCTGGGTCGGGAGTGGCTGTCGCCGCCGGGGGTGGGTTTGTACTGCTCCCTCATTCTACGGCCACAACTGGACCCGGCCGACTTACCCAAGTTGACTCTGGCCGCCGGGCTGGCGGCCAGTCGGGCTGTGGAGTTGGTCACCGGCTTGCGGCCACTGCTCAAGTGGCCCAACGATCTCTGGCTGGCTGGAAAAAAGGTCGGCGGTATCCTGGCCGAAGCTCGCTTCGAGCAGGGTGGGCCCGTGGTGGTTCTGGGCATCGGCGTGAATGTCAACACCTCCCCGGATTCCTTCCCGGCAGACCTCCAGAAGAAGGTAACTTCCCTGCTGCTTCATTCCGGTCGGGAGTTTGCCCGGAGCGCCTTGCTGGCAACTCTGTGGGAGGAGGTTATGGCGATGGTGGCGCGGCTGGAGCGGGAGGGTTTTACCGGGATCCTGGCCGACTGGCGCGAGCGCGACGCCACCCTGGGTAGGGAACTGGCGTGGCTGACCCCGAGCAACCAGGTGGTTCGAGGGCTCTCTCTAGGTCCCGATGCAGATGGCCTGCTGCGGATCAGAGATGGTGTCGGCCAGGTTCACGAAGTGATCTCCGGGGATATCGCCCTGGCGGAGAAGATTTAGCAGTTACCAGCAACATCCCCACCGCTCCTCCACAGAGCAGTGAAACTCCACCGGCTAAAGCCGACGGCTTAGCTAACAAACCGTAAGTAAAGTGCCGATGAAGACGTTTTAACCCCCTAACCCTCGCCCTCAGGGAGAAGGTTGGGATGAGGGAGATGCTAACGTAACAACCATTACCGAGCATATTCAGACGCTAAAGCGGCCACCTACAGGTGTGGGTTTTTAACCCTCCCAAAATGGGGCATTAACTCCAGCACTCGGATCAGCCAAAGAGCTTGGCGGTGATCTTCGCCACATGGGCGCCCTGGAAACGGGCGATGGCCAGCTCGTTCTCGCTGGGCTGGCGGCTGCCGTCACCATTGGCCATGGTGGTGGCGCCATAGGGGGTGCCGCCGCTGATCTCCTTCATATTCATCAAGCGCGGCTCCGAGTAAGGTACCCCGACTACGATCATTCCCAGATGCAGCAGGGTGGTGTGAAAACTGGTGATGGTGGTCTCCTGGCCCCCGTGCTGGGTGGCGGTGCTGGCAAAAACGCTACCCACCTTGCCGACCATGGCGCCGGTCAGCCAGAGCTGGACAGTCTGATCGAGGAAGTTGCGCATCTGGGCGCACATGTTGCCATAGCGGGTGGGGGTGCCAAAGATCACCGCGTCGGCCTCGCCCAAAACCATCGGGTCGGCCACCGGGATATGGGCGAAACGCTGCCGGGCCGCCATGGCGCCGCTCTTGATCAGCTTCTCTTCCGGCACCAGTTCCGGCACCTGATAGATGACCACCTCGTTATCGCCGACGCTGCGGGCGCCCTCGGCAATCGCTTCCGCCATCTGATAAACGTGGCCGTACATGCTGTAAAAAACGACTTGGATTTTGCTCATTTTAGTCTCCTTGGTAATTTTGTTTAAAATTCCTGTAGACCATCGTATCCCCTATGCCGCCCGTCAAGCAAGGGGATTGCCAAGATATTCGCACCAGAAGAGCAGTTCTCCCAGGGCAGTGGATTCCAGGAGATATTGAATGTGCTGTTCCCGGGCCAAGCGGCCGATTTCCTTGAGCATGGCGCCCGGGTTGATGGGGTCGGGCCGAAGAAGATCGGTCCCGCCAGAAACATAACCCCAGAGATGTTGCAGCCCGTTGCGCAGTCGACCCGGCAGGGGTGGGGTACGCAGGGTGGCAACCAGCTCCCCGGCCAGAATCGGCAGAGTCAGAATTCCGACCGCAACCTGCGGGCCGATACGGCGATACATTTCAGGACTGCGGGCCATGACGGAATATTTGTGGCTGGTCCAGAGTTGCTGGATATTAATCGGCAGAGGTATGCGCCCCGGCCTTTTGTTGCGGTACTTGTCCTGGAGGATGACGTACTGTTGCCCTGGCGGGTCGATGCAACTCTTCGGCCAGATGACTTCGCCGATTTGAGGCGGTAGGGGGCTGTGGTGGCGAAAGCCGCGCCAACCCATCTCGGCCACCAGCAGCCCGTGGCGCACCGCCAGGGCGGGAAGATGCTCTTGCCAGCGCAGGGTTTCCGGGTGGCGGGAGTAGCCGGTCTTGTGGTTGACCAAGATGGAGAAAATACCGTGCAATTCCCGATGTTCGCCCAGAAGGCTGCGGTCGTTTAAAAAGCCTGGATCGACGTCCCAGATGCGCATCTTACCTACTTATAACTACCCTTCATATTTACCATCTTTGTAATTACCTTCAACTTTTCTGCCATCGGGATAGGTCATAGTACCTCGCCCGAAATACCGGCCAGATTTAAAACCACCAACATATTCACTACCATCAGGATTTTTCAAAGCCCCTGTCCCGTCATATCGGCCGTCCTTAAAATCACCTTCATATTTGTAACCCTCGGGATAGGTCATAGTTCCCTTGCCGAAATACTTACCACCCTTAAAATCACCAACATATTTTATGCCGCTGACATAGGTCATAGTGCCGGAGCCAGCGTATTTACCATCTTTAAAATCACCACTATATTTCAAACAATCAGGGATTATCAAAGTTCCGGTCCCCTCATAATTACCGTTCTTAAAATCACCTTCATATTTCTTACCATCAGGATAGGTTATTGACCCATATCCTGAGGGCTTGCCATCCTTAAAATCACCATCATATTTTCTGCCGTCAGAGTAGGTTATGGAGCCATATCCTGAGGGCTTACCATCCTTAAGATCGCCGTCATATTTACTTCCATCAGGAAATGTCAAAGAGCCATGTCCATTTTCAATACTCACTCAACACCTCATCCCTAACGGTTAATCAACTCGCGATAGCTTCACTTGGTGGGTCACAAAGGTCATAGCAAAACCACCGGCCGATTGTAAAGCATCGGCCTAAACAAACTAAACAAAACCCTTCCCCATAGCGAAATTGTCCTTTTGCCTGAAGTCTCAAGACTATCTATTTTCCAAGTCCACCACCGGCCAGGCGTGAAAGGTTGCGCCAGGCTTATGGCCCACCCCGACCGCCCCTTTTTGGAGATAAAGAACCCAGGCCCAATCGGTGGCAAAATAACTGGTGGTGGCCGACCAGTAGCCTTCGCGGAGGTTAGTGAAGGGATGGTGGGCGGGCAGGGCCGGCGCCGCTTGGCTGCAATCGACCAGCGACTCCAGCATATTGATATCCGGTAGTCGCCAGCCCGTCAAGCCCCCGGGGCGGGTGCAATTGCTGGCGGCGATATAATCCAGGGCACCGCGCCAGTCGCAAATCCGCCCCGCCTGGTCGCTGTTTTTCAGCCAGATCAGGCCAGTCAGGCGATCCTCGACCACCTCCTCACCTACGCCAAAGCGCGATTCCGGCCACGCCAATCCCAGTTGCAACTCGCCGTCCTGGCCACTTTCTCGGCAGGGAACCATCTGCCCGGCCTGGTCGTAACAGGCGCTCTGACCGGTTCGCGGCAAGATGTGACTTTCCCCCCGCACCGGCCAGTACAGATAATACTGATCCTTGCGCCCGTAAAACATCCGCGCCCCTTCCAGATGCACGTACCAGGCGTAGGCGGGGTTGATGGCGGCGCTGGTCGAGGTCCAGTACCAGCCCAGGAAGACGTTGTCGAAGGGATGGCCGGTTGGCAGCGCGGGCTGGCGGGACTGGTGGCCCATCAGGCTGCGGAGCTCACGCCGGTTGGGGAGACGCCAGTCGGCAAAGCCCAGTTCCCGGGTGCGGTTCATGGCGGCGATGGCGGCCAGGGCCTCGCTCCAGGTGACCGGAAAACCGCCCGGGTTGGCATCTCGGCTCCAAAAAAGCCCGGTCAGGCGATCCTCGACGATCTGCTCATGGGCCAGGAAACGCGGCTCGGGCCAGGCCAGGCCGGAGCGAAATTCGCCGTCCTGACCGCTGCCGGGGCAGGGCAGCTCTTGGCCCTGGAGATCATAGCAGCGATCTTGTCCGGTTTGGATGGTGGCCAGTGGCATCAGGCGGCAACCAGCAGTTGATAGCCATCCCGAAAGAGCAGCAGGCCGAAGAGCATCAACAACAAGCCCAGAGCGCGCATGGTCAAGAGATAGCCTTTGCCGCTCAGCAGCCCCCGCCAGCGCCCGACCAGTTGGGCCAGCACCAGTTTGGCGCCGACCAGCAGCAGGTAGAAGGTGGTCACGAAAACGATTGCCGCGGGGATAGATTCGGCCATCGCCTTGACCAGCAGCGGGGCGCCGACGCTGAACCAGAAGAGCCAGGGATGCGGGCTGCAGAGATTTACCACCACCCCTTTTACCAGGGCGCGATCGGCGGCAGCCGTTGGCAGGATAATTACCTTTGTGCGAAGAGTGCGATAGCCGATAATCAGCACCAGCAACCCGCCCAGGGTGCTGATCGCGGCCAGAACCGGGGTGAAACGGCTGAGGCGTTGCACCGCCAGCAGGGTGATGACGATGACCGGCAGATCGGTGAGCATTGGAGTCAGGGCGACTTTCACCCCGGCCCGGCTGCCGTGTTGCAAGGTCTCACTGACCACCAGGGCCAGCAGCGGCCCAGGGGCAAGACCGGCCGTCAGGCCCAGTAGGCAACCGGAGAGGAGATAGCCGGTTACCACTTCACTTCATCCGCCGGATTCGCACCTCGACTCCCGGCAAATCTTTGAGCAGCTCCACCAGTTTAGCCGGGTCGGTCTCGCCGTAGTGGTAGGGGTAGAGCACCTTGGGCTTGAAGGAACGAGCCGCCGCCGCCACCATCTCCGGGGTCATGGTGTAAGGAAGGTTCATGGGCAGGAAAGCGTAGTCAATGTCCTTGAGGTCCGCCATCTCCGGGATGTTTTCGGTGTCGCCGCCGATATAAACCCGGGTCTTGTTGAAGGTCAACAGATAGCCGTTACCAACGCCCTTGGGGTGGTACGGCTCGCCGTTTTCCCGCTTGTTGACCAGGTTATAGGCAGGCAGCGCTTTGATGCCGATGCCATCCACCACCCGCGCCTCGCCGTTCTTCATCACCTGGCCGTCGGGAATATCCACCAGGCAGGAGTCACTGATGATCACGACGGAGTCGGTCTGGCGGGTTTTCTTCAAGGCAACCTTGTCGAGATGGTCGGGATGATTGTGGGTGATCAGGACCAGATCGGCCTTGGGCAGGAAGTCATAATCGGCGGCCTGGCTCCAGGGATCAATCTGGATGACCTGCTTATTGAACTCCAGCATCAGAGAGCCGTGGCCAAGAAAGGTGGCAACCAGGTCGCCGGTGGCGCTGTCCAGCACGTCCTTTTCATATTGGGCCAGGGCGAGTGTCGGCACGCACAAGCAAAAGAGCAGTAGGGCGAGGGCGAATTTTTTCATGGTTTTTTCTCCTTTGGGTTTTTCTTCATTTGTCTGGTCTTGCCCGTGCGCTTCCGCCGATTTTGGGGCCCTTCGCCCGCCTCCGGATCAAGCCGCAACCCCAGTCCGGCGCATTCCGGACACTCCTCGCAGGTGAGGAGAAAGCGGCTCACCCCTTTGAAGTAACTGATCTGGCCGCTGCCGCCGCAGCTGGGGCAAGGTTCCCTGGTGCTCATGGGCAAACCGTTATCAGCCGTCGGCGCAGGGGATGCACAGCACCCGCTCCCTTAACCGCTTGGTCCGCGATTCCATGACCTTTTCGCCGCAGCCATCGCAGCGCAGCGATTGCAAGATGCGGGCCGGAGATGGCGGCAGCACCTTGGGTCGGCTGAGCGTGAACAGCTCGCTTTCCGGGGCGCCAAGCACCTCGCGCATCTTGACGGCTTTGCGGGCTTGAACCAGGGCGACCACCTCGGGCGAGCGATCGCCGCAACTGTGCAGCTCCCAGGCCGCCTGCTGTTCGGCCGTTTCCGGTGAGGGTTGCCAGTCCACGGCAATACGCAGAACCTCGCCGGTGGCGCGCTTGAAAAAAGTGTAAACCTGCTTACCGTGGTCCCGGAAGATCAGGTTGCCCTTGCCGAAGGTGCAACCGGTCAGCACCTGGATGGCGTCCACGGCGCAGGAATCGTTTTCGACCACCGCCACCAGTTCTTCATCCTCGGCTCGGACGATGCCCAGTTCCCGCAGGGCCACCCGGGCCACTCGAAAGCCAAAGGCCAAGCCAGGACAGATGTGGCCGTGGAAGCGGGCCGCGTCCTCGAAAGTTGGCTCATTTTCGTGCATATCATTCTCTCCCGGTACAATTTCCGGGCAGATTGGCTGCTCAAGTGATAAGTGCTTGGCAGCCTGGGTTGCGCCCGGTTAAGTATCTTGATCAGAGCATAAACAATCAAATCCCCTCACCCTAGCCCTCTCCCGAAGGGAGAGGGAATTTTCCCCTTCTCCCTTCGGGAGAAGGTCGGGATGAGGGAATGTAAGTTAAGTACAGTGAGCTGCGTTTTTTAGGATTATAGATCCCCTTCATAAATTACCGCAAGGAACCATATGAGCACCACCATTATCCTGGCCCGCCACGGCACCACCGCCGCCAACCTGGAAGATCGGTTTGCCGGCCGCAGCCCGGAGCCCTTGCATCCCAAAGGCCAGGAGCAGTTGCGGCAGGTGGCGGAGAAACTGCGCACAACCGAGTTATCCGGCGGGATTGTCTGTGGCCCCCTGCCCCGCACCCGGGAATCGGCAGAAATTGTGGCTGGGGAACTAGCTGCGACAGTCAGGCTGGATGAGCGCTTCAATGAAATCCATCTTCCCCACTGGGATGGCCTCACCAAGACCGAGATCCGCCAGCGCTTCGGCCCCGAATATCCCACCTGGCTGGACAGCCCCGACCTCTTCGCCTTACCCGGCTGTGAAACCCTGCAACAGGTGCAGACAAGAGCCGTGGCTGGGCTGGAAGAGCTCTTCCGGCAACAACCTGGCCGGACCATCCTGGTGATCAGCCATCTCATCGTGGTCCGCTGCCTGGTTCTCCACTACCAGGGCTTACCACTGGCGGCCTTCCGCACCATCAAGATCGACAACGCGGCTTTGACCTGCCTGCGCCGCCAGGCAACCGGGGAAATCAGCGTTCAGGATCTTGGCCGGTAAACCGATAGCACTCCTTAATCCATCGCCTTCGATCCCTGCCGACCTACATGCCCACGGTAAACATTGCTTCCAGGTCATGCCGGGAAAAGGCCTTGAAGGCCAGCATTGTTTCAGTGTTGACAATCGCCTCGATGGCCAACAACTTGTTGGTGACCAGGGTAGCAAGATCATCGTTGTTTGCAACCCGGACGATGGCAACCAGATCATAATTGCCGCTCACCGAATAGACCTCCGACACCCCCTCCATCTCAGCCAGAGCCTCGGCCACTTTATTGATTTGGGTCCTTTCCGTATTGATCAGAATTATCGAGGTAACCATTTATTCTCCTTGATTAGTTATAGTGAGGGTGCATCGCAGGCGCAGTTCCTTCCGCTCGGCATTCCGAGTGATGCTCATCTAAAGGCTAGTTAGCCTTGCTCTGCCCCGTAATTTCCCTCTGCCGTTGGACAAATAGGGCCTGGGCCTCAGCAAGATCCTTGGGGGTGAGCACTCCCTTAACCTTATCGCGATAAATCACGCTGGCCTCGAACCCAGATTCAGCGGCCAGGCAAAACCACACGAAGGCCTGTTTAAGATCTTGGGGCGCCCCGAGACCTTCCGCATACAGCAAGCCGAGATTGTTTTGGGCATTGGCATACCCTTGCTCCGCCGCCTTGTTGTACCAATAAGCTGCCTGCTTGTAATCCTGGGGTACCCCCTGGCCACTGTCATACAGCAACCCCAGATTGGTTTGGGCGTAGGCATTACCTTGCCCAACGGCCCGGGTGTACCAGTAGACAGCCTGCTCGTAATCCTGCGGAACCCCTTGGCCATTGGCATACAGCAACCCGAGGTTGGATTGGGCATTGACATATCCTTGCTCCGCCGCCTTGGTATACCATGCGGCCGCCTGCTTGAAATCCTGGGTTACCCCCAACCCCTCGGCATAGAGCAAGCCAAGGCTGAATTGGGCGTTGGCGTAACCCTGCTCCGCCGCCTTGGTGTACCAATAGGCGGCCTGCTGGTAATCCTTGGGCAAGCCGCGGCCATCACGATACATTATCCCCAGAGTGTTTTGGGCATCGGCGTCCCCTTGCTCGGCGACCTTTAGAACCGTGTCATAGCGCGAAGCCGCCTGGCCAGAATAGGGAACCAGTGAAATCGCCAAGGCGACAGACAGCCCTAACCGCAGTAAAACCTTGCCAGTGGCAGAAGGGCGGTTGCCCATAATCTCTCCTTAATTCAGCTGAAAATCATCAGGCAAACAACCAGCACACCATTACCCAGGATATCCAAACCGATGCAGCACCTCTACTTAGCGATGAATTTCTCCAAACTCTGCTGGCTTGGATCGAAGCAGACCGACCCTTCCGCATATACCGTCACCAACTTGGCAGTAAGGCAGCGCGCAGGGTAACCGGGAGACTGGGGCTGAGGGTTGAGGCTCAGGAGCTTTTGAGCCTCCGGTACAGTTCGGGATAAGGGTTGGTAGAGATCGGTGCGAAAGAGCTGATTTTTACCTGTAAACGTATTAATTTTCCGAATGAGTTCCGCTTCTTCCGGACTAGTTGCCTTCTGTGCCACCTGGAAATAACTTGGGGTCATCAAACCCAGGGGCAGACTCTGGGGATCCTTGCCATTGGCGACAAATTCGCTCCGCTTCAAGGCATAAAACTTATCCAGGCAATAAACCACCGCCACCGGTCGTTCTGTGTAGACAATGGCTACCCCGGCCACCAGACAACTCAACTGAATCGCCCCGACAACCGTCAGATCCCGGTACAACAACCGGCGCGGCTTGGCCAGGTTATAGACGATCAGGGTAAGGAGCGGCCCAAGCACCAGATCGACCCCCACCACGATCCTGATCCCTTGCCAACCACCGGCTGCGGCAAACAGGGCGCCGGGATACCAAAGGTAGATGATGACGCCAAGCAGCCCGAAAAAGATCAGCAGACTAAAACCAAAATGGGCGGCAAACGCCTCCCAGCGATTTTTTGGTAACTTCATGGCGGTGTACCTTTTGGGGATTTTGCGTTCTGGTGTTTCACCCTTACCTAACCATATCCCAGGGGCTTTAACTGATAATGTCGCCCCAGCTTTCAATAATTTTCTCTTTCTCATCCTTAAGCTGCTGGGCGAGCACTTTCACCGTTTCCACGTCCAGGCCGAGAGCCTTGGGAATTTTTACCCCAGGCTTTTCCCCCATGCCACTCCATCCGATCTGGAGATACTTAGCCAAAGAATCGGCCAGATTGACTGCGGCAGCCGCCTGGGCATATTCTCCGGCATCATTCGGATGATGGTGATACCGAATCACAGAGACCAGCAGCTCGGACAACTTCCAGCGCTTGGCCAGGTAGGCGCCGATCTCGGCATGCGTCAGCCCCAGATTCTCCTCCGCCTGGTTAAGACTGACTCCCGCCGTTTTGACTTCCTCCAACGCCTC
>Ga0334722_10003792_pt1 | contig 16100 bp, 16 predicted proteins | sample C3_bottom_MG_FD_207210 | JGI IMG/M metagenome (GOLD analysis project Ga0334722, IMG submission 207210) | Sediment microbial communities from Yellowstone Lake, YNP, Wyoming, USA - C3_bottom | ecosystem: Environmental > Aquatic > Freshwater > Lake > Sediment | place: USA: Wyoming | collected...
TCGGCATAAGGTTCTTTGATAGTCGCTCCCTTCTCGAATCGGTAGCCTTGGAATCGTCGCCTTGCTGTTCTATACTGGCTTTGAGTTAGGCATGTGCGTTAATGTTTTTATGCAAAACGCAAGAAAACTAAACATTTAATAATTGGAATATGAAAAAAACGGTCAGTATTTTTTCTACAACGCTTGCTAGCTGTCAACGCTGTTACCAGTGTATACGCCGGTGTCCGGTTAAGGCTATCAGGCTCACTGATACGGCGTTGGAGATAGATTCCGACCGGTGCGTTTATTGCGGCGCCTGCGTATCCGCTTGTCATCAGGGGGCGATCTCTCTGGCGGATGACACTATAGCGGTCAAGGAGCTGTTGGCGGCCGGGCCGACGGTCGCGGTTCTGGCCCCGGAAATCGAAGCGGCTTTTCCCGAGGCGACGAGGGAGCAGCTCGCCGCGGCCTTAAAAGCGTTGGGATTCTATGCTATCGAAGATATGGTTATGGCGGAGGAGATGGTGGCCGCCGCTTACATCGATATCTTATCCCGGGATACGGACCGCCCGGTGGTCCGGTCGACCTGTCCGGCGGTCGTCAACTACATTGAGAAGTATCTGCCTGAGACAGTCGGGTTTCTGGCTAAGATAGCCTCCCCGATGATCCTTCAGGGCCGTCTCATCAAGCGGCTGTATGGCGAAAGACCTGCGGTCGTTTTTGTCGGTCCGTGCGTCGCGAAAAAGGTGGAGATACTCAGAGGCGGCGATCGGGCCGTCGACGTGGTTATCACCTTTGCCGAACTCAGCCGGCTTTTTGCCGACGCCGGCTTAAGCCCTGCGGAGATACTCGCCGACCCGGACGAAGGAGCGACGATAGACAGGGTCGTCTCGGCGCCGGGCGGGTTCCCTTTAAGCTGGCTGAACCGGACAGTCGGCCGCGACCGGTTGACGGTCTCCCGGAGCCTGGCGGGAGCGCGCGAGACATTATCGCGGCCGGGCATCGAATCCGGGGATTCCGGTTTTCTTGACCTGTTGAGTTGCCGGGGGTGTATCGACGGACCCGCTTTTGGCGGCGGAAGCCGCGCTTCGCGGTTGTCCGCGGTCGGGCGCCGGACGATCGCGCCGGGAATCGCTCTGCCGGTTGCGGAATTGGCGCAACTGCACCGAGTCGATACCGGTCAGGATTTTCTTCCCAGGCCCGTCGAAGTCGAGGCTGCCACTTCCGAACAACTGAAGAGTTCCCTGGCCTCCGCCGGCCTGGTTGACGCGGCGCGACATCTTGACTGTTCTGTCTGCGGTTACGATACCTGTGTCGATCATGCGCGCGCCGTGGTCGCGGGCTTCTCCGATTGGTCCGCCTGCTTTCCTTATCAAAAGCGGATGTTCGGTGAAACGACGGCGCGGCTGAAAGAAGCCTCGAACACGGATAGCTTGACGGGCCTCGTCAATCACCGCGGTTTTATAGAAGCCTTGGCGGGCGAGTACCATCGCCACGTGCGTTATCGTTCCCCGCTCTCTTTAATAATGATCGATGTCGATAGCTTCAAACTGGTAAACGATACATACGGCCATCTGCAAGGCGACAAGGTGCTAAAGCTCTTGGCCCAGCTCCTGACACGCAATCTCAGGGAGACCGATATCGCCGCCAGATACGGGGGGGACGAGTTCGCTATCATCCTGCCCCAGGTCGGCAAAATGGAGGCCGCGGCGGTCGCTGAGAAGCTCAGGCTGAAAACGATGTCAACGGTCTTCTGGCTGGGCGAAGAGATAAAAGAAACAGTTAGTTTGAGTCTCGGCGTCAGCGAGGCCGTCGAAGCCGATGCCGATCCTATGATTCTGTTAAGCCGCGCCGATAAAGCGCTTTACAAAGCTAAAAACGCCGGTCGGAATCAGACGGTGGCGGCGGACTGAGAGCGGGCGGTTGATAGAGGTCTTAGTCGGTTTTCTGGCTGGCTATTTTTCCGGCCATTTTGGTCTCGGCGGCGGACTGATAACCACCCCGGCGATCAGGCTTTGGCTTGGCCGCCCGGCATTTATAGCAGTCGGTACGCCTCTGTTGGTCAATATACCGACGGCAATAGCCGGGGCCTACTCTTATAACCGGAAAGGTTTCATGGCCCCCGAGCTGGTCCCGGTATTAGCGGCCTTCGGGATGGTCGGGGCGGTCGCCGGAGCCGCGGCTACGCGGTTTGTCAGCGGTCACCTGATCCTGTTGATAACAGCGGGGGTGATCCTCTCTATTAGCGGGAGATTTATCTTTGCTCGGGAGCCGGCCCGCCGGAGCCGCAGACAAGTTAGTTATGCCGTACTGGCGCTATCGGGTATCGGAATCGGACTCGCTTCCGGTTTTCTGGGGCTCGGGGGAGGGTTTCTGTTAGTCCCTTTCTTAAGCCTGTTTCTGGGCCTCGACATGAAAACCACGTTCGGCACGTCTCTGGCCGTTGTCGGGGCCATAACCATTCCCGGCCTGGCCGTTCATTATTTCCTTGGTCACGTGGACTTAACCCTCGGAGCGCTTCTGGTCATAGGAGTGATTCCCGGGTCGTTGTTGGGGTCCCGAGTTGCCATGCGTCTTCCAAACCTCTGGTTGAGGGTCGCCTTCGGAGTTTTATTGAGTCTGATTGCCCTGTATATGGGGTATTTCGAAGTCGTCCAACTGGTCTCCTGAGTCGATTTCCAGTATAATGTTGCCAGTTCGGAGGCTAGCATGGAGAGCAAACAGCCCTCTTCGTTTTTATACATCATGCTCGGGGCCGTCGCTATCGGGGCCTCGTTCATCATCATCTATATTCTTTTCGCGAGCGGTATTTTTGCGGTCACGGTCGCAAATTCCGCTACCCTTATCCTGGTTGGCGTGATCTACGGCATCAGCATCTTTTCCATCATGGCGCTGGTGTACAAGTGGCAGGAAGGGCCGGAGAGGGCCCGGGCGATGCAATCCCACTTAATGTTGACTATTGCCAATGAGACGCTGTCGCACCTGCGTCGCGGCTTTAACGCCGATACCGGCTCGAAAGTCGCGGAAATCATCTTCAAGAGCAGCGATGTCGATGCTGTGGCCATTACCAACAAAAGGACTACCCTGGCATTTGCCGGGTTCGCTAAAGAGCACCATCTCCCGGGAACTTTTTTGCGGCCGCGAGTCGAAGAACCTCATGAAAACGACGAGATGGTGATATTCAGAAGCAAGTCCGATGCCGGTTGTCCCGATGACAGCGAGATCTCCTGGACAGGGGTATCTGTGCCGCTTAAGGTTAGAGGCGCGACGATCGGAGCGCTTGAATTCTTATACCTGGCGCCAAAGAAAATAACGGAAAACCGCATCGCCGTAGCCCGCGGGTTAGGGGAGCTTCTCAGCACCCAGTTGGAATTGTCTGAATTGGAAAAGCAGCAGGCTTTAGCGGTCAGCTCGGAGCTTAAGGCGCTTAGGGCTCAAATAAATCCGCATTTTCTGTTTAATACCTTGAACACGATTGCGGCGCTGACGCGGACGGACCCGCAGACGGCGCGCCGGCTGATAGTTAACTTCGCTGATTTTTTTCGCGAATCGTTGGAACGCCAGAGCCAGTTTACGACCTTGGATGAAGAGTTAAGATATGTCAATTCATACCTGGTCTTTGAGAAAGCGCGCTTTGGGTCTAAGCTACAGATAGAAAGACACATAGACAAAGGCGCGAGAAGAATGAAGCTGCCGTCGTTGGTGGTGCAACCTTTAGTCGAGAACGCGGTTAAGCACGGCATGGCCGGAAACGGTCAGCTTCGTCTTTTATTGTCCGCTAAGGTGGAAAATGCCCATCTGGTCGTCGAGGTCAAGGATAACGGCGCCGGTATGGCGACGGACGACCATTCCCTGGTCGTCGATAATAACGGCAAGGGTCTGGGAATCGGGCTGACGAACGTCCGCGAGCGATTGAGGAGCTTGTACGGATCGGCCAGTCTTTTAAGCATAGATAGTACAATTGGAGAAGGCACCGCGGTGACTTTAAAAATTCCGATCGCAGGAGGCGAGAGATGAAGGTAAGAGCCATTATTGTCGATGACGAAGCGCCGGCGCGTTCCGAGATGCGCTACTTGCTGGAGAGGGTCGACGATATCGAGATTCTTGGCGAGGCCGGCTCGGCCGATGAGGCCCTAAAGTTGATGAGTGCGGTCTGTTACGATATCGCTTTTCTCGACATCGACATGCCGGGCATGAGCGGCTTGGATATGGTTGAGGAAATAAAAAAACTCGACTGCCAGCCCGCCGTCATATTCACCACAGCCTACGGGCAGTTTGCCGTAAAGGCCTTTGATCTTGATGTAGCCGACTATCTGTTAAAGCCGGTCGCCGAGGACAGGCTAAAAAAAGCCATTACCCGGGTGAAGAAGAGACTCAAGAATTGGAATGATAAAGCGCCGGCTAAGAGCGAAGACGAGGCTGGAAAGAATGCGTTGCTGGACCGAATACCGGTCACAAAACAGTCAAAGACATTTTTGCTCTGTCCGGCTGAGATTTATTTCATCGAAAGCCATGGGGAGTATACCGTTATCCAGAGCGAAAAAGGGAAATTTGTCAGCTCTTTGCGTCTGAAGGATTTTGAAGCCCGGCTGTCGCCCCGGTCTTTTTTCCGTTCTCACCGCAGCTTTGTCGTCAACCTGGACCATGTCAGCGAGATGACCGCGCTATATGGGGGACTCTACATGCTCAAGATGAAGGACCCGGCGGCGAGCGAAGTGCCTGTCAGCCGCCGGCAGACCAAGCGGTTGAGGGATCTGTTGGGGATGTAAGGATAAAAAGAAGCGAGAAGCGAGAAGTGAGGAGTGCGTCTCCCCATTTCGCACTACCCGAGCGGTTCCAGCAAGACCACGTGTTCAAGGAGCTTTATCTCTTTGATCGAGGCGTTAATCGATTTTTCTTCGCCGAACAGATCGATTAAGCTCAGGCCGTTCGCGACCGGCTTAATGGTAACGACATCGTCCATTACCAGTTCGCGCGCTCCATCTGTTTCCACAAAGACTTTGGCTTCACACATGGGGCCTTATATCCAATCCGCCAACTCTTCTTCGAGTTTCTTCTCGGGCACCGCGCCGACGACTTTCTTAGCCTCTTTGCCCTCGACAAACAAAATAAAAGTCGGGATGCTTAAAATCTCATGCCCGGCAGCCGTCGTTTGGTTTTCATCGACATTCAACTTGCCGACTCGGATTTTTTCACCGTACTTCACGGCAAATTCCTCGATTATCGGGCCCATGACCCGGCAAGGACCGCACCATGGCGCCCAGAAATCGACGAGGACAGGTTTTTCCGATTCAACGACCTCTTGAGCAAAGTTGTCATCTGTTATATTTAAGATTTCCGCCATCTCAACCCCTTCTTTTTCTAGCGCGTTAAGAGCAACCCCGTTTATACCCGAAACTACTGGTCTACCGCGGAATCCGTGCTAGCGAAGCGTCGGCGTTCCACAATATCGGTTTTGTCGTATACATAAGATACATAAAAAGCGCCCGGCCGTCCAGTAAACGGCCGGTGGGAGAGTTATTGGGGAACGGGCTGCCAACCCCCTTTGATTTGCTGCAGTTTTTGCCGGGCGTAATCGCTTCGCTCTCCGCTCGGCTCAAGTTTCAAATAGTATTCGAATTGCTTGGCGGCCCCTTCGTTGTCTTGGAGGTGGTTGAAGAGAGTGAACCCTAGGCTGAAGTGGGCGGGAGCATAATTGGGATCATAGCTGACGCTTTGGACATATTGGCTGACAGCCTCTTCTATGTTGCCAAGGAAATAGTAGGCGTTGCCCAAGCCGGTTCGAGCGGCCGCGTTCTTGGGGTTGAGAGCCAGTGACCGCGTAAAGGCGTCGACAGCCGATGTGAGTTTTTCTCTGCTGTCATCGAACTGGGCGTTAAATTGAAGCTGCTGCCCCCATTCCAGATAGAGCTGGCCAAGCTGGAACAAGACATGGAAGTCATTGGGGTTGGCTTTTAATGAGTTCAAATACGCGACCTCTTTCAGCGTGAAGGATGAGGTCTCGAAGACCGGGGAGCCGGCCGGTGTGGGAATCGGGCTCGGCACGAACAGCCAGAGGCTCACAAAAATCGCGAGTAAGACAAAAGGCAATGCCAACCAGCCCATAGACAGTCTTTTGCTGCCTAATTTGCCGGTCAGACGGCGCCAAAGGCTGGGCTTAAACTCATGTTCATGCCGCTGCACCTCGATGCCGAGGGTCTGGGCTTTTAGCAGCATGTTCAAATCATTTGTCAGCAGGACTACTCGTGCATCCGGATGGTGTTTTTTCGCCTGCATGGCGCAGCCCAGTATTCGATCGTCGGCGTTTTTCGGGCTCAAGTTTTCGGGGAAATCTTCCGCCGCATATTGAGCAACCCGGATAACCGAGTTGTTGTCCAGAGCTATTCCCTCCGTCAAGTTGCCATAATCGGAGAGGTCGAACAGGGTTCGCGATATCTCGCGGCCGCGCCATCGGACATCCCGATCGTTTCTGGCGATCTTGATCTTGTCGAGCTCCGATAAGACTATTTGAGGTATCACTATCTCAGCTTCGGCATAAACAAACAGTGCATTTGGGTCGCTGAGTAGCACATTTGTGTCTATTACTACAATTGTTTTCATACTCTGTTCAACTCACCGAGTATTATAAAGGTTTTGTGGCGATAAGTAGAGGCGGCGTTTCGCGCCGCGGAGAATCGAGAAATGGGAAATCCCGGTCCACTAAAGAGTCGGCTAAAGGCTGGCGTTGATTGAAAGATCGAACTGGCTTTTTGCGGAGAGGTACGGCTTCAAACTTTCTATGCGGTGCGCCGCCCAGGTCGTCTTGGCCGGGATTTCGATAGAGACGCGCACGGCCGTTTTCGTTATTTGGAACCCGGTTAAAACAGCGCCGTCTTGGCTGGCTTTTGTTTGCGCGGCCCTCAAGGCTTGGTCCTGGGAATTTCCGGATAATCTATAATTGCGCAATGCTTCCTGGGCCACTCTTTCAGCTTCGTCTCCCAGCCGGTAGTAACTCATGAGGACACTGCCGCCGTCGTTGACAAGGGTAGCGGCGAGCATTACAGCGATTATGATTTTTACCCAAAAACTAAAGAAATCCGACCTCATCCGCGTTTGCCTCTAATATAAACCATGGTCGCGACGCCGATTATCGATAGAGTCGTCGCCGCGACGACTAAGTACCTAAGGATGTTGCTGACTCTGACATCGATGTTCCGGCTGGCGATGGTCCGCTTACCAACGAGGACCGTCACCGTTAGCTTCGATAATCCCACGAACCCCGCGGTGATATTGTAAGAGATCAGATTCTCCTTAGGCATCAGAACGACCTCTTCATTCTTATCGTCAGAAAACATAAAGTCTTTACCGGCAAAATGGAGCCGGGCTTTTATCGGGTAGCCCGCGCGATTCATTATCGTTACGGGAATCTTCCCGTTCTTTGTTGAAAAGGTGATTTTTGAAGGAGGTGCGAGTTCAAGTTTGGCGAACTCCGAGTCGATCGTACGGCGAATATCGTCGGCGTAGATTTTTCCTATCGGCGGGATCTGGTCATCGTCTCCGAGCCAGTAGTCGATTGACTCAGAGATATATAGTTGATGCTCGAGGCGCTGCCGCAGCTCGTTTTTGGGTGGGACCCCGGCAGTGAAATCAAGCAGGTCAAGGCGGCTGCGCTCCAAATTTTTCTTATAGGCGCGATCGGCGATTGTCGGCGCCTTGCCGGACAAAAGGCGCGCCGGCGATTTCGGTTGATCCGCAAGAGAAGCCAGGGTAACGGTCTTGACCCACGGGATACCTGCTAAGGCTTGGTATAACTGACGCAGTAAGTCCGGGCTGGGCAGAGAATGGGCCTCGTCGGGCGCGATAGTCACGACTTCATCGGCATTTCCGGCCAGGACGCGCTGGGCCAACAGTGCCGTCAATTCCGGGGCGGCCTTGTCGGGGGTCGCGATATGTAGCCAGCCGGTGATTTCAGGGTCGCTTTGAAAGATAGTTAAATGGCGCCGGCCCAGCTTAGAGTCGAGCGGCGGCAGCGGTTTCGCGGTCGCGCCCTTTTCCCTGGAAGCGTCTACCCGGGCCACCGCGTATTTCACATTGCTCTTGACAACCCCCTCCGCCGATTGTTTGTCAAGCAGCAGGCCGGGCAGATACAGTCCGGGCACAGGGTCGTCCAGGGCTAATATCTTCCGGGTTGTGGTTTGAGCCGACTCGATTTGGCCGAGGGCATCGGTTCCCCATCCCATAGCTGTCAGGGCCGGCAGAGCAGATTGGCCGTAAGGCGACGTCAGTATCTCCGTCTGACCGGCGGCGACGGTTTTTTTCAAAGAATCCAGCCAGTTTTGAGCGTCTTTTGCCGGCTCGCTGTCGCGCGGGGCTGTCTGGGACGTCCGGCTTTCGCGCCAGGTGTAGCCGGCCGACATCGACGCCAGTTGCTCAAGCAGAATCGGGCTGACAGCCAAATTGGCCTTAATGGTCGGCAGCTCGCTCAGAACCGACAACTGTTGGCTTAAAAGGCCTTGGCTCTCGGGTTTATTGGCGACTAAACCGGCCAGGCTGTTGTCGGCAAAGGTCCCATCGGGCAGTTGCCGCTCGGGTTGGTGGAGATTCCAGACGACCGCGACCGGCATCTGCCGGTCTTTCGGTCCCAGCACGACCAGGTAAGACCGGTCGACAATGGTGGCGCGGCCGGCCAGGTTGAGGCTTAGTTCCGCCGGGTAGACCCCCTCATTCAGCTTGAGTACCTGGAGGTTTCGGGAAAGGCTGATGCTTGTACTGCCGGGAGGGATAGTAATGGGCCAACTTTGGCGGACTACGGGCGCGCCGGGGTTGTCAAAAGCTTTATTGAGTGTTGTTCCGTTTCCCGCCGCCGGAAAGATCGATATTGTCAGACGGTTATAGCGGAGGCTCTCCTCCGACGTGTTCACGATCGTCCCCGTGGCGGTGAAACTTTCTTCCAGACCATAGAAGTTCTTGTCAAAAGCAAGTTTCACGGTTGGAATGGATTGTGCCGGAGCGGGAATGGGCTGAACGACTAAAGCGGCCAAAACTAACACAAAAAGCAGTCTAAAATAAGAACTCACATCGCCTCCGCACCGAATAACTGATTTCTATTATAGGATAACCGCCGGTCGGTACAATCGGTATTGCCGCTCCTAGCTCTTTTTTGTTTTTTATTTATAATTGGATGGAATCTAAAACAAGGAGAAGAGAGTGGCGGATATAAGCGGTAAGGAAGCGATCAATGTCCCCGAAGTATTACCCTTGATCCCATTGAGGGATTTGATAATCTTTCCCAATCTTGTCGTCCCTCTTTTTGTCGGACGCGATCGTTCAATCAAGGCGCTTGAGGACGCGATGCGTACCGACCACATAGTGGCGTTAGTGGCGCAAAAAGAAGCGGAGACCCAGGATCCGGCCTCGGAAGACCTCTACGAAATCGGGTCGGCCGCGACAGTCATGCAAGAATTGAAATTGCCCGACGGTACGGCCAAGGCGCTTGTGGAAGGCATCGTTCGCATCAAGATCGAGGAATTCGTCCAGATCGATCCGTTTTTTAAAGTCAGAGTGTCCGTAGTTGAAGAGCCCCTGAAAAAAACCATCGAGACGGAAGCGCTGATGCGCAATCTCGTGGCCCAGTTCGAACAGACGGCGAGACTCGGCAAGCCGATTCCGCAAGAGGTCCTTCTCGCTTCAATGAATATCGAAGAACCGGGCCGCCTGGCCGATTTTGTCGCTTTTCATCTAAATCTTCGCACCGACGAGAAGCAAAAGATACTGGAGGCGGTCAGCGCGGATGCGCGGCTTGAATTGGTCGGCTCTTTCCTCGGGAAAGAGCTAGAGATATTGGAGATAGGCAGCCGCATCCAATCGCGGGTCAAGGAGCAGATGACCAAAACCCAGCGCGAATATTTCTTGCGCGAACAGATGAAGGCCATCCAGAAAGAACTGGGGGTCATGGATGAGCAGCAAGCGGAAGTCGAAGAGCTCCGGACCAAAATAAATGAAGCCGAAATGCCTGAAGAAGTCGAGGAAAAGGCCTTAAAAGAACTTGGCCGCCTCGAGAAGATGCCGGCGGCCGCGGCTGAAACAGCGGTAATCAGAACCTATCTTGACTGGTTGATAGGGGTGCCGTGGAAAAAAGAGACGGAAGAAAAACTCGATATTAAGGAAGCGCAGCAGATATTGGATGAGGACCACTATGGTCTGGAAAAAGTAAAAGAAAGGATCCTCGAATACCTAGCTGTTCATACACTAACCCAAAAGATGCGCGGGCCGATCCTGTGCTTTGTCGGGCCGCCCGGTACCGGCAAGACATCGATAGGCAAGTCGATTGCCAGGTCTTTAAACCGCAAGTTCATTCGCGTTTCGCTTGGGGGCATTAGAGACGAAGCCGAGATTCGCGGGCACCGGCGCACCTACGTCGGTGCTTTACCGGGCCGAATCGTTCAATCGATCGTGCAGGCGGATGCTCGGAATCCGGTCTTTATGATGGACGAGGTGGACAAGGTTGGAACAGACTTCAGAGGGGACCCGACTTCGGCTTTGCTTGAGGTTCTCGATCCCGAACAGAACAATGCCTTCAGCGATCACTACCTTGAAGTGCCGCTCGATCTTTCCGACGTTATGTTTATCACTACGGCCAACTTACTCGATCCCATCCCGCCGGCGCTGAAAGACAGAATGGAAGTCATCCACTTTCCAGGCTATACGGAAGAGGAGAAAGTAAAGATAGCCCAGCAATATCTGGTGCCCAAGCAGATAAAGGAACACGGGTTAAAAGAAAAACATCTGGTTATCGCCCCGGACGGGCTGCAAAAGATCATTCGCGAACACACTCGCGAAGCCGGGGTGCGTAATCTTGAGCGCAAGATCGCCGCTATCTGCCGGCAGGTCGCCCGGCGTATTGTCGAAGGAAAAACCAAGAGCGTAAAAGCGACCGCCAACAATATTCAGCAATTCCTGGGGCCGGCCCAATTCCGGTACGGCATGGCTGAAGAAAAGGACCAGATCGGTGTCGCCACCGGTTTAGCCTGGACCGAAGTTGGCGGCGATGTCATGTTTGTCGAGGCCACTGTCCTATCGGGCAAAGGCGAGCTTTTGCTGACAGGTCGGCTTGGCGATGTGATGAAAGAGTCCGCGCAGGCAGCGGTGAGCTATATCCGGTCGCGCGCTGAACAGCTGGGGATACCGGACGATTTTAATAAACATTTCGACATCCATATCCACGTCCCCGGAGGGGCCATACCCAAAGACGGGCCTTCCGCCGGCATCACTATGGCGATCGCGATGATCTCCGCGTTGACAAAGCAGCCGGTGAATCGGGCCGTCAGCATGACCGGCGAAATAACGTTGCGCGGTCGGGTCCTGGCCATAGGGGGCCTCAAAGAAAAAGTCTTGGCGGCCCATCGAGCCGGCATCAAGGAAGTCATCATGCCGAGGGATAACGAAAAAGACCTGGACCTCGTAGCGAAAAACGTCAGGAGCGAACTTAAGTTTGTCTTCGTCGACCATATGGATGAGGTCCTGGCCGCGGCGATCAAGCCGAGCCGCTCGAAAAAGGAGAAGTAGTCTCACCGGTTAGCCGGGACCGTTCTACGGGTACTTACCTCCATTATGAAGCCCATGATCGATCAGCAACTCTGCATCGGCGACGGTATCTGCGAGGATATCTGTCCCGAGGTGTTTGAACTGCGCGAAGACGGCCTGGCCTACGTTATCGACAGCCGGCCGGGCGAGCCTCTTTGGGCCAAAGTCGAAAAGGCGTTGGATGAATGCCCGACCGACGCCATATATTTGGAAGAATACGGACCCGAGGAAGAACTCGCCGCCTGACCAACGAAAAATCGTCCCGCCAAGCGCTTAATAAGCACCAAGCCGGACGATTTTCCTCAAAGTTCGATAAAATCTTAACTGTCGAGAATTTTCTATTCCTCGATGGTTATTGCCGATGTCGGGCACTCTTCGACCGCTTCTTCGACTTTGTCGAAGAGGTTGTCGTCGGGGTCTTCTTCGATGACATACGCCAAACCGTCGTCTCTTAACTCAAAGACTTCAGGGCAAATCTCCTCGCAGATGCCGTCGCCGATGCACTCATCGTGATTGATTCTTGGCTTCAACTATACTTCCCTCCCAAATCCACGGCGCCTTTTTATTTAAGTTTTGGGCACTGATTTCCGAATTATATGGCAATGTTTTAAAAAAAACCAGAAGTAATTTACAGTTCCCCGTCTTCTCGCGGAGGGATAAAAGAGTTAAACTTAAAGAAAGCAAAGACTCCCAGGGTTTGGCAGTCAAGGTGGGAGCAGAGGCCAGGAGAGGCAGATGAACGAAGAGCCTAATGTTTCCAACCAAGTCTACGGCGGCTTAACCACCATAATTAGATTACTGGTTTTTGTCTCGATTGCCGTGGGGATTTTGCTTCTGGCCAGAATTATCTTTCTCTTCTTCGGGTCGCTCAAGACCGTTCCCGGATATGGGCAGGTGGTGACCTTGACCGATTCTTTTATCGGGCCGCTCAAGAGCATCGCTCCAATCAAGACTCCATATGACGGCATTTTTGATATCGCTGCCACAGGCGCCCTGATGATCGCGTTGGTCCTGGAATTCGTGCTTCAAAGCGTGCAGGGCTATTTAGAGAGACAGTCCGCGAGAGCAAGGAAGGCGCCCGCCGACGCCCCGGCCTCCGCTCCCGACCTGTCCACAATCGATGACGAGCTGGTGAAGAAGTAAAAAAACTGTGATATAATTTTCTCGGATATCGACTAGAGGCTCCGGCATGCGGGCAAGGTCGGCCGGGGAGAATCGCCTCTCGTCCCTATACAGATGGGATGGGAGGCTGTTTTGTTAGCGGGGGGAATACATAATGCAGGGTGCCGGGCGAGAGCGGGAAAGATAGGTCCGTATGCCTAAGTACAAATTCGATAAATGGACAGACCTTTACGCCAGTCGAACCGGGGGGTTGAAGTCCTCGGCAATTCGCGACCTGTTAAGCGTGACGCAGCGGGACGATATTATTTCCCTCGCGGGCGGTACGCCTTACACCCGCGACTTCAAGCTTGAGAAGATGGTTTCGGCAACAACCGCTTGCATGTTAAACCAAGGGAATGATGCTCTGCAATACGGTGGTTCCGAGGGTCACGTGGGACTCAAGAGACACGTGGCGGCGATGATGACCGCCGAAGGCATCAATGTGGACGCCGACGATTTTATCATCACAGACGGGTCCCAGCAGGCCCTCGATCTGCTGGGAAAGATATTTATCGATCCCGGCGATGTGATTCTCGTTGAGGCCCCCAGCTACCTTGGTGCCTTGAGTGCTTTTACCGGGTACGAGCCAAAAGTGGTCAGTATACCGCTTGATGAGGACGGAGTGCGGGTCGATGAACTTGAAGCCCGGCTGAGGGAGCTGACGGCCGCGGGGATAAAGCCTAAATTCATGTATCTCGTCCCCAATTTCCACAATCCGGCCGGCGTGACTCTCAGCGCCGAGCGACGCCGCCGCATTATCGAGCTTTCTCACGAATACGGCCTGCTGCTGGTCGAAGACAACCCTTACGGGCGGCTGCGCTTTGAGGGCGAGGACATCCCTTCGCTGCGCGCGCTGGATGAACACGTGATCTATCTGAGCACTTTTTCAAAGATATTCTCTCCCGGCATCAGACTGGGTTGGATAACGGCGCCTCACCCGATATTGGAGAAGGTGATCTTCGCCAAGCAATCAGCCGACCTTTGTTCGAGCTCGTTCACCCAGCGGGTCGTTGAAGAGTTTCTTAATGCCAACGAACTCGATAGCTACCTGAGCCAATTAGTCACAACATACAGGAGCCGCCGCGATGCGATGTTGGCGGCGCTCGAGGAGTTCTTTCCGCCGGAGACCACTTGGAGCCGGCCGCACGGCGGCTTTTTTGTCTGGGCCCGGCTGCCGGGATTTATCGATACGACGGAGATGTTGGCTGAAGCGATAAGCCAAAAGGTCGCTTACGTGCCGGGCCGGGCGTTCTTTGCCGACGGTAGCGGTGCGAATTTCATGCGGCTGGCATTCTGCTATCCGAGCGAAGAAGATATTCGCGAGGGCATCAAGCGCTTGGCCGGGGTTGTAAAGGACCAGATTTCTCTTTACCATTCAGTCGCCGGGCACTTGCGCCCGCCAATGAAGGCGGAGAGCACAGAGCGCATAGCGGAAGTGTCTGTGGAAGCAGAAGAAAAGGCTGGTAAGTGACTTGACAACCAAGATCGCGGTTCTCATGGGCGGGCGCTCGCTGGAGCGAGAGGTTTCCTTAAAAAGCGGCCACCGCGTCTGCGAAGCTCTGGCGGCAAAAGGCTACGATTTCGTCTCTTTCGATGTCGATGAGCAGCTGGTCGATAATTTAATGGCCGTCGCCCCCGATGTCGTCTATATCGCGCTGCACGGCAAGTATGGCGAAGACGGAACGGTGCAGGGATTGCTGGAGCTCTTGGGGTTAGTCTATACGGGCCCCGGCGTCTACGCCAATATAGTCAGTTTCGATAAAGTCCTCGCTAAAGAGATATTCGTCCGCCATGATATTCCGACTCCGCCGTGGCTGACCTTAAGCGCCGACTCTTTTAAAGAAATGGGCGCGGCCGGCGCCCTGGATAAGGCGGTCGATCTTCTGGGCCTGCCTGTCGTGGTCAAGCCCGCCGGTCAGGGCTCGGCGCTGGGGATAAAAATCGTCCACAAACGGGAAGATCTGCCGAAAGCCTTGATCGGCGCGTTAAGTTACGACACTAAGGTCGTTCTGGAAAAGCACATCGCCGGTACGGAATTGGCCGTGAGCATTCTGGGTAACGAGCCGCCGCGGGCGTTGCCCATCGTTGAGATAGTCACGACCAGAGAATTCTTCGATTTCGAATCGATGTACCGCATGGGGGCGACCGAATACTTCGTACCGGCCCGGCTCGACGAGCAGACAACCGCAGCCGTGCAGCGAATTTCGGTCGACGCGCATGAAGCGCTCGGTTGCCGCGATGTTTCGCGCGTCGACATCATCTTATCGGAGGGCGTGCCGTATGTCTTAGAGCTGAACACGAGCCCGGGAATGACGGAAACCAGCTTGCTGCCGATGGCGGCGGCCGAAGCCGATGTTCAGTTTGAAGACCTGGTGGACCAGCTGGTGCGGATGGCGATAGCGCGGGGTACCGCAGGGACGTAGGGGACGCGGGCGTCCCCAAAGGCTATAATGCTATCAGGAGGTGGCGACAGTGAGCGGAAGATTGACTAGTTTTGTCTGGGGCGGATTGATTGGGTTGGCGATAGGCGTTTTGTATGCGCCGAAGTCCGGCAAAGAGACTCGCGACGAGCTTAAAAAGCGGGCCGATGAGTACATGGAGCAAGGTTTAGAGGAATATGATGTCCAAAAGGATAGAGTGCTTGAGGCCGTGGAGATGGGGCGCCGGAGCGCGATAGATACGAGCGAAGACCTCAAGGGCAAGATTCAGGAGACGCGCGATAAACTAAAGGCCCAGGTGGACGCGGCGGCCGAAGCAGCCAAAGAGAAGATAAGCGTGGCCGCGGCCAAAGTCAGAGATGCAACCGAAACCCCGGCGACTGACGCATCTGATTAATGGGCCGCAGGTCGATTACCCCGGTCACGCTGGAGGGGCTGGCCGATTTACCCCGCCTGTGCAACCGTTGCGGTTTTTGGGAAAGCCTGGAACCGGTCTCGCTTGAAAATGATTTTTCCTCAGGCGATTTAGACAAACGGCACTGGTACGAAAACGTGCTGGCTCAATGGGGTTCGTGCGGAAAGCTTGTGGTTGAGGCCGATCAAGCACTGGCTTATGCCCAGTATGCGCCGGCCGACTTTTTCCCCCAACTTCAATTCTACAAGCTTGGACCTGTTAGCCGGGACGCGATTTTTCTATCATGCCTGTTTGTGCCGGATGGATTTCGCGGGCGGGGTCTGGGGAAATTACTCATTCATTCCATGCAAAAAGATCTCATCAAGCGCGGCTATCGAGCTATCGAGACGTTCGCTCGCCGGGCGCCGGCCAGAAACCCATCAGGCTGGACGGAATTTTATCTGGCCAACGGCTGGCAGGTTATCAAGGAATCGAGTTCGATGTCGCTGCTCCGCCTCGATCTGCGGACTGTCGTCAGCTGGGGGATAAACCTGGACTCGGTTTTG
>Ga0334722_10003793_pt1 | contig 16095 bp, 21 predicted proteins | sample C3_bottom_MG_FD_207210 | JGI IMG/M metagenome (GOLD analysis project Ga0334722, IMG submission 207210) | Sediment microbial communities from Yellowstone Lake, YNP, Wyoming, USA - C3_bottom | ecosystem: Environmental > Aquatic > Freshwater > Lake > Sediment | place: USA: Wyoming | collected...
GGGTCGAACGTTCGAGATCTCACCGACCGGAAAGAGGGTGCGCCGATGAGCGACGAGAAACAGACAAGCTCTGCGAAGGCCGAACCACCGACGAAAGAGTATTTGGGGGACGGCGTTTACGCCCGTTTCGACGGCTACTCGATCCAGATCACGACCGAGAACGGCATCGAGACGACGAACGACATTCTTCTAGAGCCCGAGGTCTACAGAGCGCTGCGGCGCTATGCGGCACGGTGCGGCCAGGGCGCGGCTGGCCGTGACGGCTCGTGAAGACGGGCGCAACGTTGACTGGGATGAGGACGGCTGGGATGAGCCCTCGCAGCGACGGCTTGTGAAGGCGTCCAAAGATGTGGCCGATTCGATCGAGCGTCGTGTTTAGAAAGCGAAGGCCCGACGTGCCCGCTGACCGTCGCACGTCCTCGGGGTTCTTTTCGATGTTCGATGATGTCGGCGAGTTTCTCATGGTCTGGGCATTTGTTGCGTTGCTGCTCGTCACCGCCCCGCTTTGGGGACCCTGGCTTGCGGTGGAGTATTGGCTGCACAAACGAAGGACGAGGTCCGCGTGAGCGGACAGAAGACGATCGATCTGATGATTTCGGCTTCCGCGTTTGGAGAGCCCACGCTCTGGTGCCCGTGCTGCGGCAACGTAACTGCCGGGCACGCGTTCTGTATCGGGTGCGAACTGACCGGAAAGGCGAACTTCTTTTGCGGCGCAGCGGTCGCCTTCGGGCTCATGGGGATGGCGGATGGGATTCGACGGACTTACCCTTCGCATCGTGCCGTGTCGTGTTACGACCGTGAAAGCTCGACCCGTCACCTTCGACGACGATTCCTCTACTGATCCGGAGCCTTTCGTATGAGCAATGCAGAAAAACCTGTACAGGACACCCGGCAGAAACGCGTGACCGCTGACGAGCTTTTGGATTTCGTCGATCAGGCGCTCAAGATGGCGGCTAGGGCGCAGCAGGCGTCACAACAGCCCGTGGTCCTTGCCATGAACGAGACCATAGCCAGGGTGCATGATGCTGCGAAATCAGTGGCTTTGAACGAAGTCATGGATCGACGGAGGAACGGACCGTGAGCGATTTCCGGTGCACCAACCCAGGGTTGACCATGAGCGAAGTCGTCGCGGTCTGCGAAGACCTCGGCATCGCACCGCAGTCCGGTCCGCACGGAGTCCGGATCGGCACGACCGGCTGGCGTCTATCGCGAACCGTGGGCGTACGGCGAAGGCTTATCGAGAAGGATGGGACGACGCGATCGAAGAGATCGACGAGATGCTGGGCCTGCTCCAGCGCGGGAGACGCGAGGGCGACCTCGGTTGGAACGCGGCTCTTTCGGCCGTGGCATTGCAGATCGACACGCGGCTGCGCACGCCGCATCCGACCCCGGAGGAGCCATGAGGTGCCCGACCTGCGGTAACCCGAATACGACCCTCATCTCGCCCGACTACGGTCGCGGAGCCGAGTTCAAGTGCCATAATCGCGTGCATGGCCAGCCGGACGGGTACCGCTTCACCACCGGCTCGGCCGACGGGAGGTGGCCGGCGTACCCGGTCCGCGAGGTGACGGACGAGGAGCGACGCGCTGGCCGAGCCGAGAGCAACGCGGCGAGGGCCCGCTCTCGAGCGAACGCCGAGGCGATCCGGACGGGGAAGCCGTGATCCGCGATCCCAAGACCCCCGAGGAGATCTACGTCGTGATCGATCGGGACGGCGTCACCCAGGCGGTCTTCCGCTCCTGGGCCTCGACCGGCTACGACGGCAAGCAGGGCGCCATCGAGTGTGCTCGCCACCACGGCTGGCGTATGGTCATCTACGTGCTCAGGGCCTCACGAATCAAGAAGAAGGGCAGGAGGACATGATCGAGGACCGCGTCTGCCTCTCCCGCTCCTCGTCCTGCAGCGGCGTCATGCCGTGCGCAGAGTGCGACCTCTTCTTCCGGTCGACGGTGCTCGTTCGCGCGCTCCTCGCCACGGGGCTCGTAGAGGAGCAGGCCGAGAGGTTTTTTGCCGCGTATTGGAGGGAGAGGGAGGAGCTCAGGGCGAGGATCCGTGAGCATGAGGAGAAGGAGAGGGATCAGGGATCGGGTATCAGGGAGCCAGGAGGAGGGGTGCCGGCCTCGACGCCGGGGACCGAGCAGGAGACCGCGGAGCAGCCGGCCCCGGAGCCTCCCGCGAGCCGGCCGAGGCCGCGAGACGGGACGGACGGATGAGACGCAGGCCCCGCGTCGGCACGCGCGTCATCGTGATCTCGGGCGAGTACGCCGGCAGGCAGGGCCGGACGACCGATTCGAGCGGCTACGGGGCCGCACGCGTCGCCGATCTCCTGGGTGGCGCCCACATACTCAGGATCGGCGCCCGGATCGAGGACGTCGCGATCGATCTCGAGCGGAAGATCCGGAAGCTGCCAGCTCGGCCTCTCGAGGTGGGCGCCGTGCTCTACGCGCTCGTCGAGCCGCCCATGTACCTCGGTCGCCGTCTGGTCGTCGTGGCTGGAGGCCCGAGCCTCTTCGAGATCACGTCGGAGTTCGGACACCGGTTCACGCTCGCGCCGACGCCTGGCTTCGAGCAGAGGTGGACGCACCTCGACGGCTCGCCCGTGCTCGTCCCGCTCCATCAGGACGATGTCGTCGCGGCAAGGCCCCGGCCCGCCCATTCGGTCGACGCGAGAGTCCCATGAACGACGACCCGTTCCTCATCGAGGGCCCGGCCGTTGTCTCCTTCTCGGGCGGTCGCACGAGCGGCTACATGCTCCGCAGGATCCTCGACGCGGGGCTCAGGCCCGACGTGCACGTCCTCTTCTGCAACACCGGGAGGGAGTACGAGGAGACGCTCCGTTTCGTGAACGACTGCGAGAGATACTGGGGCGTCCCCATCCACTGGCTCGAGTACGATCGACGATACCTGCCGGCCTACAAGAGCTTGGAAGTCTCGAAGATCGCGGCCCGCGCGAGGCTCGCGAGCGGTCGGCAGGCCTGCGCGAGGCCGCGCGGCGTGCGCGAGCCCGGCTATCGAGAGGTGACCTTCGCGACGGCGAGCCGAAGAGGAGAGCCCTTCCGGAACTTCATCGAGATGAGCGGCCTGCCCAACCCGGCGACCAGGACGTGCACGACCGAGCTCAAGGTGCGCGTGATGAAGAGGTGGATGATCGCGCGCGGCTACCGGCGCTGGGACAGCGTCATCGGGATCCGTGCCGACGAGCCGAGGCGCATCGCGAAGCTCTCGAAGAGGCCGCCCGAGCGCTGGACGAACGTGATGCCGCTCGCTCGTGCACGCGTGACCGAGAACGACGTGCTCGCCTTCTGGCGCGAGCAATCCTTCGACCTCGGGCTCGCCTTCGATCCGGTGCTCGGCACCTACCGCGGAAACTGCGACGGGTGCGTGCTCAAGGCGACGGACAAGCTCCTACGCATCGAGCGTGAAGAGCCCGGACGCCTCGCGTGGTGGGAGGACGCCGAGCGCGACACGGAGAGCGCCTTTCGACGGGATCGTCATGGCTACGCGCGGCTTCGCGTGCTCGCGCCGACGCTAGAGACGTGTGGCGTGGACGATGATCTCGGATCCTGCACCACGTGCACGGACTGATCGACCCCCGATCAACGACGCTCTTCGTCATGCCGGCGAGAATACCGCGGCCTCGCTCTCGGGCCCGACGATGTCGTCGCGCCACGCGTCCTCCGCCGCGGCGTCGTAGCCCGCCTTTCCCCAGTGCCTGAAGCGCGCCGGCAGGTACCCGTAGACCCTCTCGCCGAGCGCGCGCCAGAGCTGGCAGAACCGGTAGTCCTCCGAGAGGTAGCGACGCGGGACCGAGTCGCCCTCGAGGTGCGTATCGAACAGCGCCCACGCGGGCCTGCCCGCGAGCGCGCCGCAATCCTGCTCGTAGAGCAGATCCGGGTGCGCCTGGCAGAGCCGGACGATCGCCCTCCGCGACACGTAGAGAAACCCGGTCCCTATCGCCGCGAGCTCGGCGCAGCCGTCGCTCTCCACCCGCACGAGAGGCCGCCCCTCGGGTCCCGCCGCCCTCCACGCGATCATCGCGCCGCCCGGCCGACGCGCGGGATAGATCCCGCCGACGACGTCGCGGCCCGAGGCGAGCATCGCGGCGAGGTAGCCGGCCGGGTCGAGCGCCTCGAGGTCGCAGTCCCAGAACAGCATCCCCGTCGCGGGCGAGGCGAGGAGGTTATGCGCCCAGGCGTTTCTCGCTCGCGTGATGAGAGAGTCGTCGCTCGTCGTCGAGCCGAGGAGCAGGTCGAGCCCGCGCGCCCGCGACTCGACGACGAGCCGCTCGCGCGAGGCCATGTGCGGGGGCTCGATGCCGCCGTAGCTCGGAGAGGCGATCATCGTGAGGGGCGTGGACGAGACGGGCTCTCCCTGGCGCTCGACGAGGAAGAGGGACTCCAGGTCCCAGGTACTGGGGCGAGAATAATAGAGAGCGTGCCAGTGCGTGGCCTGACGGACGCGGCCGAGGTGCACGGGAGGGCGAGACCAGTCGACGGCGAGGGCCCTCTCGCCCTCCCAGGGCAGGACGCTCGGCCTCCGCCCCTCGTCGTCCGCGTGCCCGCGGAGCGACTCGTCCGGACACTGGTGGTCGACGAGCGCGGGCACGGTCGAGACGAGGAGCCTCCCCGTCGCCATCGCCCAGTAGCAGACGGGCGTGTCCGAGCTCATGAGCGGCCGGGTCATCGCCTCGTCGTGCCACGAGAGAAACGAGATCGCCGCCTGCCTCGAGAGCACGTAGCCGACGCCGACGAGGCCGTCGACGGTCGTGAACGTGCCACCGGTCTCCGCGAGCTCGCGAGCCCTCGTGACGAGGGGATGAGGGCGCGTCTCAGAGAACGCGCGGTGCCAGGGGTACAGGCACAGGGGGAGAGAGGGATCGTGAGAGACGAGCACTCGCCGCAGGACGCGGGCGAAGTCCTCGCACGGCATCGCATCGTCGTTCATGACGACGATCCAGGGGGCGCCGCTCGCGACGCCGGCCTCGATACCCTTGCGGGCCGGACGCCACGCGCCGCTCCGGTGCGGGTCGGCGATCACGCACACGAAGCAGTCCGGATCGTCCTTCGGAAGCCTCTCGAGGCAGCGCTCGAGGGCGACCCTGCGCGAGGGCTCGAAGGAGGCGTGCTGGAGGGTGATGAAGATCCGCTCGCTTCGCTCCTCGGCGATCGGATGTTCGATGCCGGTCATCACGCGGCGCCGTTCGAGGACTTCGCGATCGAGCGCTCCACGATCTTGTCGGCCTGCGCGGCGGCCTTCATCTCCTCGAGATCTCGCTTTTTCTGATCGGCGATCGCTCGGGCCTTCTCCTCGAGGCTGTGGCGATCGACCGCGCAGCCCATGCAGAAGCGCTTGCGCTTGTCCTTGCACACCGCGCAACGCGTATCCTCGGCTGCCTGCTTCAGGATCTCGTAGACGTGTTTGTCCTCGGTGATCTCCGTCGGGCCGTCGAGCCCGAGGTTCGAGATCTTCTTGACCACGTCGCCTGGGAGGTAGACTCCGCCCTCGAGTCGCGCGTACGCGTGGTGGATCCTCTCGGCGATATCCGGATGGATGCTGAACTTCTTCACGCACTCGACGAGCTTGCCTCCCGCCTCGAGGTGCTCGAAGACGGCCGAGGCGACCTCGCCCGAGTACGCTCCGTAGTGGAGGAGGAGCATGGGCTCCTTGCGCTGAAAGTCGGCGACCTGCGAGCGCATGTACGAGCCTCGGTCGTGAGGACCCTTGCCTCCGGACACCGCCGGTGAGAAGGTGCCCATCCTTCGTCGCTTGTCGATCTCCCAGAGGGGGACGCCGACGAGCTGGGCGAACTCCGAGGCAGAGATAAGCTCGCGATCGTCCTGCTCTTCTCGCGTCTCTCCGAACGAAGGTGCGCCGCCCCTCCGAGGCTTTGACGGCGATTCCTTTTCGTTCGGCTTGGAGGACGTCTTAGGGGCCTTCTTCATCATCCGGATCACCTTGGCGCTCAACTTATCTGGCGGCTTGTTTTTACGCAAGATCGCGCATGAGAGCGCGTTCTGACGTGCTCTGGAAAACTTCCAGATCCTCGCCAGGCTTGCGCGCAAGCTGCGAGCCAAGCTGCATCGATTCGAGCACCTTAGACGGCCTCCCATCGACCCGACCCCTCGACAGGCTTGAGGCGAGGCCCCGTAGCGGGTGACGCTTCCTCTTGACCGAGGAGGCCCGGAAGGATGAGCACGCAGATCACGCGGCAGGACTTCGAGGACGCCGCACGCTACGCGACCAACACCATCACCGAGGCGAAAAAAGTCTCGGGCAAGGGCGAGAGCGCCGTAGGCAAGGTGACACGCACCGTCATCGGCGGCGCGAGCGCCCTCGGCTACGGCTACCTCGAGGGATGGAAGGGGCCCATCAAGGTGGGCTTCGTCAACGCGGACCTCATCGGGGCGGGAGTCCTGCACGCGGCGGCCTTCGCGGGCTTCGCCGGCAAGTGGGACGAGTGCCTGCATGCCTCCGCCGACGGCCTGCTCTTCGGCTACCTCGGCCGATGGGGCGTCGGCCTCGGCACCGATCATCGCAAGGGCGCGCTCACGCAGGGCTCGCGCGTCAGAACCGGGGGCCAGGTGGTCACCGGCGGGCGCGTCGTCACGGGCAAGCAGGTCCGCGGTCGGGGCGCGCAGCCCCTCACCCTCGCCGAGCTCGTCGGGCTCGCGCAGAAGGTTCGCTGAAATTCAAAACCTGAAGAGCTGATCGCTGAACAGCTGATCGCTGAAAAGACTCTCCCTCGCCGCGATGGTCGCTCGAGGGGAAAAGACACGTTCCTCAATCGGGAGAAAGACATCATGTCAGGACGTGGATACCGGACCCTGGTCGGCCGCACGAATCTCGTCGGCTACCAAGGTTCCTCACTGGACGACGCGTTCTCTGGACGCGTCGTCGTCGGAGCGGAGGCTCAGGCCATGGCACAGAACCAAGCCGCGATGGAGCGGCGTCTCGCGGAGAAGCACGCGACGGCGGTCGTCGACACCGTTCCGAACAAGTCGCGCCGGTGGCCGTTCGGCTTCCCGGCGATGCCTGCGGCTCCCGCGGGCGGCACGATCGTCACCTCGGCGCAGCCCCAGTGTCTGTTCCGCGGCGAGCGCCTCGTGTTCCCGTCGGACATCGCGGGCGGGCTCGACATCACGGACCTCAAGGTCGGCAAGACCTCGCAGTTCGCGGTGCAGAACCCGATCCCGGCACGCGCCTACTCCGAGATGGCGTGGGGCGTCGACCTCTACCTCGACACGGCGGACGTCTCGATGTTCGTGACCCTCAACGTCACGAACAACAGCCTCGCCCAGATCCAGGTCAAGGCGATGCTGCTCGGACGCGCGGTCGAGTAGGGAAGAGAAGCAAGACCAGGTTCTCAGGTCGTCGGGTCCGAGAGGGCGCGAGAGATCTGAGAACCTGGCAACCTGACAACCCGACAACCTGAGGGCCCTCTCGCCTTGCATCGGATCACCTTCGTCGTCGATCGCTTCAAGGGGCCCGTCGAGCTCGGGCTCTCGCACAGGGCCCTGCAGCAGATGCTCGAGTGCCTCGCGGACATCGACCTCGATTTTTTGCTCGCGCATCCCGAGACGCCGCTCCTCTACGACTCGGGCGTCGTCTACCAGGAGGAGCCCCCCGGGGCGGAGGACTGGCAGGACACCCCGACGTGCCTGAAGCTCGGATGGGGAGACTGTCTGCCGCTCGAGACCAAGGTGGTGCTCGCCGAGAGCCATCGCCTCGTGACCGTGGGCTCGCTCAAGAACGGAGACGTCATCCTGGGCGACAAGGGGCTCCCGACCACGATCCTCGCGGGCTGCATGACGGGCAACAAGCCCATCCTTCGTCTCGATCTCGAGAACGGCAAATCGCTTCGCGTCTCCCTGAACCATCACCTCTTCATCCGTGACGACCATGCTCAAGAGCGAAAGATTGACGCGACCGACGTGCGGCCGGGGGACCAGCTCCTCTCGCTCGAGAGTCGTGCGCGCGTTGTCTCGATCGCGAACGAGCCTGACGCCGTCTGCGGGGACGTCACGACGGACACCGGGCGCCTCTACCTGCCCGAGAGCGACGTCGTCGTCTCGAATTGTGAAGACCTCGCCTGCTGGCGCGTCGCCGAGCTTCGGCTCGTCGGCGTCGACGCGCGGCCCGCGTTCACCTGCGACGTCCTGCCCGACGGCTCGTACCTCTATCACATCCAGGTCGAGCTCCCGAACGGCACCCTCGAGGACCCCTCCCGCATGCTTGGCATGCGCTGACCCCAATTTGAGAACCTGATCACCTGAAACCTGATCACCCGAATCACCTGAGAAACCTAAAAAAGATGCCCCTCCCCGCCTTCGTCCTCCCCGTCGGTCTCGGCGGCCTCGCGCTCGGGGGCCTCTACTGGTATCTCCACCGTCCGCACGCGGGCGTGGGCCCGGCCCCCGACAACGTGCCGCCGGCCCCGCCGCCGAAGACGATCCCCGCCGCCCCGCAGTACGCGACCACGACCCCGACGGAGGCGCCCCTCACGCCCGCCGAGATTCAGCAGGTCGCGGATATCGCGGCCCAGGACGTGGCGCAGGCGGCCGAGCAGGCCCAGTTCGCGATCGAGGGCCCCGGAGGAACCGAGGACGTGGCGGCGCAGGCGGCCCAGGCCGTGTCCCAGGCCCTGTCGCAGTCCTTCTCGCCGGCCGACTCCGGGTGGATCCCGATGGAGCCCTCGAGCCCGCTCGCGACCTTCGCCGACTACGTTCCGGACCTCTCCGACTACACGCCGAGCGTCCCGGACCTCTCCGACTACGTGCCGAGCGTCCCGGACCTCTCCGATCTCGGCGACCTCTTCTCGGGCCAGCGCGACGCCGCCCTCTCCCACGATCCGACCGTCCGACGCTTCCTCGCGCGAAAGCGCAAGCGTCGAAACATCTGATCTCCTCTCTTCGCTGAATCGCTGAACTGCTGATCCCTGGAACCTATCTCCAACATGCCCCTCCCCGCCTTCGTCCTCCCCGTCGGTCTCGGCGGCCTCGCGCTCGGGGGCCTCTACTGGTACCTGCATCGTCCGCACGCGGGCGTCGGGCCCGCGCCCGACAACGTGCCTCCGGCCCCGCCTCCCAAGCAGCCGAAGGCGGCCCCGGCCCCGACTCCACAGCCCCAGGCGCAGCCCGGAACGGGTCCAGGATGGGGCCCTCCCGGCTCCGGCATCACGCCAACGTACGTGGGTCCGCCGCACGGCGAGGCGCCGCAGGCGGGAGACCCGGGCGACCAGCCCTCGTGGCATCCGGGCGGATACGTCCCGCTCGCGGCCGAGGAGCCGGGCGATCCGTTCTCCGGAGGAGACGACTGGGTGCCCGTGCAGCCCTCGGCGTACTTCGACCCGGGCACCGGGCCGGGCGAGTCCCCCCAGGGGCTCGGCGGGTTCGACGAGCCGCCCGAGCCCTCTGAGCCTGCAGGCGAGGAGCCGTGGCTTCCGGCCTCGCTCGCGGACTACATCCCCGACGTCGTTCCCGACGTCCAGTGGGAGCCGCTCGGGGGCCTCGGCCTCGACGATCTCGGCGACCTCTTCTCGGGCCAGCGCGACGCCGCCCTCTCCCACGATCCGACCGTCCGACGCTTCCTCGCGCGAAAGCGCAAGCGTCGAAACATCTGATCTCCTCTCTTCGCTGAATCGCTGAACTGCTGATCCCTGGAACCTATCTCCAACATGCCCCTCCCCGCCTTCGTCCTCCCCGTCGGTCTCGGCGGCCTCGCGCTCGGGGGCCTCTACTGGTACCTGCATCGTCCGCACGCGGGCGTCGGGCCCGCGCCCGACAACGTGCCTCCGGCCCCGCCTCCCAAGCAGCCGAAGGCGGCCCCGGCCCCGACTCCACAGCCCCAGGCGCAGCCCGGAACGGGTCCAGGATGGGGCCCTCCCGGCTCCGGCATCACGCCAACGTACGTGGGTCCGCCGCACGGCGAGGCGCCGCAGGCGGGAGACCCGGGCGACCAGCCCTCGTGGCATCCGGGCGGATACGTCCCGCTCGCGGCCGAGGAGCCGGGCGATCCGTTCTCCGGAGGAGACGACTGGGTGCCCGTGCAGCCCTCGGCGTACTTCGACCCGGGCACCGGGCCGGGCGAGTCCCCCCAGGGGCTCGGCGGGTTCGACGAGCCGCCCGAGCCCTCTGAGCCTGCAGGCGAGGAGCCGTGGCTTCCGGCCTCGCTCGCGGACTACATCCCCGACGTCGTTCCCGACGTCCAGTGGGAGCCGCTCGGGGGCCTCGGCCTCGACGATCTCGGCGACCTCTTCTCGGGCCAGCGCGACGCCGCCCTCTCGCACGATCCGACCGTCGCGCGCTTCCTCGCGCGAAAGAAGCGCCGGAGGAGCCTCTGATGGGGCTCTTCCTCGTTCCCCTCCTGCTCGGAGCCGCGGCCGGCTACTGGTGGTGGTCGCACAGGCCCCACGCCGGCCTCGGACCCGCCCCGTCCGCCGCCCCACCGGCGCCGACGAAGATGCTCTCGCCCGCGCCCGCCTCGCTCGTCGAGGCGGCGCCGATCGACCTGGGAGATGTCGAGGCTCCTGAATTTTTCTCGTCCATCGAGACGGGCGCCTACGCCAGCGTCGATCGCCCCTACGAGCCCGCGCTCCGCGGGTCCGCGTACGAGGACGTCCTCGCCGCGCCGGACGTGTTCTCCGGACAGATAGATGTAGGCCTACACTCCGATCCCGTCGTCCAACGCTTCCTCGCCCGCAAGGCACTCCGAAGGAGCCTCTGATGCACCCGTACGTCCTTCCCGGGATCCTCGTCGGCACCGGCGCCGCGGCCCTGCTCTACGTGCTGCTCAGGCCGGCGCCCCAGAAGCTCGCGACGGGCGAGTCGACGACGCTGCCGAAGGATCTCGTGCCGCTCTTCAACCGTATGCTCACGGGCAGCCGCAAGCCCGACGCGGTCGACGCGGTCGCGAAGAAGCTCGACGCGTACGGCTACGGCCTCGAGGCCGGGCTCGCGCGCAAGCGAAGCGCGTTCCTGCGCACGCCCCCGAAGGCCGCGCCGACCCCGGCCGCGCCGGCCCCGGCCCCGGCCCCGGCGGCCCCGCAGCCGAAGGCGGCGCCCGCGCAGGCCGCCCCTCAGCCGCAGCCCGAGCCCAAGGCGCCCCCGCCCGGCGTCCTCGATCTCGACCAGCCCGCGCCCCCGCCGCCCCCGGCGAGGACGCAGGCCCTGCCCATCCTCACGTACACGCCCGACCTGCGCGCGAACTCCGACCCTGGCGCGTACTACGTCACCTCGAGCGGCTCGGCCGCACGAGACGTCAGACAGGACATGAAGGCGCTCCGCTTCCTCGGCTACGCGGCGCCCATCAACCCTGGCGGCAACGTCAGCTACTCCGCCGACTCCTCGAGCAAGACGGGCTCCTTCAGCCCCGCCGTCCAGGCCGTCGTCAAGCAGTTCCAAAAAGACACGGGCCTCACCGCCGACGGCTGGCTCGGCAAGGGCACGCGTACCAAGCTCGGCGCGCTCGTCGCCGCGAAGAACGGATCGAACGACGCGGCGAACCAGGCGGCGGGCGTCCCGTCCGTGCAGTTCGCGGGACGCGTCGTCGTCGGCGCGCGCCCGGTGCGCGTGCTCTCGCCGGGAGGCCTCCGTCTCCGGGCGCAGCCCGCGACCACCGCGACGGTGCTCGACTACGTCCCGACGCAGACGCTCGTGCCCGCCCTCGACCTCGTGCGCGGCCCGCGCCGCGAGCGGTCTCCGGGCCCCGACAGCGGCTGGATGCTCGTCGAGCATCGCGGTCGCCGAGGATGGGTCCCGGCGGAGTGGGTCGGATGAGAAGAGAGGTATCAGGTGTCAGGCGATCAGGTCGCCGGGCATCGAACCTGAGAGCCCAAAGCCTGTAAACCTGAAAACCTGGAAACCTGACAACCTCTCTTGGAACCTTCTCCCATGGCCATCGACCCCCGCGTGCACGAGCTGTTCTGCGACCTCCACAAGGGCGACGCCGAGGCCTGCTCGGTGATCCGAGAGGTGCGGAGCCGCGCGTCCCAGGGCGACGCCGAGGCCTCGAGCATCCTCGATCAGCTCGAGACCCTCGAGCACAAGTCTCAGAACGTCTTCCGGGCGGGTCCCGGGCAGGCGAAGGTCGGCTACCACGGGATGCCGACGCACCACCGGCCAGGCGTCGTCTTCGGGGCCGATCGATACGTCGATCCGCGTACCGCGTGGATCATGCAGCAACGCGCGACGGCGAAGGCGGCGGCCGAGGCCGAGGCCGCGGAGGCCACCGCGAGCCGGCCCCCGACCGACGAGCCGCCGCCCCCGCCCCCGGATCCCCCGCCCACGACGTCGACCCTCTTCGAGGTCGACCTGCGCTCGGCTCCGAGCCCCGAGGCGGACGCCGTCGCGCGCCTACCGAAGGGCGCGCTCTTCACGGTGCTCCTCAACACGATCCGGCCCACGCCGGGCGGCCCGACGTTCGTGATGGGCGCGTATGGGAGCACGCGCGGATGGCTGCCCGTGGGCTCGCTCGCGCTGCCGCTCGTCGTCAGCTCGGAGCCCCCGCCCACGTCCTCCTCGACGCAGGAGTCCCCGCAGGATCCGAATCCCTCCTCCCTCTTGCCCATCTCCTCGGCCTCTGGATCGCGCGGCCAGGCCGCGACGCTCTCCTCGACCGCCGACGTGCACGAGGAGCCCGACCCGACCTCTCACGCGATCGGTCAGGTCGGCGCCCTCGACTCGGTGACGGTCTTGCAATCCGCGCCAGGCCTCGGAGGGGGCCCATGGTTCTTAGTCCAGGCCGGGCCCCTCAGGGGCTGGGTCCCGTCGAACATCGTTCGCTTCTCCTCGTCCACCATCTCGGGCGTGCACGCGAACCTGATCGGGCGCTCGTCGCGTCACGATCTCGTCGGACGCTCGCAGTACGACCTCGTCGGACGAAGTCAGTACGATCTCGTGGGCGGAGGCCCGCGCCACGATCTCGTCGGGCGCAGCCAGTACGATCTCGTGGGTCGGAGCTCGCGTCACGATCTCGTCGGGCGCTCGCAGTACGACCTCGTCGGCGGACGCGTGGTCGTCGGAGGCAAGACGCTCTCCGCGCCCGAGAAGACCGAGCTCGCCGCGCTCATCAACCGGACGTTCGGAGACACCGAGGCGATCCGGGCCCCCTCGGAGCCCGAGGCCGCGGGCCCCTACGCGGACCCGACCATGTTTCGGCCTCGAGAGCACGTCGCCATCGCCCCGGCGCCGAAGTGGGCGCTCTCGCGCATGCTCGACAAGCAGATCTCGCTCACCCAGACGCGCCAGGCCTACGAAGACATGCAGAGGCAGGCCGCGGCCGAGGCCGCGGCTGCCGCCACGGTCGCCGTGGGCCCCGAGCCCGGCTACGGCGAGGGCGAGCTCCAGCCGCAGGCTCAGCAGCCGCTCCAGCAGCTCCTGCCCGAGGGCTTCGATCGGGCGAGCGTCGGGACCTACGAGGGCTTCCGCGACAGCGTCGACCCGACGGGCTTTCTCGACCACGACTCGGTCGTACGCATGTGGCACGATTTCCTCGCGAGCAAGGGCGTTCCCCCGAACCTCTGGGGCGCGTTCGGCCCATGACCTGATCCCCTCCGCTCGGGCCACGCCGCTCGGTCCGAGACCCCCATCACCCTTGTCTCCTCCCGATCCTCACGGGCCGGAGGAGGCGCTCGAGAGAGGGCGGCACTCACCCCAACCGAAGAGAGACACACCATGAGCATCATCACCGAGAACACGTTTCACGCCCTCGGCTCCGTCGCCGGCACGACGGGCCTCAAGGTCTCCGGGGCCGGCTTCGAGCCGTCGCAGACGGGGATCGGCGTCTACACGCTCGTCTTCGAGGAGGCGATCGACGAGGAGGAGCTCGCCTTCGTGGCAGCCTGCCGCTCGGGCGCGACGCCGCGCTTCGCGACCCACGAGGTCACGGGCGACACGACGATCGTCGTGCGCACGTGGGACGCCGCGGGCAACGCGGGGAACTCGAACTTCGACTTCATCCTGACCCGCGCTCCGAGCGGGATCGGGGCCAACGCTTAGGCCTACGGCCTAAGCGGCTATTCAGCGTTTCGGCTGTTCAGCGTTTTCAGCCCGAGAGGGCGGACGCTGGGCGGCCGAGCGCTGGACGGGCCGCCCTCTCGTCTTTTTTTCCTGAACCGCTGAACCGCTGAACCGCTGGAGTAGAACGCAAGTGACCCGCGACCGACGTGCCGGCCCTCCCGAGGGCGACCCCCTCGAGGGATTCGTCCCGATGGACCTGCCCGAGGGCAGGCCGGACGCGGACGCGCCGCTCGTGGGGCGGGCCCATCGTCCGTCGCTCGAGGGGCCGGGCCCGCAGCGCGTCGAGCGCGCGGCCGTGATCGGCGGATACCTCCAGCCGAACCTCGGCGGCCCCGAGCCCGGCGACGAGATCGAGACGGCCACCGGCGAGGACTACGAGCCGAACTTCATGAACGTCCCGCCGACGTTCGAGCATGCGGCCCTGAAGGGTCTGCGGAGCGGGATCGATCTGCCCACGAACCCTAAGCTGCCGATCATCTACCGGCCGCTCCAGGGCGCGAGGCCGCTGAACCGCGGCCAGTCTAAGCTCATCAAGATCGCCACGAAGGGGGGCGTCTTCACCGAGACCGTCTTCTCTACGATCGTCGCCACGCCCCGTGACGGCGGCGACGACGCGCAGCAGTTCACGGTCACCTTGGGCCTCGACTACCCGAACGACAGCCTGCTCACGTCGGCCGCCGCGGGAGTCGTCGACTTCCGGGCCCGACTGCAGTGGGGCACCGGCGGCGCCTCGTACACGACCGAGCTCGACTGGTTTCAGGGACACTCCTTCGGGCTCGCGGCGAGCTTCATCCAGGTCGACCTGATCGTGGGCGCGTTCAGCATCCCGGCGGGACCCGAGATCGAGTTCGACATCCAGGTCTCCGCCTCGATCGCCGAGCAGTACGGCTCGCCCGTCTCGCCCGCGCGGAGGACGATCGATGTCGGAGCGCTCTCGGTGGGCGGGTCGTCGGCGATCGTCCCGATCCCCCGATGGGCCAAAAACTATACCTTCACGAGCCTGGGCTCTCTCAACATCTTCGACGAGCCAGACGTAGGGATCTCGCTCTGTCGCACGATGACGGGCGTGGCGGTCGCCACCCAGCGGGTAACGAGCCGCGACAACACGGCCCTCAACCTGCACGGGCAGTTTCCCATCCCCAGGACGGCACGCTTCTTTCAGCTCGTGAACCTCTCGCCCTCCGTCGACCTCGCCCACGCGGCGATGCTCTTCGACCTGGAGTTCTAGGGATGACGATCAAGATCGTCCCCGGCACCGTCGACGCGTACGAGGTATCCCTCGTGGTGCCCTCCGTCGCGGCCGGAGCCGCGCTCGCCGTCGTGCGCAACGTCGCGAACGGGATCGACGCCCAGGCCGTGAGGCTCGGGCTGGTCCGCCTGTCGGTGACGCTCACCACGGCGGTGGCGACGAGCCTCGGCCTCGTCCTCGCCACGGCCCAAGGAACCGTCCTCACGGAGGAGGCGGGGCTGCTCACGACGGGCGGAGCCGTGCCGACGTTCGGCAGGCTCGTCTCGGCGTGGAGCGCCGCGCCGACGTTCGCGGGCTCGCCGGTCTACTTTCGCCGCGAGCTCGTGGCCGGCGTGGTCGGTCAGCGACTCCTCTGGGAGTGGCCGGAGGATGAGCCATTCGTGATGACGACCGCGCCGGACGCGGTCCACGGCAACGTCTACGTCCGCAACGTCGGGGCCGGAGCCTCGGCCGACGCCCTCGTCAACGCACGATGGATCAGCCTGGGCCGATGACCGCGATGAGGCACCTCTTCGCGGACCCGCGCGTCATGGTCGGGATCGGCGTCGCCGTCGGGGCGGGGGCGCTCATCCTCCACGCGAGGATGACGGCGAGGAGGATCGCCCCCGCGCTCCTCTCTGAGATCAAGCTCACGAGACACCTCGACGAGAGGTTCTTTCAGGGCGTGGCGCAGATGGCGGCGGACTACCGCGCGCGCGGCGCCACGATCTCGGCGATGGATCTCCTCGCCGTCTTCCTCGGCGAGTCGGGCGTTCACCCCGACGCGATGAACGCTTCGAGCGGATGCGCGGGGCTGAATCAGATCTGTGATCTGAGAGGCGTCGGGTGGTC
>Ga0334722_10003794_pt1 | contig 16094 bp, 12 predicted proteins | sample C3_bottom_MG_FD_207210 | JGI IMG/M metagenome (GOLD analysis project Ga0334722, IMG submission 207210) | Sediment microbial communities from Yellowstone Lake, YNP, Wyoming, USA - C3_bottom | ecosystem: Environmental > Aquatic > Freshwater > Lake > Sediment | place: USA: Wyoming | collected...
CGTCGCGGTTCGGACGGCCGGTTTTCGCGATTCTGACCCCCACCGAGAAATATGGCCGCTCGTTCGCCGCCGCGTTCCGCCAGGCCCTCGAGCTGCGCGGTGGCAGAGTTTCACTGCTGCGCGAGTACGAGCCGGGTTTGCGCGATCTCGCCCCCTGGGTCGCCGCGGTCGCAAAAGACCTGCGTCCGGCGGCTTCCGGCGCTGCGGGAGCCTGGGCTGTCGACGCGCTCTTTCTCGCGGGCTCGGCCGAGGAGGCGGGGATGATCCTGCCGCGCCTGGCATACCAGGGGCTGGACCCGCGGAAAATTGCCATTGTCGGCGGTAGCGCGCTCAACGTGCCGGAGTTTCCCCGGCTGGCGGGTGGCTACGCCGAGGGAGCGCTGATTGCCGACGGCTTCTTCGCGGGCAGTGAACAACCGCCGGCACGGGATTTCACGCGACGGTATCGCGCCAGGCATGGGGTTGATCCGGGCGCCGCCGCCGCTCAGGGGTGCGCGGCGGCTCAAGTGCTCGTTGCCGCACTGCGCAGCGGGGCGGACGCGCCGCACGAGGTTCTCGCCGCGCTCGGGAAGCTCGGCGAGGTTGCGACCGTGCTCGGGCCGCTACGGCTCCTGCCGGGGGGAAGGGTCGAGCGTCGACCGTTCTTCATCACCGTGAGCGGGAGGAGCCTCGTCCAGATGCGGGCCCCGTGATGCGGAAACTCCGCCGCGAGGATTGGCTGCGGCGGTGGGACTCAAGCGCGCCGGGCGGCAGCGGCGTCGCGCGCGAGATCCCAGAGCAGGAAACCGAGGGTCACCGTCAGGGCCACGGCGGTGGCGGGCAGCGCGATCCAGGCGGCGCCGCAGAGCGCGAAGAGCAGGAACGCCGGCGCGTAGAAGTCGCGCTTGATGGAGCCGGCGAGCCGCACCAGGAGCCGCACGAAAGCGTTTGCGCGAAAGCCCGGGCCGGCGATCTTCTCCTCGAAGGCGTGCAGGCTGCGGGCGTTCAAACGGGTCAGCAGTTGCCAATACATCAGCGAGACGGTGGCCACGTCGAGGATCACTGCCGCGACCCCGGCCTGGAGCAGCCAGGGCGAGGCGAAGGCGCGCCAGCTGCCGACCGTCACCCCCGCCAGGTAGACGACGTTGGCCAGGTCGTCGCAGACCGTGTCGAGCCACTGCCCGCCGTCCGACTGCTGAAACTTCATCCGCGCGATTTCGCCGTCGACGCCGTCGAGCACGCTCGCCAGTAAAAAGAGCGCCCCCGCGCCGACGAAGCCCGGGTACGTCCCGAGACACGCGAGCAGGCCCGCGGCGAGCCCCACGACCATCGTCCCGAGCGTCACGGCGTTCGGTGTCAGCGGCAGCGGTGCCAGTCGCCGCGAGATCGCCAGCGAGACCGAGCGGTCGATGGTCCGCGCAAACCAGCCGTCGTTCGGCTGGCGCAGCGACTGCAGGATCGCCCGCTCGGCGCGTCGGCGCCCCTGCGGGCTCGTGACGTCCTCGGCGTACCCGAGGCGCCGCAACGCGTCGGGGGAGGCCCCCGCCAGCTGCGCGCGCAGCGCCGGCGCCGGTCGGACGACGCCGGCGTCGATGGCCGTCGGCGCGCACGGGGCGAGCGGCACGACCTCCACGAGCGGCAGCCGCCGGTCGGGGCGCCGCGCCCCGAAGTGAGCGGCGACGGTCGCGAACTCGCGGACGCCGCAGACGACACGAACCCGCTGGACGCCCAGGCTGTGCAGCGTCATCAGTGTGCGCTCGACCGCGGGCAAACCGGCGACCCGCGCGAGCGGCCACCGGGGGTCGGTGGCTTCCGGCCGCGACACCAGGAGCACCGCGTCGGCGACGGCGGGGGTGCCTGAAGCGTCGGTTGCTGCGTTCACGTCCCGAACCGCGGCGGCACGAGTGCGATCGGCGTCCCGTTCTGCGCCCCCGAGCGATAGGCCGCCGCGGTCAGTGCGGCGCACCAGCCGGCCTCCCGCAGGTTCGTCCCGCGCAGGCGCGGGTCGCGGATCTCGGCGAGAAAGCCGCTCAGCACGTCGGCGAACCAGTCTTCGTGGTGGGACCCGGCAGAGAGCGCCGCCGCAAACGGTGTCGTCGCGGGGGCCCCGTCGCGCGGCAGCACCACCAACCGGTCGTCGTCGATCACGAGCGCGCCGCGATCGGCGAGGACGAACACCGTGTTGCGCCGCGTTGCCGCGCGCCAGGTCAGGTGCAGGCCGGCCTCGGCGCCCGCGAAAGCGATGGCCGCGGAGACGGTCTCCTCCAGCTCGCCGGGAAGAGCGTCGGGCCGGGTCAGCTGGGCCGAGATGCGTTGCGGCAGCTCGCCGACGAGACTCATGATCAGGTAGAACGCGTGCCACCCGTGGTCGACGAGGATCCCCCCGCCGGCCTGCGCCGGGTCCCGGCGCCAGTCCTCCGCGGCGCAGGCCCCGGCCGTCGCCCCGCTGCCGACGCCCTTGCAGGGCTGGTTGCGCCAGACGACGTGGTCGACATGCCGGACCGCCCCGAGCGTGCCCGCGCGCAGCACCTGGAGCGCCGCCGTGAAGATCGGCGCAACCTTCCAGTTGTGCACCGTGTACAACACGCGTCCCGCCTCGCGGGCGGCGCGCGCGAGGCGTTCGAACGCGGCCGGGTCGAGAGTCAACGGCTTCTCGCAGAGCACGTGCCAGCCTCGGGCGAGGGACTCGGCGGCCAGCGCCACGTGTGAGTCCGGCGGGGTGCAGATGTCGACGAAGTCGAGGCTCTGCTCTCGCGCCAACTCCGCCAACGTGGCGTAGCAGCGGAGGCCCGGCGCCAAGGCTGCGGCGGCTGCCCGGCGCTCGGGCGCGGCGTCGACGACGGCGACAATCCGCACCGCAGCGGCTGCGGCGAGGGCCGGCCAGTGGCCGCGGGCGGCGATGTTGCCGAAGCCGACGACGGCGCCGTTCAGCGCGGTCATCAGGCGTGCGCGGCCGCGACGGCGCCGAGCGCCGCGTCGATGATCGCCGCTCCTTCCAGCGCTTCGGCCGCGGTGAGCGTGATCGGCGGGTGGATCCGCACCCGTGGGCTGTAGCTCATCGCGATCAGACCGCGGCGCAGGCTCTCGGCGAAGAGGGCCTCGCAGAACGCCTTGCCCTGCGGCTCGACGCTGCCCGCGCGCTGCACCAGGTCGAAGCCGATCAGCAGCCCTTTGCCGCGCACCTCGCCGACGCACGGGTACTTCGCCAGCCGGGCGCGCAGGTTCTCGAGCAGCAGTGCGCCGACCCGGGCGCTGTTCGCCACGAGCCCGTCGTCGACGATGGTCTGCACCGCGGCCAGCGCGGCTGCGCTCGCCAGCGGGTTGCCGCCGTAACTGGAGGAGGAGGCGCTCGGCAACGACCACGGGGCGGCCTGCACGATCTCGTCCGTAGAGATCAGTCCGGCGACCGGGAAGCCGGAGCCGAGGCTCTTGCCGATCGTCAGGATGTCCGGCTCCACGCCGTCGTGTTCACAGCCGAACATCAGCCCGGTGCGGCCGAAGCCGGTGATCATCTCGTCGGCGACCAGGAGCGCTCCCGCCTCGCGCGCGACCGCGGCGACCCCCGCGAGGAAGCCGGGCGGCGGCACGACGTTGCCGTTCGTGCCCTGAATCGGCTCGACGATGACCGCAGCGACGTTGCCCCGGGCCTCCTCGCGGATCTGCCGCCGCAGGTGCTCGACGCACGCGAGCGCGCAGGCCGGGTAAGCCAGATCCCAGGGGCAGCGCGTGCAGTCGGCGTACGGCGCGCGGTGGTAGCCCACGGGCATCGGCTGGGAGTCGTACTTCCAGTCGACGCTCGAGAGCGGCATCACACCGGCCGTCTTGCCGTGGAAGGCGCCCCAGAAACCGAAGACGTTCATTTTTTTCGTGTAGGAGCGCGCCAGCCGCAACGCCGACTCGACCGCCTCGGCGCCGCCGGAGAAGAACTGGGAGCGGCGCAGACGTCCGGGCGCGACCTGGGCCAGCAGCTTGACCAGCGCGAGGCGCGGGCGGCTCGTGAAGCTGCCGATCGTCACCTCGCGCAGCTGGCGCTCGAGGGCCGCGACGTATTTCGGGTGCCCGTAGCCGAGGCTGCCGACCGAGACGCCGACGTTGAAGTCGAGGTAGCGGTTGCCGTCGGCGTCGAAGAGCCGCGCGCCTTCGCCCCGCTCGATCGCGAGTCGGGAGAGCAGCGCGATCGACTGGGTGCCCGGCGCGATGTACTGCTGCTCCTCTTCGAAGAGCGCGACGGAACGCGGTCCCGGCCAGGTGGTGCGCGACTGCTGCGGCTCGCCGCCTTCGGGGGCGGACGGCTGGTGTTGGGTCTTCGTCGTCATGCGTGAGTCCTCTCAGAAAAGGGGTGGCGCGGCCGGTTGCGGCTCCGGCGCAGGCGCCGGCGTGACGGTCCGCGGGGAGCGCAGGCGGCGCTCCTGGGCGATGATGTGTCGGGCGATGGCGTGGGCCGCGGCGCCGCGGCACGGCGCGAAGGACGGCCAGTCGTTGAGGTCGATGAGCGAGAGGCCGCCGTCGGGGCCGACGATCGCGTCGCCGCCGTAGACGCCGATCTCCAACTCGGCTGCCGCGTGCTCGGCCATCCGGCGCAACAGGCGCTCGTCGAAGGGGTAGCCCTGATAGTCCTTGGGGTAGAAGGGCCAGAAGAGCAGGCCGCCGGCCACCCCGTAGAACTTCACCTCGTCGCCCTCGCGGTGCTCCTGCAGCATGGCCTGACCGAGGTCGCGGCGCCCGAACCTTTCGAGCGCCGGCCCGAGGTCCTTCCAGCTGTCGAGCCGCACGACGTCCTCGGGGCAGGTCGCGTGAACGTCCGCCCGCTTGAGCCAGGCCGGGCCCGCCGCGAAGATCTCGCGGCACCCCTCCGTGCGCGCCGCCTCGAGGACGGTCGGCAGGAAGATGCAGCGGGGGAACGCGACGCCGTCGGCGCCGAGCAGCGGGCAGAGCTGGTCGCGGTAGGTGCGGCGCGCCGCGAGCGGATCGTTGACGACGGCCACCCCCTCCTGCTTCCAGTCGGCCAGCTCCGCGATGCTCGTCGGCCCTTGCGCCATCGAGAAGACGATTGCCGCGTCGCGCCGCAGCGGCCGCGCCTCGTCGAGCGAGGTGATCCGCACCCGCGCGCCGAAACGTTCGAGGGCGTCGCCGACCAGTCGCAGGATGCGGGCGTCGTTGCCCAGATGGTTGCCGGGTGAGTACGTCGCCTCGCGCACGATTCCCAGAAAGAGCTTTTTCACGCCGACGCCTCCGTCCGCGCTGCCCAAGCCTCAAGCAGGCGCTCAGCCTGCCGGACGTCCGCAGGCCGGTCCACGTCGATAATCTGCGGCAGCGGCACGGCCCAGCAGCGCCGTCCGCGCTGCAGCAGGTGGCCGAGGAACTGGCGCAATGCGGTGAAGTTCGCGGCGAGTGCGTGCTCCCGCTGCGCGAGCAGCCCCGGTGTCACCCAGTAGAAACCCGCCGTGACGAATGGGCTCGCCCCGGCGCTGCTGGAGAGCGCGGCGACCTCGAAAGGCGGCGCGTCCGCCAGCGGCGGCGCGACGTTCTCGCGGGGGATTGCGTAGAGCGGCTTCTCGTCGTCGATCGTCGTGGTCACGCCGAGCACGAGGTCGGCACCCGGAATCGCCGCGGCCCGCTCGACGAAACGGCGCGCGGTGCCGGGGGGGCAGACCGAGTCGACCGTCGTCAGCAGGTGCCCCGCGCCGCCGGCCGCGGCGAGAGTCTCGAGAACCGCGAGGAAACTGTGCATCGAGGTCGGGGTATCGCGCACGATCCAGTCGACCGGCAGTTGCGGAAAGGTGCGGGCGACGTGCTGCGACACCTCGCGCGAACTGCTGTTGACGATGCAGGTCAACCGGCCGACCCCGGCGTCGATGAGTCCTTCGATGACCAGGTCGATCAGGCGGCGCCCGCCGACCGGGATCAGCGCCTTCGGACCGCCCCCGAGACGCTGGCCGAGGCCCGCAGCGATGATGCCGGCGTTCACGCCGACACCCCTGACGCGGCAAACAGCGCCGGCAACTCGGACAGACTCTCCAGGCGAGCGTCGACGAGCGACGGGTCCGGGCAGTCGACTCTTCGGTCGGGCGCCAGCCAGACGGTGCGCATTCCCAGCGCCCGCGCCGGGCGGATATCGCGCTCGAAAGAGTCGCCGACGAAGACGGTGAGGGGGGGCGCGGCGCCGACGCGTTCGAGGGCCGCGCGGAAAAAACGGGGATCCGGCTTGCGCAGACCGATGACCGCGGAGTCGAGAACGGCATCGCAGAGAGGGGAGAGCCCGAACTCGTCGCAGAGCGTCCGGACGTTACCGTAGAAATTCGAGACGACGCCAATGCGCCGGCCGCTGCGGCGCAGGGCTTCGAGCACGCCGCGGTTGCGCGAAAGCGCCGCCGCCGCGGGGGAGCTGAACGCTTCAACCACTCGTTGCGCGAGCGGCCCGTCGGCCAGACCGAGGTACTGAAACTGCTGTTCGACGTGCAGCGTCATCATCTCCCGCAGGCCGCATGAGGCGATCGCCGGGTCGGCTTCCAGCCGCGCGTCGGCGTGGTAAAACGCCTCCTTGATCCGCTCGCGGGACAACCCCGGGACCTCGAGGCGTTCGTAGATGGCGTAGAAGCGGTCAAGCCAGTGCAGCCCGTCGCCGTCGAGCGTCCCGCCGAAGTCGAGCAGAATTGCCGTGATCGGCGCAAGCGCCACAAGCGCGCCCGCGCCGCCCGCCGCGGCCCGCCCGCCGCCACCGTCGATGCCTGAAGCCATATCTTGTTGATTTTCCTTGGCGCGCGGATCCTTGTCAATCGGCATCCGCCCAAATCCGCGCGTAACGCGCGGATGAGTGAAGGCCGGCTTGTCAAATCGACCTGAAATCGCTGGCATTTCCAGTTGCACGACCGATCTCCATGCCCCAGGTATTCCTTGATCTGAGCCGATCCAGCTCTGCGTGAGCAAAAAAGCCAGGTTTCACGAGATTGAAATGTCCGCTGTGCTGCTGGATCCGCGCTGAGCGCGCGGATCTGGGGCAAGGATGCGCCGGTAAACCTCGGCGATCGCCAGCGCGGATGCGGACCAGGTGAAGCTCGCTGCGCGCGCCAGCCCCCGGGCACGCATCTCGCGGCGCAGTCCGGCATCCTCGCCGATGCGAACCAGCAGGTGCTCGAGTTCCTGGCGGCCGTCGGGATCGAAGTAGAGCGCCGCGTCCGCGCCGACCTCCTCGTGAGCGCCGCCGCGGCTGGCGAGGACCGGCGCGCCGCACGACATCGCTTCGAGGATCGTCATGCCGAAGCCCTCGTACCGCGAGGGCGCGACCACCGCCGTGGCGTTCCGATAGAGAGCAGGGATCTCCGCGTCGGTCGCGTCCCTCAGCCAGTGGAAGCGTCCGTCAAGGCCCGCGGCGCGCACGTCCCGTTCGAGCCGTGGCAGGACACCCCCGTAGAGCGGGCGCCCGACGACGACCAGGCCCGCGTCGACGCGACCTGCAACCCGGATCCAGGCCTCGACGAGCAGGGGCTGGTTTTTACGGTAGTGGTCGCTGCCGACGGAGAGAAACCAGCGTCCGGAGAGGCCATGGCGGGTCTCCAACATCCGGAGCTCACCCTCCGCCTCGTCGCGCGGCGCCAGAGCGAAGGTCGCCGGGTTGACGCCGTGGGGGACGACGCTGATCCGGCTTGCGGGGATCCGGTAGATCCGGCAGAGGTCGCGCCGGGTCGCCTCGGAGATCGCCACCAGGTGGCGTGGCCGCCGGTGCCTGAGTCCCTGCTCGAGCCAGTCGAGAGCGCGCAGCGCGCGGCCGCGGCCGGGCTCGGGGAGCACCGCGGGGACGATGTCGTGCGCAGTCGCGACGACCGAGGGGCCGCCGGGCAGCGGCAGCGACCCCGGGTGCAGCGCGTGAAAGAGGGCGATCCGCGACGCGCGCAGCAGTGCCGGGACCAGCAGGCGCCGTTGCCAGCGGTGGCGCGCGGGCGAGATCAAGGGCTGGCGCAGCAGCCCGGCGGGATCGAGCGCGGCCGCCGGTCGCGGCCGCCGGTCGGATCTGAAGAGCACCCAGAGGTCGACACCGGGCAACTCGCCGGCGGGCAGCGCCTGCAGCGCGCGCAGCAACTCCAGTCCATAGCGGCCGAAGCCGCCGTGGCGGTCGCGCATCTCGATCGGCGTCAGATCGAGGCAGACGCGGCGAGAGGCAGGAACCGGCGTGCGCGTGCTTTTTGACCGTAGGCTCTGAATCATGGCGAGATTCTTTCATGATCGCACAAAAAAGCGCTTTCGGGAAACCGCGCGGTCGCGGTACGATGTAACGCCTCGGCGCGCCGCGCTGCGGGCGCGGGAGGTGTCCGGGTCATGGCGCGATGTGAGCAGGGTGCCGTTGCTTTCTTGTTCTCCGGCTGGTCCGTCCGCCATCCGCCGGCAGGAGTTCCGGCCTCCCCGGTTCGCGCTGGTTGGTCTGGAAGCGTTCGCTGATGGTCGGTAAACGGCCCGCATGAGCCTGCCGGGTCCGCGGCGAACCGCGGATGAGCAGGGGCGCCCGGAGCGCGCGGCGCCCGCGGGGGCGGTGCGCGAGCGAGTCTTCCACAACGCCGCCGCGGCGGTCGCGGCGCGCGCAGCTACCGGCGTATTCCAGGTGCTGGCCACGCTCACGTTGGCGCGGTGTCTCGGCGAGCAGGAGTGGGGGCTCTACGGGTACCTGCTCGCATCGCTGGATATTTTCGCCGTACTCACCAACCTCGGCCTCGACGTCGTCGGGATCCGTTTGATGGCGGTCGGCGCGTGGCGGCCGCGCGCGGTCGTCAAACATTTGTTGTTGCTCAAGACGGCGCTCTGCATTGCCGGCCTGGCCGGGCTGGGTGTCGTGTCGCTGGTTGTCCCGCGCCTGGCGGAGCACCGCGGACTGCTGGCGCTGCTCGGGCTCGCGCTGTTGCCGATCTCCCTGCTCTCCAGCGTCACCGTGCGGTTTCAGACGGAACACCGCATGGAGCGGCTGATCCCGGCGCAATTCGCCGCGGGGGCGTTGTACCTGCTGGCGGTGCACGCCGGGTCCGCCCTCGGGCTGCGCCTGCCGGGTTTCGTGGCGCTCTTCGCCGCTTTCCAGCTGCTCACCTACCTGCTCACGGTCGTGGTTTCGCGTCGGACCTGGCCGCCTTCCGGCGCGCGGGACGCCGGCGAGGCTCTCGACCGCGCCCTGTTCCTGACCATCCTGAGGCAGAGCATCCCCGTCGGGGGCGCGATGATCATGGTCGTTACCTACTCGCGACTCGGTGTCTTTTTGCTCGAGCGCTTTCAGGGGCTCGAGGCGGTGGGGCAGTACTATATCGCGCTGAAAATCAGCGAGCCGCTGCTGGCGATCGCGGGGGCGCTGGCGATGAGCGCGTATCCGGTGTTCTCGCGGCTCGCGGAACGCGGCGCCGCGACCGAGTTGCGGCGGCGCGTTCTTCGCTACTCGCTGGGGTCGGCGGCGGTCTCGGGCGCGGTGGCCGCGCTGTTCACCGTCTTTTCCGCGCCGCTGCTGCGCGCGATCAAGCCGGAGTACGCGGCCGCCGCGGGCGCACTGACGGCGCTCGGCTGGGCCACGGCCTGCATGTTCCAGAACCAGCTCTCGACGGCGGCGATCAACGCTTTCGGGAGGTTTCACCTGAATTCGGTGTTCGCCGCGCTCAACCTTTGCACGTACCTCGTCGGCAGCCTGTTGCTCGTCCGGTCGCTCGGGGCGACGGGCGCCGGGCTGGCAACCCTGTGCACCGAGGGGGTGAACGCGGTGGTGCAGATCGCGGCGGTCTCCGTGCTGCTGCGGCGCCTCGAGACCGCGGCCACCGCCGCGCCGACCTCGTGAACTTCCTGGCCCTGCTTGTCCTGCTGGCACTGGTGGCGCTCCCCGGTGTGGCGCTCGCCGCGACGACTGCCGGCGACGAGGCCGACCCGCTCGCCTTTGTCGCCGTCGCCGCGATCTCCGGGGCGGCGCTCTGGGTGACCGCATTCTGGTTCCTGCGCCTCGCACCGCTCGCGGGGTTCGGTCTCCGCGGCCTCGCGGCGGTCGTGAGCGCAGCCGCGCTCGCCGGCCTGTTCGTCACGCGTCGGCGCCTTGCCGCGACGCTGGCCGCCGCCGTTCGGCGCGAGCACCGGCCGCTGCTGCTGACGCTGGCCGCACTGGCGGCACTGCGTTTCGCACCCCTGCTCATCGCCGCCGCGCCGCCGGGCGCCGATATGAGCATGCATGCCTACATGACGCGGCTGATCCTCGAGGCCGACGGGGTGCCCAGATCCTATCTGCCGCTCTTGCCGATCCGCGAGTTCGGGTCGTACGCCGCCGGTCTGCCGGCGTTGGGAGCGATGACCGCCGCCCTGGGCGCCGGCACGGCTGTGGACGGCGCGTTCGCCGCAGCGGTGTTGGCGCAGTTGCTGGCGACGCTGGCCGTCTACGCCTACGTCCGCGAGCGGGCCGGCGCAACGGCGGCGCTGCTGGCGGCCCTGCTCGCCGGCGTCGCCACCCGCGACCCGCAACACTTTTTCGAGTGGGGCGGGAACCCGACCGTCCTCTCCCTGGCGTTCGCAACTCTCGGCCTCTGGGCGCTCGAGGGACTTGGCGACGAGCGTCTGCCGCGCCGCACGCTGCTGGTCCCGCTGCTGTTCGCGGCGGCCGTGCTCACGCACGCGGTGATACCGTGCGCGCTGGCCTATGTCCTGCCGCCGCTGCTGCTCTACCGCCTCGTGCGCCTCAAGGGTGCGGCCCGCGGCCGCATGCTGCTGCGGGGTATGCTGCTGGCAGCGGTGCTGGCGCTGCTGGTGGCCCCGGCGCTGGCCGACATCGCGCCTTCAGTGAGTCCGGCCGAGCGCGCCTGGATCATGCGCTGGCAACGACTGCCGATCCACGTCCCGCCGGGACCGTTCTGGATGCTCCCGCTCGGTCTGGCAATCCAGATCGGGGTGCGACTCGGGGCGATTTACGCGGTCTGGCTCGCGGCCGCGCTCCTCGCCCGGCGGCGGTGGCGTTGCGCACCGATCACCGAGGAACTGATCCTCGGCGCGGGGGTGCTGCTGCTCGTCGCCAATGCCCGGGTCTGGCTGCTTCCCGGATCGTACGCCCTTTTACCCGACCGCACGCTGCTGCTGATCGTGCCCTGTTCCGCGCGGATCATCGCCGCCAGCCTCGACCAGGCGCGTGCGCGACTCTGGCTCCCCGCGACCGCGCTGCGCCGGCGCCTGTTTGCCGCGTGTTTCGGCGGGAGCCTCGCGGCCGGCGCCGTGCTCTGGTACCTGCTCGGTCTGCGCGACGTCAGCGTGACCGCCGACGATCGCGAGGCGATTGCGTGGATTGCCCGGCAGACGCCGCCCGGCGCCGTGATCGCGAACAACTACGGCGATGCCGGTCTTTGGATCCCGGCGCTGGCGCTGCGGGCGGTGGTCACTCCACACGTGAACGTCACCTACTTCGACGAGGTCGCGCCGTGGCGCGACCGGTCACCGGACTTTCTCTTCGTCGGCGCCCGCCGCGTCTACGACATCGACAGCCCCTACGTGCTGGCTGAAGTCCGCTCCCGGCCGGAACGCTACCGCGAGGTTTTCACGAGCGGCAACGCGGCCGTGTTCCGCGTGCTGCCGTCGGTGGCGGCGCCGGCTCGGCTCCGAAGTGCGGCGCGGTAGACGGCGGCGGTGCGCGCGGCGCACTCGGCCCAGGTGAATGCGCGGGCGCGCGCCAGCCCCGCCGCGCGTTGGCCCGAGCGCAGCAGCGCGTCCCGGGACAGCCGGACCAGGGCTTCGCCAACGGCTGCCGCCCCTGCCGCCGCGTCGAGCAGCAGCGCCGCCTCCCCGACGATCTCGGGAACCGAGCCGCAGGCCAGCGCCAGCACCGGACAGCCGCAAGCCATGGCTTCCGTGAGCGTCATGCCGAATCCTTCGTAGCGCGAGAGCATCGGGTGGGCGGTGGCGTGGCGATACAGCGCCGGCAGTTGCTCCGGCGGGACGAATCCCAACAGCCGCACCCGGTCGGCGACGCCGAGGTCGCGCGCGAGTCCCTCGATCCGCGCGCGGACGGCGGGACCGATCTCCCCGCCGAGCACGAGCAGTTCGTCGATTTCCCCTGCGCACCGCGCGAAGCCTTCGACGAGCAGCGGCACCTGCTTGCGCGGATCGAAGCCGCCGACGCAGAAAAAGTAGGGTCGGTCGCCGCCGAGCGCGGCCGTGACGGCGTCGCGCTCACCGACAGCGACAGCGGCGTGGAAGACCTCGCTGTCCACGCCGTGGTGGATCACCGAGACGCGTGCCTCCGGCAGGCCGGTCACGTGCAGCAGGTCGCGGCGGGTGCAGACGGAGATGGCGATCACGTGGCGAAACGCGCGGTATCTGGCCCGCTCGACGAGTCTGCGGGCGGCAACCGGCAGCAGCGGCGGGCTGAACGGGTGGTGCATGATCGCCGGGATCAGGTCATGGCAGGTTGCGACTACGCGGCAGCCCGGTGGGCGCGGGTTGCCCTTGGGGTCGGTCGCGTGGAACAGATCGACCCGCCCGGCGAGCAGCCGGACCGCGCCGGCGGTGTGCTTGAGCAGGTAGAGAAGCGTCTCCGCCACCTGCCCGCGTGCGCCGCGTTCGCGCTCGGCCGCCAGCGTGTCGGCGTCGAGCGGGCGTAGACGTAGCGCACCGCCGCCGCCGACGAGCAGGAACGGTTCGAGACCGTCGAGGAGCGAGGGGGTGCGGGCGAACGCGGTCGCCAGACCGAGCGCGTAGCTGCCGTGGCCGCGAAAGAGCGAGTCGGTGGCGAGCGAGGTCAGGTCGATGCAGACCCGCGGGACGCGGGCGGCCATCAGGGCACCTCCACCAGCTCGCGGTAGGCCGCGAGTGTCCCGCGGGCGCAGGCCTCCCAGGTGAAGATCTCCAGGCGTTGCTCGCCAGCGGCGATCAGGCGGGCGCGCAGCGCTTCATCGCCCTCGAGACAGCGCAGCGCCCGGGCGATGGCGCCCGGGTCGGCGGGGTCGACGAGCAGCGCCGCCGGCCCGGCGACCTCCGGCAGGCAACTGACATTGGCGGTGACGACCGGGATGCCGGCCGCCATCGCCTCGAGCAGCGGGATCCCGAATCCCTCGTGATAGGAGGGGTGCAGCAGCAGCCGCGCCGCGTGGTAGAGCCCGTTGAGCACCGCGTCCGGCACGTGCGGCAGCGCGATCACCCGCGGGGTGACCAGAGGATGGCGCAGGAGTCGGTGCAGCTGCGGATCGCTGCGCAGAAAGCGTCGCACGAGCACCAGCCGGTATTCGGGCCGGTCCGCGAAGGCCTCGAGAAAGCCGCGCACGGCGTTGAGGTGGTTCTTGTGGGGTGAGGCGTCGCCCACGGTCAGCACGAAAGGAGTTCCCGCCGGCACGAATGGGGCAATCGTGCGAAAAGCCTCCTCGCGCGAGAGCCGTCGGATCGCGTCGCGGTCGACCCCGTTGGGGGTGACCCTGATCTTCGCGGCGTGCCATGGGGCGCGGTCGGCGATCGCGCGCTGCGTCGCCGCCGACACCGTCAGGATCCGTCCCGCGGACGTCATCGCGGCGAGGAGGCTGCGGCGGAAGAAGGTGCCGGCGACGAGTTGGCGCAACCGGCTGCGGGTGTTGAACGCCGGATTGACCAACCACATGACGTCGTGGACGGTGACCGCACTCGGCCGGCGCAGCCCGCGCGGGAGCACCGCGTAGGGGGCGTGGTAGAGGTCGAAGCGCTCCCCCGCCAAAGCCCCCCCCAGAAGGTGCCGGGTGAGCGGCGAGTTCGGCGGGTAAGCGACCCGCAGCTCGCGCACCCGCCCCGCGGCGATTTCGTCCGCGAAGTGATCCGGGCCAACTGGCCGCGGGCCACGGCGCACGAGCAGCAGCTCCAGCGAGAGGTCCGCCGCGAGCAGGGCGCGGGACAAGTTCAGAGTGTAGCTGCGGATGCCGCTGCCTTGCCCGTCGAGGTAGCGCGCGTCAAGGGCGATGCGCACGAGCCTCCCCGTCCTCCTGCCGCTGGGGGAACCAGCGGTCGGGCATGCTGCAGGAGCGCGCGCAGCCGATGGTGCAGCATTCGTTGCAGGGCTTGCTGCTGTGATACTGCGTCCGCAGGTCCGCGAAGGAGTACTCCGCCAGCGGTTTGCCGAACGCCAGGCGCGTCTGGGCGCAGCGGTGCGCCAGCCCCTGTTCGCCGACGTAGAGATAACGGCTGCCGGCGCGGCAGCGAAACGGCGCGCGCCCGGCGCCGATGAGCGCATCGCGGTAGTCGAACCAATCCTTCCAGTGCCTGCCGATCAGCCGCTGCACGCGGCGGTAGGATGCGAGATCGGCGAGGCTGAGCCCGAGCTGGCCGCCGGCGTCGTGGAGCAGCAGCACACGCGGGCGAAAGCCCCGGTCGCGAGCGAAGCGGACCACCTCCTCGACCTCGTCGCCGCTCGCGCCGGAGCCAACCACCGCGGAGAGCACGACCCGGAAGCGGGCGTGGCGGGCCAGCAGCTCGAGCTTCGGCCGCAGCGGCTGGAGCGCCTTGAGCGTTACGACGTTGGGGCGGACCCCGTCGACGCTGATCTGCAGATCGGTCAGACCCGCATCGTTCAGCGCCTCGACGATGTCGCGCGTGAGCAGGAAGCCGTTCGAGATCAGGCCGAGCATTCGAAAACGGTGTGGTCGCGCGTGCCGGACGAGCGCAACCAGGTCCGGGTGCAGCAGCGGCTCCCCGCCCGTAAACTCCAGCCCGAAGGAACCGAGCCGGGCGACGTGATCGATGCGGCGTCGCAACTCGTCCGCCGGCACCGGGCCGGAGACCGCGTCATACTCGGAGCAGTAACCGCAGGCGAGATTGCAGCGGCGGGTCACGACCAGCTGACAGAGGAACGGCGCGTAACGCAGCCGCCGGTGCAGACCCGAGACGCGTCCGGCGGGTTGTCCTACGGCGCTCACGAGAGCTGCCGCCGCGGGGGCAGGCGCGCCCGGCGAACACCGCCCGATCCTGCGGCGCGCTCCAGAGGTGTGCGGTCTGGCATGACCGCGCGACTTTACCATGACCGCCGGGCTTCGGGTATCGTCGCAACGCCGCGCTGCCGCTTCGACGCCGGAGGCCCACCGGTGCGGCTGGCGCGGCTGGCGTGAACATCGCGACGGGGTGCCGCAACTAGCCGGTTCGCTTCTTGCCGGGTGCTAAAACTCTTGACGGGCCGGCATGAGCCGGGTCTTTTCAGCAGCCTGTCACGGCAGGCCATCGCCGACTGAGGGCACATCGCCCGGGGGCCTGCGCCGGTAGAAGAGGTTGGGGTTCGGATCCGAGAAGGTCACCGTCTTCGGGACCTTGTCTTCCGGGAGAATCCGCTCGGCGGGGAGATAGCGATACGCGAGCTCGGAAGCAAATTCCCTGGGGGAGGTCAGGACCACGGCGGCATAGCGCCCTTCGCGGATCGCAGCCGAAAACTGCGCGGACACCGCGCGTGCGGCTCGGTCATTCAGTGCGGCTACCGGCACGCGGCTGGCGTGTCCGGGCTTTCCCGCAAGCCTGGCCAGGGAGCCGCGGTCGTAGACGAGGACCGGCCCGTCGACTGCCCGGATCGCCTCGATCAGCCGCCGGCTGCCGGCCTCGTCGGCTGAGGTCGGCAGCAAACGCCACGGGTTGTAGGCCAGAGTGGCAAACTGAAGCAGTCCCAACGTGTAGATGAACAACGCCGTCCGCCCGGTCCCCCCAGCCTCGACGCGACGCAACGACTCGTGCAGGAAGATGCCGAAGAGGATCGCGAGGCAGGCGAACGGCGGCATCAGGGCATTGGGTGCCGTGTGTCGCTGGATGTTGACGAAATACGATCCGCCGATCAGCCCCAATGCCGCAAGGCTGTAGAAGGCGCAGCCACGGCGGCGGTCCGCAAACGTAGCCGACCCGCCGTAGGCGAGCCACAACGCTCCCAGGCAGGCCACCGGCATCGGGAGCAGGAGTTCGTCGATCCAGATCTTGTAGCGCTCGACTCCAGTGGTGGCGCCGACGTAGTACGAAAACCAGCCCGCCGATCTCCACTCGAGCAGGCCCCCGAACACCAGGAGGGCTCCGGCACAGGAGACAGCGAATACGATCGCGCCGCGGCGACCGGCAAAGCAGGCGTAGGCGAACAAGGGCGCGCCGAGCAGCAGTGCGGTCTGCTTGGTCAGAATCGCGGCCGCCAGAAACAGGCCGGC
>Ga0334722_10003795_pt1 | contig 16094 bp, 14 predicted proteins | sample C3_bottom_MG_FD_207210 | JGI IMG/M metagenome (GOLD analysis project Ga0334722, IMG submission 207210) | Sediment microbial communities from Yellowstone Lake, YNP, Wyoming, USA - C3_bottom | ecosystem: Environmental > Aquatic > Freshwater > Lake > Sediment | place: USA: Wyoming | collected...
TCCCGGGTCCCCAGGATGGGACGTCCAAGGGGATTATCGCTCCAGACCGTGCCGGTAAACAGCTCGTGGATATAATCATCAGGCGTGTCCTCGACACCCTTGATCTCTTCCAGGATGACCTTGCGTTCCTTCTCCATCTCGGCCGGATCGAACTTCGATCCCAGAAGGATGTCAGACAGGATATCGATCGCCGTCGCCAGATGTTCGTCGAGGACCTTGATGTAATAGGTCGTACTTTCCTGAGAAGTGAAGGCGTTCATCTCGCCGCCCAGGGAATCGATCTCCGTCGCAATGTCCCGGGCCTTGCGCTTCTCGGTCCCCTTGAAGAACATGTGCTCGATGAAATGAGAGACGCCGCCGAGTTCCATCGGTTCATGGCGGGCGCCGACCTTGACCCAGACTCCGATCGAGAGCGCCCGTGATTTCGGCAGGGTCTCTGACACGACCCGGATCCCGTTGGACAGGGTATCTTTTCTGTACATGGTTTACTGTTCCGCTTTCTGATGACCGGTTCCGAAAAAACAGCCACAAGGACGGTGCGGCTTGTCGTTGTGGCGTGAAGTGATCTCCCCGATGACCGGTTATTTCTCTTTGCTGTGTCCGTGCGCCTGCTGTTTCGCCGTGTGCTCCAGAACGATCTTCTGGGACAGATGGCTCGGCACGTCCTCGTAGCCGTAGAATTCCATGGTGTACATGCCCCTGCCGCTGGTGAGCGAGTTGAGCGTCGGCGCGTAGGTCAGCATCTCGGCCATGGGCACGTGCGCCTTGATGTTCTGCCCGCTTGCCTGGGGCACGACACCCTGCACCTTGCCGCGTCGTGAGTTGAGGTCGCCGATGACCGCTCCCAGCGTATCATCGGGCGAGACGACCTCAACGCTCATGATAGGTTCGAGCAGCACCGGCTTTGCCGCCTCGAGCGCCTTTTTGAATCCCATGCTTGCCGCGATCTTGAACGACATTTCCGACGAGTCCACGGCATGATAGGAGCCATCGAACACGGTTGCCCGTATGTCCACGAGGGGGTAGCCTGCGAGGAACCCGTCATGCAGGGCCTCGACCAACCCCTTTTCCACGGCCGGAATATACTGCCGCGGGATCACACCGCCCACGATCTTATCCACAAATTCGAAACCGGAACCGCGCGTCAAGGGCTCGATCTCGATCCAGGCGTCGCCGTACTGTCCGTGGCCGCCTGTCTGTTTCTTGTATTTCCCCTGGGCCTTCGCCCGTGCGCGGATGGTCTCCTTGTAGGGGACCTTCGGGGTCTTCATCTTGACGTCCACTCCGAACTTCCGTTTAAGCTTCTCGATCGTCACCTCGAGATGGACCTGGCCCATACCCGACAGCACCATTTCCTTGGTCTGCTCGTCAAAAGCGAACTTGAGCGTCCGGTCCTCATCGAGGATCTTGTGAACACCGATGCTCACCTTGTCCTCGTCGCCGCGCGTTTTTGGCTCGATGGCGTAGGACATCACCGGGTCTGCGAATTTCGCGAACGCCAGCACAATGGGCTGCGCCTCGGCGCACAGCGTGTCGCCCGTATGGGTGTCCTTGAGCTTCGCGGCCGCTCCGATCTGTCCGGCCGCGAGTTCTTTCGTCGGAACCTGTTTTTTCCCCTGGATAGCGAACAGCGATCCGATCTTTTCTTTTATCTGCCTCGAAGAATTGTAGACCGTCGAATCTGCCTTCAAGGTGCCCGAGAAGACCCTGACAATCGACAATTTCCCGGCAAAAGGGTCAATGATCGTCTTGAATACGAGGGCGGAAAGAGGTTCGTTAATGGTTGGCTTTCGCTCCGTCTCCTTGCCGGTCTTGGGGTCGGAGCCTTTGATCTGGACGCTTCGGGCGTGTTCGACGGGCGAAGGCAGGCAGGTCAGGACCATGTCGAGAAGCTGCTGAATGCCCATGTTCTTCACCGGTGAACCGCACAGCACCGGAAGCAATCCGCCGCCGATCGTGCCGTGCTTAAGCCCCGCGATAATGTCCTCCTGGAGAAGATCACCCTTCTCAAGATACTTCTCCAGCAGGCTGTCATCGGTCTCAGCGACCTGTTCTACCATCTTCTTACGATAGGCCGAGGACTGTTCCTGCATGTCCGCGGGGATGGCCTTTTCCTCGACCTTGCCGCTCCCATCGGGCGCGAACATCAGGGCCTTCATTTTTATGAGATCGACGACACCGGAGAACTTGTCCTCGAGCCCGATGGGCAGCTGGAGCACCACGGCGTTCTTGCAGAAATACTTTTCCATGTCGCCTACGGCGCGAAAGAAGTCGGCACGCTCCTTGTCCAGCTTGCTGACAAAGGCCACGCGGGGGATCTCGTAATCGCAGGCGAACTTGTAGATCTTTTCCGTCTCGGCCTTGACGCCCGAGATGGCGGAGATGATGAGGATGGCACCATCAACGGCGCGAAGGGTGCCCTTGGTCTCTTCGAGAAAATTGATATACCCGGGGGTGTCGATCAGGTTGATGCGCACGCCTTTCCAGTCGGCGAATCCCACCGATGCCGTGATCGTGATCTTCCGGGCGATCTCCTCGGGTTCATGCATGAACACGGAGTTTCCCGCGTCCACGCTGGCCGGCAGGTCAATGGCCCCCGCGGCATAGAGAATGGCATCGGCAAGCGACGTTTTGCCGGCGGCACCGTGGGACAGGATGGCTATATTGCGTACTTCCTTCACATCAGAGCTCGGCATAGGCGACTCCTTTGTAAGAGAATTTTGAAACGGGGGAACTTATGGACAAGGGGCGGCCGTGATCTTACCAGATGTCGGACTTGTGCTTTCCTCCCTGTTTGAGAAGGACGTCGATGACGGCCTCATTGAAGAAATTTGTGCACTGGCGCAGCGAAGAATCCACCATGTTCTCGTAGTACTTCCTTCCCTCGGCAAGTTCCTCCGACAGGACATCGAAGAGGCTGTCCTTCTCGATACCCTCTTTCACCTTTGCCTGGTTATACAGAAGGATGTCGGAGAGAATGGTCCGCGCCAGCCTTCTTGCTTCATCATTACTGGAGATCAATCGCATAACGAGAACCGCCTTAATATGCAGTCTGCATCAGCCGAGGATTTCGACGATCACCGGCTTGTACTCCTGGGTCTTTTCGACCTTCTGATTATAGCGCCGAAGAAAGAAAAAAGATACCGCCATAAGGGCCATCCCCGAGATGAACGCCCAGAGATCCGAATTCGCCTCACCGGAGAACTTTTGAGCAAGATTCTTCCCGATGATGGCGGCAGCGACAAAAACGGTCATGGGAATGCCGTAGAGGATGATCGACGCCTTCAGATATACCTGCGGTGCTACGACGACCTTCACGCGCTGTCCCTTTTTCGCTCCCAGGGGATTGGCCGCCTCCATATAGGAGTCTTCCCCCTGCGGATGACAGACCTCCGATGAGGCGCACTTTTCACAGGCGCTCTTGGCGAGAATGGAGACCTTTGCCAGGTCGCCCGTTGTTTCTATGACTATGCCCTCTTCTTCGATCATATGCAAAACCTCTCATGTGACGTAAATCGTAATAGGCGAGACGCATTACGTCTAACGTTTTACGACTTTCGCATTCCCTTCTCTGTTCGCAAGAGCTTGTACTCGATGCTGTCCACCAGCGCCTGCCAGCTCGCTTCGATCACATTCTCGGAAACGCCGACAGTGCCCCACTTGGATTTTCCATCGCCTGATTCAATGAGAACACGCACGCGGGCAGCGGTTCCCTCGGCCGCGGTCAGGACCCGGACCTTGTAGTCCAGCAGCCTGAGGTTGTCCAGCCCCCTGCCCGGAAAATACCGCGGCAGGACCTTGCGAAGCGCTTTGTCCAGCGCGTTCACCGGGCCGTTCCCCCAGGCAGCCGTATGCTCTACCTGACCTCCGACCTCGACCGTCACGGTAGCCTCGCTCACCGGATTTGGATCGACCTTCCTTTTTTCCGTCAGGATGCGGTAATCGATGCGATCGAACATGGTAAAGACCGACTGGTAACTGTGGCGCGCCCTGAGCATGAGCAGTTCAAGCGATCCCTCGGCCCCCTCGAACTCGTAGCCCTCGTTCTCAAGCTGCTTGATCCTTTTGAGGATCTCCGCGAGTTCGGGGCTGCCTTTCTTTACGGTGATTCCAAGCTCGGCCGCCTTCTGGATGATGTTGCTCTTCCCCGCGAGGTCGGAAACGAGGATACGGCGCCGGTTGCCCACCTGCTCGGGAACGATATGTTCGTAGGTCCGGGGTATCTTGGAAACGGCGTCCACATGCACGCCGCCCTTGTGCGCAAAGGCGCTGTCCCCCACGAAGGGCGACCACTTCCGGTGCGGCAGGTTGGCTAGTTCGTCGACGTACCGCGACAGGTCTCGAAGTTTCCGGAGGCTCGCATCGGTGACGCAGTCGATCCCCATTTTGAGCTTGAGGTCGGGGATGATGGCGCAGAGGTTCGCGTTGCCGCACCGTTCACCGTAGCCGTTGATCGTCCCGTGGACCATCGACGCGCCGAGACGGACCGCCGCCAGTGAGTTGGCGACCGCGAGCTCCGAATCGTTGTGGGCGTGGATCCCGAAGGGCGTTCCGATGATCTGGCTCACCCGGACGATGATCTCCTCCACCTCGTGGGGCAGCGTGCCGCCGTTGGTATCGCACAGCACCAGGCAGTCTGCGCCGGCCGCTTCGGCCGCGAGCAGCGTCTCGATCGCATAGTCGGGATTCGCCTTGTACCCGTCGAAGAAGTGCTCGGCATCATAGACCACCTCGTCCGTATATTCTTTGAGGAACGCCACCGAATCCTCGATCATTGCGAGGTTCTCGTTCAGCGTGGTCTTAAGCGCCTTGAGCACATGGAGGTCCCAGGTCTTGCCGAAGATCGTCGCGACCGGTGCGCCTGAGGCCGCCACCGACTTGAGACTGGGGTCCTCGGAAGCCTTAAGGCGGGCGCGCCGCGTCGAACCGAAGGCCGCGAGCTTCGCCTTCCCGAGCTTCACGCGCCGCATCTCCTTGAAGAACTCAACATCCCGCGGATTGGAGCCCGGCCAGCCGCCCTCAATGTAGTGAACGCCAAAGGCATCAAGCTTCCGTGCGACGCGGATCTTGTCCTCAACCGAGAAGTTCAGGTCCTCGGCCTGTGCCCCGTCGCGGAGCGTCGTATCGTAGATGTAGACTTTCTGTTTCATTGTTCCGGGTCTCCTGGACCCTGTCCCCTTGCCCGTGGACCCCGTCGTTCCCTACGCCGCTTTGTCCATCTCGAACGTCTCGTGAAGCACCCGGACGGCAAGCTCCGTGTACTTGGCCTCGATCACAATGGAGATCTTGATCTCCGATGTGCTGATCATCATGATGTTGATGCCCTCTTTGGCCATGGCCGAGAACATCTTCGCCGCCACCCCGGAGTGGGACCGCATGCCCACACCGACGATGGAAACCTTGGCAATGTCCTCCTTCACGGTCACACCCTTGGCGCCGATCTCGGCGACCACCTTTTTCATGACCTCAAGGACCTTCTTGACGTCGGTCTTCGGTACCGTGAAGGACATGTCGGTAAGGCCGCCTTCGCCGATGTTCTGGATGATCATGTCAACAACGATGTTGTTCTCCGAAATAGTATTGAATATCTTCGCCGCGACCCCCGGTTTGTCCGGCACGCCCTGCACCGTCACTTTCACCTGGTTCTTATCGTAAGCCACGCCGGACACCACAACCTTTTCCATGTCTGCATCCTCCTTGGTCACCAGGGTGCCGGGATTATCATTGAAACTGGAAAGCACCCTGACGGGAACATTGTATTTTTTCGCAAACTCGACCGAACGGGTCTGGAGCACCTTGGCCCCCAGGCTCGCCAGTTCAAGCATCTCATCATAGGATATTTTGTCCAATTTCCGGGCCTGCGGAACCATGTTCGGGTCCGTAGTGTACACGCCATCGACGTCCGTGTAGATATCGCAGACGTCTGCCTTCAGCGCCGCGGCGACAGCGACGGCCGAGAGGTCAGAGCCGCCCCGCCCCAGTGTGGTCACGTCGTCGGTCTCCGTGATGCCCTGGAATCCCGCCACGACGGCGACCTTACCGTCCTTCAGCGCCTGTTTGACCCGGTCGCCCGATATCTTCTCGATCCGCGCCTTCGTATGGACGCAATCGGAGATGATCCCCGCCTGCCTGCCGGTAAATGACTGGGCCTTGTGGCCGAGTGCCTGGATTGCCATGGCAAGAAGAGCGATGGTCACCCGCTCCCCCGTGGAGAGCAGCATATCCATCTCGCGCGGGTCAGGATTATCGTTGACCTGGGAAGCAAGATTGATGAGCTTGTCCGTCTCTCCGCTCATGGCCGAAACGACCACGACCACGTCGTGTCCCTGCTCCCTGGTCCGGACGACGCGCTTTGCTACGTTCTTAATCCGCTCGGGATTTCCGACGGACGTTCCGCCGTATTTCTGTACGATGAGCACTTTACAACCCCCGATGAAAAAGATATATAACCTCTTGCCACAGAGGTCACGGAGAGCACAGAGAACGTCTTTGATCCCGCGTCCCGATACAAAACGGCCTTTCTCTGAGACCTCTGTGTACTCTGTGGCTGAATCTTGATCCTAATTCTTCAGAAAGTGATCCATCAGTTTATAGCCTTCTTTGAACACCAGCGCGTCTTTCCGGTCCGCGATCCGCTCGTCATAGGTCACCGGTCCGCCATTCCGCTCCGACCTGCTATCGTAGAGCACAAAGGGCACCGGCTCGGCCGAATGCGTCCGGATCTCGAGAGGCGTAGGATGGTCCGGCAGCGCGAGGATACGGTATTCGTCGAACTGCTTCATACCATGCATGACATTGCCGACGATGAATTCGTCGAAATCCTCAATGGCCTTGATCTTGTTCTTCACGTCGCCGGTGTGGCCCGCTTCATCGGGCGCCTCGACGTGCAGGTAGACGATATCTTTTGTCTTGAGCGCGAAGAGCGCGTGCTCGGCCTTGCCCACATAATTTGTATCGATCCAGCCCGTGGCCCCCGGCACAGTGATGACCTCGAAGCCCGCATAGACACCCAGGCCCTTGGTCAGGTCCACTGCGGAGATCACCGCCCCCGCAAGCCCGTATTTTTCCTTAAAGGTCGGCATGCTCGGCCGTCGCCCTTGACCCCAGAGCCAGATGCTGTTGGCCGAACGTTTGCCCGCTTCGAGCCTGCCCCGGTTCACCGGGTGGTTCGAAAGAAGGTCGAAGGACGACTCCATCAGCCCGTTGATGATATCGTCGCCTTCTCCGCGGGGTAGATAGTCCTGGATGTCCTTGTCCTGAATGTCATGGGGCGGCGTGCATTCGATGCGGTCCTTTCCGCCCTTCCAGACCATGAGGTGACGGTAGCTGACTCCGGGATAGAAACGGATATGCTCGGTGCCCAGTTTTCCGCCGATCTCCTCGATGAGCGTGCGTGCTTCGGTCGTAGAGATGTGACCGGCGCTGAAATCCTCCATCACGGCCCTGCGGGAGCGGGCGCCCGTCTGCCCCCCGCCCGTTACCTTGAGCGTCACCAGATTGCAGCGGAACGCGACGTCATCGGGTCCGAGGGAAACCCCGATGCTCGCGGCCTCGAGGGGAGATCGGCCCGTATAGTACTTCCTCGGGTCATATCCCAACACAGACAGGTTGGCCACATCGCTTCCGGGAGGATACCCATCGGGGACCGTGCTGACCATGCCTACCTGGCCCGTAGTCGCCAACTGATCGAGGTTCGGGGTCTTCGCCGCCTGCAGGCAGGTCCGTCCGCCGAGATCGGCGCGCGGCCAATCGGCCATGCCGTCGCCAAGTAAAATAATATATTTCATAGGTGCTTGTTATGACGCGTTGACGTTTCCTGCAGCAATCTGCCGGAAATGTGCTCGTACCTGGATCCGAAGCAGGCCGTCGAGGTCCGCTCGTCGGAAGGCTCCTCCCGATCATCCGATGTCATCGCCCTCCACGGGTTCTATCTTGACACCCCGTTCCTTCAAATACGCGATACCCTCATCCAGCTTCTTGTCGGAGCCCTCAAGTTCGAGCACAACCTCGCCGACGCCTTCGGTGACCTTGGCACGCCTTATGTTCGGCATGATATCGAATTTCCTGGCCATGGTGAAAATTACGGGCTCTTTGATCAGCTCTGCCGGGAATGTCAGCTTGACCCTCATCTTAGCCATGTGACCTCCGTGGTAACAACAGAAGGCAAGAAAGTGGGAGGATAGGAAGGCAGGAAGATTTCAACTTTGCAGCCGTCGCTTACCTTCTTACGTTCATTCCTTCCCATCTTCCCGTTTTACCTGCCGCCCGCGATCGCCGGTACGATGGAAATGCTGTCGCCGTCCTTGAGCGCGGTCTCTTCCTTGTTGACGAAACGGATATCCTCATCGTTCACATAGATATTGATGAACCGGCGGACCTTGCCGCCTTCGGACAGCCGGTCCTTGATGCCGGGATAATCCTTCTCCAGGGCATCCACCAGCTCCGTGATGTTCTTGGCGCTGCATTCCACCTCCGCTTTTCCGTTGGTCAGTTTCTGCAGCGGTGTGGGGATCCTCACTTTTACGCCCATGGGCTTTTCCTCCTGAATGACTGAATGATAAGATCACCGTACTACAAAGGATCATTGCGCAACGACGCGCCTTCCTGCACTTCACTAACAGCGAGCGGTATCTCGCTTATCTTATTCTCTTCGATCAGGTAACCTCTGGCTACCGGACTTGCGCGGTCCAGGAGCGAAACAATGACATACACGGCGCTGGGATAGTTCGGCAGACCGGTGCCCGGCCAGTACGCCCTTTCCACATCGACGCTCGATGGATATGCGTGGCCGCCCGGATGGGAATGGAACATACCTACCATTGCCAGGCCTGCGTTCCGAATGTCCCGCATCACGTTGAACTGCTCCTCGGGGTCCATTTCATACGTGGTCGGCCCCGGTCTCGCGTTCGTCATGCAGTAAACCTTTTCCACCCTGCCATCCCTGCCGCCCAGGATACCGCACACCTCGTTCGGATAGCCAGCGAGGCAGTGGTCGAGGATTCCAGCGAGATCGGTATTGGTTATCGTCAACATGCACATCTCGCAGGCTAAAGGCTGCGGCTACCTTCATTCTGCAATCGGCAACCCGAAATCCGCATTCGGATCAATGGCTCATCGAGCAAAAATGCTCGTAGTCGATCAGTTCCGTGATCGTCGGATGTTCTCCGCACACCGGGCATTCCCGGTTCTTCGGCACCTTTACTGTCCGGAAGCTCATGTCGAGCGCGTTCCAGAGTAGAAGCTTTCCCTTCAGCGGCTCGCCGATGCCGAGGATCGCCTTGATGACCTCGGTTGCCTGGAGCGTTCCGATGACGCCGGTCACAGCTCCAAGGATCCCCGCTTCCTGGCACGAAGGCACCATGCCCGGCGGCGGCGGGATCTCGAACAGACAGCGGTAACAGGGACCGTCGCCCGGGTAGATGGACATCAGTTGTCCCTCGAACCGGAATACCGCGGCGCTGATCAGTGTTTTTTTGAGCATGACACAGGCATCGTTCACCAGATACCGGGTCGGGAAATTATCGCTCCCGTCAACGACGATATCGTAGTCCTTGATGATGTTCTTGATGTTCGCCGAGGTAAGCCGTTCCTTGTGCGTCACGACGTTCACGTCGTGGTTCAATGTCTCGTAGGTCTCTTTCGCGGAGTCGGCCTTGAGCACGCCGATACGGCTTGAATTATGGGCGATCTGGCGTTGGAGGTTCGATATCTCCACGCGGTCATTATCGATCACGCCGATGGTCCCCACTCCGGCGGCAGCGAGATAATACCCCACCGGCGAACCGAGGCCGCCGGCACCCACGAGTACGACCTTCGCATTCAACAACCGCTCCTGACCTTCTCCGCCGACCTCGGGCAAAAGGATATGACGGCTGTAACGCAGTATCTGGTCTTCGGTGAATTCCATATTACCCCCGTGAAACGTGAGACGTAAGATGTAAATGCAAAAACCCTTGCTTCACGTTTTTCGTCTAACGTTTTACGCTTTTTTCTTCTCCTTGTCCTTGCGGACAACGATACGCCATTCCTTTTCACTGGTCTGCTCGACCACCAGGACCTTCTGTCCCTCGTTCTCCATGCTCTTGGGCACATTCTCGACAGCGGCCTTATGGTCAAGGATGATCTCGAGCACTTCGCCCACGTTCATCTTTTCGATCGCCAGTTTGGAGCGAACGAACGTATAAGGACATACCTGACCCCTGATGTCGATCGTTTTGTCAACTTTGATGCCGTCAGTCATCTTTTTCTCCATTGCGTACCAATCATCGAACGCTGACTATTTCTGACCTTCTTCCACCCGTATCACCATGGTTGGTCCGGCAACGCAGTCCATCGTATTGATCTCGGCCAGAGCGTTCCGCACGTTGCGTTCCAACGCCTCGTGGGTCATCATGACCAGGGGGACTGCTTCGGCGGAACCACGTCCCTTCTGGATGACCGACACGATGCTGATGCTGTTCTTGCCGAGCACTCCCGAGATCCGTGAGAGGACTCCCGGCTTGTCCATGGCAGCGAACCGTAGATAGTAGCACGACGTAATATCGTCCATTTTCCTGATCTTCAGGGGTTGCCGCTCGCGGAACGCGGTCACCGGCATTCTGCCCGCACAGCCCGACACCATGTCCCTGCCGATGTCCATGATGTCGCTCACCACGGCGCTCCCTGTAGGCATGTCTCCTGCGCCCCGGCCGGAGAACATCGTTGAGCCGACTGCATTTCCGATGACGTTCAGGGCGTTGAAGACGCCATCCACCGTGGCGATGGAAAGGGCTTCCGGAAGCATGGTAGGATGTACTCGCGCCTCGATCTCGCTGCCGGCCCGTTTCGTGATGGCAAGAAGTTTTATCTTATAACCGAGGTCGCGGGCAAACTCGATGTCCAGAGGGGTTATCTTCGAAATACCCTCGGTGTAGATGTCCTCAAATTTTACCGGCGTGCCGAAGGCCAGCATGGTCAGGATCGCGAGCTTGTGCGCTGAGTCGACCCCTTCGATGTCGAATGTCGGGTCTGCCTCGGCATACCCCTTCGCCTGGGCTTCCTTCAGCACCTCGTCGAACTTCCTGCCTTCGTTCGTCATAAGGGTCAGGATATAATTGCACGTACCGTTCACGATCCCGTAAATGGATTCGATCTGATTTGCCGCGAGTCCGTCCCTCAGCGCCCTGAGGATGGGGATGCCACCGGCCACGGACGCCTCGAAGCCCACGGTCACGCCGGCCTTTTCCGCGGCGCCATAGATCTCCTCACCGTGGACGGCCAGAAGCGCCTTGTTCGCCGTCACCACGTGTTTGCCGTTCTTGATCGCTTCAAGGATGAACTCCTTGGCAGGCTTATAGCCGCCGATGAGCTCTACTACGATGTCGATGTTGGGATCGGTGATGAGACCTTTCGCGTCGTTCGTAAGCTGTACATCGCCAAGTTTCACACCGCGATCGCGTTTGATGTCCAGGTCAGCGATCTTCCTGAGCTTCACCGGAAGACCCAGCCTGCGCTTGATGATCTCCGCGTTCTCGATAAGGATGCACGCGGTCCCCGACCCCACGGTCCCGAAACCGATGATGCCAACGTTGATTGATTTCTTCGATGTCATTTCTGATCTTCCTCTCTGCCAATCTTAAATCCTAAAAGACAAATCCGAAATAATCTCCAACTGCCGATGATCGACCAGTGAACCATTGTACGGTTGCATCATTTTTGAAGCTTATTTGTTTAGTTGATACTTGTGATCCTGGGTCCGCCAAGGCAAGTGCGAGACGGGAAAATCCTTCCTTGTATCCTATTGTTTCTAAAGAATATATTTTGATTGTCGCTGATGGAAAACTGAGCAAGGCTGATAATAAAACACCTTGTAACGTTTGTCAATATAAAATCCAAAGTGCAAGAGGAAATTCCGTCGGGAAATTGAATGGTTATATGATTTATTGAGAACGCAGAGATGTGATCAACGGGAAAAGGCGCAGCCTGGTCGATCATGACGGACCAGGCACGATCAGAACCGTTTTTCCTTCATCAGGTCTTCTTTGAAATGAGCTATCCAATGCTCCGACTCGGCTGCACTCCATCCAAGTTCCCTCGCCGCGATCCCGGCGATCTGCGATGCCTGCGGCTCGCCTCGGGAAGCGGTGATGCCCGTATGCATCCTGCGAAGAATGATGTCGGAGATGGTCATCGCGCCTTCTTCACGGATCCCATACAGGACCTGCGCATAGATGTCCCTGCTCTCCGGCGAGATCGGCTCTGCGAGACACGGGTCTTCCTTGGTGTATTGCAGGATGCTTTCCGTCCGCGATCCGTAAAAATGGATGAGATGCCGCACGGTCTCCGGTGCGACGCTAAAGCGCTCCGCCCATTGCTGAACGGTCTCTTTCAAGTATTCGTCCAAACCAACAGGAAAGCTTCCGGCAAGAGGTTCCTTCTGTGTTACGCACAATGCCTTCCTGCCCAGCTTTTTGCAGGCTTCGTCGACGACGTCCTCAGCCATATTGCGATAGGTCGTGTACTTGCCGCCGGCAATGGTGATGATGCGCCCTGTTCGTCCCTCGGGGATGACGCGGTGCTTGCGGGATATTTTGCTCTCACGCTCGCCTTCGAAAGCCAGCGGACGCACACCCGCGTAGGTGGAGAGGATCGACCCCCTCGTGAGGTTTAGCCCGGGCAGGACGCGTCTGCACTCGTTCAGGAGATACTCGACATCGCCCGTATCGGCATGGACCTCGTCCAGGTCGCCGTCGTACTTCGTATCTGTCGTGCCGATGAGGGACCATCGGTCCATCGGGATGATGAAGAACATCCTGCCGTCCTTTGATGCCACGAAGAGCGACTGTTCGGACAGCTTCGGTACGATCAGGTGAATGCCCTTGGTCGGACAGATGATCTTTTTCCCGTCGATCCCGCCGGCCTTGCGGACCTGGTCGACCCAGGGGCCGCCTGCATTGATAAGCACGCGGGAACGATAGGTCCCTGCAGATCCCGATAGTGTATCGCGGGTCGTCACAACAACGCCGTCGGTGATCTCTTCGATCTTCTCGGCCCCTGTGTAGTTCATCACCGTCGCGCCCGCTTCGCGCGCTGCGATGATGTTCTCGATCACCAGCCGTTCCGGCAGGATGATCTGGTGGTCATAGAACAGCGCGCTTCCCGAGAGCCCCGTTCGGTTCAGATGGGGTTCAAGGGACAGGGTCTTCTCGGTTCCGGACGTGAAGTAATGGGGAAGGTCCTTCTCCCGGGATAGGAGTTCGTAGAGATGGATGCCGACGGAGATGGCTGCCCTTCCATGTGGATCGCCCTTATAGATCGGGATCAGGATCGGCATGGGCGTTATAAGGTACGGACACTGTCTTCTGAGGATGGCCCGTTCCCGGAGCGCCTCGGCAACAAGGTCTACCTCGAAATTCGCCAGATACCGCAAGCCGCCGTGAACAAGGCGCGTGGTCTTCGAGCTCACCCCGGACGCATAGTCGCGCTTTTCCAGGAGCAGCGTCGCAAGCCCGCGAAGCGCGGCATCGCGCGCAACACCGGCACCGGTTATCCCTCCGCCGATGACGATGAGATCGAATATCCTATCATCGTTCATTGATCGTCTCTGTCGATGCTGTGTTTTGTAATAGCCCAGTTGCCAGCAAGATTAGCACTATTGAGGCCGTTTTCAAAAAGGAGCTCATTACATATTCTCTAGTCACAAGCAACTTACATTCCCACTTTATGGACAGTTATCGCAATATAATAACATTGCTATCCCATATTATCATATATATTAAGGTTATATTAGACACTGTATCCCACTATTTCCTTCAACATTTCAGGTTCATTGCTATATAATCCGTCAACACCCCATGAGATAAGCTGCTGCGCTTCCTTCTCATTATCCACGGTCCAGACATAGACCTCGATATTTCTGCTATGGCATGAGGTTATGAGTTCCTTCGATACTGTCTTCCTGCTCAAGCTTATGACACGGTATCCCTTTGCCCAGTAAGCGCTTACCTCCGATGGTGCAAAAGCATCAAAGATCCCTGCCACCGGAACGTTCGGCATCACCCTTTTTGCGTCGATAATCTCGTGTTCTTTGAACGACGAGATCATAAGCCGCCCCTGATAACCAGTCCCGACAATATGGGCCGCGGTCAGTGCGCCGGCGCCCTCGCTCTTGATCTCAATGTTCAACCCAGCCTTGCCCGCTACAAGTGCAAGTACATCGTTCAATTTCGGAATGGGCTCGCCATTCTTCAGCCTGATCCTGGCGATATCGTCTGACAGGGACCGTTCGATATTGATGTTGCTTTCCGCGGTTCTCCCCGTTTCCTTATCGTGCATCACGTAAAGTTCGTTATCCCTGCTTTTGCGGATGTCGAACTCTATCATATCTACCGGCAGGGAAAGGGCAAGACGGAAGGCCGCAAGGGAATTTTCGAGGGCGCGCGATGAATCTCCACGGTGGGCAATGATGAGTGGATTGGGCATAGGGTCTGTCATGAGGAAGTCATAGAGCGGTCATAAGGCGGTCATAAGACGATCATACGGTAGATACTCGACGGTTTCTCCACAGCATCTCGACTGCCGTTCGGCTGTTCCTCGACTGCCATATGACTGCACCATGATTACGACTTCGGTCCCGCGACCTTCTCCAGAATGATGTCCTTGAGAACCTTGATCTGGTCCACAAGCTTCCTCGGAGGAACAGCGGCACGATGGATAGCACTCCTGATGGCTACCATGCGTTCGAGCGTGGCAAGCTCCCCCTGGCGGATGAGCTCGTCGGGATCGCTGAAGTCCGCCCAATGAACATGACCAACGGCCGGGTGGATCGAAACATCTGCTTCTTCGAGAAGGAGTTCATTCAGGAATACCCGGGTGACCGCATCGGCCCGGAGCACTATGTCCAGGCCCGACGTATCGCTGAACGTGGCAATCTCGCTAGAGACATCAACGGCAATGACCACATCGGCGCCCATGTTCTGAGCACAGATCACGGGTACGCGCTCCACCCATCCTCCATCGACCAGCATCATGTCGCCATCCTTGACCGGTGGAAAGATCCCCGGTAAAGCACAGCTCGCCCGGATCGCGGTCCTCAGCGAACCGCTCGTATAGACTACACGCCTGCCGTTACGTATATCGGTGGCAACGCATCCGAAAGGTATCTTGGTATCCTCTATATTGATATCAGGAATGAGCGGATTCAGGAACTCTTCATATTCTTCCACTGAAATGAACGCGGGCTTCGTGGCGGTAACTCCCCAGAAATACCCTTTTCTGATAAGGTTCGCCATATCGGCGAAAAAACCGTGATTATTGTTGGGTTGTTCCAAACGGCGGATGAACTCAAGACGGGTCTTCCGGGAGCGGAAACTGCGAAGGTACTGGTCGACCCTGCCGATCCAATACTCCGTATCGGGCTGGGAAGCATAGAGGCCCCCCATGAGGGCGCCGAGGCTGGTGCCCGCTATCATATCCACAGGGAGTTTGGCGTCCTCGAACACTTTGAGCACGCCGAGATGAGCGAGCCCCCGTGCCGCCCCACCGCCGCCGAGCTTGATCGCCACGGCGCCCTTGAAGTTCTTGAACTCCGCCGCCGACTCGGGCGGCAGCTGCTTCAGACCGCGGAGGCTGATCATCAGCCCCTTCCACGTCGCGAGCTCCTTCGCGGCCTTCGGCTCGAGCGTGGTCAGCCCGTCGAGGAACAGCCTCTGTCCCTTCCACCGCGCCAGGGCGCTCGCGTCGAGGGCGCTCAGGCCCTCGAGCCCGTTCAGCAGCAGCACCCGCCCCGGCCAGCTCGCCAGGCCGCGGAAGCCGTCGGTCGTGAGCGCCTTGACCCGGTTCACCACCAGCACCTTCCCCTTGAAGCCCGCGAGCGCGTCGGTGTCGGCGGCGCTCAGCCGGTCTTCATTGACGAAGAGAAACGCCTCCGGATCCGCGGCGTACAGCCTGGCCAGCTCCGACGACTCGTTGTCCGCCAGCCGGCCCAGCAGGCTGAGCAGGTCGCCTGCCTGCCGCGCCTGCTTCGACTGCGCGAGGCGTTCTTCGAGAGTCATGCCGTGCGCCGGCCGGGCCGCGAATGACATCGAGAGCACCGCTGCGAGGATGAGCGCGGCGCC
>Ga0334722_10003797_pt1 | contig 16086 bp, 8 predicted proteins | sample C3_bottom_MG_FD_207210 | JGI IMG/M metagenome (GOLD analysis project Ga0334722, IMG submission 207210) | Sediment microbial communities from Yellowstone Lake, YNP, Wyoming, USA - C3_bottom | ecosystem: Environmental > Aquatic > Freshwater > Lake > Sediment | place: USA: Wyoming | collected...
GTTCATTGTTTCCCAGGACGGAGCGCAGGACCGCTTCGACCTCAACAGAGAAATCTCGTTGCGCATCAAGGCCGAGGGACGATATCTCCGGATATTCATGCATGATGGAGTGAATGTCGAAGGCCCCCGTTTTTGTGTATTCTTCAAGGCAGCGATGGAGCACGAGGCCGCGGGTAAGCGGCGAAACAGCAATGACCTTGCTCGCGAGGTGAATTGCCTCGATCGAAGCTTCCTTGTCCCGATCGATGAAATCCGTCGCACGCTTCCATTCCGATAGTTCCGACAGCGGAAGCGGAGAAAGGTTTTTCATGACAATCGACAAAGCCACTGTCGTATCAGGCGATGCAAGCGGTTCTTCCGGAAGCAGAGCCTGCTGTTCCGAAGGCGCCGTCCCTGTCATGGGCTCCGGCTTCCATTCAGGCGACTTATGGAGAGTGACCGGCGTGTCCGCCATGACGCTGTTCTCCCGGAGCGTCGGGATGGCGCGAAGAAGATAATCGAGCCAGGTGTTCTGCTTGATCGGAGAGGCCCCGGTCCCGAGTGTTCCGAGCATGATCAGGTGGTCCCGGGCTCGTGTCATTGCGACATAGAGAAGCCGCTGGTGTTCGCGCATCAGCTCCTCCTGTTCTCCGTTTTCTCCCTTCCACAGGTCTTCGTATATTGGATTGTCCGCGCCCTTGAGCGCCATGCGCTTTTTGCCGTACGCCTCTTCAATGAGCGCCCCCGGTCCGATGGTAAGGGAACGCGCCGCCTGATTCATGCCCGGCAGGAAAATAACGGGATATTCCAGCCCCTTTGCCTTATGCACTGTCAGGATGCTGATCGAGCCCTGAAACCCGGGCAGGTTCATGTCCGCCGTGGCTTCCCGCTGTTCGGTCAGGCGGATATTCCTGACCCGCTCCACAAAGTCCTGGAGCGTCGTGTAGCCCCGGCGATCGAACTCGCGGGCGGTGTCGAGCAGTTTGTCGAGGTTGAATAGCGCCTGCGGGTTCTTCCTGCCGAAGCGGATATAGGCGCCGGTATCATTCATGATGGTATGAAGGAGTGTCGCAAGAGGAACGAGTCCGGCGAGTTTCTGCCAGCTGTGCAATAATTGCCAGGTCTCGGGGTTCTGCGCCCGGAGCGCCTGGGTCAGGCCGTTGCTGTCCTGCATCAGGTCGAATAGGTCCTTGTCCTGAAGGCCGAAGAGGGGGGACTTGAGCGCGGCGACAAGACTGAGTTTGTCACCGCTGTTCCAGAGGAAAAACAGCAGATTCATGAGCGCCCGCACCTCGTCCTCTTCGTAGAAGCCGATGCCGCCGACCACGCGGTAGGGAATATGTTCCTCCTGCAGGGCCGCTTCATACTCCTTCAGCCTGGTGCGCGACTGGATAAGGATGGCGCAGTCGGCGTAACCGGCCGCTCGCTCGCTCCATTGTTCGCCGGTCTTTTCATGGATCACTGTCTTGTCCGCGATGAGCCGTTGTATCGCCCTGGCAAGGACCTCCGCTTCCGAGGGGCCGGAGGGCGGCCCTTCCGCTAAGACCGGCAGGAGCTTGATCAGCCGCGCGCTTCCCCGGTGGTCTTTTCTGTGCGCCAGTGAAGGCTTGTAGCTCTCGCCCCAGAGTCCGGCAAAGACCCTGTTCACGGTCTCCACGAGCTCGCGCGTGGAGCGGAAGTTTCTGTCGAGCGTCAGGAGTTCCCGGCCGTCAGGAGGCAGACGAGACTCCATCCTCCGTCGAACGCCTTCGAGCAGGCGGTAATTCGCCTCGCGGAACCGGTAGATGGACTGTTTTTCGTCGCCGACCACGAACAGGGTGGGGGGCATGCGTTTGTCCGCGCCCTGGCCGCTGAAGATTTCCGCGGTCAGCTTGTCGAGAATGGCCCATTGGATGTCGCTCGTGTCCTGAAACTCGTCCACGAGGAAGTGGAGTATCTTCCGGTCGAGCCAGTAGAGGATGTCCGGCGTCTGCGTATTCTGGAGCAATCGATAGGCGTAGATTTCGAGGTCGTCGAAATCCAGCAGGCCTTCCCGGAGCTTTGCTTCCTGGTACCGCTCCTCCGCGCGCAGGTAGAGCCGAAGCATGCTGATGGTTTCGCGTCCCGCGCGAGCGCGCAGGAAAGCGTTTCTGAACCGGTACAGCAGGGTCTGGATGTCGAAGAAAAGCTTTTCATATCGCGGCCTGTCGGCCTTAGCGTGAAAGGCTTTCGCGGAAAGTTTAGGGCTCTTTCGGGGCGCGCCTTCCAGGGTGAAATAGACCGGCGCGAGCGCCGAGGTTGTCCTGAACGCAACGTCGGCCTCCGGCTCTTCAGAGAGCAGGAGGTGTCCGGGGCCCATGGAGCCGGTATAATTGTCCCCCTCCGCCCTGAGCAGGCGCTCCATTTCGCGGAACGACCTGCACCATTCCGCGCCGGCAATGAGGGCCGACAGCTCGGCTTCGGCAGGCGCTATTTCCATGCCCGAGCTGAGGGACCTTAACAGTGAGTCTGGTCCGCCCGCGTCGATCTCCATTCGTTTGAGCCTGCTTCTGATCGAGAGCAGGAAGTCGATGGTCGCAATAAGCTCGCTCACGGTAAACTCCCTGAGCGGGGCCATGATCGACGGATCTATGTCCGATTCTTCGAGTGCGTCCTCGATGGCTTTTTGGATCTTGAATGCCTGGTCGCCGGTATCGAGCACGCCGAAGTCCGGCGGCAGGCCCGCTTCGAGCGGGTAGCGCTTCAGCAGGTTCATGCAGAAGGAGTGGATGGTCGAGATGCGGAGGTCCTGCCTGCCCCGGATGATCTTCTTGAGCATGGTCTCGGGCAGGTCGCGCATCACGCGTTCCTTGATCTCCGCGGCGGCCTTGTCCGTGAAGGTGATGGCCACGGCCTGGTCGACGTTGAGTCCGCGGTTGTCGAGCTGGTCCAGGAGAGCGAGGTATCGCTCCTTCAGCGCGCGGGTCTTGCCCGAGCCTGCGGAGGCCGAGAGCAGGACGGACTTGGCCGTGTCAACGGCTTTTTGCATGGTCTGGTTTTCAGGATTTACGGCCATCGTGATTATATATCCTTACCTGGATAAACCGGAACTACGATCTCATACGAAGACACAAAGGCACAAAGAAGTGCCAGCGATTACGATAGTTGTTCACCAGATTTTCTTCGTGGCTTTGTGTGAAAATATTCCCGCCATTTTGAGACGAATTTGATTCGTAACTTATAAAAAGTAAACTTACCTATGACAGTTCGTCTTCGCACATCATATCATTCGGACAATACCTGCACTTGCTTTCCTCCCGCGGCAGAGCGGGAAAATCTCCCGACAGGATGGCCTCGATTGTTTTACGGGCCTTGTCCATGCTCAGCTTCAGAATCGCCTCGAATTCTTCGGCGGTTTTCGGGCTTGCCTTGGGTTTTGAAGAGGGCTGATCATTGAGCGCCTCTTTATTAAAGAGCACCACGTCCCGCGCCCCGGCGCCGGTGGTCCCCGCGAGGTCGTAATACACGAGGCCGGTCGGTTTCCTGAGCGCGGGCGTGTCGACCTTCAGGACCGCCTGCGCCATAAGCGCATAGACCGGGAGTTGGAAGATGTCCTGTTCGATAGTCATTTTCGGAGTGGGATACCTGCCGGTCTTGTAATCCACAATGAGGAAGTTACCTTCGGCATCGACGTCGATCCGGTCTATTCTTGCCGAGAGCTCGACTTCCGTTCCGTTCGACAGCGCGAGAGGATAGCGGTCGAGCTGCTTTTCAAGAATAGCGGGACGGAAGCCCTGTTTCCAGAATTCTTCCTCGGCGTCCAGGAACCGTTCGGCCATCCTGTTCATAAAAAGCTCCCTGTCCCGCCGGTTGCGGAACGTGTCCGCTTCGTTCGCAAAAGCGGAGTCGGCAAGCTTTTTCAAAAGCGCCCGGGCCTCAGCCTTGTTTACTTTTGTGATTGCGCCGGTCCAGGAAAGATAGAAGTTACGCAGGATTGCATGCACCTTGACGCCCCGGTCTCCGGGCGCCATATCCTCCGTCACTTCTTCGAGCGGCCCGAGGCCGAGCACCTTCGTGACATAGTAATCAAACGGACAGCTGAGATACGCATCCAGTTCCGTGACCCGGAATGTCCGTTTGCCGGGGATTGCGATTGATTGGGACGGCCTTGCGGGAGCCTGCGCCAGGGCCGAGCGAATTCCCGTCATGCCGGGTATCGGCGCATTCAGGAGGTCCGGAAGGTCCGGCGAATTCTTGAACTGACTCAGGGCTTTTGCCAGTTCGGGGATGCTGTAGCTTTCTTCCAGCTTCAGGCTGGATTGGAGGCCGGAGGTTTTTCCGACGCCGCGATTTAATAATCCGGCTATTTTGAGCGGAGTCAGTTCCTCCAGAAACGGCGACGCCACCGCGGGCCGGTCGCCCTCATTTTCTGGATGGGTGAGGGTGATCTTCGGCGCTCCTAGGAGGAGACGATAAAAATGATATGACGCGTTCCGGCGCGCCTTTTCAAGGGTGCGCACGCCCATGAGCTCGAGCGTTTTCTCGGGAAGGAAGATGTTCTGCGGAAGGCGCTGCGGGAAGCTGTTGTCAACGAGCCCGCCGAGATATATTTCCTTCCATGGATGTCCCACACTTTCCTCAAGCCCCAGGATCTGGACCCCGCCTTCGTCCTCGGGCGGCACCTGGAAGCGGGCGTGCATGAAGGTTTTTTTCAGCAGGAAGAGCCATTCGTTGAACGTATACGTATATTCGGGAAAGAGCTGCCCCGCCAGGGAGAGAGATCCCAGGGTGCTGTCCAGCATTTTGTACGCTTGAAGGTTTATGTTCAGGGGGCCGTGAATCAGGTTCACCCGCGCGGGAAGGCCTGCTTGTGAGATGAGCTTCCGCAGGCGCTCCATCCAGACGACGAGTGGCGCCGGGTCTTTTGTCCGGAACGGCTCCAGGGCGGCGAAGAGCTCCGTGAGCGGACCGGAGAGGATGTCCCCGCCATCCTCCGAGGGAACCTGCTGCCTGAGCGCTGCGAGCAGTTTTTCCTTTCCGCCGGTTATTCTCCTGTCCCGCATGAGCCGGTCCAGCGCCGGCGCGACGGCGGGGGTTTCCGCGAACCTGAGAAAAGGCGCGCTGAATACCCGGAGGAGCGCGGGACCGGAGAAATCCTCCTGGCAGGCGCGGAGCAGCGAGATTACGGCGGTGACGACAGGCGAGGAACTTAGCTGCCTTCCCAGCGCCCTGTTGTAGGGGATGCCGCAGTCAATGAATATCTCCTCGACGAGCGGCCCATATTCATCCAGGGAAGGAAAGGCAACGAGGATTGACTCGGCCGGTGTGGCGCGTTGCAGCGATAGCTTCACCTCGCGCGCGAGGAGCGATACTTCTTCGCGGGTGTTGACCGCGGAGAGCAGCCGGATGTTTTTTGTGAAGGCCGCAGGCGCGTTCCTGGCCGTGTCCCCGAAGGGTCTGTCCGAAAACAGGGACTCCGCCAGAAACAGGTTGTCGTTGTCCAACGACGTTTCCTGTTGTTCCGGAAGCGTTCCGAGCTCCGACAGGAAATCCCTGGTTATCCTGAGCGGGTGAAATTCATCAGCGCGTTCCAGAAGCTCAGTGGAAGGCGCTTCAAGCAGGTGTACGCAGTTTTTGCAAGCAGCGACCTTTCGGAGGAGACCGGCTTCGAGTCTGCCCGCGTCCTGGATATTGTCGATGACGAGAGCGCGGTAGGACGAGAGCCATTCGGGGTCAAACCGGTCCAGGAGGTCACGCCGCATTCCCGCGGGGTCTACGAGCTCGCGCTTCTCCAGGACCGCCGTATACCGGTCATAAACGTCGGTCAGCAGTCTGACCTGGGGCTTGTCGAAAAAATCAGCGTCCCTGATCTTTCCCGAAAGGTCCGCGGACGACACGCCGGCGGCCGAGAGCTGTTCGATCATCTTCGCGAGCGCGGCGGAGAGCGAGGGCGCGAGCAGGTCCGGGCTCTGACCGAAGAGGGAATCGCCGGTCAAACGCTCCTTGACCAGGCCTTCGAGCAGGACCAGTCTGCTGTTCTCGTCAATGAGACGCGGTCCCTTGAAGCGCGAGGAGAGCTTCTCCATAAACTGGTGGAGCGTCTGGATGTCGGGCTGGACGAGCGCGGACGCGCCCCCGCGCTCCGCAAGGTCCAGAAACAGCCTGTTGTAGGTCCTCTTGAGGCGGGACGAGGTCACGATGATCAAAACGTCGTTATAGATAAAGGGCGGAGCCTGCCGGTCGGAGATGATTTTTTCCAGGAAGCGGATTTTTTCCATCCACCCGGCTTCCCCGTACGGCAGTATGATAGCTTTCGGCTGCTGGTTCATGGCGCGATGATTATGCCATAACTAAAAATTATTGACAATACAATCTCTGCTGTCTATAATGTGAAACAGATGTTATAGGAATCTGCTCAGGTCGGCTACTTCGCTTTGCGCAAGGCGCGCCGGATAATTAAGGGGATTTCGCAGTCAGGCAAAAGCTCCACCTCGTGTGATATTCGTGCATCGGTTTCAGCGCGCTTTATTGCGCCTGCGCTCCGCAGCAGATCTGAGTAGATAATGTTATATGCAGTATCGAATTGCAGAAAATAAGTGTACCGGATGCGGAACCTGCCTGGATGTTTGTCCTACCGAGGCGATCAAGATGCAAGACGGGCATGCGGTTATTACCGTGGAATGTATCGATTGCGGGGCGTGCCCGCGAGTCTGCCCCGAAGGCGCGATTAAACAGGGAATGTCCGCTACCGTCCAAAATTCCAAATGATCCGTTCCACAGGAGGATGCGATGGCTGAAGCAGTGACGAGTGCGACATGGGAACAGGAAGTATTGAAGGCGCCGGGGCTGGTGCTGGTGGACTTTTGGGCGGTATGGTGCGGGCCGTGCAGAATGGTGGCGCCGATCGTTGATGAGATCGCCAAGGAATACGAGGGCAAGCTCAAGGTCCTCAAGCTGAACACCGATGAAAACCCCGAAGTCGCGGGCAAATACCGCATTATGGGCATTCCGACGCTGATGTTTTTCAAAAACGGCCAGACCGTGGACCAGGTCGTGGGCGCGGTGCCGAAAACGCAGCTGAAAACCAAGGTGGATGCGCTGCTCGTAAAGTAATGTGCCGGAGGTTAATCCGTGTGAAGGAGATGCAAAAGATGTTCAGAAGGACGCTGGCGTTACCCGTGATGGCGGTCATCTTTGCTCTGCTGCTGTTCGGCTGTACGAAGAAGGAACAGGCCGGCGGCGCCGTGGCAACGGATTTTTCCCTTCAGGACTTGAACGGAAAAACAGTGAAATTGTCGGATTTCAAGGGCAAGACAGTGCTGCTGGATTTCTGGGCCACCTGGTGCCCGCCCTGCCGCGCGTCCATTCCCGGCATAGAGAAACTGCACAAGGCCTACCGCGAAAAGGGGCTGGTGGTGCTCGGGATATCGCTGGACGAAGGGGGCTGGGACGCGGTGAACGCGTTCCGGACGGAGTACGGCATGACCTATTCGGTGCTGAAAGGCAACGAGGACGTGTCTGTGCAATACATGGTCCGCTCCATCCCCACACTGATCGTGGTTGATAAGCAGGGAATCGTGGCCAGGCGTTACCTGGGCTTCGGGAACGAGGACGAGCTCGAAAAAGATATCAAGAATATTCTGTAAAGCGGCGTCCGCCCGGGCCCGAGGGTTCGGTTTTTCGATTGACATCGACCGGGGGCGTGGCTATAATAGGCCTCAAAAAAGCGGGCGTAGCTCAGCTGGTAGAGTACAAGCTTCCCAAGCTTGGGGTCGCGGGTTCGAACCCCGTCGCCCGCTCCATTTTTATCCCGGTATTCAATAAGTTATTTTTCAAAAAATCGGCTTTGTGCGCCATCGACAACGGTACGTAACATCTGAACGTTCAGATTTGCGAACCGTTTTGTTGTTTCTGGGCTATTATAATCTGGAATATATGTTCTTTGGGCAGGATTAAGGCGGAAGGCTGCAATGGAAACTGTTTCTGAACAAATAACGAACAAATGGTCAATACTCCATAAGGTCTTTATCGGCGGGATTACGGCGGTTATTATTATTTTGACGGTCGCGACGCACAGAAGAAATATCGTATGGCATGATGGGATCATCTTAATGAAAGACATTGTGATAAAATCGCCGAATAAGAGCAGACCATATGAAAACCTTGCCGCCGAATACATCAAATCAGGCAGAAATCAGGAAGCTTTGGAATATTTAATAAGAGCGATTACGATAGATCCTGAATGTAATGAGGCCTACACGGATATTGGTGATGTCCTCATAAAACTTAACCGAAACTATGAGGCCATACCATTTCTTACCAAGTCAATAGAACTGATTCCCAGGTTAGCATCATCTCATAACAAGCTGGGACTCGCTTACACATATACCGGGAACCATGAGAGAGCAATCTCGGAATTTCAGGAAGCATTAAAAATTAACAGCTTGTATTTACCTGCCATCGTGAATTTAGGCAATGAGCACCTGGAACGCGGTGATTTTAACTCTGCCGGCCATTATTACATGAAAGCCTTAACATTAGATCCTAATAATGCGGATCACTATTTCAATTTCGGGCTTTTACAGCAAAGGATGGGCAACTACAGGGAAGCAGAGAAACTTTACAGGCAGGCATTGAAAATTAAGCCTGATTACTCTGAAGCATACAATAATCTTATATCGATCGTTGGTTCGGGCACGCTTTCTTCGCTATTTTTCAATTTGAGAAAATAGTCCGGTCTGATATAATACGTCAGTTATGATAAGCGGGATCAAGTCGAATGGGCATCTTGAAAATAGCACCACAGTTGGGATGTCGCAAACCTCACTAGAGAATTCTATGAACCCTGCAATAATATCAATTCCGCGGCCTGATCCAGGAAACAACAGAAACATACGTGTACTATTCACCATAATTATTTTTATTTTCCTTATGCTGACTTCATTCGCAAGAAACAGTGTGTGGCGTAATGAAATAATATTATTGGAGGACGTCGTAAGTAAAGCGCCAAACAAGTGGAGGGGACATCTACGCTTGGGTTGTGCCTACAGCGAGCAGAACCGGTTAGATCAGGCCATTGAACAATTCATAAGAGGCCTGGGAATGACGATAAATGATGCGCCTTTCTACAATAATCTCGGACACTCCTATGGAAGAAAAGGCGCCTTTGCATTGGCTGCGGAGATGTATGATAAAGCCATCGAAATAAGCCCGGATCATATTGCTGCTTTAGTTGGCCGTTGTTATCTCCGTATCCAAATCGGCAAAATAGATCTTGCTATGGAAGATTGTAATCGTGCAATCACCTTAAGTCCTCTCCAAAAGGATGCCTATGGTAATCGCGGCATAGCGTATTCCATGATAGGACAATACGATCCTGCAATTAAGGATTTCGAACAGGTCATCAGCATTGATCCCTTTGACGAAAATGCGTACCTTAATCTTGGGCTGGCTTTCTTTAAGGCCGGCATGTATGCGAAAGAACTTGAATTTTTTAACAAAGCAATCGCCCAGTACCCGAATTTCGCCAAAGCCTATTGTAAGCGGGGCGCTGCATATTTACATTTAGGCGACACTTTGAAAGCCGTGCCGGATTTTCGTGCAGCCTGTAGAATGGGTGATGGCGAGGCCTGTGAGTTATTGCAAACTGTGCTATCTACTCAACTGGATCAAAGCAAATAACGGTCAAAAAAGTGGGGAGGGGCATTTTAGATACATATTGTTGCCCCTCCCTCGATCATGCATATCAAGCAGTAGTCTCAGCCTATCTAGTGCACCCCATCTGTGATAGTATTATAATCGCCATCGAAGCAATTGATGGTCTTCACGCCGGTTCCGCTCAGTGTTCCGGTAAATTTAGTGTTCGCAAAATGTACCGCTGCACCGTATATGTTGTATATTCTGCCGTCAACGGTAGAATTATTGGCATCAAATGTTGCAAATCTCACTGCATCCGCTACGCCGGTTATTGTGCAGGAATTGCAGGTAGCGGTGCCCCACCCGATAACGGCGACCGACGCATAAATATTAGCATGGTCGATTTGTACACGGCCGCTATTGATAGCTATCCCAGTTCCTGATGAATTATGAATATTCACATCCGAGATATTAAGAACCTCGCTGGGATCAGTTTGTACAGTGATTCCATAGGCGTTGTCCGATCTTATATCTATGTCACGAATAACTATTGTGCTGACGCCGGTAACATTTATGCCGTCGCCGAGGGATATGCCGACGCCACTTAAGCCCGATGTTGTATACGAAACATTTTTCACAGATGTGTGATCTGCGTTTATAACCACTCCGTCCATCTGTCCAATTAAATCACAATCGGATATGCCTGAATAACTTTGAGAGAAAAATACTCCATACCAGCCGTTTTGAATTGTCAGATTCCTTATGAACATGTGATCGACAGCAGCGATCGTCGTTTCGCCCACGCCTGATATGATCGATCCAGTCCTGCTTGCGCCGACGATGTCGACATAACTTTTCCCGGTAATGCTCTCCTCATAGAGGCCCGGCATCACGTTCACGACGTAGCGATTGGTTGTGGAATTGTCCGTGATGGCATTAAGAGCATCGGTAATTGTATTGAAGGTGTTTACCCCATCGGCCATACCCTTATGCACGATTTTCGTGCCAGCATATGTCGGCCCCGCAGGCCCTTGCAGACCAGTCAACCCTATTGGTCCCTGGGGTCCGGCCTCACCTGTTGTGCCCTGCGGACCTATGGGACCTGGGGTACCGACGCTGCAGATCCAGCCGTTCACAACCGAAAATTGCAGATATTGTCCGTCCGGACATACGATCCCGAGTTTCGTTGCCGTGACCGCTCCAGCGGCGATCTTGTCTGTTGTGATGGCGTTTTGTTGTATATGTCCTGATTTGATGCCCGCCCCCGTGTTCGTATCCTGCCCACTTGTGCCGTCTGCTTCCTTGATATTGCCCGATAAAATATTGTCACCGGTTGCAGCAGACGCCGCCGTTGTAAAAACAAACATCACATACAGAAAAATAACCGCTAATACCAACCTGATCTTGCTCGTCTTCATTGAACTTCCTCCCTTTTTATTTTGATGCAAATTTGTAAGGCGCTTTCGAAAAGTGAATCAACATGCCACGAATCGTACTGTTTTCACCTCCTTCCTGCTTGGTTTCCCGCTTTTGCGGGGCACATTGTTGCGCCCGTTGCATGGCGGAAAAGATCATTATCGAAATAGTGTTTCCTTTTATCATGGGTGTATACGAATGGCAAGTTTATATTGTCTTTTTGACCGGGTATTTTATGGTGATGATAGCTGGAATTTGAACTCATAATATTGCGGGAAGTGGTAAAGTGGTGCTGCGTTTAACGGAAGCATGTGATATAGTGCAATATCGGGGTATTTTTCGGGTATGACGGCGGAACTGGTAGGGAAATCCAATAGACTTAATTGGCACTGCATTTATAGAGAAATCGTTTTTCAGATCAGGGAACGGTGCGTCGTATCCCAGCGTTGTCTTGGAGCCGTCATATTCGGGTGCGTCCCTTCTTCAGCGAAAGAGTAACCCGAAGGAACTAATGCCGCCACGAGCTGATGAGGCAATCTAATTAATTTATCCCCCTATTTCTTTTCTTGCCCTTTGCAACGACTTGTAGTACTTTATCCGGAAGAATAAAGCATTTCGGGCGCGTTTTACCGGAGCTGGCGTTTGTGCTTTGCGTTTCTTCTGAAAAAGCGCCAATGTGTGGTGGCTCGGGCGGCAGAGGGGGGCATCCATGGTGAGCAAGGCGGACATGGGGGATGAAATGCCGGCGGCCGGGACGAAACAGCAGATCGTCCTGGTTGTCGACGGCAAGCCCATGAGACAGTTTTATACGAGTATTTTTCTTCAGCGTCTCAGGTATCACGTCATTATGGCGAAGTCGGGCGAAGACGCCCTGATCTTCCTGGGCCTGACGGTGCCCCTGATCATCATCGTGAATATCGATCTGCCGCAGATGAGCGGCCTCGACCTTTTAAAGGAAGTGAAGCGTGACCGTCGTACCCGCGATGTCCCCGTCCTCATCTACACTTCGAATAAAGCCCCCGATATCAAGCCAACCTGCGAGCAGGCCGGTTGCGCAGGCTTCCTCAGGCACCCCGCCAGTCTCGACCAGCTCTACGCTGCGGTCCAGATGGCGACAAATAAGCCCCGTCGCTTTGTCCGGCTCACCACGGCCCTGGACGTCATTGTGGGAGACGGCGATCAGGACGGTCGTGAGAATAAGGACTGCATAGTCATGATTTCCGAACTGGGAGTATTCGTGAGCACCAGCGACCCGCTCCCGTACGGGAGCGTTCTTCAGCTGGCCTTTCACCTTCCGAACGCTCCGGGCTGGGTCATCAGGGTCGAGGGACAGGTCGTGTACCGAAACCTGAGCAAAGAGTTGAGAAAGCAGCCAGGCATGGGTGTGAAGTTTCTGAAGATCGGGACAGAGGAGAGGGAATTCATCAAGGACTTTATCAAGGGAAAACTGATGGACGGAATCCTGACGGAATAACGTTTTGAAGTCGAGGGGCAAGCTTCCTCCGTTGTCTTTCTTTGCGCGCTTTGCGGCTTTGCGCGAGACGGAAGTTGATAATTGCAATTGAACTTAACGAATGATCCTGATATTTTAACGCAAGGAGGTGAGCAATGCGGATCACGTGCTGGGGTGCCCGGGGTTCCATCCCGGTTTCGGGGAAGGAATACGTGAAATACGGCGGCGATACGACCTGCATCGAGGTGCGAAGCAGGGACGATGACATCATCATCATCGACGCGGGCACGGGCATGAGAAAACTGGGGAACAAGCTGCTCGCATCGGGAAAGCGCTCCTACAGCGTTCTCTTCACCCATGCGCATTGGGACCACCTCATGGGCTTTCCTTTTTTTAAACCCATCTACGTAAAGGGGACGAAAATCAGCATGTTCGGCTGTCCCTATGCGCAGCGGTCCATTACGGACATCCTTTCAAAGTCCATGGTCGCCCCCTACTTTCCCGTGGATTTCAGCCAGCTGCAGGCGGAGATATCAACCCACGGCATATGCGATGAGACGTTTGATATCGGTCCGATCCATATAACCCCGATACAACTGAACCATCCGAACCAGGGAATGGGATATAAACTGACCGAAGACGGCAAGAGCTTCGTATTTCTCACGGACAATGAACTGACGCTCCATCATCACGGAGGGGAAGAGTACAAGGATTATGTCCGGTTCAGCGCCGACGCCGACCTGCTGATCCATGATGCGGAATACACCGCTGAGCAATACAAGATGACGAAGGGCTGGGGGCATTCCGTGTATACCGACGCGCTTCGTCTGGCAATGGAAGCGGGGGTCAAGCGGTTCGGTTTGTTCCATCACAATCAGGAGCGGTCGGATGCGGAACTTGACCGGATGGTGGACGATTGTAATCGTATCGTTAAGGACGCGCAGAAGCAGATTCAGTGCTTTGCGGCGCAGGCGGAGGCGGAAATAGACCTGTAGGCCCGGCATTGCGCGGAGGCTTCTCAAACTTCTGACTTAACTTATGGATGTTTTCCGGATGGAGCCGCCATGCGTCGGGAAAACACCGAATTTTGCCGGGCTATGTCCGAAGCTTATCCTAAAGCCCTGTGACCGGAATCTGCTGAGGGGGGGAGAATGGCAGATAAGAAGAAGCCGACAAGGAAGAACCGCGTCAAACCGTCGGGTGCAGCGAAGAAGGCCGCAGCCCGGTCTCGTACCGCAGGCCCCGCCAAACCGCCCAGGCAAAAAACCGCGGGCCCCTCCCGCCCGGGTGCGGCAGTTCGGGAGGGCGAAGAACGCTTCAGGGATATTTTTCAATATGCCGTCCTCGGGATATTCATTTCCACGCTCGATGGCAAATTCATTGATGTGAACCCCGCGCTTGCCCGGATGATGGGCTACGATTCTCCTGGACAGGTCCTCTCCGCCATAACCAACATCGCCACGCAGGTCTATGCAGATTCGCTCAAACGTGATGCCGTGGCAACGCAGGCACTCGAAGCAGGCGGGACGATTACCACTGAAAACCGCTATCTCCGAAAAGACGGCACAATATGGCACGGCTTGCTGCATCTGCGCATTGTGAAGGACAAGCAGGGCCGGCCCGCATATTATGAAGGATTCATCGAGGACATCACCGGGCGGAAGCGGGTGGAAGAAGCGCGCAATGAGTCCGAGACACGTTTCCGCGCCGTCTTTGAACGAAACAATGATGGTATCACGGTAGCGGATCTCGAAGGCCGTTATGTGATGGTCAATGATATATTTTGCCGAATGACCGGTTACAGCCGTGATGAATTGCTGAAGATGCGCGTCCACGATCTCCTGCCGGGCCACGTCAAACTGCAGCTTTTCATCCAGGTGGCGGTCCAAAAACAAAGCGGGCGGAGGGAAATAGAACTCCGGCGCAAGGACGGCAGCACATTCCCCGTATCTATTTCCGGGGCGGTCCTTGAGGTCGGCGAAAAGCAATTCGTCCAGGGCATAGTTCAGGACATCACCGAACGCAAGCTATCTGAAGAATCTCTTGCAGAAAGCAAACGGCGGTTGTCCGAAGCGCTGGACTTCAATAGAAGCATTCTCAAAACCTCTTCTATCGGCGTATTGGCATACGACGCGACGGGTCAGTGCATATTCTCCAATGAAGCAGCCGCGGAGACAGCCGGAACGAACGTAGCCGGCCTTTTATTACAAAATTATCATCGAATCGAATCGTGGAAAAAGAACGGTATGTACGAGGCGGCTCTGAGGGCGTTGAGTACGGATAAAGAGCAGCAATCTGAAGACCATATCATAACTACCTTTGGGAAGGATATCTGGTTAAACCTCAGGTACTCGACTTTTTATTCCAAAGGCGAGAAACACTTGCTGTTGCTGTTCTATGACATAACCGAACGGAAACTGGCGGAGGAAAAGATCCGTCAAAGCGAGGGGTTCATCCGGAGCATCCTCGATACCGTGGACGAGGGGTTCATTGTCATCGACAAGGATTACCGCATCCTGACTGCCAACAAGGCCTACTGCGACCAGGTGGCGCGTCCCTGTTACGACATCATCGGTAAGCCCTGCTTCGAGATATCGCATAATATCAACAGGCCCTGTTACGAGGAAGGAGAGGAATGCGCGGTCCAACAGGTCTTCGCCACAGGTAAGCCGCATGCTGTGCTCCACAAGCATAGTGACAGAGACGGGCACGTGCTCTATGTGGAGACGAAGGGTTTCCCCATCAAGGATGCGTCCGGCAACGTCACGTCGGTGATCGAGACGATCAACAACATCACGGAGAAGCACCTTCTGGAAGAGGAGCGGCTCAAGACCCAGAAGCTCGAATCCATAGGGACGCTCGCCGGCGGCATCGCGCATGACTTTAACAACCTGTTGCAGGGCATCTTCGGCTATATCTCCATGGCAAGAATTACGCTTGACCAGAGGGAGAAGTCGCTCGCCATGCTGGAACAGGCGGAGAAAGCCCTGCAACAGTCGGTAAACCTCACGACCCAGCTCCTGACCTTTTCCAAGGGCGGCAAACCGCTAAAGAAACCGATGTCCCTGGGGCCCGTGATAGAGAGCTCCGTGAAGTTCGCACTGAGCGGTTCGCGCACCGAGTACAAGTTGAACATTGACCGGGGGCTGTGGTACGTGAACGGCGACTCGGGCCAGCTTGGCCAGGTGGTCCAGAACATCGTGCTGAACGCGGGCCAGGCCATGCCGATGGGAGGAAGTATCTCGATCACGGCGCGCAATGCCCCGGCAGGGGACGCTTCTCCGCCGTCTGTCCTGGCGATTGGGGACTATGTCGAAATCTCGATCCAGGACAACGGCGTCGGCATACCGGAGCAATATCTGGAAAAGATCTTCGACCCCTATTTCACGACCAAGGAAAAGGGCAGCGGGCTGGGCCTTGCGACCGCCTACTCTATCGTCAGGAACCACGGCGGCGTGATCGACGTCAAAACAAAGATCGGAGCGGGTACCACCTTCTCGATCTATCTGCCCGCCGAACTGTTTTGCCTCAGTCGGAAATGGACTATGCAGCCGTCTGAGTTAATGGATATCCGGATGCCCCGGATCGGGCTTTCTTCTCGTATGCCTGCTGCCTCTTGCTTCTCCGTTGTTCACGGGTGGCTT
>Ga0334722_10003798_pt1 | contig 16085 bp, 14 predicted proteins | sample C3_bottom_MG_FD_207210 | JGI IMG/M metagenome (GOLD analysis project Ga0334722, IMG submission 207210) | Sediment microbial communities from Yellowstone Lake, YNP, Wyoming, USA - C3_bottom | ecosystem: Environmental > Aquatic > Freshwater > Lake > Sediment | place: USA: Wyoming | collected...
ATATGATACGGTATTGTAAAACGCATCCTGTCGAATTAGATATGGCACTCGAGTATTGTAAAAAGGAATTGTATGGTGAAGTTTATTCTAAACAAAAGACAACGGTACGATTATATCGGTTTTCAAAACAAGATTATATGGAGGCAAGAAGAAAGGGAACAAATTCTACTATTTTAGTTGAAGTAGAAAAAGAGGGAGTTATTTGCACTGAAGAAATACCATTGTTGCAACTTCGTCAGATGCAAAAAGAACATGTTTCATATAATGTAAATCGTCGTGCAGATAAACGTATCATTATTATTCAAAATGAGAACGATATATGTAAAAAAATTTCATTACGAAAAATCAAACCTGTAATGAATTTTCCTTCTCATATTGATCCGATTTGTTTCAAGTATTTAACACTAAATGCATGGACTGAATATGAAGACGATTATGATGCATGGCTAGAAGAAGCCATTTGGTTATCTGAATGCCGAAACGTTTTTGATTATCGTCCAACCCTAGATATTTTCAAAAAAGCACTTGTTAATCATAATTTTGGATTGGGATTTCCAATTAATCGAAAAATAATGGCCGAATTATTTGAAAAACATCCTCATTTTATTGCCGATTTTGACAATTCAATACGAAATTCAAACGTTAAAATCCAACTGCCTTATCATAGTACAAGTAATGAAATATGCCGAAAAGATAAAAAGAGTTCTGTTATTATTATTGTTTATTTAACAGGAAAAGTAACAATGATTGGTCCTTTATTTTCGATTAATCGTGCTGCCTTTCTTGAATTTATATCTTATATTCGAGAAATAAGACCCTTGATAGAAGTTGTCAAGTAACCGAGTCGATTGTTAATAATGTAGCTTCTGAAAAATCAAGTGTAGATAGAGCTTTAGCAGAACCATTCATGTCGACTATTTTTATCCATCCAATGCTGCTTGAAATAAAATTTATACTATCGGCGATTAAAACATAGCATTGTCCAGGTTGTCCTGTGAAATAAAAATAAATATTTGAAACGACACGAGTTCGACATAATTCGCCTCCTTGGTTTGGACTAGGTACTGAAATACCAATCTGTAATTTTAAAGGTAGTGCAGCACGAATATTTGTGCCAATCGTTTCACTGATCATTCCATCTGTTACAGTGAAAGAAGTTTCATTTTTATTCGATATTGAATATGGACAGTAATGAGAAAGCGGAAAGGGTTTAAATGATGTTTTTAATCCTTTAGACACTTGCTCAAATACCAAGTAATATTTTTTAGTTGTATATGCCACTAATGAAAAACGATTGAGATTATTATAAAGACTAGGAATTAACAATTGAGTGGATGCATTTACTAATCCAAACGGTCGATTTAGAGGAGAAATAGGAAAGGTAGTCGATGTAAATTTCCATAATTCAGTTGTACTACCATTTACAACGCCGAACTCAACTGTATTTTCTATACATTTCATGCATAAAGATTGATTGAAATCCCATGTTGTTAAATTAGAATTGTATACATAAATTCGAGCAATCAAATACGATTGTTCAAAATACATGGGGACGATGACCCAAATAAAGTCACTCCAGCTAATACGTTCTAAAGATTTCGATTGTCCGACATTGTAAGAATTATCAAATTCGTCGAAATAACAAAGTTGCATATCTTGACCCTGTAATGTCGCTACATAATTAGGAGAGAAAACATACGATATGGTATACATATATTCTTTCCATGTAGAATAACCTACAATTTCTCCTTTGAATGGCTTTAAAATCCATTGATATAATTCATTCTCTTTTAATTTGGATGGATAGACAATATCGTTTAATTCCTGATCGCTTGAAACCATCCATTGAGGTCGCACCTGTCTTTCAGTTAATGGTACACCGGTTTCACCATGCAATCTTGTATTATAAGGAGGTGCATAAGAAACGATTATATTGGAAATATCAATAACCGTTGATGATCCTGTTTTCGGCAAGGAACTCAACGTGAATGGTTTAGCGACAAGATACAGGTTTGTATTTACATTTTGAATCGAATAAGCATTTGGTTCATAAATATTCAAACAATAAGGTTCATTACACAATCTAACGGAACAGGTTTCAGCTGATACCGGATAAGAAGATAAACATTGACAGGCATATGTCGATTGTTGATTTATAGAATCAAGGTATGGATAACTATTTACTTTGCATAACATATCGCGACACCAATCTATTTCTCTGTAATTTAGATTTGAACGACAGTATTCCATACATTGCTGATTATGTGCTGTATCTGAACAAAAAAGTTGAGGATTACATTCATCTGAAAACAGAGATTTTTCACAACCATACGAAGATGGACTCGTTTTTGGAAAAAATACAATGACTAAAATAACAGAAACAATAGCGATAAGTGAGAAAATAATAACGAGTATATTTGAAATCATCTTTCATTATTTCAAAAAAAGCTTTATTTATATTTTACGAGCATAATTATATGTTTTACGAATATGGCCATACCAAGGATAGTCTCTCCTTTGTTGCATAACCTTTACCGTTTTAACTGGTAAAATAGCAGGTTCATTTTTCCATAGTTCCACAAAAGTTGAATTATGCGTCTCAATCTCTCCAATCATGTCCATTAACAATGGATAGGTTAATGGGAGTTGTTCAGTCATGCGTCCTTCTCGATTAAAAAAGGTAACTTTATCGAATGTAGGAAATCGTTTTTTTAGTAGATTCCATAATGGTTCCATACAATAACCAAGACTAATACTGTTTAAAATATCGTTGGTACAAATAAGAAAATACCAAAAATCATAACTAGGTGTAAATACACGCGGAAACAATCCCCATTGTCGCTTATAACTAGGGTCTCGTGGAAGAATGCTGTTTTCTAGTCTCTCTCCATGCAATGTAATCTCTGCATGACCAAAATCAGCGAGGAGAACTGTAAAAGAGTATTCATTATCTGCTTCGTGATAATCAACTGTTTCTACATCGTCAGGAAAATCTTCACAATCCTCCCATAGAGATTCAACATGGATATACATATTATCACAACGACAATCAAAATGATTTCCTTGAAATTCAGTTGAATGAAAATCGTCCAATACCTTTAAACATTTCTTTAGTATGTCAATTACCGTATAAGGATTGATCATAAATTTTCCTTTTTTGAAAGAATAAAGATAGTCATGAATATTCCCAAGAACTTGATATTCAAATTCCATATACAATTGGTCTTCAAGAATAGCACAAGCAATCATTGGAACAACAGCATTTTTCATTCTAGAAGGAAGTAAAAGATTTGTGATTAATTCATTTTGGTATTCATTGACCATCATTTTATGGTATTTACGTATATTGTCTTTTTTTGGATATGTACAAACAAATGATTTTACAATAGATATAATATGTCCATTTTGTCTATCTTTAATTTTGTAAACACTGTTTTGAACAGTACACGATGAATCTGAAGATGATGATCCCGATGATACGGTTGTTATTTTCTCCCAGTTATAATTGTTTTTTAGTATCGTAAAATGACTTGTATTATTGAATGCTGACAATTGGCGTGTCAAACGATTCCAAGGTGGACGATCATTCAATACCGCCATTTGAAGCAGATAAAGTTCTTTTTCCATTTTATTATAACACAGTTTTAGTTAATTATAATCTATTAAAATCATTTATAAAAAAATGATTTTTTTTATTTATAAAAGACTTGTCCATTTAATTTCAAATTTAAAAAAAAATATCTATATTTTTACTGGTCACTTGATATTTCAGAAATAAAACGATCAGTCTCCTTGTCCTTGGTAAAAACAAGTCGGCGTTGGACAAAGAGAATCACATGAATTTTAAACTGTCCTGCTATATTATTTTTCATCTTGAGTGAAAGGACGGCAAACAATTCTTTTAATCGTACACCGACATCAATACGTTCACTCGGGTACAGTCCGAATGAATAGGGTATAATACCCCTGTCGACCGGATTCCGAATAAAATCATTGTCGTACATGAGCTGATCTTCGTAAAATTGTTCAAAACGTGTCGTGTTACTATTTGCACCACCATAACTAAGAGTCGAATGAAGAATAGGTGTTTCTCCATTCTCAGTATAACAAAATCGGTTATTAATTAATGACGATGCAGTATTTTCTGCCATCCAAAACATGGAACGACATGGCATTGTACATTCTTTCAAATCTTCAATGACAGGGTCGTTCATTACACGCGGTACTTGATCGATAATATGTATACAATCTTCATAATAGCGATGAATAGGCGATGAATCACAACGGTGTGTACTCAATTCGTCAGCTGATAAAAAGGCAAATTTTCCCCATAATTGAGGAATATCCAATAATTTTGATTCTACATCTACATATTTTAAATCGGCTTGGATGTCTACCCATTCTTTCTCTTTGAGTTCTTGCATTTGAAGAAGTTTATCAATCATTCGTTCAAAGGTATAAATGTGTTCAACTGAATGATTTAATTCACGCGGATTCAATTGACATGGTAGATGATCGACCGGAGAACGACTATAGAAAAAAGGCTGTTTCATCATCAAAATATCTTGTTTAATATGATCCGTCCATTGAATGAGTTTAGGTTTATTACCATATTCAAATTGGACATCTTTTTCAAAATAATAATTAATGAGTACAAGAATTGCTTCTGCAGGAAAAGTTTGGACACGATTTGAATCAATTACAAGTTCCATACTTTTGCATGCTGCTACGCCGACATAATCCGTCCAACGAATACGTATTTTATCTTTGAATTCAGTTTTAACACTGACATCCGGCAACTTGATTCGTAAATAGGATTGTAAAAGTGCCACAGCATCTGACGGCAGATAATATGTAACTCGTCCTCGTACACCCATTGTACTTTGTTCAAATGCAATCGTTTGTTTTGAATACCATGTAATAGGATCATAATCAGGTATGCTCTTGAAAAAAGAGAGAATCTCATCGTCTTTATCAGGCAAATGAATCTGTTCTTGAATATGTTGACTATCTCCTAACACTTGAATTTCCTGCTTTGCAGCAGCATTTGACATTTTTTTTAGAAAAAGATTGTTATTAAGTTAATCAAATGTAATTGGCAATAAAATGGATCATGTAGAGGATGAACTTGATATTGAACCTACATCCGAACTCGGATTGGCTGAAGTTGGAATTGTAAATAATGGACGATTGGATCCATTAACACCGCAACAGTTTCGAGATGAATGTTGTAAAATAATTCAGGGTATTACAGATCTTCACAAGTTAGAAGATGAATTTAATAGTCTTCCGCCTATGGCCCGAACATTACGCTATAAAGATCAGTATATTACAAAAAAGACACTAAATACATTTAGAAATACCATCAAAGAACATGTATATTCCCTAGCCAAAGCCTATCATCTAGGCTATCGACGAAAGAGAAAAGGAAATACAAAAAAGGCAAGACATTTGTATTATGTCATTTTGATAAATGACGATGGTATGAAACTATTATTTGAAAATAAAGACTGGCCGGAGGCAGCAGAATTATTAGAAAAAATGCCGCTATTAAAAGATAAAAAGATTCTATTGAACAAGACATTAATGTTGCTGGCTTCATTGTATACTAAAAAAGTCAAGCTTCACAATGAAAAAAACAGAGCCCGATTATCTGCTGATTCCCACATGAAATTAATTTTGAACAAATATACGGATAAACTTGGAACGATGGATGTAAATGATTTTCCATATACTCGTTGGAGTACGATTTGGTCCATTTTACGTATACATTTAACAAAAGAAGAACGAGATAATTATTTTAAAGAGAACAAAGAGGTACTTGATGCTGAAATGTCTATTGTTGAAAAATTTATGATATAATAAACACATGTCCTCTATTTTTTTAATCTCCTTTTTCTTTTGGTTCACAATTATTGCAGCTATTCTAGTTGGTCTAGGCATTAATTTTGCAGCATTAGGAAAACTAGAATGTATTTGCTGTTCTCAATGTCCTGATTATTTGGAAAAACAAACACAGGCTAAAACATTGATTGTTATTTATTTAACACTTTCTATTTTCATACTTTTGATGTATATCATATGGCTCATATTGACGAAAATGAAGAAAATGACAGGGTCTATTGCCGCTCAAATTACGGGAATAATCTTTTTTATTATTGTATTAGCTTTATCTTGTTTAACATTTAAAGATGTCAATATAGGTATTCATAGTTTAACCAAAGGAAACAAGTATTACTTTAAACAGGCTAAATTTATCATGATTTCAACGATTGTTCTTTTTATGATTATTTTGGTAACGACGATAGCTGTTTTTACTGCATTAGGCTGTAACGATAAATGGTATTTCAAAAAGTCGATAGAATCAGGACTGTTAAAATTACCAGAACCTATTTAATTATTTATTGTTTTTTGATAAAACAATATTTTTTACTCCAGGTCTTCAGGAAGAATCATTTTAAATCCAAAATTCGTAAAGTCTTCTGCATAAAGTTCATTTATAATTTTAATTGTATTTTTGTTGTATTTGTCCAAATATCTGTATTTGGATGTGTTTTTAACGGTTGTATATTTTATACTTTCTAATTTATCTTTTCCTGTTACTCCGATATTAACACTTGTAATAGTAGAAGGTAATCCATGGTAAGTCAATAGTTTTTCAAATTCATTGGTAAAATCATCTTCGTATATAATTTTATCAACTCGTAATCCTTCACAAAACGACCATTGTGTTCCAAAAATACTACTATGAGTTCTCATAAGTTGTGGTAAAATAGAACATGATTTTTCAAAAGAGCATAATGAATAACGAACAAAGGGAATACCGTTTCCAACTACAATAGGCCGAATAATTAATAATGCAATGATTAAAATCCAAATAAGTAAAGCGACTGGCCATGGAAGATACAATGTTATAACGAGTATAATCATGGAAAAGAAAAGAACGATTCCATAAATAGCATATGAATACCGATCACATTTCTCGAGTACATAACCATATAAAGAATATAGTCTGTCATATGGGTTACGTACGGTAATAAATGTATAGTAATCATTATAGTTTGGAAATTCACGCATGACATCTTTAGCAGAATAATGATAGAAAAAACGACTAAAAAGTTGTCCATCCCATATATTATTTAATATTCTTGCAGTCCTTGGAGAATTCTCATTTTTCATTAATTTAGATAGAGTCTCCTTGACAGTCATACCACAACTTTTTGGTGGATGAAGGAATAACAATTTGTATTTACTATTTATAAAAACCATTTCATCTTTACTATAGTATCTTTTTAACGTAAAGAAATCATAAATCCTTTAATCGAATTCGAAACGCCGGCCCAATCGTTTTGATTTAATTTTTCCATCATAGAGATTGTATAATCTGTAATTTTTTGAATATTTGGAATTGCCAGTTTTGTATTAATAGTAGCAATATTCTTTAGAATTATCTCCTTGTTCTCAGGAGATGCATTTGGATAGTTTACCAATAGCTGATGACGTTTCAACATCCAATTCCCAATTGAGCCGTTTATAAAAACAGGTCGCTTAGAAACAGGTTGATCAGAAGATAGTTTTGATTGAACAATCGTGTCGTACAATATAAAAAGCTGATAAATAAGAGAATGGATATTATTATCAATGGATAATTTCAATGTATAATATTTAATTCCCAATGCAATGACAAATAGTGTTAAAATGAAGGTTAGAATAATCCACAACCATTCCATTACATTTTTATTATATAAAAAAGAAAGTTAGTTTAAAGATGAGCACGAATATAAATTTGATCTCATGGCTCGTTTTCTCAGCTGTGATTATTATTTTGATTATTCTATCCTTTGTTATGTTTTTGAAAAATCATAATATTCCTGAAAATCTTTTAAAAATGTCACTTGATGCAGGAATCTATTCAAAACTGTCCATGAATGATAAAAAAATGTATTTGAAAACGATTCGTTCAGCACCGATTATTAAATACGAGTCATCGCCGACTCTCTCGCCATCCAATGATATCAAAGTAGCAGTGGATAATGCCAGTAAAGCCAATAGTCAACTTAAATTTAAAAATAATCATATTATGAACAGTCGTTCTACTATTATAATTGTAAGTTTGATTTCATTTATACTCTTTATTGGAGCAGCCGTCGTCTTAATTGGGTCTTTTTCAGGATGGTGGGCAAACAATTTAAATTTAAGTTATTACAGTTTTATTTTATTGTCTATCATGTGTTTATGTCTTATTTTTCTATTTAATCCTAATCGTCCTACCATTGGAGGAAAAATGGTGTATGGTATTTTTATCTTATCGTTACTCATTGCATTTATCCTGTGTTTTTATTTTGGAATAACTCAACTTATTATTTTTAAAACAATGGATTCTTAATATGTCTTTTCTATTAAAATAAATAGAAAATGAAAACCTACAATAATTACAAGTAAGGATTGGTACCAAACGTGGGATCACCACAATTTGATTGCCAATAACGCTTTGATTGAGGAACACGCACCAACCGAGCTTGAACTTCATTCGGGCACTGAACATTGGGATTGTATACCAAATCATCACCCACGACGACTCCTTTAGTACCAGACTGAACGAATTCAATCTGGAAATCACGTTCGTCCATTCCACAAGGACCATACTGACTATTGCAGCAATCGCAGAGATCGTCATCGCAGCTGAGACGACAGTCTGGACCGACACGTCCACCACAGCATGATGAGAATGCACAATACGAGCGAAGAGAAGTATAATCCCTACTAGCAGGACGAACCAATACAACAATATATTGCAGTTTCATAACATCACCCTGCAAGAATTGACGGTACTTGACTTCGTTTCCGACCACAAACTGATCAGCAGATTTAGGAATAAGCTCCCCGATCTTGTTAAAGTAGATGTTGCGATACATTTCAACAGGAAGAAGAGGCACAAGCGCCGTCTTGTCTTTCCAGTTGTTGGAAGTATCATAACGATTGTAGTTGTTGGGCAATGAAGCATCGAGCATGGAACCAGTACCAAACGAGATAACGGCCGTTCGGAAATCGACAGTATCAGCATAGCCTCCCATTTCAACTACACGGTAGGCATCATTCAGACGACGACCGATATCAACAACTTTGAATACAGTCTGGTTGTTCACGTAATACTTGAGCGTCTTGTATTTTCGGTCAATGCCGATAGCTACCTTGATCATATCACAAAGAGGATCGCTGGCTTCTGTACGTAAAACAGGAACCATTTCAATAAAGGTGGCCACTTGGGATGATACACATGAGCGGTTGGTATCGAAAACATAGGACCCGTTTTCAACACGGACAGAGGCACCCGTATAGCAACTCTGACCATCCGGAGTATACACATGGTAGCATGAATTGCATGGCTTTCCGTCTAAAACGCTAATGTTGGGTCCGTACAACCGACCGCATTCGCCTGTTTTGCAACTAGCAGGACCAGCGATTGCATCGCTGCATGCCTCCCATTCACGGTATTGACGATACCAGTCAGCCCAGCCTTCCAAAAAGTTGCAGTATTCGGACCACGAGTAGTTGCTCTTCCATGAAACATAATCAACGCGGTTCAAGTTACCACAATTGAAACCCGTGTTTCGTCGCCACTGGGTAAAGACCTTCCAGTTGTTCACTTTGCTGCTATTAGAACGACAGAAATCACACCATACACAGAATTCAGAGAAAACTTTCCATTCCGGTTCCTTTGTGTTTTGCTTGAAATCAATGTATCGGCAATCTTGCCAGAAATCTTGGCAACCATAGGTCACCGTACAAGATACACAAGGTTCACACTCTGTTTCGTTTCCACTTTTGTAATTCAACACGTTACACAATGCTGGCATTCGACCATACAATGCATACAATTGATGATCAGTCAATACAAACCCAGCAATGATACCCGATTCCGGATCGATAACGCTAACTTGGCCGTGGGCCAGACGAGGGTCTGCAAAAATATCCGAAATAGCTCGGCTAAACTCTGACGGAACAGGGGTTTTGGAAAAAATCTGTTTGTTTGACATTTTAGCTTCAACGATAGTCTCCTTACTGCGATCGACCGGAATACAGGCCTTGTAAGTAGCACACCATTTGTAATAATCTAGAAAACCAAGAGCTCCTTGAGACTGAGAAGACTTGAAGGTAGATGAATTGATGGTCAAGCCATCATTGTCGCTAGTGACACATCCATCAGTACTCATCATTTGAAAATCGTCAGGACAAAAGCCTTTACGGAAATCCAATTCCAGTATAGAAGACACTTGCTGAGGACGAGATGATCCATTAGTATAACTTTGATTGACAGCAAACGACATGATTCAGATGTTTTGTTTTAAATTAAACAAAAAAAACTTGACATTTATTAGGTTTATTTTTTTAGTGGTCTATTTTGTTACGAATACATATTTCCTCAACTCGTTTTCGGACAATACCATACGTTTTGAAATAATCTAATGCATCTTTTAATGTTTGCTCATAGGTATCACTTCCTTGTAACATGGGTATAAAAATACGATTATCGGGCACAGCTCCCATGGCTGCCATAAAAAGCTTCTTGGTAATTTCCATATGTAGTTTTCCCAGTGTATATGGATAAACAGTGCGAAAACATTCTCGTAACTCTAAACTATTATTTTTAAAAAAGTTGTTAAAAGCCTCATCTAGAAAAATAAAAGCTTTGTTCAAGAAGCGAAGACCTCGACATGCATGTAAACAGGACTCGTGTGAGCAATTTCGAGTAAACGTTTGTCGTTCATTCGCTATTAATTGTTCTAATGTATAAATTTGTTTGGTTTGCATATGATTAGTCATAATAAGCTCACAGTCATATCTATATCTGCTTTTGATAGGATAAAAGATATTGTATTTTCCAATCAAATCCAAAATTTGGACAAATTCATCGCAGGCCAGCAAAAATGAATCGGTATCAATCTGACCATTGGGTAAAATACATAGCCGAAAAGGGTATTTGCACGATGCAAACCAATTTCTCATTTTAATAAACCTGAAATCTTTTCTTAACTGTATTTTTTCATAAAATTTTTCATTGCTGAAACACTCAATGGAGATACAGCCATGACATCATTGATTGTATTTTTCTTCAAAGGTTCAAGTTGATGTAAAAAAGTTGTCATAGCAATTCGTGTATTGGTTGGAAAAAGAAGATTAAGATCTTCTTCATATCGTTTTTGAAAATGCATATACCAGTTTCCTTGGAGCAATAGACAAATTAAAAGACGATAGATTGTGTAAACGGACGAGACGGTCGGATGTAATTGATCATCCAAAAAATGGCGCTGAAAAAGTGGACCATATTGTATATCTGTTAATAGTTCATTCGATCTTGCCGTTTTCCATAATCTGTCTCCAGAGATACGTAATTTTACAGAATTGGTCGGACAAGTAATAGCAGATTTATGTAAATTACGTATTCCAATCGAAATGTAATTAGGACGACTATCAATAAATAGTGTATTTTCGTCAATATCATAATGCACGAAATCATGTTTTAAAAGTTTAGCTAAATTGGTCAGAAAGTGAAGAATGCTTTTCCCAACACTGATAGTCGAATGACTAGATATGGGAAATGATTTTTTAACTAAAATGCCTTCATTTGAACAAACATAAGCATGTAAAAATTCATGTGGAAACGTCTCTCCTAATAACTCTTGTATATAACACGATATAATGATGGTAAAGGGAAAGTAGAGTAATTGGACCCATTCTTTTTCAATATGAATGATTGGTTTTTCTGTAGTCGAAGGAACCTTTTCGATTACAAATGACTCTCCTTGATGTAGTCCGGCTTCAATTGTAAAGAAATCAGTTGTGTCTTTTGAAAGAATATTCATTTTTCTACAATGAATGCATATAATACTTTTTGAGTATCTTTTTCGACAACAGGAACGCGACATGCATAATATATCATCGTGTATAATATTACAAATTCCTTGTGTTAAAAAAATATACGTGTTTGTTTTTAATTCATTTGAAATACTATGTCGCTGAGTTTCAAAAGCTTTTAGAATATCGTCCGCCGACTCTTCCATTTTATGGTTAGAAAAGATCTTTAAAGAGTAAAAGAGACTATAAAAAAATGTTTACTCTGAACGATACTAATTTTATATCGACGATTGTTGATACTGTCAAAGAAAAATTTAATAATAGAAATATTCCACCAGAGATACCATTAAAAAAAACAGTTCGTTTCAAAGGTGAAGAATATCGGAAAATTCTACCTGTTCCGAATCAAGAAAAAAAATATTTAAAAAATCAAACACTTTGTCTAAATGTGGATATAAATGGAAATGTGAGCGAATCCATTGTTAAAACAATGACAGTAAAGTCATGGATACCTTTTTTTGATGAACAAATTATTGGCGACAAAAACAGTTCAGTGTATGATGAATTGAATAATACCATTCTAATTCAAGCTATAAAGATGGGATACGACCCTCCAGAACTGTATATATTTGGCCATGATACAAACCACGGTCTTTCTTTATGGAAGTCTTCTGTCCAAGTCATTTGTACAGACGAGGATGGACACCGACATTTTGCCAAAGCATTTGTTGATATATTGAATGGACATTATATTCTTCGTTTGAATTTAGACGATACTATTTCTTTTCCAGTTTTAATTACAGCTAGTATTTCTGTTTATACTTAATCGTCTACTAAACCCTTTAAAATGGATGTTTTGCCTACTATTGATGACACACCAATGGTCTGTTACGATACATATGACAACTATAGTATCGCGCATTATCCGACACCCGTAAAAGCAGTTAAAGGAGGTGTTTTTGATCGAACGACTCGTAAATGGCTAGCTGTATCACATGCGTTGACAGATACTCGTGTTTTGGGTATTCGGGAAGAATTTGTTTTAAATGAGAATGTTACATTATCTCGAAACTATGATGGAACTGCTGTTAAAGTATGGAAAAATAACGGTAAAGTATTTGTTTCAACTCATAAACGAGTAAATCCTGTTTCTAGTTTTTGGGGAGATTCGTCTCTCTCTTTTCGTCAAATGTATGCCGATCTGAATGGTCCAACGGACCAGTTGTTTGGCGACTGTGAGAATTCAGATGCATGTTTTATTTTTCTCATGTGCCATCGTTGTGTGAATATCGCCTCTTTTTGCCCTCTCGAAAATTTTTTGGTTTTTATTGGCGTTATTGATATGAAAAATGCACCCATGTCTATGAAACAACCTTATCCGTTGTTATTTGCACCACATGTGGTCGTCAATAGAAATATATCCATCGATTATGCCAAGGAATTTATTAAAGATGGTTATATGAATAGTATCCATCGTAATAATTTATACGAAGATCATGGCGTTGATTATGAAAAAATGCCATATGAGTTACTCAACATTATGGTATTATGCAATGGTTATTTAGTGGACGGTAAAAAAATTCCTGATTCTCGTTTGGAACCAGGAGAAGCTGTCATTGCTACTTATTGGGAAGGAATTCCGTATGAATCCGATATTGTAAAAATACAACAAATACGCTCTTTTGGATATGACTATCGTTTCAAAATGAGGAATAATGATCCATCTATATGGCATTGGTTATTTACATTACACGACAAGGAAATGATTAAATTGTTACCTTGGGTATATCCTGATTTGCCGGCCGATATGACGGGTATATACACCAAACGACAGTATGTACGACCATTTGTATCAAGTGAAAAGGCAACTCCGTTAGATTGTTTTTTTAACGTGTTTTCAGCTGCCTTTTTTATTATTCCGCCGTTGTATCGAAAGGAAATTACACATCTTGCTCATAAATATATGGTTTGCCGTCATTCATTGGCTCGTGTTATTTTTGAAGGAACGAACACAGATCGACGAATTCAGCAAATCATTTCATTGGCGACAAAACGAGCATTATTCAATAATGAAGAATTTAGCGATAAACATGTCATGAGTATATTAAAGAATGAATATCCTAGTTCATTATTTCGTTTAATTAATATGTTGACAGAAGATGCAGCTCAGACTTACATTCATTCGTGTTGATTTCATTGTATAATAAATCGTTTAAAAAAAAACGATTAGTTGATAAATGAAATACGAAAAAACAGTCATTGTATGTTATAACGAGGAAAAAACAATTTATAGTATCAAACAATTTACCAAAATAAAACATCTTTTAGCTGAAATTCCGCATCCAATCTCCTCTGATTATCCAGAACGAACAGTTTTTGTGGTCGTTTACAATAAAAAAATACTCCCTCTAGACTATTCACTCGATGCTATTAAAAATAAATCAGTATTAGCTATTGTTGCTAGAAAACCATATGTTGCCTATGTTCGATTATCGTGTAAAAAGCAAACTGCAGAATATGGGTTTGTTCATCAAATGGAAATGATCACACGCTATGTCTTCAAAAACAATGGAGTGATCATTATAAAATATGAGGAAATAGGGTCAGCTCGTACAATGGAACGATGTACTCGGCCCAAGTTTCACGAAGCTGTTCAACTTTGCAAAGGGAACAATTATACACTTGTTACCTCCAAAGTGGATCGAATGGTTCGTTCTGTTGATCAAATTGTCGATTTAGAACGTCTAGGTATTCGTTTTGAAATAGCGGAACTAGGTTCAAGACAGGAACGATTTATTTTATATATCAATGCCGCTATTGCAGAAGAAGAATCACGTCTCATTTCTTTACGAACACGAAAAGCTATGGAGGAACTTCGTCTGAAAGGATTGGATTATTCATTTAAAGCCAATAAAGAACGTTCATTGTTAAAATCTGATGTTAAAATAGGAAAATTAATCAATTTTTACACAAAAATAGCCGGTTTGGATATTTTTAAATTAAAAGAGACTATTAGTCTTCCATTGACTGATCGGTTTGAATTTATGGAAAAGATAAAAAATAGTGAAAAAATATGTGTTTCGCTTATAACAATTCCAGTTCGACGAGATATTTTGGAGAAAATAAATTGTTCTATTATCGCCATTGATTTTCCAGGATGCGATGCATTTTTATTGTATAAATGTGCTGTTGTACTATTGACTCCCTCTCCTTCACTAAAAAAAGGAATGGATATCGATGAAATTGACACTATTCATGCATTAGTGGAAACAGGCATGCCTTTTCCTAAATCAAAAAGACATATTTACACTAAATTATGGCAGCATACATTGCCTAGTTCAATAATAAAACAACTGGCAACGGTCTGGACATTTGACTAGTATTCCTCCCAAAATTCATCTCCATAATCCACAAAAATCTCTTCATTGGGTTCTATATATCGTGTTGCAACAACAAGAGGAGTTGTAATTTTAGGAATATTTTTAACAACATATCCCAACTTTTCGCTAGGGAAAATAATAGTTGCATTTGGTTGGAAACCTTCGGTATCTTGTTTTTTGAGCTCTCGATCGTCTTTTCCATATGGATCATTTGCATACTTTCCGAGCGCATATGGACTCGTTTCGTTTATCGCATCCCAATATGGTTTCTTTAGTTGAAGAACATCATCATGTTGAGGAGGTCCCCATACATAGGTATTATCACGTTCTGTTCTCTGATTTTCTGTCAAACGTTCTCCTCCGTACAATGTAATGACTTGATTTTTATGAAACGGCGCAGTAACAAATAATCCTTGGCCTGCTTCTGGAAGCAAACTTTCTTTTATTTCAACAAATTGGCTCAATTCTGGTTCATAAACATAATCGTACTCGTCAAAAATTTCGCTTGTGTTTGCTTCCAATAGCTCTTGTAACGTTTCAAATGCTCTCATCTGTTGTTGATTATCAACCGATAAACTCGTTCGACGACTCGCTGATGGACTCGTTCGACGACTCGCTGATGGACTCGTTCGACGACTCGCTGATGGACTCGTTCGACGACTTGCTGATGGACTCGTTCGACGACTTACTGATGGACTCGTTCGACGACTAACAGCTGGAGTTGTGTTACGAGAAAAACTGGTACGACGGTTCTGTATAGGAGGAGATAATAATTCTTCCCTTGCCCAGTCTGGCAGCTGATCTTCACCTTCTAGTGAATAGAATTCTTCTTCTTCTGGTACTTCATTC
>Ga0334722_10003799_pt1 | contig 16084 bp, 13 predicted proteins | sample C3_bottom_MG_FD_207210 | JGI IMG/M metagenome (GOLD analysis project Ga0334722, IMG submission 207210) | Sediment microbial communities from Yellowstone Lake, YNP, Wyoming, USA - C3_bottom | ecosystem: Environmental > Aquatic > Freshwater > Lake > Sediment | place: USA: Wyoming | collected...
GATGTGGCAGTCAAAGCGCTCCAGCAGTGCGCTGTCGATGGAGATGCCGAATCTGATAGTCTCACCCATGGATTACCCCTTGTTCGCAAGAATTCGTGCCAGAGCAGCCACCAGCCGGTCGTTTTCCAGGGGGGTGCGGATGGCCACACGGAAGAACCGCCTGGACAGGCCGACAAAATTCGAACAGTCCCGGATCAGGATGCCGTCCCGACACAGCTGTGCGCCGAGGGTCGGGGCATCTGACACCGCTTCATCCAGTTTCACGAGCAGAAAATTCGCCTGGGAGGAGAATGGCCGCAATCCTGGCAGGTTGCCAAGCAGGCCGGTCAGGCGCTGCCGCTCCCGGGCAATGTACTCGTTGGTCCGGCAGATGAAGTCATGATCAGTGACCGCAGCGATACCTGCAACCTGCGCCAGGGTATTGACGTTCCAGGGGCCGCCCCGGGCCTGCAGGCGTTCGATCAAGGCGTCATGGCCGATGGCATAGCCCAGGCGCAGGCCGGGGAAACCGAAAAACTTGGTCATGGAGCGGATGATCACGCCATCGGGGGTGGTGCACAGCAGTCGCTTCGCCGAATGCTCCTCGCAAAAATCCATGAAGGCCTCGTCAAGCATCAGAAACGTGCGGTTCTCCCGGCACAATTCCCGTATCGCCGTAATTGTCTCCAGAGAATAGAGTCTGCCGGTGGGATTGCCGGGGTTGCAGAGATAGAGGGCGCCGTAGCCGCGGGCGAGTTCCTCGGCTAGTGCCGGCAGGTCAATATGAAAGTCCTGATCTGGCGCCAGCGGGAATGGGATTACCTGCCAGTGGTGCTGAACCAGGGAGTGGGTATATTCGCTGAAGGCGGGGGAGATGACCAGGGCCCGGGTGCCGTGCAGCAGGGACGGCAGGTGATAGAGCAGTTCTGTCGAGCCGTTGGCGATGGCCAGGTTGGCGGGAGTAACACCGTGGTAGCGGGCAAGCGCCTGTTTCAGCTCGGTATGGTCGCTGTCGGGGTAGTGCACCAGACGGTCCAGTGCCCCGACGAGCGCCGTGCGCACTGCGGCAGGCAGACCGAGCGGGTTGATGCTGGCCGAAAAATCGAGCAGGTCATCGGGGCTCTGGCCGTTCTGGCGGGCTATGGCCAAAATATTGCCGCCATGGTCATAGGTGCGTGACATGTGTGCCTTTCCAGCAGATGGCAGCGGCGATAAACACGGCTGCCGCCAACAGGGTCGTCAGGTACATGAGCCGGATCATGCCGTTATAGGCCTGCCGATCCAGTGGTACCAGCGGGTCGCCGATGTACTCCTTCCATGACGGCCGCCCGGCGTACGTTGCGGCACCGCCGAGCCTGACGCCCAGGGCGCCCGCGGCGGCCGCCTCGGGATGGCCGCTGTTGGGTGATGGGTGGTTGTGGCGGTCTCGCAGGGCGATGCGCGCGGCTCCGGATGGGGAAAGCCCTGTCATTGCGGCGGCCAGAATCATGAACAATGCGGTCAGGCGCGCCGGAATGAAGTTAAGCAGGTCGTCCATGCGGGCCGAAGCGCGGCCCAGGTAGAGATAGTGTTCGTTTTTATAGCCGACCATGGAGTCCAGGGTGCTGACCGCTTTGTACGCCAGTCCGGCGACCGGGCCGCCAGCTGCCAGCCAGAACAGCGGTGCTACGATGCCGTCGCTGGTGTTCTCGGCCACGGTTTCCACCAAGGCCCGCCAAATTTCTGGTTCCGCAAGGTCGTGGGTGTCGCGGCCGACGATCCCTGCCAAGGAGGCGCGGGCTGCTGTCAGGTCGCCCCGGACAAGATCGGCAGCGACCTGGGCCGATTCACGATGTAGCGAGCGGGCAGCAAGACACGTGTAGCTCAGCGCCACGGCTACCACAACTGCTGCCAGCCGGGACAGGGCCGCAGCGGTGGTGAGCAGCAACCAGGCAGCGCCGGCAGTGCAGAGCACGGTCAGGCTGCACAACAGCAGACCGGCTATGAAGTCGTTGCGAATTATTCTGGTCAGGCCGGATTCGAGCAGGGTGATCAGTCTGCCGATCATGACGACCGGATGGGGGAGCCAGCGCGGGTCCCCCAGAACCAGATCAAGGATGATCGCCATGGCCAAAATGGCGGGGTCGGCAGGGGTCAATGGGGGATCCCGCAGATATCCAGCAGTTGCCGCATATCCAGATGCTGCTCCATGCGCTCGGCCAGGAGGTCGAACGGATCGTGTTGTTGAGTTTTCACGGGGCCGCGCCGCAGCGGCATGCCTTTTTCCAGGCGAATCCGGTTGAGATAGATTTCACGGAAGCGGGCATTTTCGAAGAGGCCGTGCAGATAGGTGCCGAAGACGCGGCCATTCAGCGACACGGCGCCGTCCTCGATATTGACCGATGTTTCTCCGCGGCGGAAAATGCGGGCGAAGGTGCGTATAGAGCCGATCAGGGTGCTCTGCCCCATGTGGATTTCGTATCCGGTCAGGACACCGTTGCAGTCCGGTGCAATCTGCAGGCCGGCCTCTTCCAGGTAGGCAAGTGCCTGATGGGTCTCCTTCTCCTGCAAAATCTCGGTTTGCAGCGGCAATAGTCCCAAACCCTGAGCCTCTTTGACTGACGATTCGATGCCGTTCGGATCGGTCACAACCCGCCCCAGCATCTGGTAGCCGCCGCATATGCCGATGATATGCCCCTTGAACTGCTGAATCGCGTCGTACAGACCGCGCTCCATCAGGAAGTAGAGATCGGAGATGGTGGCTTTGCTGCCCGGAATGATGAGCACATCAAGCCCTTCGAGCTGTTCCGGCAGCTCTACGAAGCTGACTGACACATCCGGCTCGATTTTCAGCGGATCGACATCGGTGAAATTCGAGATGCGCGGCAGTTTGATGACCCCGACATGGATGCGCTTGTGACCGGTGATGATGTTGACCACCTTGGAGCGGTTGCTGAGTGCCATGCTGTCTTCGGCCGGCAGGGTCAGGTCGTTCATCCAGGGGAGCACCCCCAGCACCGGTACGCCGGTGCGCTCGCGGATATAGTCCAGTCCCGGGGTCAGCACCGAGAGGTCGCCGCGGAATTTGTTGATGATAACGCCCTTGATGTAACGGCGCTCATGCGGCTCCAGCAACTCCAAGGTGCCCACGATCTGGGCGAACACGCCGCCACGGTCGATATCGGCGACCAGGATGACCGGACAGCGCGCCATCAGGGCTACTTTCAGGTTGGCGATGTCATTGTGCTTGAGGTTGATTTCGGAGATGCTGCCGGCTCCTTCGATGACCACGCATTCATATGCCTCGCGGAGCCGTTCGAAGCTTTGCCAGACCTTTTCCAGCACGGTCGGCTTGAAGGCGTCGTATTCGGCAATGCTCATGTTGCCGACCGGGCGCCCTTGGACCACCACCTGGCAGCCGGTGTCCGAATTGGGCTTGAGCAGGACAGGATTCATGTCGGTATGGGGGTTGATGTCGCACGCCTGGGCCTGCATGGCCTGGGCCCGGCCGATTTCGCCTCCCTCAGGGGTGACGAACGAGTTGAGCGACATGTTTTGTGATTTGAACGGCGCCACGGAGATGCCGTGTTTGACGAGATAACGGCAAAGGCCGGCCGTGATCACCGATTTGCCCACATCGGAGGCGGTGCCGCAGAACATGATGGCACCGGCATCCGGGCGCACCGGTGCCTGGGTCAGGAGTTCCGGCGCGGCTGGCGATGTCGCATCGATCTTGCCGGCGTAGCCCCGCGGTGTGACCATGCGGCCGCTGCGATCGACAAACGTATTCGAATTGCCGATAATGACAATGGTGGCCATATCGATGTCATGGTCGAGCATGTCGCCCAGGGTGGTGACGCGAGAGGTTTGTTGCGCGCGGTTAGCGTGGCGGACGATGCCGACCGGCGTGGACTCCGGGCGGGCTGCCAGGATGATGCGCTGCGCTTCCTGTATCTGGGTGATGCGGCTTTTGCTGCGGGGGTTGTAGAGCGCAATGACGAAATCAGCTCCCGCGGCGGCCACCAGCCGATCGGTGATGAGTTTCCAGGGGGTAAGCAGGTCGGAGAGCGATATGACGGCAAAGTCGTGCATCAACGGAGCGCCGAGAATGGCGGCTGCCGCCTGGACGGCCGAAATACCGGGGATTACCTGCACATCGGGGCGGTTGGCACCGTTCTCGTCCGTGCCGTCCAGTTCAAGCAGTTCGAACACGAGCCCCGCCATGCCGTAAATACCGGAATCGCCGCCTGACACGAGGGCCACGGTTTCGCCTTTGCTGGCCAGCGAGATCGCCTCGCGACAGCGCTCGATCTCCTGCATCATGCCGGTGGCGACCACGTGTTTTCCGACGGTCAGAGGGGCGATCTGTTCGATGTAGGTGTCGTAGCCGACTATGACAGTTGCCTCGGCAAGTGCCGTTCGGGCGGAATCCGTGAGGTGCCGGATGTCGCCCGGCCCGGTGCCGACGATGTAAAGGGTGCCCATGACAGTTCCTTTTGCGAAAATCCCGCACAGATTGCATGCTCGCGCGGCGGTACGACTTGCCTTGCGAACGAAAAATGATACACTCAGGCCATACCCGATGCAAGTGAAACATGTGGGCGGGCATGCGTGGTTCTTTATGATGCCGTGCGCAACAGGCAACAGTGTGAGGGGGACGATATGGCCCTGATCGGGGCGTTACTCGCTGAAAACGGATTCAAGGAGCAGTTTGTTTCGCTGCAGCGAAAGGCGGAGCTGCTGGAAAAAACCCAGATGGGCAAGGAACTGGACGGCAAAGAATCGCTCGCGTTGGCCGGGTTTTTCGAGGTTTTTCAGGGAGGGGCAGGCAGCTATGTCTGTCGCCAGGGAGATGCCGACCAGTTCATGTGCTTGATATGCCAGGGGCGGGTGGATGTAGTCAAGGCGGATCGGGAGCACCATCAGAAGGTTATCGCCACTCTGGGGCCGGGGACCACCTTGGGGGAAATGTCGTTGATCGACGGCGAACCGCGCTCCGCAGCGGCGGTTGCCCATACGACCGTCCTGCTCATGGTCATGACGCCGGATAAATTTTCACAGCTGGCCGATGAGTATCCGCGTCTATGGGGCAAGATCGTGATGAGGGTGGCGATGGTGCTGAGCAGGCGCCTGCGGCTGACCAGCGGGGTGCTGGCCGAGTATCTGGAACACTAGTCCGGCTGCCGGATCAGGCGCTGTAGGAGTTGTAAAGCTGTTTGACGCGCACCAGATAATCGCGTGTTTCCCGTGGTAGGCGGTCCGGCTTGCGGTCCACGTTGCCCGGCCCCCAGTTGTAGGCTGCCAGGGCAGAATCGAGATCGCCGTTATAGCGGTTGAGCAGATCTTTTAGAAAGCGGGTACCCGCCATGACGTTCTGCTCGGGGTCGAAAGAGTCCGTGACCCCCAGAGAGCGTGCCGTGGCCGGCATGAGCTGCATCAGGCCACGGGCACCTGCCGGGGATACGGCGGACGGATTGAAGTTGCTCTCGGCCTTTATGACCGACTTGATGAGGCTGGCATCGACTCCGTAGCGGCGGGACGCCTTGGCAATGATGGGCTCGAGCCATTGGGTCTCCCGGGAGAGAGCGGTTGACGGTGCTGCAGCGGAAACGTGGGGTGCCTGGATGGGCGCTGCGGGAGCCGCGGCGGTAGTATCGGTCGGGATCGTGGACAATGCCGCGGCAGGTTGTTCCGCCTGGTTTGCAGCATAAGTCCTGGCAAGCACGGCAGCGGCGCTGCCCGGCAGGGTGAGGGGTGACAGCGACTGTTCGGCAGGATGATCGCCTGCCAGCGCAAGTGTCGAATGCAGCATCTGCAGCTGGAGCACCTCGGCGGCGGCCTGGGCTCTGTCCTGTTCAGGGTGGTTGTCGGTATCGGGTCCCAGGATCGAATCGAGCCGCTCGGCAAAACCGCGCTCACGTGCCTGGCTGCTCTGTTCGGGCCTCCTGGCCGTTTCCTGGGCGAGAACCGATTGCAGCAGGGACACGTTGTTGTCGATCGGGAAAGACATGGCGTTCCTCAATCCTCGCAGTAGATCAGATTCTTCTTCTTGAGCTTCTCGATGAGAGTCGTCCGTTTCAGGTTCAGCAGTGATGCAGCCTCTTTCTTGTTCCCCTTGCTCCGGGCCAGTGCCTGCAGGATCAGGCGGTTTTCGAATTCGTCAACCGCAGTGTTGAGGCAGAGGCCGGTTTCGGGAAGCGTTGTTTCCACTGCCGGTGCCGATAATGCCGTGGCCGGCATCGCTACCGGCACGATGACCTTCCCGCAGCCCAGGTATTTCTCCGGCAGGTCATCCGGGGTGATGAAGCCGCTGTCCTTGAGGATTACCAGGCGCTCCACCAGGTTTTCCAGCTCTCGGACGTTACCCGGCCAATTGTAGGCGCAGAGGATGTCCAGGGTGTCACGGGAGAATCCTTTGACGGCATGTTTGCGGTCGCTGTTGAAGCGGGCCAGGAAGGTGTGGATCAGCAGCGATATGTCGTCGCGCCGCTCCCGCAGGGGCGGTATGGTGATCGGTATGACCGACAAACGGTAGTACAGGTCTTCGCGGAAGTCCTTGCTGGCTACCATCTCCTCCAGATTGCGATTGGTGGCGGCAATAATGCGGGCATCAACCTTCTGCGATTTGGTCGAACCCACTGGCTCGAATTCCTTGTTCTGCAGCACGCGCAGCAGTTTCACCTGCAAATTGGCTTTCATGTCGCCGATTTCGTCAAGGAACATGGTGCCCTTGTCGGCCATTTCAAAGCGGCCGGCTCGATTGGCGTAGGCACCGGTGAACGATCCCTTGACATGGCCAAACAGTTCGCTCTCCATGAGGTCTTCGGGTATGGCGGCGCAATTCACCGGCACGAAGTTCTTGTCGCTGCGGTCACTCAACTGATGTATGGCACGTGCTGCAAGTTCCTTGCCGGTTCCCGATTCTCCCTGGATCAGGATCGTGGCGCTGGATTCGGCAACCTTCTCGATGAGGCTGAACAGGTTGAGCATGGCGCTGCTTCTGCCGATTATGGAGGAGTTGAGGCGATGCCCTTTGCCGGCATTGGCCCTGTCATGCTGCTTCATGGTCTGGTATTCACGGGCCCGCATGACCAGGCTCTCCAGCTCGTCAAGATTGATCGGAGTCGAGAGAAAAAAAACATTTTCCAGCCCGTTGAGCGGTATGTGATCGGTGTTGGCGGAGCCATACCCGACCAGCACCAACAGCGGGTTAATGGCAGCTGCCTGATGGATGAAATCGGGGGTGCTGGCATTGAGGTGTTTCAGGTCGGCGATGACGATGTCGACGCGTTTGTCGCGGATGGTGTCAAAAAAGCGTGAAGACGGGTCGGCTGTGACGATGTCATAACCCTGATATGTCAAAAAAGCCGATACGAGGTCGCGGGTCTTGCGGTCGATGTCGATGATGAGAATACAGCCGGTTCCAGTCATTTTTCACCATGTTGAGTATGTGTTGATGCGCGGTGCGGCACGTGACCCCCAGCATAGCCGCAAAATGATGTTCTGTCAAGAAAATGACTCATGGGGGGGTAGGCTAAGTGAAATATAATACGTAAGAATATTTGAGATTTATCGCGCCTGATACTTGATTAAGGTGTTGTCACATGGTAAATTGTCAAAATATGATAATTCTGCGTAATTGCAGGCGGTAGGACGGTGCGTGAGGTGTTTTTTGCCGCTGATGCCGAATGTGGTTGAAATAACAGGGAGGAAACCATGAATGATGCGCTTGTCCCGGTAAAAGCGGATGAATCCCGGGGGGAATTGATTCAGCTGGTCAGTTTCAATCTTGATCAGGAAGAGTACGGGGTCGATGTGCTCAAGGTGCGCGAAATAATCCGCATGCCCAATGTGACGCGCGTGCCAAATACGCCCCAGTATGTGGAAGGGGTCATCAACCTGCGCGGCAAGGTTATTCCGATCATCTCCATGCGCAAGAAATTTGGTCTGGTGGAAGCGGAGAACGACAAACAGACGCGCATCATGGTGATGGATGTGGAAGGCGAACTCATGGGATTCATCGTTGATGCCGTGTCGGAGGTAATCCGCATCTCCGGCAGCGAAATTCAGCCCTCGCCGGCGGTTGTGGCCGGCGGTATCGATCAGGAGTGCATAGCCGGCGTGATTAATCAGGCAGAACGGTTGCTGGTGCTGCTCGATCTGGAGAAAATGTTCTCCCACGACGAGAAACGTTTGTTCAGCTCCATGTAACCGCACCACCCAGACTTCCCCAAGGAGATACGCATGCCGCCGATTGATTGCGAAGACCAGGAGCTGCTCGAAGGCTTTCTGACCGAAACCACCGAGCTGCTCGAAAAACTCGACGACGATCTTGTCGCACTTGAAAAGGCCTCGGGAGATCCGGAGCTGCTCAATCGGATTTTCAGGTCCATACACACGGTCAAGGGCGCCTCCAGTTTTCTGGGGTTCGATCTGCTCGTCAAGGTTACGCATAAAACCGAAGATGTCCTGAATCGGCTGCGCAAGGGTGAGCTTGCCGTCACTCCGGAAATCATGGATGTCATCTTAGAGGCGACCGATCTGGTCAAGCTGTTGGTCAGCGATATCAAGGCCGGCGATATCCAGGATCGGGAGATTGACGGGACCATCGCCAAGCTGCTTCCGCTGCTGTCCGAGAATGCCGCAGCGGCTCAGGCGCAAGCCCAGCCTGCACAGCAACAGCCTGCCCCGGAGCCGCAGGCGGCAGCCTCCGCGGCGGCCGAAGCCCCGCCCCAGGAGCAGGCGGCCGCTCCCGCGCCGAAACCAGCCGGTGACATGGTCCCCAAGAAGCCGACACCACCGCCCAAACCCCCGGAAGGTAAGGGAGGAGAGGATCTGTCCGACAATTCCACGGTACGCGTCGATGTGAAACGCCTCGACGACCTGATGAACCAGGTTGGGGAACTGGTGCTCGAACGCAACCGCATGATCCAACTCAACCAGGATTTGCAGCAGGGTGGCTCGGACCACCACATCTTCAACGAAGAGTTCGGCAAGCTGACCAAACGGATGAATTTCGTCACCTCCGAACTGCAGATGCAGGTCCTGAAGATGCGCATGATCCCGGTGGACAAGGTCTTCAAGAAATTCCCCCGCATCGTGCGCAGCATGGCCCGCGACCTGGGTAAAGAGGTGGATCTGCAGATCTTCGGCGAGGAAACCGAGCTGGACCGCTCGGTGGTGGACGAGATTGGCGATCCGTTGATCCACCTGATCCGCAACGCCATGGACCACGGCCTGGAAACCCCCGAGGAACGGCTGGCGGTCGGCAAACCGCGTGTCGGCACCCTGGTTCTGGCTGCCGTGCATGAAGGCAACCAGATCATCATCAGCATCAAGGACGACGGTCGCGGCATCGATACCGACCGCGTCGGCCGCAAGGCGGTGGAGAAGGGGCTGATCAGCGAGGAACAGTTGGCTTCCATGAGCCAGCGCGAGATGTTCGACCTGATTTTCCTCCCCGGTTTTTCCACCAAGGAGAAGGCGACCGACCTGTCCGGCCGCGGCGTCGGCATGGACGTGGTCAAGACGAATATCAAGAAACTCAATGGCCTGATCGAGATCAAGAGCGACAAGGGGGTGGGGTCCGAATTCATCCTGCGCCTGCCCCTGACCCTGGCCATTATCCAGTCGCTCCTGGTGGAGGTGGAAGGCGAGGTTTATTCCATACCGCTCTCCTCCGTACTGGAAACCCTGCGGGTGGACCAGCGCCAGTTTCACGTGATCGGCGGCCAGGAAGTGCTCAAACTGCGCGATATGGTGCTGCCGCTCATGCGCTTGCAGCGCATTTTCAACGTGCAGCAGCGCTACGAAACAGACGATTTCTGTTACGTCGTGGTGGTCGGCGCGGCCGACAAACGCATGGGACTGGTCGTGACCAGGCTGGTAGGCCAGCAGGAGGTTGCCATCAAATCGCTGGGCAATTATCTGGCCAATATACCCGGCATCGCCGGTTCGACCATTCTGGGCGACGGCCGTGTCACACTGATTGTCGATCCGGTCGGCCTGATCGATGGCGGGGAAGGCACCGCCGCGCGCTGACCGCGGCTGCACGCACACACAACCGGAACCGAAGGGATAGAACGTGGCAATATCCGATAAAGATTTCGAAGTCCTGCGGGATTTTATCTATAACATATGCGGCATGTATTTCCATTCCTCCAAGAAATACTTTCTGGAAAGCCGTCTCGGCCGCCGCATGGAGGTCACCGGCACCAAGACTCACATCGACTACTTTCAGCTCCTCAAATCGCCGCGCGGCGCCGAGGAGCTCAAGTATCTCATGGATGAGATCACCACCAACGAGACCTATTTCTTCCGCAATGTCCCCCAGTTGACCGCACTGGAAACCAAGCTGCTGCCCGAGATCGTCGAAGTCAAGAACAAGATGGGCTTCCGCAAGCTGCGCATCTGGAGTGCCGGTTCCTCTTCGGGTGAAGAGGCCTACACCATGTCCATGATGCTTCTGGAGAAACGGGCCACCCTCCTTAAGGACTGGATCATCGAAATCGTCGGTACCGATATCAATGAAACCGTGATCGCCCAAGCCAAGGAAGGCATCTATAACGCCTACTCGGTGCGCAATATCCCCGAAAATTACAAACGCAAGTACATCAAGGAGGAGAACGGCAAATTCATCCTCTCCCCTGAAGTAAAGAAATTCGTTACCTTCAACAAGCTCAACCTGTATGACGACTCGAAGATGATCTTTATGAAGAGTTTCGATTTCATCTTCTGCGCCAATGTGTTGATCTATTTCGATACCGCCTCGAAGTCCAAGGTTGTTCAGCACTTTTACAACAATCTGCAACCGTACGGTTATTTCTTCGTCGGCCAGTCCGAATCGTTGCATGGCGTGAACGACAAGTTCAAGACGGTGCATTTTCCCGGCGGCTTCACCTACAAGAAATAATCCGAAAGGCACGAACTCATGGACAAAACTGCAATGATAGAAAAAGCGGAGCAGTTGGTCGGGGCTGTTGAAGAGCTGCCGACCATACCGGTGGTTGCCACCCAGGTATTGCAACTGCTCGATCAACCTGATGTCAGTGTCGAAGAGGTGGCTGACCTGATGCTGACGGATCAGGTTATGACCGCCCGGGTCATGAAGATGCTCAACTCGCCCGTCTACAAGCCGGGTCATGAAATCAGTTCACTCAAGCGGGCGCTGGTCTATCTGGGGTTGCGCCACATCCGTGAGGTCGCCCTGACCACATCGTTCATCAATGCCTTTGAAGACCAGGATGGCGCCATCAATGTCACCGCCTTCTGGGAGCATTCCTTCGGGGTGGGAATGGTATCCAAGGTCATTGCCGAGAAGGTCGGCTATCGGGATCTGGAAAAGGCGTATATTGCCGGCATTATCCATGACCTGGGCGAGGTGTTTCTGGGGCATTTCATGGCACGGGAATTCCAGAGAGTCCTGGAATATACCCGGCAAAAAGCTGTCAAGCTTGTTGACGCCGAAGCGGAAATGCTCGGCACTACCCACAGCGAAATCGGTCTGGTCATGGCGCGCAAATGGAATTTCCCCGACCCCTACTGCGAAGTGATCTCCTATCATCACACCCCTGCCGAGGCAACCATCGACCCGGTGCTGTGCGCCATCGTCAATCTGTCCGACCTGTTCTGCAGTGTCCGGGGGCTGAATTACGGCGACTATGAGTGGGTGAGTTTCAACCTTCACGAAGAGGAGGCCTGGCAGATTCTCAAGCATGAATCTCCCAGCCTGGCCCAGCTCGATGTGGAACGTTTCTGCTACGAACTGGATGACGCCATCCCCAACGTGAAGGAACTGGTCAGCTCAATATTTACCACCAAGGAGCAGAAAGAGTCCTGATGCTTACAACACCCATTGGAAAAACCCGCATCCTGATTGTCGACGACTCCTCGTTCATGCGCATGGCCATTCGCAGCATCCTTTCCAAGGATCCGAGCTTCGATATCGTCGGCACGGCTGCCGACGGTGTGGAAGGTGTGGAAAAGGCGGTGGCCCTCAAGCCGGACATCATCACCATGGACATCGAGATGCCGCGCATGGACGGCATTGCCGCCTTACGCCAGATCATGGCCAAGGCACCCACCAAAGTCATCATGGTCTCGACATTGACCAACGAGGGAGCCAAGGCCACCTTCGAGGCGCTGGACGCCGGAGCCATCGATTATATTCCCAAGAACGTCACCGACTCAACCGAGGCGCAGAATATCTTCCGCGAAGAGCTGCTGCGCAAGATCAAGGAAGCGTCCCGCTCCCGCTTCTTGCGTGCCGCCGCCATACCCCAGGCGCGTCCGGCCGCCACTGCTGGGCCGCCGGCAGCCGCGTCACGGCCGACCGCCTCCCGATTTGTCGGCAAGAAGATCCAGTACGTCGGCATCGGTGCATCCACCGGCGGCCCGGTGGCGCTGCAGGAGGTGCTTTCCCGCATCCCGGTCAATTTTCCCTATGGCATCATGGTGGGTATCCACATGCCCAAGGCTTTTACCGGCCCCTATGCGGAGCGCCTCAATGCCAAATGCTCCATGACCATCCGCGAAGCAGTTGATGGCGACGTGTTGAAGCCGGGGCAGGCACTGATTGCGCCGGGCGGCATGCACTCTACGCTGGTACGTAGCGGCGGCGGCCTCATGGTCAAAACGGTGCCGACCAGCGCGTACCCCCAGTATGTCTACATCCCCTCGGTCGACCTGATGATGTCGAGCATGGCAGAGGCTTCCAACGGCTCCATGCTGGGAGTCATCCTCACCGGCATGGGCAATGACGGTTTCAAGGGGATGCAGCTGCTGAAGCAGAAAGGCGGGCTGACCATTGCCCAGGACGAGGCGACATCCACCATTTACGGCATGCCCAAGGCGTGCGTCGAGGGGGGTGTTGCCGATGAGGTGCTGCCGCTGGGGCAGATCGGCTTCGAAATATCCAAGTTTGCCGGCTAGAAACATTCCGGCGTAACGTAGGGTGAACAGAAAAAGGCGGCCGTTATCGACCGCCTTTCTTTGTATTCATCTCAGGGCGTGGACGACCAGCCCGCCGGGTGAAGCGACCGCACGTACATTTGAATAGCCGAGCCGTTTGAGCCGGCGCAGGATGAACCAGGCGGCAATGGGATGTACCTGGGGCAGAATTAGCGGAAAGTGATCGGTTGAAATGCAGCGCATCGCCCGCCAGGTGGCCGACAGGGAGTAGCGTTGCCGGTCGCTCCGGCCCGATGCCCTTGGGGGAGTCGGCACTAGGAGTGCTCGCTGGTCTCGTGGAACGCCAGTTCCTTCCACTGTTCGATGGTATTGTCCAAGCGCCACTGACTGCCGGCCATGTAGGTGAGCTTGCCTTCCCCGTCGATATAGACGTGCATGACTTCTTTCTTTTCGAATTCCTCGATTTTTTTCTTTTCGCCGGTCACCCAGCGGGCCGTGACGTAGCTCACCGGTTCAAACGCCACCTTGACTCCGTATTCGAACTCCAGGCGGTGCATGACCACCTCGAACTGCAGCAGGCCCACGGCCCCGATGATCCAGTCGGCACCCATGAGCGGCTTGAACACCTGAGTGGCGCCTTCTTCGGCCAACTGTACCAGCCCCTTTTCCAGCGCCTTTGATTTCATCGGATTCAGCAGCCTGACCTTGCGGAAGTGCTCAGGAGCGAAACTGGGAATGCCGGTGAATTTCAGTTCCTCGCCTTGGGTGAAGGTGTCGCCGATCTTGATGGTGCCATGGTTATGGATGCCGATGATGTCGCCCGGCCAAGCCTCCTCGACGTTGGTGCGGTCCTGGGCCATGAAAATGGTGGCATTGGCGATCTGCACCTCGCGCCCGAGGCGGCAGTGGCGTACTTTCATGCCGCGGGTGAATTTGCCCGAGCAGATGCGGAAGAAGGCGATCCGATCCCGGTGGGCCGGATCCATGTTCGCCTGAATTTTGAATGTGAAGCCGGAAAACGGTTCTTCGTAGGGTGATACCGCCCTGGTGGTGGTCTCGCGGGGCAGAGGGGCCGGAGCGTGCTCCACAAAGGCATCGAGCAGTTGCTGGACCCCGAAGGTGTTGATGGCGCTGCCAAAGAAGACCGGGGTCTGCTGTCCGGCCAGATAGGCGTCAAAGTCGAAGGGATGGGCCGCCCCCTCCAGCAGTTCCACATCATGGCGCAGTTCGTCCACCTGGCTGCCCAGCAGTTCATCCAGGCGCGGATCGTTCAGGCCGGTCACCGTCAGGATGTCGCCGGTGCCGTTCATGGCCTCCGCGTCGAAGAAGATCAGTTCCTTGGTGTAGAGGTGGTAGGTGCCGCGGAAGCGCTTGCCCATGCCGACCGGCCAGGTCATGGGTGCGGTCTGCATCTTGAGATTCTTTTCGATGTCATCCAGCAGGTCGAAGGGGTCCTGTCCCTCCCGGTCCAGTTTATTCATAAAGGTCATGATCGGCGTATGGCGCAACCGGCACACTTCCAGCAATTTCTTGGTCTGGCTCTCGACCCCCTTGACGGAATCGATGACCATCAGCGCCGAGTCTACGGCGGTCAGGACGCGGTAAGTATCCTCGGAGAAGTCGTTGTGGCCCGGCGTGTCGAGCAGGTTGATCTCGCAGCCGCTGTAGCTGAATTTCATCACCGAGGAGGTGACGGAGATGCCGCGCTGTTTTTCCAGCTCCATCCAGTCGGAGGTGGCATGGCGGGAGCTTTTTCGGGCCCGCACCTCGCCCGCCTGCTGGATGGCGCCGCCGAACAGCAGCAATTTCTCGGTAATGGTGGTCTTGCCGGCATCGGGATGACTGATGATGGCGAAGGTACGTCGCTTATCGACTTCCTGTTGATTGAACTTTTCCACGTCTGAACTGCTCCTTCTGCTTTCAAAAGGGGGTAAAAACCCGCCTGTGAGGTTGCCTGTTAGTGGCGCCTGCGCCTGGCAGCCGGCTCAGTTTTTGAATACCAGCCGGTCAAGGCACCACCGGCCGCCGCCGGCCAGTACCAGGTACAGCGCCATGCCCAGCAGGGCTACGGGGTATTCGATGCCATGCCCGCGTCCGGCGACACAGGCGCTGTTGAGGAAGAAGCCGTGCACCCAGTGGACCTTGTAGATGGCCACCAGCATGACGGCAGCGATGCCGGCGGCGGACAGACGGGTGAGGAAACCGGTCAGCACGCCGAATCCTCCGCCGAATTCGGCAATGATGGCCAGCAGGGTAAAGATGGGCGGAATGCCGAGCTTCTCCTCGAACGTCTTGAACGTGCCGGTCAAACCGGAACCGCCGAACAGTCCCAGCAGTTTTTGCGAGCCGTGGGCCATGAAGATCAGGCCCAGGGGAATACGCAGCATCAGTGGTGCCAGCAGCCCCGTTGCATCAAAAGTGCCCTTTGCCATATGAAGATTCCTCCCGCCTGGCCCTAGTCTGCCACGATGTGCAATATCCTGCCTTTACCGCTGCGCTTGACCTGATACATCAATTCATCGGCCTGGTGGACGACTTCGTCGATGGTGGCCGGGGCGCGGTTATAGGTGACGGAGCCGATGCTGAAATCCACCGACCACGAGTTGTGGCTCATCACCTGGCGCAGCAGCTGGAACATCTTGTCCAGAAAGGCGGTGGCAGCCTCTGCACCGGATTCCGGCAGCAGGATTACGAACTCGTCGCCGCCGAACCGGGACAGGACGTCCGTGGTGCGCATATTGGCCTTGATCGTGTCGACCACCGTGGTCAGCACCCTGTCGCCGGTTTGATGTCCCAAACTGTCGTTGATCGTCTTGAAATTGTCCAGATCGATATAGGCAATCGACAGCGGGTGCCCATAACGTCCCGCACGCATGAGTTCATATTCAGCATGGGTAAAGAAGGAGCGGCGGTTGAGCGCCCCGGTCAGGGGATCGTGGCGTGCCAGTGTGGTTTCGATGTCGAGGGTCTTGCGGAGAGCCGAAAACAGGAGCGCCATGATCAGCAAAAAGAGGAATTCGATGAAAATGTTCCAGTAATGCAGCGACGAGTACTGGAAGGAAAATGACTTGAACGTTTCGTCGGCCACGATGCGCACGGCGGCAGCCAGAAAACAGTACATCACGCCGCTGCGCTTGCCGACAAACCATGATTCCAGGGACACCGGGATGAGATAGAACACGATCAGCGAATATTCGCCGGTGTAAAAGTCCAGCAA
>Ga0334722_10003800_pt1 | contig 16082 bp, 17 predicted proteins | sample C3_bottom_MG_FD_207210 | JGI IMG/M metagenome (GOLD analysis project Ga0334722, IMG submission 207210) | Sediment microbial communities from Yellowstone Lake, YNP, Wyoming, USA - C3_bottom | ecosystem: Environmental > Aquatic > Freshwater > Lake > Sediment | place: USA: Wyoming | collected...
CGGCTGGGGCAGACTGACGCCCGTGCTGGCGCCGTTCCCGGGCTTTCCGTTCTAGGGAACGGCACGACTCCCGGTGATAGAGTGAAGCCCCGGGGCCTTCGGGCCCCGGGGCTTTCTTTCTTCTCCAGGGGGACAGACATGCCGGATGCGCCAGCCCACCGCCCCGTTCACGCCAGCGGGCTCCCGAAGCCCGTCGGGCCCTACTCGCCGGCGATGCAGTTCGAGCGGCTCGTGTTCGTGTCCGGCCAGGGTGCGACCGACCCGGCCACGGGCAAGCTCGCGGGCCTCGACATCGAGACGCAGACCGAGCAGGTCTTCCGGAACATCAGCGCCATCCTGGCGGCCGCCGGCACCGATCTGTCTCACGTCCTGCGTTGCGGCGTGTTCCTGGTGGACATGCGCGACTTCGAGGCCATGAACGCCGTCTACGCGCGCGTGTTCGGGGACCACCGCCCCGCCCGGACGACGATCCAGGCGGCGGCGCTGCCGCACGCCGCATTGCGGGTGGAAATCGACGCGATCGCGTACGTGCCCTGACGGCCGCGCGCCGGCGACTCGCGGGTGTGTTGACACGTCGAGGCTAACCCGATAGCGTTACGGTCCGCCGACTGCGTTCGCCCCCAGCAGCCGGACCTTCCCATGCGTACCTCCCGAGTCGTCCGAGCGATCGAACCCATCGATACCGCGCCGTCGGTGCACGCGCTCCGCGCGGGCAGGACCGCGTCGCCCGAGGCGCATCTGACCGTCCTGCTGTTCGTGGCGATCTTGCTGGGCGTATTCGGCACGGCCTGGCCGCTCGCCGAGGCCAGCGTCGGGGCCTGCGAGTACGCGCACCTGCCGGCGGCAGCCGGCCCGACCATCGGCGCGGCGGGATCGCCGCTCGCGCCCGAGGCCCCACTGCCGGCCACACCCAATGGCCTCGACTGGCTCGGCCGGAGCCGGACCGATGCCGCGATTGTGCAGATGAACAGGTTCACCGGCCGCATCCGCCTGACCTCGTCCGGCAGGCCGCGTCGCGGCCTGGGCCACGCCGCCGCGGACCTCGCTGCGCGTTCCGATCTCCCTCGTGTCTCATCGACGCACGCGCCCGCGGGGCACGTGCGTCCTGACGGAGTGCTCGATGTCTACATGTTGCCGTCCCGCGGACCGCCAGCTGGCGGCCGCCGCCCTGCTCTGTCTGTTCTTGGCATCTGCGCCAGCCATGGCGCAGTCGTCTGGCGGATCAGCCGCCCCGCCCGCTCCGCCTTCCTCTTCGCAGCCTGCGCCGTGGTTTCAGGACCTGTCGTTCCACGGCATGGTGTCCAGTTCGTTCGTGATCAACGCGGACCATCCGCGATCTGGAACGAACGCCCTTCGCGTGTTTGACGTTCGCGACCGGACGGTCACACTCGACGAGGTCGAGTTCGTCGTTCAGCGGACTCCGACCGCCAACAGCCGCGTGGGATTCCGCGCCGACGTCACCTTCGGCGGGTCTGTGTCGCGGGTCACCGCCGCAGCCGGGCTGTTCCGCGACGATTCGGGCCGCGCCGGCGATCTCGACATCCACCAGGCGTTCGCCAGCTACCTGGCGCCTCTCGGTCACGGTCTGCGCATCGACGCCGGCAAGTTCGTTACGCACATCGGGTACGAAGTGGTGGACGGGTACGACGGGTTCAACGACAACCACTCCCGGGGGCTGCTGTTCGGGTTCGCCGAACCCGTCACGCACACGGGCGTCCGGTTCACCTACGTGCTCAGCGACGTCCTCACCGCGCAAGCGTCCTTCGTCAACGGCTGGGACAACGTGGTGGACAACAACACGGGCAAGTCGGTCGGGCTCCAACTGGCCGTCACGCCATCGCCGCGGATCGCGCTCACGCTGAACTACCTCGGCGGCCCGGAGCAGGCGGCGGAGAACGGCCACCTGCGCCATCTCGTCAACGTGATTGCCACGGGCAGGGTGACTTCGTCGCTCAGCCTGTCCGGCAGCTGGGACTACGGCCGGGAGACCGCCGTGACGCTCGCCGACACGGCGGGCGGGGGTGTGCGGAATGCCACGTGGCAGGGCCTGGCGCTCTATGCGAAACAGACCCTCTCGGACCAGTTTGGTCTGACGCTTCGCGGCGAGTGGTTCGACGATCCGCGGGGCGTCAGGACCGGCCGCCCGCAGACGGTCCGGGAACTCACGTTGACGCCGGAGTTCCGGCCCGATCCCCGGTTCATCATCCGCGTGGACCTGCGACAGGACCAGTCGAACCGCGCGGTATTCGAGCGCCGCGACGGCACCGCGGCAACTGCTCAGTTCACCGTAAGCCTCAACGTCCTGTTCGTGTTCTAGCGATCATTCACGTCGACATCGTGTATCGATAAACAGGGGGAATTCGACATGCACTGGGATACCGGGAATATCGCCTTCATGCTGGTCTCAACCAGCCTCGTCATGCTGATGACGCCAGGCCTGGCCTTCTTCTATGGCGGCCTCGTCGGCCGCAAGAATGTCCTCGCGATCATGATCCAGAGCTTCGTGTCGATGGGTGTCACGACGGTGCTCTGGGCCCTCTGCGGCTACTCGATGTGCTTCAGCGGGAGCTATGGTGACGCCGCCAACCCCGACTACTGGGGCATCATCGGCAACTTCCGGCACGCGTTCCTGATGAACATGGGGCCGACCACGGAGTTCCCCGGGTCGCCGACGCTGCCCCTCATCGTGTTCGTCGCCTACCAGATGATGTTCGCGCAGATCACGCCGGCGCTGATCACGGGCGCCTTCGCCAACCGCGTCCGCTTCAAGGCCTACCTGCTGTTCCTGGTGGCCTGGCTGCTGCTGGTCTACTTCCCGTTCGCGCACATGGTGTGGGGAGGCGGCATCCTGCAGAAGAACGGCGTGCTGGACTTCGCCGGCGGTATCGTCGTCCATTGCATCGCCGGCATGGCGGCGCTCGCGGCGGTCTTCTTCGTGGGACGGCGCAAAGTGCAGGACAAGGGACCGCACAGCATTCCGCTGGTCGCGCTGGGTACTGGCCTGTTGTGGTTCGGCTGGTACGGGTTCAACGCAGGCAGCGAGTTAAAAGTGGACCCGGTGACGTCGCTGGCCTTCCTCAACACCGACCTGGCCGCATCATTTGCCGCCATGACCTGGCTGGTGCTCGCGTGGACCATCGAGAAGAAGCCGAAGTTCGTCGGTCTGCTCACCGGATCGATCGCGGGCCTGGCGGCCATCACTCCGGCGGCGGGCTACGTAAGCACGGCCACCGCGATCCTGATTGGCATCGTCGCAAGCGTGGTCTGCTACTACGCCATCTGGCTGAAGAACCGGCTGGACTGGGACGATGCCCTGGACGTCTGGGGCGTGCACGGCGTGGGCGGCATCCTGGGCGTGATCTGCCTGGGCATCTTCGCCTTCAAGGCGGTGAATCCTGACGGCGGGGCCGACGGGCTGCTCCACGGCGACACCATGTTCTTCCTGAAGGAAGTCGGATCCGTCATCTTCGCGGCCGTCTACGCCTTCGTGTTCACGTACCTGATGCTCGTGGTGATCAACCGCATCACGCCGGTCAAGGTCAGCAAGGACGAAGAAGAAGCGGGCCTCGACGAGACCGAGCACGGCGAAGCAGCCTACCTGTAGTTCCGTCTCCTCGCCCGGGCCCGGCCGTCCGCCGGGCCCGGGCTGGCTGGTGTACACTCTCGGACGTTATGCCGAATCACGAGTCGGAACGCGAACGCTTCGCGCTCGTCCTCTTCTACGCCGTGGTGCTCGGGGTGGGCTACCTGGCGTTCCAGGTGATCGGTCCGTTCCTGGTCCCGATGGCCTGGGCTGGCATCCTCGCGATGGTGCTGAGCCCTCTTCAGAAGGCCATGACGCGCCGGCTGGGCGCGACGTGGGCCGCCTCGCTGATCACGCTGGCGACGCTGGTGACGATCGTCGTGCCGGCGGTGCTCATCGGAACCCTGCTCGTGCAGGAAGTGGCGAGCCAGGTGCAGAATGCCAGCGCGTCCGGCCTGGCGGTGTCCATGCCGGTGCGGCTGCAGCACATCTGGGACACGTGGCGGCTTCAGGCGCCCTGGCTCCACCTCCCCGCCGATCCGACCCTGAACATCCAGGAGGCCTTGAAGTCGGTCGCGACATTCGCCGCGGGCCAGGCCGCTTCGATCGTGGCCAACGTCGCCACGTTCGTCCTCCAGGTATTCATCACGCTGTTCGCGCTGTTCTTCTTCCTGCGCGACAGTCAGGCCATCGTCCAGTTGATCCGGAACCTGCTGCCCTTCGAAGCCGAACGGCGCAACCGGATCATCAGCGAGACGTACGGGCTCGTGGTCGCGACCGTCGGCAGCACGTTCATCGTGGCCGTCACCCAGGGCGCGCTGACCGGTGTGACGATGGGCCTGCTGGGCTTCCCGGCGCCGGTGTTCTGGGCGGTGATGACGGCTTTTGCGTCGCTCGTGCCCGCGATTGGCGCCGGGCTGATCTGGCTTCCAGCCGCGTTGTGGCTGTTCGTCACCGGCGAAGTCGTCAAGGGCATCATCCTCATTGTCGTTGGCGTCGGCGTCATCAGCCTGGCGGACAACGTGTTGCGCCCCGTGCTGCTGAGCGGCCGGACGTCCATGCACGGCCTGCTGGTCTTCATCAGCCTGCTTGGCGGTGTCGCCGCCTTCGGCTTTATCGGGCTCGTGCTGGGCCCGGTGGTCGTCGCAGCCCTGAGCACGCTGGTGGAGGCGGCGGTGCCAGCCAGGCACGGCGGGAGACCGCCCGCGTGACCGGCGGCCGGTGGATCTGCGGTGCGGCGATCGCGCTGCATGCGGCGTGGCCGCTGCCTGCCGCCGCGCAGCCGCCGCTGACCGTGTTCGCCGCGTCCAGCCTGACGCAGGCCCTCGAAACGCTCGGACCGGCGTTCGCCGCCCAGACCGGCGTGCCGGTGCGCTTCTCGTTTGCGGCGACGTCAACGCTCGCCAGGCAGATCGAGGCGGGAGCCGGCGCCGACGTGTTCGTCTCCGCCGATGAACAGTGGATGAACTACCTCGAGACGCGGCGCCTGACCGTGAAGATCACGAGCACCGCGATTCTCTCGAACCGGCTGGTCCTCGTCGTGCCGGCCGACAGCCGCGCCACGGTCACGCTCGCGCCGGGATTCGATCTGCCCGCGCTGCTGGGCCGGGGGCGGCTGGCCGTGGGGGATCCCGCGCACGTGCCGGCCGGCCGGTACGCGCGGGAGGCCCTGACGGCGCTCGGGGTCTGGACCGCCGCCGAGGGCCGGCTCGCGCCGGGTGAATCCGTCCGCGCCGCGCTGGCGCTCGTCGAACGGGGCGAGGTGCCGGCCGGCATCGTGTACGAGAGCGATGCCGCGCTGTCGTCCCGCGTGCGCGTGGCGGGCGTCTTCCCCGTGTCCAGCCACAGCCGCATCGTCTACACGGCCGCGGTCGTCGCCGGCCGCGACACGCCGGCGGCACGGCAGTTCGTCGCGTTCCTGCGGTCACCGGCCGCCCGGGCCGTGTTTACCGCTCACCGCTTCATCGTCCCGTAGACTGACGACTGGCCATGCCGTCGCACGCCGAAATCACCGCCTTCACGCTGAGCCTCGAGGTCGCCGCCGCCGCGACGCTCGTCAGCCTGCCGCTGGCCGTGGCCATCGCCTGGCTGCTGGCGCGCGGGACGTTCTGGGGCCGGCAGGCCCTCGACGCCGTGGTGCACGCGCCGCTCGTGCTGCCGCCCGTGGTCATCGGCTACCTGCTCCTGCTGACGTTCGGCGTCCGCGGGCCCGTCGGCTCGTGGCTCGACCGCGTGCTCGGCATCCGCTTCGTGTTCACGACCGCCGGGGCCGCGCTCGCCGCGGGCGTGATGTCGTTCCCGCTGATGGTCCGCGCCATCCGCCTCTCGATCGACGCCGTCGACGGCGGTCTCGAATGGGCGGCCCGGACGCTCGGCGCCAGCCGCGCGGACGTCTTCCGATCCGTCACGCTGCCCCTGATGCTGCCGGGCATCGTCTCGGGCGCGATCGTGGCGTTCGCGGCGAGCCTCGGCGAGTTCGGCGCCACGATCACCTTCGCGTCGAACATCGAAGGCGAAACGCGCACGCTGCCGCTGGCGATCTACTCCGCCATCCAGTCCCCGGACGGCGACCGCGTCGCCCTCCGGCTGGTCCTGCTGTCGTTCGCGCTGGCCGTCGGCGCGCTCTGGCTCGCGGAAGTGGCGGACCGGCGTGTCCGCCGGATGCTGGGACGCTGATGATCACCGTTGACGTGCGCAAGCGGCTCGGCTCGTTCAGCCTGGACGCGGTCTTTGCCGCGCCATCGGCGGGCGTCATCGCCGTCTTCGGCCGCAGCGGCGCCGGCAAGACGACGGTCATCAACCTGATCGCGGGCATCCTGGCCCCCGACAGCGGACGCATCTCGGTCGGGGACACCGTGTTCGACGACACCGCCGCCCGCGTCTCGGTGCCGCCCGAGCGGCGACGCGTCGGGTTCGTGTTCCAGGACAGCCGCCTGTTCCCGCACCTGAGCGTCGAAGGCAACCTGCGCTTCGGCCTCACGCGCGCGCCGGCGGCCGACCGCCCGCTGGGGTTCGGACCGGTTGTCGACGTGCTCGGCGTGGGCCACCTGCTCGGCCGCCGCCCGCAGACGCTCTCGGCCGGCGAACGCCAGCGCATCGCGCTCGGCCGAGCCCTGCTTGCGCAGCCCAGGCTGCTGCTGATGGACGAGCCCCTGGCCGCGCTGGACGGTCCCCGGAAAGCCGAGATCCTCCCGTACATCGAGCGCCTGCGCGACCAGTTCGGCCTCCCGATCATCTACGTCAGCCATTCGCTCGACGAAGTGGTCCGGCTGGCGGATCACCTCGTCGTCGTGTCCGACGGCCGGGTGGCGGCCTGCGGCCCGATGGGCGACATCCTGTCCCGGCTCGATTTGCAGCCGCTGCTCGGCCGGTTCGAAGCCGGCGCTGTCGTGGACTGCGTGGTCGCCGCGCACGACGATCGCTACCGTCTCTCGACGCTGGTGTTCGACGGCGGGCAGCTGCGGGTTCCCATCGTCGAGCGACCCGTGGGGGAGGCGGTGCGGGTCCGGCTGCGCGCGCGCGACGTCGCGCTGGCGCTCAGCGAGCCCACCGACGTCAGCATCACGAACCGGCTGCCCGGCACCGTCGCGGGACTGGCGGTCCGGGACGGCATGTTCGTCGACGTGGCCGTCCGCCTGGGCGGCACCACGATCCGCGCGCTCATCTCGCAGGAATCGCAGGACCGCCTGGGCCTGCGGATCGGACTGCCGGTGTGGGCGCTGGTCAAGACCGTCGCGCTCGACAACCGGAGTCTGGGGTGGCTGCGCCGGACCGGCGCGGTATGATGGAGGAGCCGTGAGAACCCGCGCGTTCCGCCTCGCCTCCTGCGCCCTGCTGCTGGCCTTCGCCGCCGGGGCGGCGCTCGCGCAGACCATCAAGCCGGCCCAGCCCTACACCGTCCTCAGCCGCGACGGCCGCCGGAGCGTGCAGGCTGCGACGGTCGGCGACCAGGACATGCTGCGCATGGAGGATCTCTCCGCGATCTTCCAGTTCACCGTGCGCGAGGACCGCGCGAACAAGGCGCTCACCGTGACGCGCGGCGGACGCACGGTGGTGCTGTCGCTCGACCAGGGCCTGGCCTCGATTGGCGGCCGCCTGATCTCGCTGGCGGGACCGCCGGTCCGGGACGGCGCGAAGTGGCTCGTCCCGGCCGACTTCGTGTCGCGCGCGCTCGGCCTGGTCTCGGATGCGCCAATGGAAGTGCGCCGCTGGCCGCGGCTGATCCTGGTGGGCGACGTCCGCGTGCCGCGGCTGACCGCCCGCGTCGAGATGGCCGGGGCGGCGACACGGCTGACGCTGGACGTCAGCCCGGCGGTTCCGTACGCCGTGTCGCAGGAGTCGAGGCGCCTGCTCATCCGGTTCGAGGCCGACGCGATCGACACGGCGGGTCAGGTCGTCGCCGCCCAGGGCCTCGTCGAGGGCGTCACCGCGGCGGACACGACCACGCTGGCCGTCGCGCTCGGCCCGGGCTTTGGATCGTTCAAGGCGTCGGCCGTGGCACTCGACGCCGGGTCGTCCCGGGTGCTGATCGACGTCATGCCTGCGGGCGCGCCGCCGCCACCCACGCGCAGCGGCCAGCCGCCGCTCGGTTCGCTCGGCAGGCAGGATGCCGGCCCGCCGCCGCCCGCGCGCGAGCCGGCCGGCGGCATCCGGACGATCGTGATCGATCCCGGCCACGGCGGCGACGAAATCGGGGCGCGCGGCGTCAACGGCGCGATGGAAAAGGACATCACGCTGGACGTCTCGAAGCGCCTGAAGGCCGTTCTCGAGGCGAAGATCGGCGTCCGCGTCCTGCTGACGCGCGAAGACGACCGCCTGGTGCCGCTGGACGATCGGGCCGCCTTCGCCAACAACAACAAGGCGGACCTGCTCGTCAGCATCCATGTCAACGCCTCGCCGCGCCGGGACGCGCGGGGAGCCGAGGTGTTCTACCTGAGCCTCGACGGGCTCGACGCCGAGACCCGGCGCATGACGGAGAACCCGCAAGGGAAGACGTTGCCGACGCTGGGCGGCGGCTCGCGCGACATCGAGCTGATTCTCTGGGAGACGGCGCAGGCGCGGTACCTGACCGAGTCGGCGGCGTTCGCCGCCCTCATCGAGGAAGAACTGCGGCGCGCGGTTCCCATGAGCCTGCGCCCCATCCAGCAGGCCGCGTTCCGCGTGCTCGTCAGCGCGAACATGCCCGCCGTGCTCGTTGAAATCGGCTTCGTGTCGAATCCCGAACAGGAAGCCCAGCTGACGACCGACGCCTACAAGAACCAGGTCGTCCAGGCCATCCTCGATGCCATCGTCCGGTACCGGAGCCGGCAGGCCGGCACGCGGCCGGATCGGCAGTAGGCCGCCCATGGCGAAACTCCCGCGGTTCCTCGTGCTGAGCCTGCTGGCCGCGGCGCTGGTCGGCGTGTCCGGCTGGATGCTCTACCGCGATCTCGCGCATCCCGCCGGGACGGCTGCCGGCACGGCGGCGGCCGGCACGGATCCCGGCCGGCCCGGCGAGCGGCGAATCAAGGTGACGCTGTTCTATGTCGCCGAGGACGGCACGCGGCTCGTGCCCGTCGATCGCGACATCGCGTTTGCCGAAGGCCCGGGCGAGCAGGCCCGCCGCATCCTCGAAGCCCAGCTGCTGCCGCCCGCGGCACCCCTGCTTGCCCCGATCCCGGCGGCCGCCACGCTGCGCGGCGTTTACATCACCGACGCCGGAGAGGCCTATGCGGACTTCAGCGACGCCATCCGATCGACGCACCCCGGCGGATCGACCAACGAGCTCTTTACGGTCTACTCGATCGTGAGCGTGCTCACGGTCAACCTGCCGGCCATCAAGTCGGTCCAGATTCTCATCGACGGCCACGAAGTGGACACGCTGGCCGGCCACGTGGACCTCCGGCGGCCGCTGCCCCGTTCGGCCCAGTGGCTCGAGGCCCCGGCGGTCCGGTAACGGCCGCCAACTGCAGCAAGGACAAAGGACGCCCATGACGCGAACCGACGGACGGTCGGCGAATGAACTCCGGCCCGTGACCCTCACGCCCGGCTACATCATCCACCCCGAGGGATCGGTCCTCGTCGAGACGGGACGCACGCGCGTCATCTGCACGGCCAGCGTCGAGGACCGGGTGCCGCCGTTCCTGCGCAACTCGGGCAAGGGCTGGGTGACGGCGGAATACGGCATGCTGCCCCGCTCCACCACCACGCGGTCCACGCGCGAGGCGGCGACGGGCAAGGTCGGCGGCCGCACCCAGGAGATCCAGCGGCTGATCGGGCGGTCGCTGCGGGCCGTCACCCCGCTCGAAGCGCTGGGCGAACGCACGATCTGGATCGACTGCGACGTCATCCAGGCCGACGGCGGGACGCGCACCGCAGCCATCACCGGCAGCTTCGTCGCGCTGGTCCTTGCCCTCCAGACGCTGGTGACGAAGGGCGTCCTCAAGAACGTCCCCATCCGGCACCACGTCGCCGCCACGAGCGTCGGCATCGTGGGCGGCGAGCCGATGCTGGACCTCGCGTACGAGGAGGACTCGCGCGCGGACGTCGACATGAACGTCGTCAAGACGTCGGACGGCCGCTACATCGAGATCCAGGGCACGGCCGAGACGACGCCCTTCGACCGCGACCGCCTGGGCCAGCTGCTCGATCTGGCCGACGCCGGCATTGAGCAGCTGATCGGGATCCAGGCGTCGGTGATCGGGCGGCTGGGCTAGCACCGTGCGCCTGCTGGTCGCCACCACCAACCGCCACAAGCTCCAGGAGATCCGCGGCCTCTTCGCCGGCGCGCCGATCGAGATCGACGGCCTCGACGCGTTTCCGGCCGTCGACGAACCCGAGGAGACGGGGCTGACGTTCGCGGAGAACGGGCGCCAGAAGGCGCTGTACTACTCGGCGCGGCTCGGGCTGCCGGCGGTGGCCGAAGACTCGGGCCTCGAAATCGACGGGCTCGACGGCGAGCCCGGGGTGTTCTCGGCGCGATACGGCCTCCCCGACGCGCCGGCGTATCCGCAGAAGTTCGAGCTGATCTACCGGCGGCTGCGCGAGCGCCACGCGCTGCGGAGCCCCGCGCGGTTCGTGTGCGCGCTGGCGCTCGCATCGGACTCCCGGATTCTGTTCGAAGCGCGTGGCACGATCGAGGGGCGGATTGCCGATGCGCCGGCGGGCGCAGGCGGGTTCGGGTACGACCCGATCTTCTGCTACCCGCCCAGGCACTGCACGCTCGCCGAGCTCACCGAAGCGGAGAAGGCGACGGTCAGCCACCGCGGCGCGGCCTTCCGGCAGCTGATGGACTTCCTGGCGCAGCGCGGCTGGGCGCTGCCGGAGTAGCCGTGCCCGTCCCGCCCGATCCCGGCGTGCGGCTCGATGTCTGGCTCGATGTCGCCTGCCTGTTCAAGACGCGGTCCGACGCGCAGCGCGGCATCACCGGCGGCAAGGTCGAGGTGAACGGCCAGGTCTCGAAGCCGCACCGGATCCTCCACCGCGGTGATCAACTCCGGATCACGAGGCCCGGCGGCCGCAAGCAACTCGTGCTGGTCAAAGAGGTCGCGGAACAGCACGTTCCCAAGGCGGAGGCACGGCTGCTCTACGAGGACGTGACGCCGCCGCCGACGCCCGAGGAGCAGGCGATGCGGGAGCTGGAACGGTTCTTCCGGAAGTCCCAGCCACGCCTGCCTGCGCGGGCGCCGACCCGCGACGAGCGCCGCTTGCGCCGACGCATCAAGGAAGGCGACGGCGAACCGCTCTAGTCGCTCAGCCCGAGGGCCTGCGTACGATCCTCCTGGGGTTCGAACCTCAGGCCGTCTCCCCTGGCCATCGCGCGACGGGAATGAACCCTCAGTGCGGCGATGCCGATCGCCGCCACCGCCGCCAGCACCGCCACGTTCGCCGGGGATGTCCGCGCGGCCACGATCAGCTGCGCCACAGGAAACAGGACCGTCGTGAGCAGCGCGCCCAGCGCCAGCCACCGCACCTTGAATGTCCCCGAGGCGCCGGCGAATGCGCACGCAAACGGCACCTTGTCGAAGCCGAGGAAGAGCACCTCGAACATCAGCGCCGCAAACACGACCATCACGATGGCATGCGGCCACGCGACGTCCCAGCCCGCGACGAGCCCGACCGCGGCGGCGAGCACGAGCGAGAGCGGAACGGCGACGGCCGTCATCACGGCCTTGCGGAAACCCGCCATCCAGCTGGCGCCGCGGCCGAGGTCGACCGTCCGGAGCATCCAGTTGGCCCGCAGTTCCGCCGGCGATGCCGCCGAGGTCCGGACGCCGATCATGGCCATGGCGACGACCAGCAACTCGATGAAGAGCAGGTGAGGTTCCTCGACCGGATGGCGCCCGCCGCTGTTGACGTCGTAGGTGGTGACGTCGATGGCGGCAATCGAGAGAGCCAGGGCACCGCCGAGGAACCCGGCCATCAGCACCCGGTGCCACGCGCTCCGGCCCAGCGTCACCAGCGTGAACGCGAAGAACCCCCGCTCCGCCGGGTCGCGGGCCAGCACGCCGCCGATGCCGTCGAACACGCGCATCATCACGGACCGGCCGGGCCGGCCGGCCTGGACGGCATCGATCGCGCGTGACGAGACCCGGCGGTACGCCAGCAGGTTCGCCGTGACCCCCAGCACGAGGCTGGCCACCAGCGCCACGACGCCCCGCGTGGCCAGGCGGCGCCAGTCCGGATCGGCCTGGCCGCTGATGGCTTCGTAGACTCCAAGGAACCACATCTGCGGCGCCATTCGCCCCGCCGCCGATGACGGCGCCTTGAGCGACGCCGTGCCGGCCGCAATCGTCGGCAGCATCAGCAGTGCGACGGCGAGCGCGAAGGTGACGCCCATCTGCACGGCCGCCGACGCGCGCCGGAACGCGGCGGGACCGAGCACGATTCGCAGCACACCGTGAACGCCCAGCAGAGTGAAGAAGACGAAGGCCGCCACGCCCATCGAGGCCGCGAGGTGTCCGAGCACGGTGGCGCCGTAGTCGACGACGCGCGTGGGCCAGCGCGCGTGCATGATGAGGGGAAACGACGCGGCGCCGATGACGGCCGGCACGCCGGCCGCCGCCAGCAGGAACGTCCCGAGCGCCGCCATCTTCGCCTGGATCACGGTCCGGCTCCGAATCGGCAGCACGCCCAAGGCCATCGCGTCACGCCGGTCCAGTTGCAGCGCGTCCCACTGGAGCACGGTGAGCAGCCCCATCACGATGAACGACAGGGTGACGAACACGCTCTTGTCGCTCCAGGATGCGGCCTCGAGCTGTTCGTAGGTCCGGAACGGGTACGTGTATTTGAAGAGCAGTTCGAACGGAAAGAACACGGCGGGAATGACGAGCAGCGCGGCAAGCCTGGCCAGCACGCCGTGCAGGTCGTTGGCGGGCGAGACGAGATCGTTGTCCAGGAACCCGCGGAGAAAATGACGGGTCAGGATGACGCGCTGGCGGCGATCGTCAGTCACGGCTCACCCCGCCGTGACCATCGCGTCGACGATGCGGCCCGCGACGGTCTCGGGATCCTCCGTGAACACGAGTTCGGAGAAGATCTGCTCCAGCGACTCCCGCTTCATCAGGACGCGCAACCGCTCCACCGAGTCGTGCGCCACGGCCCGGCCGTGGTCCAGCACGATCACGCTCGCCGCGACGCGCTCCACGGCTTCCAGTTCGTGGGAGCTGTAGAGGACCATCTTCCCGGCCCGCGCCAGCGCCTTGATCAGGTGGCGGAACATCACGGCGGACGCCGCGTCGAGGCCCGACATCGGTTCGTCGAACACCAGCAGGTCGGGATTGTGCAGCAGTGCGGCGCAGATGAGGACCTTCTGCCGCATGCCCTTGGAGTAGGCCGACAACGGGGTGCCGCTGTCGGCCGACAGGGAGAACAGGCCGAGCAACGCGGCGGCCCTGCGGTCGAGGAGCGGGCCGGGGAGCCCCCGGAGCCGCCCGACCAGGTCCAGGTACTCCCGCCCCGTCAGGTAGGGGTACAGGTGCGGCTCCTCGGGAACATATCCCACGCGCCGCCGGAACCCCACGATGTCCTGCCAGATATCGGCGCCGTCCAGCCGGACGCTCCCGCGCGTCGGCTGGGTCAGCCCGACAATCATGTTGACGGTGGTGGTCTTGCCGGATCCGTTCGGCCCGAGGTACCCCAGCACGTCCGACGGCTTCACCGCAAAGGAGACGCCATCGACCGCCCGGGTACCCCCGTAGAGCTTGACCAGCCCATGCGCTTCCAGCATGGGAGATTAGACACCGGACCGCGCGTTCTTACGCCCCTGCTGCGGACTTGGCCGCGAGCTCGGCCATCAGCACGGCCAGTTCCTGCTCGAGGTCCATGGCACGGGCGGGCGGCACGGTGGCCGGATCGACCGTCGGGACGGGGTACTTCTTGGTGATCTCCGCCAGCACGTCCAGGGCCTTCTGCAGGTGGACCTGGTCGTGCGCCGGCGTGACGCTGGTCCGCACCACCGCATGCCCGGGCGGCACCGCCGGATACAGGGCGGGCGTCGCGAACAGGCCCAGGTCGAGGGCTTCCTTGCAGATGCGCAGGCACTGCGTCTCGGACCCGACCCACAGCGGGATGATCGGCGTGGTGCTGCCGAGCGTGTTGTAGCCCAGCGCCTCGACGCCTTCGCGGAAGAACTTCACGTTCGCCCAGAGCTTCGTGTAGAGATGCTCGTCCCGCTGCATCACCCGCAGCGCTTCGAGCGCCGCGGCGGTGGACGCGGGCGGCAGCGCCGCCGAGAAGATGAACGTCCGGGTCTTGTGGCGCAGGTAGTTGATGATCGGGGCTTCGGCCACGACGAACCCGCCCAGGCTGGCAAATGACTTGCTGAACGTGCCGAACAGCACGTCCACGTCGGCCATCACGCCCTGCTCGTCGGCCGCGCCGCGCCCCTGGCGGCCGAGCACGCCAAGCCCGTGCGCGTCGTCGACGTAGAGCTTGAATCCGTACTTCTTCTTGAGGGCGACCAGGCTCTTCAGGTCGGCCACGCGCCCCGTCATCGAGAACACGCCATCGGTCAGCACCAGGGCGTGCGACCAGTCGTGGCCCTTCTGCAATTGCCGTTCGAGATCCTTCGCGTCCTCGAACACGCGCATCCGGCGGCTGCGGGCCATCCGCGCGCCGTCGATCAGGCTCGCGTGATTCTCGTTGGCCATGAACAGCACCGCGTCGGGCGCGCTGCCCAGCAACCCGACGGATCCGACGTTCGCCAGGAACCCGGACGAGAACACCAGGGCGCCGGGCTTGCCCAGGAAGGTCGCCAGCTCCCGCTCGAGTGTCTCGTGAATATCCAGATTCCCGTTGAGGAAGCGCGACCCCGTGCAGCCGGTGCCGTAACGGTCCAGCGCATCGTGAGCGGCCTTGAGGACCTCGGGGTGATGCGTCAGCCCCAGGTAGTTGTTGGAGCCCAGCATGACCGCCTGCTTGCCGTTGACCGTGACGTAGGGGCCATCAGACGACTGAATGGGACGGAAAAACGGGTAGACGCCGGCGGCCTTCACCAGGTCCGGTTCGTGATATGTGTAGCAAGGCTCGAAAATGTCCATTAATCTGATCCCTGTGTCAGTCGTACTGGGGCCACACCCAGCTATCTATCATAGCGGGTGAAGCGCCGCAGGCGGTAGCAAGACTTACACGTCGGCCCGGCAGCCTGCGCAGCAGGAGCCGGAGCCTGCCAGGGGGAGTATACGATGGGTACGCCGGCCAACCAGAAGAACGTCATTGTCACCGGAGCCGGGAGCGGCCTCGGTCAGGCCATTGCCGAGCGGCTCGCGCAGGCGGGCTACGCTGTGATCGCCACCGTCCGCGATCCGGGGCGGGCCCGCGAACTGACGGCCAAGGCCGCCGCAGCCCAGCCGTCGCTGCGTTTTCTGCCGCTCGATCTCGGATCCCCTGCGTCGATCGCGGAGTTCGCGTCGGCCGCCGGCGGCGTCGACATCGTCGTGCACAACGCCGGCTATGGTGTGTTCGGGTCGATCGAAGATGTCGGTGCCGATCTCGTCGCCCAGCAGTTCACGGTCAACGTCCAGGGTCCCCTCGACCTGACGCGGCGCCTGCTTCCCGGCCTGAGGGCGCGGAAAGGCCAGGTCATCTGGGTCGGCTCGCTGGCCGGCCGGATCAGCCTGCCGTTCCAGGGGCACTACTCGGCCACCAAGTTCGCCATCGCGGCCGTGAGCGACGCGATGCGCATGGAGTTGAAGCCGCACGGCGTGCGCGTCACCTGCGTGGAGCCCGGCGACTTCTCGACGGGGTTCACGGCCGCCCGCACGGTCGTGGCCCGCGCCGACTCGGCCTATACCGCGCAGCACGACCGCTGCCTGGCGGCTGTCGTCAAGCAGGAAACAGGCGCCCAGGGCCCGGAGGCGGTTGCCAGGCTGGTCGAGCGCCTCTGTGCGGCGGCGAACCCGCCGGCCCGCGTGCCGGTCGGCAAGGATGCCGGACTCCTGTGCCTGCTCCTGCGGCTCCTGCCTGACGGGCTGAGAGAGCTGATTGTCAGGAAGACGTACGCACAAGCCTAATCCCATAGATCACTTGAATTGATATCCGGCATGGGCGAACCAATTCCGACAGTGACGTGGTCGAATCG